>Ga0164294_10002820_pt1 | contig 15527 bp, 8 predicted proteins | sample GEODES005metaG_FD_111479 | JGI IMG/M metagenome (GOLD analysis project Ga0164294, IMG submission 111479) | Oligotrophic lake water microbial communities from Sparkling Lake, Wisconsin, USA - GEODES005 metaG | ecosystem: Environmental > Aquatic > Freshwater > Lake | place: USA: Sparkling Lake...
GCGACTTTTTGCACCAGGCCACCCACAACAACTTTGGGAACTACCTGCGAGGCTTGAGTTGTAGTTGCCCCAAACGCCTCAACACTAAATGTTGGGGTTGCACCATTGGCGAGGCCACCAACGGTGCATGTGACTGCAGTTGTTCTGCACACCTCTACACCATCGGAAGTTTTCACCACATAACCAGTAGGTAAGCCACTGCTGAGCACGGCTGCAGACCATGTGAGCACAACGGCTTTGTTTCCAGGAACTGCACTAACGAATTCAGGTGCCGTTACCCAGGTGGCACTCGGAGTGACCGCATTTGATGCTGGCGACGCAGCACTTGCGCCCATCACGTTTGTAGCTACAACAGAAAATGTGTACGCAAAAAGATTTTGCAAAACAGGAAATACACATGAAAGTTCAGAAGTTGTGCACGTAGCACCGCCGGGAGAAGAGGTGACTGTGTACGTGGTAATTGCGCTGCCACCATTGGCAGGCGCTGCCCAAGTGACCGTTGCTGCACCATCGCCCGCAACTGCGTTCGGTGCACTTGGTGCAGAAGGAACAGTTGCAGGCACCACTTGAATTTCTGTAGATGGAATTCCAGCACCCAAACTATTTGTTGCAGTAACCGAAACGCTATAGGTGGTTCCATTCGTCAAATTGCCCACCACGCAACTACGTCCTGCTGCATCGGTGGTGCAAGTGAGCCCACCTGGGTTCAGAGTTGCGGTATAGCCAGTAATTGCACTTCCCCCATCGGAATCAGGAAGAGCCCACGACACTGTGGCGCTGGCATTTCCTGCAGTTGCAGACACTGCATTTGGAGCAGCTGAATAGCAAATTGTTCCGCAGGTATACAACAACAAGTTGGGCGACTGCGTGCCAGCGCTTGCATTTCCGTGCACCATGGTGACTGCATTAGGGGTTGCTTTCGACAGAATCTGATTTGCAATTGCCATTGGTGTTGCCGTGCGTGATGTTTCCAATAGTCGAGCGACTGCACCTGCCACGAAGGGTGCAGCCATTGATGTTCCCGACAACAACGCCCAAGCATTATCGGAAGCAACTCCTGTGCCAGCATCGGGGTAATTGGGGTCTGCAGGAACTGTTGGCCAAGCAGACTTAATATCAAAACCAGGCGCCATAATGTTGACGCAGTCTCCGTAGTTTGAAAATGATGCTTCACGGTTGTCGCGCCGAGTAGCTCCTACAGAAATGGTGCCATCTGTGCACGCTGGCGTTGCATAGTTGTTGATATCAATATAAGCACCATCATTTCCAGCAGCGACCACAACTGATACTCCATCAGCCTGCAAAGCAAGTACGGCGGTCTCTAGCGATGCCGAGTATCCCCGCGTTGTACCCAAACTCATATTCGCTACAGCGGTATTTGCTCCGGTGTGGTTGCCCGTAACCCAGTTCACACCAGCAACAACCGCAGAAACAGTTGTTCCTGCATCGCAAGTAGCTTGTGACCCGCCGGGAAAAACACGAACAGGAATAATTCGCGCTGCTTTGGCCACTCCAAAAGTTGCCCCCGCTGCAATGCCAGCAACATGCGTACCGTGACCACAACCGTCGTCGGTGGAACCGAGGCTTGGCGTGTAATAGCCAGCCGCAACGCGAGTGGATGCTGGAGCAAACTCGCTGTGTGTTCGACGAATGCCCGTATCGATGATGTAAATATCTACACCAGCACCGGTCGTTGTGTAGTTATAACGCGAGTCATATGTTGATGAAGCTTGGTCAATGCGGTCAAGGCCCCAGTTGCCGGCATTCGTCCAATTGCTTCCACTCGGTGCAGGAATTGATTGGTCGACAACAGTTACTACTCTTTGATTTATTTCAATGTTTCGCACCCCAGCAAAACGCGACCAAGTAACTGCCTCTGTTGCGGTAAGCATCACTTCAATGAAGTCAACAGCCCCTAGCTGCGTTGACGCCACATGCAAACCATCGGCAACCATTGCATTTGTAACACTGAGTGCAGCCGCATTGTCTTGCGCGAGAACAATATAACTTTCTCGTACTTCAACTGCTGATGCTGGCTCAGAACAGACAACTGCAGCTACCGACAAAAGGCACAGGACAATACAGGCAGTTGTTCGCCTGAAATTGACCCGCTTCATCTTTCTAGTTTACGAACTCCATGTTCAGAGTTCGGTAAGAAATTGGCAATTAGCGGGCCCGAGAAGCCTTCACAGTGAAGCTGGACTTCGTGATTTGCTTCATTTTGAGAGTCACCAGCTTCTTCGTGGTGGTGAGCAGATACTTACCATTGCGGTACACATCAACTTTGCCCTTGCCAGAAATACGCAGTGTCACCTTGTCGAGTGTGCGGCTCACCACAGACACTTTCGGTGCTGCGTTAACGCTCAGTGAGTCACCTTCGGCATTTGCAGGTATCGCATTGCGAACCGGAACCAGAGTGGTAGGTGGTGTTACCACAGGTGCGGGAGCAGTAACTGGTGTGGGAATGTTTGTTGGCGGGGTTTCAACCGGAACTGTTGTTGGCGGGGTTACTACCGGAACTGTTGTTGGCGGCACTTCTACCTCGGCTCCACCTGAGCCTGCTGTGCTTGCTGCTCCGGTGAACAACAAGAGGTTTACGGAGCCAACGGGGTCGGTCACCACATTCTGGGTTGCGCTCAGCGACACAGCGGAAGCTACTGCTGCCGGGGTCAATGTGGGCGTTACTTCCAGCAAGAGTGCGGCAGCACCTGCTACGTGAGGCGTTGCCATTGATGTACCCGACAACGAGCGCGACGCTGTTGGCGATGAGGTTGCAGCAGAAACAATTGCTGAACCTGGTGCAAAAACATCAACACACGAACCGTAGTTTGAGTAGTACGCACGAGCATCGCTAGCTTCTGTCGCGCCAACCGTCATGGCCGATGGCTCGCTTGCGGGCGACACTCCACATGCATCTGCATTTTCGTTTCCTGCAGCAACTGCCATCACAATGCCATCGGCAACTGCGCGTGCAACTGCTGCATTCATTGCTGGCGAGTACGACCCACCCAAAGACAAGTTTGCGACTGCTGGGGTTCCTGCAGTGTGATGTGCAATCATCCAGTCAATTCCTGCAATAACACCTGCAGTGCTACCCGAACCCGAACAGTCGAGTACTCGAACGGGCACGATGGTTGCTTGTGGTGCAACACCAAAGCTTGACCCGGCAACTGTTCCAGCCACATGTGTTCCGTGACCCTGACAGTCGTTTGTTCCATTGCCATCTGTTACTGCAGTAAAGCCTGTTGACATGCGACCAATGAATTCAGAATGACCCGCATACACGCCGGTGTCGATGATGTAAGTGGTAACGCCCAAACCAGTTTGGCGACGAGTAACTCTGCCATCAAGTGGCAATGCACGCTGGTCGATGCGATCGAGACCCCACGACGCAGCAGTTACTGGCGTAGTAGTTGGCACTGCAGGTGCAACTGCAGTTGACGGTGCCGATGCAGGGCTATTGCCTACTGCATTTGTTGCCACAACCGTCACGGTGTACGAAGTTCCGTTGGTGAGGCCGGCAATAACGCAACCGAGTTGAGTAGAAGCTGTGCACGTATTGCCACCAGGAGTAGCAGTTGCCTTGTACATGGTAATTGGCGAGTTGCCATCGCTGAGTGGAGCCGCCCACGACACGACAAGCGCCCCGTTTGCAGAAGTAGCAGAAGCGTTACGTGGAGCGCCAGGAAGCGCAGGAGGAAGTGCGGCAACAAAACTCCAGTTCAGAGCAACGTTTCCACGGCGACCATTCCATCCGTCAATAGCGATTTTGTATTCGGTTCCTTCAACAACGTTTCCTACAACCTTGCTCCACAAAGCTGAAGAGTTCGGTACGTCGTCATTCATTCCGAGAACGTTCAACGAGCTCACGGAAGTACCCGAGTACACGCCTAACAACGTGTCGAAGTTGCTGCCTTCGGTCGTCACAGTTAACACACCATTGTTTGGAGCAACCCAGCGGTACCAAACAGATGCCGCGCCACCAACACCACCATGAGTTGGTTCACCAGTTTCACGAGTGGCAAGTGCGGTACTGCCGCTTGCTGTTCCTGTATCACCCACTACAACTTCTGCCGCAGCAAATGCGTCGTTTGTGAGCGCTTGGAATGGCGTCGATGACACCACAGTTGAGGCTGCACTATTTCCTGCGGTGTTCACTGCGCGTACGCGGAAATAATGGAGCACGTCGTTGTTGAGACCAGTAATAGTTGCGGCAGTAGCCGTTGAAGTTCCATCGGCAAAGGTGAGCCAAGTCGTGGTGTTAGCAATTGCGTATTCCACTACATAGTCGGTTACCGCAGCACCGCCATCGGAACTCGGCACGTTCCAAGTTAAGGCAACAGCATTATTTGCAGGCAAAGCTGCCAAGGCAAGAGGGGCGGTAGGAACGTTTGGACCAATGGGCAATGCACTTGCGATGAAACTCCAGTTGAGCTTCACCGCACCTTTGCGAGCATTCCATCCATCGACGGCAATGGAGTACTCGGTTCCAGCAACAACGTTGCCTTCCACCTTGCTCCACAACACTCCAAGCTTTGGAGCATCGTCATTCACTCCAAGAACAGTGAGTGCGTCTAGTGCACTACCGGAATAGACACCCAACAGGGTGTCGAAGTTGCTTCCCTGAGTAGTAACGCTCAACACTCCATTACCAGGAGCAGTAAAGCGATACCAGATAGAAGCTGCACCACCAATACCACCGTGAGCTGGTTCGCCAGTTTCACGAGTTGCAAGCAGAGTGCTATCGACCACGGCGCCGGCATTGCCAATAAGGGCGATGCCACCAGCGAACGGATCGTTGGCACCAAGAGCAAACGGACGAGCAGAAATAGTATTAGATGCTTCTCCGGTTCCAGCGGCGTTTACTGCCTTCACACGAAATTGATAGTTCGTGTTATTAGTGAGCGACGTCACTGTTGCAGAAAGGTTTGTCGAAACACCGTCGTCAAAAACTGTCCACGCGGTTCCATTGATGCTGTATTCCACTATGTAGTCGGAAATGTTGGCACCACCATTGGCGGTTGGAATAATCCATGAGAGCGCCACCGATGCATTACGTGCTTCAGCACTTAAAGTACGAGGAGCACTTGGAACAACAATTGGCGCACTTTCAAGGCTTCCCGAATACAACAATTTGTTCGGCGACAAGCTTCCGGCATTGCCAACAAGTCCAGAAGTGGCGTTGAGCACTAGGGATTGCGAAATAGATTCAACAGTTGCTGTTGGCGTAGCTGCGAGCAGAAGTGCTGCAACACCAGCAACGTGCGGCGATGCCATTGAGGTACCCGACAATGTTGCAATAGCGGTATCAGAACTAATTGATGAAGAGGTGATTCCTTGGCCTGGGGCAAAAATGTCGAGGCAAGAACCGTAGTTTGAAAACGATGAGCGCACATCTGTTGTGCCAGTTGCACCCACGGTGACCGCACCCGGCGCACTAGCTGGCGAGAAACGACACGCGTTTGCGTTGCTGTTTCCTGCTGCCACTACAAACACCACTCCATCGGTCATTCCGCGGGCAACCGCTGCGTTAAGAGCAGCTGAGGAAGAACCGCCAAGGCTCATGTTGGCAACTGCAGGAACTCCTGCTTGGTGGTCGCCAATGATCCAGTCGATACCTGCAATAACGCCAGAGGTAGAGCCACTACCCGAACACGACATGACACGCACAGGCACAAGCGTTACTGACTTTGCGACGCCGAATGTTGTGCCGCCCACGGTGCCAGCAACATGTGTTCCATGCCCGTGACAGTCGTTGGTGCCGCGCCCGTCGGAGATAGAAGTAAACCCTGTAGCAATACGACCTGTGAACTCGCTGTGCGTGGCCCGGATTCCGGTGTCGACAACATAGGCGGTGACACCAGTACCCGAGTTGGCATATGAATACGTGTTGTTCAGTGGCAAGTTGCGCTGATCAACTCGATCGAGGCCCCACGTAGGGTTGGCTTGATCGGCGGTAATAGAAACAACAGAATCGAGTTCAATAGATTCAACATTTGAGTTTGCAGTGAGTTCAGCAACTGCAGCAGCCGATAAGTCTGCTGCGAAACCTGTGAAGACGTTACGGAATGAGGTGACGTTGGTTGCGCCAACCTCACTGGCAATTGATGCCGCCACCGAGAACGACGCAGTGGATTTCAAGCGAACGATATAACGCCCGCCAGCAACTGCTGACGTGTCAACAGCCGGGGTGTCGTCAACAAGCCGAATGACTTTGTTGAGTTCAATGGAAGAAACTTCGGAGTCTTTACGAAGTCGCGCAACATCGGCGGAATCGAGCGTGGCGACGAACCCATCGGCAGCCGAAGTGAAAATATCGGTGACTGCGTTACCCATCTGCATTTCTTTGCGCACTTTGCTGCCTAAGTTGCTCGCAGATTCGAAGGTAACGATGTACTCGCCGGCAGGTGCAGCGGCTGACACAACTTGAGATGGCACGAGCGTGACGAGCAGCGATGCTCCAAGCACGCCAGCGAGCCCAAAACTGGCGACACGAGTGAAATATGGGCGGGGGGATGAGTTTTTCATAAGTCCTACTTCCAGCATACTTGCCGACATCTTGAACCTAAATGAAAAAGAGATGAATGTCCCGTCAGGGCAGGATATTTCGCCTCAGGAGCCAGAACCGGGAAATTCATAGTGCACATCGGGAAATGCGTCACGGGCGAATACATAAAAAAGGCGCAGTGGTTCGGTGCCATCGTTAGCAGCAAAATGCTCTGCCCCTTCAGGAATGAACACGGTGTCGCCAGCTGAAACGCGAGCAATTTCACCGTCAACACTCATATAGCCAGCACCGCTAATGAAGTAATAAATTTCCGCAGCATCGTGCGTGTGGCCTCGCTCGGGAGCATCTGCCCCCACAGGAATCTCTGCAATGCCAGCCGTCAGTTGATTACTCGCAGTGCGGTCACCACTGATGAGGGTCCACCACTCCACCGCAGGCGCTTCCCAACTCTCTGTTGGGCAATCAGTTATACGGCGAACGAAGGGCGGCACAAAATAAAAACTACTAGGTGGCGAGTTGAAGTGTTAGTCGGCAGGCCACACGTCGGCAGTTGACAACAACTGATCACGAAAATCTGGGTGGCTAATGCGAGCAAGTTCATGTGATCGCTCGGCAATAGAAAGCCCCGACAACTCAGCCGCACCGAACTCTGTAATTACTACATCTACTTGGTGGCGTGGCGTGGTAACCACAGAACCTTCGGGCAGTCGGCCCAAAATGCGTGACACCACTTCCCCTTTCACCACGGTTGTTGAAGGCATGCATACCAAACTGCGCCCGCCCACACTGAGCCCCGGGCCGGCAACAAAATCTTCATGCCCACCAATGCCAGAAAACTGTTTTCCGCCAATGGAGTCGGCAATGACCTGCCCAGAAAGATCTACAGCCATTGCACCATTGATGGCCACCATGTTGCGATTTTGCGCAATAATTTCCGGAGAGTTCACTACATCCACTGGCAAGAACCGCACATCGTTGTTGTTGTGCAACCACGTGTACAAGTCGGGGGTTCCCGCTGCAAAAGTGGTGACCGAGAATCCATCGAACTCTGTTCCCTTTTTGTTCGTTACTTTCCCCGACATGTGCAAACGCATTAAACCCGACGTGAACATTTCGGAATGCACTCCATAGTCACCGCCAGAACCCGCAGCAAGTTGCGTGGCAATGTGGTTAGGAACACCACCAATACCTGTTTGTAATGTGCACCCGTCGTGAATGTACTGCATTGCAATTTCGGCAATTTTCATTTCTGCTTCAGACGGAACAACATCGGCCAAGTTGAGTGGTTCACGATCTGACTCCACCAAATAATTGATGTTGTCTACATGTACGCGGTGCGCATATTTTCCGCCACGTTTATCGGCACCAAAAGTGCGGGGAAAGTGCGGGCTCACTTCCACAATGAGCACTCGCTCTGGGTCTGCGATAACCCTTTCCACTTCATCGGTTGTTGCGCCTGCATGGAGCGACAAACTCACCCACCCATCAACAGGCATTGCTCCGGCAACTGCCAGCACGCGTGGTTTTTTACGTGCGAGCACAGGAGCAAAACGACGAAAGTCTGCAGGAACAAAATCGACGTCTGCGCCGCTGTCGCGCAGAAACCTCTCGGCAGGACCAAAAAAGCCACTCTGCAAATGCACAGCTGGTTGCATGAAGAGTGCGAACAAATCGGGAAGCAACGCTCCCGAGACCCGCAGGTCAACAAAGTCGGTGCGTTCACCCAGAGCATGCAAAAAGGCGCCTGGCACGCCTGGCCCTAACGGCACCGCAAGAGTATCGGTGGCTCGAATTGCCTGAACTGCCTGCTGCATGGGTACCGCTGACGCTGTCATCGCACTCTCCTTTTTCTCACCTTATATAGAGGTCGAATTAATCCACCGCCTGCCCGACTACCGATCGCCGCCATTTCCATCTAGAGTGAAATCATGTTCAGTTCTAAAGATACCCGTTTAGTTCGGTGGCACCCACTGCGTGTGGTTTCCCTGGTTGCCATCTGTGCCACGCTTACTGCAGGTATCACCAGTTGCGGCAGCGAAGAAAGTGGTGCCGTGCGCAACGCAACTATTGCAACTGGCACCACTTGTAAAAGCGCCGGCGAAGCAAAAACAATGTCGGGCGCACCTTACATTTGCACCACCACCGCGGCAGGAAAAGTCTGGTATCCCATCTCCAAGCAACAAACGTGGATCTGCGTGAAACTCGGCGCAACACGTTTCATGCTTGAAGGCGTTTTGGCTGTATGCGGTAAGGTAAAAAGCATTCGTCGTTGGTACACCACCTTGCCTGTGGCACTCACCATCAAGGGCAAAGTTCTTCCTACTTCCGACCCAGCTGCGTTAGAACTTGCAGGAGAATCACCAGGAACGGTGAAAAAAGCAACGGTTGCCGACCCAGAAAATACCGTTGTAGTTACTCCATAATTTTGCAGTAGCGTAAAGGTTTAGCGAGGCCATGGGGGATCTTGCTTGTAACCAAGGGGGCCGTTATGGCTGTTATTGACAATGTTTCTGCACAGGGAGTTCCGCCACACTTACGTGGCAATGGGGCACCAGTTCAAGAAGAACTCACGCTCACCGACCTCAAAGTCACCGGCACCATTCCCGCACATCTAGATGGCCGTTATCTGCGCAATGGTGCAAACCCCATTACCGGAATGAGCGATCATCCATTTCTTGGTGACGGCATGATTCATGGTGTGCGTTTGCGTGAAGGAAAAGCACAGTGGTACCGCAACCGTTACGTGCAAACCCCGTACATCACCGACCCATCACGCAACATTCTCGACATGGACACTGGGCTTGGCGACATGGCAATGTCGAAGGCCAACACGCACATCTTTGGTCACGCCGGAAAATTTCTTGCTCTTGAAGAAGGACACTTTCCTTACGAACTCGACGGCGACTTGAACACAGTTGGGCCAACAAACTACAACGGCAAACTCACTGGCTCATTTACTGCTCACCCCAAGGTCTGCCCACTCACTGGCGAAATGCTTGCTTTTGGTTACTACTTCCTCGAGCCATACCTCACCTACCTGCGTGTGTCGCCAACTGGTGAAATGGTGCAGAACACTGTCATCACTGTGGGCGGGCCCACCATGATGCACGACTTCAATGTCACCGAGAACTACGTCATATTCATGGACCTGCCTGCAGTGTTCGACCTTGACATGGCAATGCGTGGCGAGCTTCCTATCCACTGGGACGACAACTACCCCGCACGCCTTGGCGTGATGCCGCGCAATGGTGCTGATGCCGATGTGAAATGGTTCGACATCAACCCTTGCTACGTCTTTCACCCCATGAACTCGTATGAAGAAGGCGACAACATCGTCATCGACGTTGCCCGCTTCTCACATATTTGGCGCGACAGTGCCATGGATTTCCCACCACCAGTTCTGTGGCGTTGGGTCATCAACACCAAAACAGGCAAAGTGTCTGAAGAGCAAGTAGACGATCGCCCTGGCGAGTTCCCACGCGTTGCCGATTCTGTAATTGGTCGCAAGCATCGCTTTGGTTACGAAATGTCTGCACCAGAACTTGGTGGCGTCGATTCTCCTCTTGAAGACCCGGGAGCAATTATCAAGTACGACCGCTTCACCGGTGCTCGCACGTCAATTGAGCTTGGCAAAGGTCGCTCACCTGGTGAAGCAGTATTCGTACCAGCAGAGAACCCCACGTCAGAAGACGACGGCTATCTCATGACCTACGTATTCGACAAGGCAAAGAACACTTCAGACTTTGTTATTTTCGATGCGAAGACCATGAGCCAAGAGCCCGTTGCGAGCGTGCATTTGCCACGCGTGCCTTTCGGTTTCCATGGCAACTGGGTCGATGCAAGCGTCGCTAACTAAAAGCTACGCAAAGCCAAATACATGGCCAGCCGACAAATCATCGGCGGCACTAAACGCTCGCCGTACTAGTGAGTCCATCAGTGCTGCGCCGCGTTCATTAGCGGGGTCAAAAGTAAGAATGCTGGCCCCAAACGACGTGCAATAAAAGAGCACACCTTCGGTGAGACCGCGCACAATTTTGTCGACATTTGCCCACTCACTTGGTACGCCCCCATTGAGGAGACCGTCTACATAGCGTTGTATTAATTCATCTTGCATCTCGCGGCGCATGTCGGTGGGCAAATTCGTTCCAATGAAGTACACCAAATCTGTTGTGCTCGGCGCGCGCATCGCCATTTGCCAATCGATGAGACCAAAAGTTCCGTCGGCCCCAAAGAACATGTTGTCGAGTCGATAATCACCGTGACACAAAGTGACAGGCCACGTTGAATATGACCCAATCCACTGCGTGATACGCGGTGCAAATTCTTCACACCATCGTAAAACACGAGATGGCAAAGTGCTTTCATAACGCTCTAAAAATATGGGCCAACCAATAGCAAACATCTCGCCCACTGTTGCTGTCATTGGGTCAGAGATATCGGGCATCCATGTGAGTTCAAGAACTTCTGGTGTATTGAACCAGGCACTGTGTAGACGCGCAGCTGCATCTACAGCATCGCGCGCTTGTTGTGCAGTGGGGCCAAGTACTTGGTCACCAGACTGTGCCGGCGCCATGTCTTCTAAAATTAAGGCATACGGTTGAGCAGTCGAATAGAAACATTGCGGAATACGCATTCCAGTAATACGAGGAGCAACTTCTGTGTAAAAACGATGCTCACGTTCCCACACGCCCATCATTTCACCCATCATGTGTCCACCAGGGTCAGTTGTGGGCAATTTCACAATGAGTGTTTCGGGTAAGTGCCCTGAAGAAATATGAACACGTGCCAGTTGCCCTAAAAATCCAACTCCTGCACCCACAGGTTCACTACAAAGAAGTGTGACATCGCTCCCCAAAACAGTGCTGAGCCATTCACTCGAGACGTCGCTCATTGAAATTGGCGTAGTCATATTTTGCCCCCCGACTCAATATGTGTAAAAAAGTGTGAGAACCCCTTACTTCAGCAAGAATACTCCTGTGAGCAGCATCGTCGTTTCAGAGTTGGCCTATGCCCCACCAGGGGCCGATCAGTTGTTTTTCGACGTCAGCTTTGGAGTTGCACCAGGTGAGCATGCAGCCATCGTGGGCGCTAACGGCGTAGGGAAAAGCACCATATTGCGCATCTTGTCGCAGGTCATTGAGGCAGACGACGGCGAGTACACAGTGAATGGCACCATGCTCACCATGACCCAAGAAGTGGGCATGTCGAACCCCAACGACACCTTGCGCGAGATGCTTATTGAAGTTGCGCCGAAACATTTGCGCACTGCGGGCCGCGCACTCGTTGCTGCAGAAAAAGCTCTAGCCGACGGCACCGACGATGGCATGGGTTATGCCACTGCACTGGGCGACTGGGGCGACCTGGGCGGGTACGAACTGGAGTCTGACTGGCAAGCAGCAGCACAACGAAGTGTGAAAACTGCAGTTGACGATTTCTCGCGGCGCTTGGTGTCAGAACTTTCCGGTGGCGAACGCAAGCGATTGGTGCTCGACCTGCTTCTTACTTCTGGTGCCGATGTACTTCTTCTTGACGAGCCCGACAACTACCTCGATATCCCTACACGCGGCTGGCTTGAAGAGGAAATAAAAAAATGTCGCTCCACCATTCTCATGGTCAGCCACGACCGCACACTTCTAGAACGTGTTGCTACAAAAATCATTGTTATTGAAGGGTCCGGATGTTGGAGCCATGGCGGTTCGTACGTCACCTTCCCCGACGCACGCGCCAAGCGACAAGAACTACTTGGTGACGACCTCAAGCGCTGGAACGATGAAGAGCGTCGACTCTTTCATCACATGAAAATAATGAAACAGCGCGCGGCACAAAACTTCAAAAATGCAACGAAGGCAAATGGTGCCGAAACACGATGGGAAAAGTTTGTTGCTGCTGGCCCACCACCGCCACCCGTTCCCGACCAACACATTCACGTTCGCTTTCGTGGCGCCGACTCTGCCCGACGTGTAGTGAAGTTTGAAGAAGTGTCTATTGGCAATCTCTTTCTTCCTTTTTCAGAAGAAGTTCACTTTGGTGAGCGTGTTGGGCTTATTGGACCTAACGGAACAGGAAAAACTCACTTGCTCAACGCATTGTTTGGCAAAGAAGAAGACTTGAGTGGAACCATCACATTTGGCCCGCGCACTTCAGTGGGAATGTTTACTCAAATTAATGACCGACCTGAGTTCCGTGGTCGTACATGTATCGACATTGTTCGCGACAAACTCGTTGAAGAAGAAAAGTCAATGCGTGCGCTCGCCCGCTATGGCCTACGCAACAATGCTCGCCAAGAGTTTCAAACTCTGTCTGGTGGGCAAAAAGCGCGCTTAGAAATTTTGTCGCTTGAACTAGCAGGCCACAACGTGTTGTTACTTGACGAACCCACCGACAACCTCGATATTGAATCGTCGGAAGCACTTGAACGAGCACTCGATGGGTTCGAAGGAACAGTCATTGCGGTAAGTCACGACCGTACTTTTCTTGCACAGTTCGACCGATTCATCATGATTACCGACGACGGCGCAGTGTATGCATTACCCGACTACGACGTTGCAATGACTGGCTTAGCCGCGCCCGAGCAACTTGCTCAGGTGCGATTAGCCAAACCTCTTACTGCGTAAAAACTACGACCAGGTGCTACCGCTGCGAGTAAACACAGCGGCTTTACCTGCACCTTGGCCTGGCCCACCAGCAGCAAGGGTGTTGCCATCGGTCGAAAGTGAAACCGACCAACCAAAGTTGCCACTAGCTGCACCATTGTCGAGCGTAATGACTTGTTGTTCTTTCCAAGCAGAACCGGTGCGAGCAAAGACCGATACAGAACCCTGGTCAACATTTGCATTCACATCGTCACTAATGGCACCAACTGCAAGTGTGCTGCCGTCAGCAGAAAGCGCCACGGCATAACCAAAGAGATCGCCAGCAGTTCCACCAGAAATATTCAATGTTTTCTGTAACGCCCATGCACCGCCACTACGAGCAAACACCGACACTGCACCTTCGTCTTTATTGCCATTCACATCGGCATACACCGCTCCAATAGCAAGCGTGTTGCCGTCGGCCGACAGTGCTACTGAATAGCCAAACCAATCTTCAGCATTGCCATTTTCAGCAACAAGAACTTTTTCTTCTACCCAAGATTTTCCGGAACGACCAAACACGGTGACCGAACCCTGATCTTCATTGCCACTTACATCGTCGTATAGCGCGCCAACGGCAAGCGTCTTGCCGTCGGCCGACAGTGCCACTGCTCCACCAAATGAATCTCCATCGGAAGCATCGGTCGGTGAAATGACATTTTGGCTACTGGCAACAGCCGCTGCAGTTGTTGTTGTTTCGCCAGGAACGGTGGAGTCAACACTTCCTGGTTCGGTACTTTGCGTGGGGTCAGTGGATTCGGTTACGCCTTCGCCCACCGTGGTGCTTGAACCCGCCTGCCAGTCGAACAACGTGGTGCTGGGTGCATTGCCATTTTCGTCGAGAGTGGTGGTGACTTCGGCATTACGTGTACGGCTATCTCCTCCGCCACAAGCGGTAAGGACAGCGCCGAGGGTGAGAGTTGCGCAAGCGGCAATAATCAATGAGTTTCTGCGATGCTGAATCATGGTATTCCCCTGTCAATAAATCTCAGTTCAGACTAGATCCTTCCGGCCCCTAGTGCTAGTCACCCCCGCTCTCGTGCTCTAGCCCTTAGCCTGAGCCAGTGATTTTGATTGATGCCCAAGGATTAAAAGCCTCGCGGCCGAACCGACCCCTCTTTGCCGATGTTTCGCTCACTTTGAACGACGGCGACCGTATTGGCGTCGTAGGGCTCAATGGTTGTGGCAAGAGCACCTTGTTGCGCATCATCAGCGGCGAACTTGAACCCGATGCTGGAGTGGTGCGCACCGGCCGTGGAGCACGCATTGGTGTTCTTCCTCAGCTGCCCGTTTTGCCCAAAGGTTCCGTGCGCGATGCGGTTGGCGAAGGTTGGAAAGGCGAAGCGGCACTGCACCGCCTTGACATGTCGGAACTTCTCGACTCGCCCACCAATGAACTATCCGGCGGGCAACAAAAACGTGTTGCACTTGCGCAACTTCTTGTTGCCGAATGGGATGCACTCATTTTGGATGAGCCCACCAACCACCTCGACCTCGACGCCATCGCATATTTAGAAGAGTGGCTCGCTAATTTTTCTGGCGGACTCATTTTGGTAACGCACGACCGTCACGTGCTCGACCATGTCACTACAAAAGTTTTAGAAATCGATCGCGGCAAGGCGTACTTGCATGTTCCATTCGGCAAACATGCGGGCTCTGGCTATGCGGCGTATCTTGCAGCGCGCATTGAACGCGAAGCACAAGCAGCCACCGACGAGCAAGTACGTAAAAACTTGGCCACCAAAGAACTCGCATGGTTGCGCCGCGGCGCACCTGCACGTTCCACAAAACCAAAAGCTCGTGTTGACGCTGCAAAAGCAGTTGTGAGCGCACGCCCCGAGGCCGCAGCACGGCAAGGCGAACTCGGTTTGTCGTTAGGGAGTCAACGACTTGGTTCAAAAGGTGTTGAACTTGATGCCGTAGGTTTTTCATGGCCTGCACCAAGCAGCTCTGCAGAAGGCGTGTTGGTACTTTCTCCATTCACGCACGAATTAGAACCTGGTGACCGCTTAGGAATTGTTGGGCCAAATGGTGCCGGCAAAAGCACATTGCTCGACCTCATTGCAGGTCGCCTCACCCCTACTACTGGCCGTATTGAAACTGGCCGCACGGTGAAAGTGGGTTACTACGACCAACTTGGCCGCGACCTCAATGTGAACCAACGTGTACGCGACGCAGTAGCTGGCGACAAAGGTGCACCTTCTGTTGAAGACAACAACCTCATGCGCCAGTTCTGGTTCGATGGCGATGCGCAATTTGCGCCTATTCACACATTGTCGGGTGGCGAACGCCGGCGCTTGCAACTTCTTCTCACACTTGTTGAACAACCCAACGTACTGCTGCTCGACGAACCCACGAACGACCTCGACCTCGACACTCTGCGTGCA
>Ga0164294_10002821_pt1 | contig 15516 bp, 9 predicted proteins | sample GEODES005metaG_FD_111479 | JGI IMG/M metagenome (GOLD analysis project Ga0164294, IMG submission 111479) | Oligotrophic lake water microbial communities from Sparkling Lake, Wisconsin, USA - GEODES005 metaG | ecosystem: Environmental > Aquatic > Freshwater > Lake | place: USA: Sparkling Lake...
GGATTCAAAAGGAATTCTAGGCTTGTATTCAAATACGCAAGTAGACCTGCTCAACTTTAATTTTCACATCACGCCAAAAATAGCCATTGGATTTCTTGTCAGGGGAAGGTCCATCACGAACGTCGACAATATGGACCCAAAATTAGCAGTATTGGCTGAAAACGGCTTGGATTATTCACTCCTTTGGAATCAAAAATTAAATGAAGAATTGGTGAATATGAACCATTTAACATGGACGGAATACGGCTTTAATTATGGTCAGGTGGTGATGGATGACAAGGAACATTTCTTAAAAGTTGGAGGTACCCTTAAATTACTTAGCGGAAATGCAGCTGCGTATTTTTACACCAATAATTTTGAATACAATCTGAAGAACGCCGATACTTCGTTTTTACTAAAAGGGAATTTCAACTACGGATATTCACAAAATGTCGACGACATCATTTCGAATAACAACCAAGATTACTTTACACGCGCATCACGATGGGGTGTAGGCGTAGATTTAGGCGCAGTATACGAATGGCGTGAGGGTTATGAGGATTATCAATATGACATGGATGGCAAAAGTGGCATTTGGGCACAACACAAAAACAAATACAAGCTTCGGGTGGGCGCTTCTTTGTTAGACATTGGTGGAATGAGATTTACGAAGGGTGGGCTCAGCAGGAATTTTGAAGTGAATTCGCAAAATCCCTTTGACCTTACCACATTTCAATCGGCCAATTCCATAAATGATTTTGACCAAGTCATAGATTCCTTGATCAATGCGCCGGGTCAAGCATGGATTTCTGACCAAGATACAGCCTCAACCTTCATGATGCGAACGCCTTCAGCTTTTAGTTTACAGTTTGATTATCACATTTGGAAAGGGTTTTATGTGAATGCTACATCCATGTTGAATTTAATTGGTAAGAAAACCGATACCAAGGTGAAAGTCCCCAATCAAATTTCAATTACCCCAAGTTTCGACATTGCGGGGTTTGGATTGCATTTGCCTTTTTCCTACAACAAATATGCTGGTTTAAAAACCGGAATCGCAACCCGTTTGGGACCTTTAACCGTTGGGGTAACCGATTACCGCGCATTGTTTGCCCGAGGAAAAGTTCGTGGAGTTGAATTGTTTGCCGGGTTAAGGTTGCCCATTTTGTATTCAGAAATTAAGGACGACGACAAAGACAAAGTCTCTAACAAAGTTGACGAATGTAAAGAAACGCCGGGCGTCTGGGCCTTTAAAGGTTGTCCAGATACGGATGGAGATGGCATCAAAGATTCCGAAGATGACTGTGTACTGGAACCGGGTCTTGCAGAGTTTAAGGGTTGCCCAGACAGAGATGGCGATAAAATCATCGATAAACTCGACAACTGTCCAGATTTGGCGGGATTGGCAGAGTTCAAAGGTTGCCCGGACAGAGATGGTGATAAAGTAATTGATCCAAAGGACCAATGTCCTGACATCCCAGGCGTTTTGTATCTTGATGGGTGCCCCGACCGAGACAATGACAGCATAACGGATTTAGAAGATTTATGTCCTGACAATTATGGCCCCAAAGAAAACAAGGGCTGTCCTGACACCGATTCGGATGGTCTCTACGATTACATTGACGACTGCCCGAAAATTGCCGGACCGATAGAAAACCATGGTTGTCCTTGGCCGGATACAGATGGAGATGGCCTGTTGGATAAAAACGATGGCTGCCCATTGCTGGCTGGCCCTGTAGAAAACGGGGGATGTCCTTACAAAGATTCAGATAAGGATGGTTTGTTAGACAAGGACGATGATTGCCCGAACACGCCTGGACCGAAAAGCAACAAAGGTTGTCCCGTGATTGAAAAAGAAGTGATTGAAGTTCTTAAAACTGCATTCAATAATTTGGAATTTGAAGTGGCTAAAGATGTGATTTTGGGTGGATCCTTCGCTTCATTGGATGAATTGGCTGCTGTTTTGAAGAAAAAATCAACATGGAAACTTGAAATTTCAGGGCATACTGACAATGCTGGCGACGATGCTTCAAACATGACCTTGTCGAAAAAACGTGCGGAAGCCGTGAAAGCTTACCTGGTTTCGAGAGAAATTGAGGCTTCACGCTTTATTGTGAACTATTTCGGTGAGACAAAACCGATTGCAGACAATGCCACCACTGAAGGCAGGGCAAAAAACAGAAGGGTAGAAATGAAAATTGTGTTTGAGTAATCGGGGCTGTTTTGACCTTTTAACATTTCGATAACATGCATTTAACGACTATGTGAAGTTGTGAAGCGTATTTTGTACAATCAAATTATATTGTATGCGCCATTTTACCCTTCTAATTTTCTCTTTCGTTACCCTTGGCTTTTTTGCTCAATCAAGTCTTAAAGGAAAAGTACTTGATGGAACAAACAACGACATCATTGAAAATGCAAAAGTTGTTATTCTGAACACTGATAAGAGAATGCTTTCTGACAGTGCAGGAAATTTTAATTTTAAAAACCTTGCCCCAGGCACCTATGATTTAGAGGTTCGCGCCGCAACCTTTAACATTAAAGTAATTACGGGAATTAAAATCGGTAAAAACGATGACCACGAAATATCTGTGGGAATGGATCCTGCGGACAAAGTGATGGGCCCTGTCGTTGTTCGCAGAACGGTAAGCAAAGAATCCGTTGTTGGAGCCTTACAAATCCAAAGAAACAGCAAGGTGTTGTTAGACATCGTACCTCAAGAAGTGTTAAAACGAACGCCCGCTAGAACGGTGGCAGATGCCTTAAAACAAGTGAGTGGAGCGAGCATTCAAGACAATAAATTTGCTGTAGTACGAGGATTGAATGACCGATACAATGCGGCCTATATAAATGGCGGTCCGCTTCCTTCCTCTGAGGCTGATAGAAAAGCTTTTTCGTTTGACATCTTTCCTGTGAACATGCTTGAAAACCTAAGCATCATTAAAACAGCTTCGTCGGACCTACCAGGTGAATTTGCCGGGGGTATTATTCAAATCAAGACCAGAGACATACCTACCGAGAATTTTCAAAGTTTTACAATGGGAGCGGGTTACAACACGATTACCACATTCAAAGACCGCGTATCTACTAACGAAGGTAAATTGGATTGGTTGGGAATGGATGATGGTTCTCGTGCCATCAGTGGGGACATTCCTACGACAGCTAATTATCCAATAAACATCAATGACCAAGCGGCACTTGCAAAAACATTTACGACAAATTGGACGGTTAAAAACAGCACATTTATGCCAAATTTTAATGCGCAGTATGCTGGAGGATTCAAGAAGAAATTCAAAAACGAAAAAAGAGAACTTGGTTTCATCGGTTCTTTATCTTACAATTCAAACAAAAACTACAATGAAACCGAACGAAGAACCTATACAGGAAATGCAATCGGTGGTGGCGTTTCTCAATTGGAAACGAATTATTTAGATAAGGTTTACAGTACCCAAGTGCTTTCAGGTGCCATGGGGAATTTGGCATTTAAGTTTGATGAAAAAAACCAGTTGAGTTTTAAAAATGTATACTCAATTAATTCAGATTTGCGCTTTATCAACCGTTCGGGACAAACAAATCCGTTGGACCCAAACCCAACCCTTTTGCGCTCCAATGCAAATTGGATGACAGAAAATAAGATTTATTCAGGCCAATTAAACGGTGAGCATGGAAACGAAGATACCAAACTGAAGATAGATTGGTTGGTAGGCTACAGCAATGTATACCGAAGCATCCCTAACCTCAGAAGAAATATTTACACGCGCTTAACAACTTTTGATGATCCTGTCAATCCAAATCCTTACGACACCATCTATACCGCAACGATTTCAGGTTCCAGCGTAGGTCCTGATTACGGAGGAAGCATGTTTTTTGCAACCACAAATGAATCTTTGGGAAGCACACGGTTCAATGCAGCCTACAAATTAATTGATAAAAAGAAACATAAATTAGAATTGAAATCCGGGATTTTTACACAATTCAGGGTACGTGAATTTAGCGCGAGACTTTTAGGTTATACAAAATATGGTGGTTCGGGTGGTTCGGTTGCATTTAACAACAACCTCCTATACCTACCGGAAGATTCCATCTTTAATCCGGAAAACATGGGATTGATTTCTCCAGGGGTAGGTGGATTTAAATTATCTGAAGGGACTAAAGTTTCAGATTCTTATGATGCCAATTCTCAATTGTATGCTGGGTATGTAATGGCAAACGAACAAATTGGGAAATTGAACGTGTTATACGGATTGAGAATCGAAGACTTTAGACAAAAATTATTTGCCAAAAAGATGACCGGTGCAGACGTAAACGTTAACCTACACAATTTAGATTTCTTACCTTCTGTGAACATGATTTATGCATTAACAGAAAAGCAAAACTTACGTCTTAGCGGATCACAAACGGTGAATCGTCCAGAATATCGAGAGCTTGCACCTTTTGCTTTTTATGATTTCAACACGCAGTTCGTATTGTCTGGAAATGATTCATTGCAACGTGCACTGATTACGAATTTGGATGCTCGTTATGAATTTTATCCTGGGAATGGTCAAATGTTTACAGCATCGTTGTTCTTTAAAAACTTCAAAAACCCTATTGAGCAAATTGCACGTCCAGATGTTTCCAATGAGATTTATTACAAAAACGTCGCCAGTGCAGTGAATTATGGTTTAGAGATGGAATTCAAAATGAATTTTGGGAGTACTTTTAAAGCAGATACCGCATCATTCTTAAATGACTTGACCATGTTTACAAACCTTGGTTTCATCCACTCTTCTGTGGATGTGTCTCAAATCATTGGGTCCCCTTTTAAGACGAGACCGCTTCAAGGACAAAGCCCTTACATCTTTAACCTTGGTTTGAACTACCAAACAGAATCCAATTGGTCAATTTCAGCGAATGTGAATACCGTTGGTTCGAGAATTTATATTCTAGGCTCTGTGCTACAAGCTGAAATCTGGGAAAAAAGCCGAACTTTTTTAGATTTTCAAATTGCGAAAGGATTCTTGGATAAAAAACTTGAAATCAAATTAAATTGCCAAAACTTACTTGCCCAAAAATTAATCTTCTACCAAAACAATTATACGACTTTGAATGATGACAAAGCGGTTCAAAAAGCAATCAATTACTTGTTTTATGGAAATGCTGCTGGCGATAACAAGTACGAAGCAGACAAGGACGATTTGATTTGGAGAACCAAATTTGGCAGAACCTTTTCTTTTTCTGCGACCTACAAATTCTAAAGTTTTAGCGGGTTAACATATCGGTAATGTTAATATAACAAAATGTTAGGAGTACTGTAATTTGGGCTAACCATAAGTACCCCAACTTTGTACTTGAATACTAAACTCATTTTATGAAAAAGATTACAGCATCGTTGATGGCTCTGATGTTAACAGCCATCACTTTTGGACAAAGTTTTTTTGTTCCAACAACCTATCGTGGAGCGTTCGCGCCTGCACCTGCCACTCAGTGGACCGACACATGGACAAACTGGGACCCACAAAACACCGCGTATGGAGCGTCTACGGTAACCGTAACAGCGTCCATAACAACCAACACCACTTGGACATCTGGAAATGTTTATTTGTTACAAGGGCAAATTTATGTTAAAAATGGTGCTACATTAACTATTCAACCAGGAACGATTATCCAAGGGGATAAAGCGACCGCTGGTTCTGGATTATTTGTTTGCCAAGGTTCTAAATTGATTGCAAACGGTACGGCTAACCAACCAATTGTTTTTACCTCTAACCAAGCGCCAGGCGCTCGTTTAGCTGGTGACTGGGGTGGAATTATATTGATGGGTAAATCTCACCTAAACCTTGCTGGTGGAATTGGAAACATTGAAGGATTAACCGTTTCTCCTGATACTCAATTTGGAGGTGGCGCTAACCCGGACACGATGGACAACTCAGGAAGTCTTAAATATGTAAGAATTGAATTCCCTGGATATGTATACCAACCAAACAAAGAAATCAATGGTTTGACCTTGGGTGCTGTTGGTAAAGGTACAATGATTGATTATGTACAGGTTTCTTTCTCTAATGATGATGCATACGAATGGTTCGGTGGAACGGTAGATTGTCGTCACCTTGTTTCTTACAGAAATTTAGATGATGATTTCGATACAGACAACGGATTTTCTGGAAATGTTCAATTTTGCTTAGGGGTTCGTGACCCACTTATCGCTGACGTACCTGCAGTTTCTACATCTGAAGGATTTGAATCTGACAATGACGCTACAGGATCTGTAAATCTTCCACAAACAAAAGCTGCGTTTTCTAACGTTACTTGGATCGGACCATTGAGAGGAACATGTCCAGCAAGTTCAGTTGGGATCAATGTTGGTTTCAGAAAAGGGGCTCGTATCAGAAGAAACTCTGCATTGAAAATTTATAACTCTATCTTCATGGATGGTTTACAAGGTTTTCACGTGGATGGTACCCTAAGCGAAAACAACGCTACAGCAGGTTCATTGAAATTCAAAAACAACATTATTGCAGGTTATTTAACCAATTTATCTTTGGTTAGAAACACAGGAAGTACGTTTAACATGTGGACGAACTTTACAAGCAATTCAAATGACTCTACAGCTTGTTCTACCAACCTTTTAACTTTGCCTTATGGTGTGGGTGGAAACTACCAAACTCCGGATTTCCGTCCAATCGTTGGTTCAGCTGCATTGTCTAACGTTTCTTTCGTTGATTCTTACTTAGCTGGAAGAAGCATCCAAGCGCCTGCATCTAATGCAACGGTAGCGTATTGCCAAGGTGCGGTTGCAACTGCTTTAACAGCTACTGCAAGCGCTGGTTGTACAATCGTTTGGTATACACAAGCTCAAGGTGGAGTTGCCATCCCAACCCCTACGCCTACAACAACTTCAGCAGGAAGTACGACTTACTATGTTGCACAACAAGATGCAAATGGATATGAAGGTCCAAGAACAATGGTTACGGTTACTGTAAATGCTACACCAAGTACGCCGGTAATCACAGCAAGTGGATCTACCTCTTTCTGTACAGGTGGAAACGTTGTTTTGACTTCATCTACCCCAATGGGTAACGTATGGTCTAACGGTGCAACTACCGCAGCCATTACGGTGACTACTTCTGGAAGCTACACTGTGACTTACACGAACGCTAACGGTTGTACTGCAACTTCAGTTGCTACGGTAGTTAACGTAAACAATGCTCCGGTTCCAACGGTACAAGCATCTGCAATCGAAGCATGTAACGGTGACACTGTAACCATTACTGCATCTACTTCTGATACTTACTTATGGTCTACAGGTGCAACTACACAATCTATCAACGTAACATCAACAACGGCTAACGTAACTGTATTGGTTACAAACGCGAACGCTTGTAACGGTGTTGGAACTTCTGCTCCAATCTCTGTTACTTTCAATGCGAACCCGACAGCAGCTGGTGCTTACACTGTAGTTGGTAACGTTGTAACGTTTACAAATACTTCAACAGGTGCAGCTTCTTATTCTTGGGATTTTGGTGACATGACCAACTCAAGTGCATCTTCTCCTACACATGCTTTCGCTGCGAATGGTTCTTATACCGTAACGTTAACAGCAATCAATGGCTTGTGTGAAGACATGATTACTTTGACTGTACAAATTTCTGCTAGCTTGGATGAAATGACTGGAGTTTCTGTTGAAATGTTCCCTAACCCATCTTCTTCTGAAGTAACTGTAGAATTGGCAGGTGCTAACTTTGAATCAGCAATCGTAACTGACCAATTTGGTAGAACGGTTAAGGTTTCTAACAACGGAAAATTCTCTGTAGCTACTTTGGCAAACGGAATCTACCAAGTTACCATCCTATCTGACAAAGGAACTGCGGTTCGTCGTTTGGTAGTTAACAAATAATTATAAGCCTTAATAAGATTGGGGACACAAATTGTGTCCCCTTTTTTTTGAAAAATACAATCACATGGACAATAAAGGACATACCATATTACTCGTAGACGATGAACCAGACATTCTCGAGTTTTTATCTTACACCATACGCAAAGAAGGATACCGTGTATTCACTGCTGCAAATGGCGAAGAAGGCGTAAAGCTCGCACAACAATTAAGTCCATCGCTTATTTTAATGGACGTTATGATGCCGCAAATGGACGGGATAGAAGCTTGCTAAATCATCCGAAAGGACCTTCAAATTACCCAACCCATCATAGCATTCTTAACAGCACGCGCTGAGGATTATGCACAAATTGCGGGTTTTGAAGCAGGTGCCGATGATTACATTGCTAAACCCATTCGCCCACGTCTTTTGGTAAGCAAAATTGAATCCTTGCTTCGCAGGGTTAGAACCGAAAGGATTAGCGAACCTACCAATCCTTCAGACCTTGTCATTGACCGCGAAAAATTTGTCGTCAAAATAAAAGGACAAGAATTAACCCTTCCAAAAAAGGAATTCGAATTGTTGGAATTGTTGGCCAGCAGACCAGGAAAAGTATTTAACCGCGAACAGATTCTAGCCATTGTATGGGGAAATGAAACCATCGTTGGGGAACGTACCATAGACGTTCACATTCGTAAACTACGGGAGAAATTAGGAGAATCGTATATTCGCACCATTAAAGGCGTTGGATATACTTTTAACCAAAAATGAAAAACCTAAGACCCGGACTTTTACTTTTTACAGGTTGTTTGATTCTATTTCTGGTAACCTTTTGCAGCAGTTTGCTGCTACAAGGAAATGGCTCATTCACTCCAAATTTAAATGCATTCATTACAGCACTGGTCCCAAGTACCAGTGCTTTTTTTATTTTCTATTTTGCCTTAAAGCGCTTCGTGCAAAATAGGCTGCAAAATATATTCAGGATTTTACAAAGTCCACCCACCCTAAGGCATAAAAACGTTAACGAATTGATTACCGAAGCAGAAAGACATGTGAATGTCTTAAATGATTATAGAATTCGCGAAATCAAACAATTAAAGGTTCAAGATGAGTTTAGGAAAGAATTCATTGGCAATTTATCCCATGAGTTAAAAACCCCCATCTTTTCCATCCAAGGGTTTTTGGACTCCTTATTAGACGGTGCATTGGAAAATCCAGAAATCAATCGGAATTTTATTGAGCGAGCGTCCATTGCTACAGACCGTATGGTTCAATTGATTGAGGATTTAGACCAAATCACCAAATTAGAGAGTACAGAACTCAAAATTGTAAAGCGTCCCTTCGAACTCACTGAATTACTGAAAGAAATCATTGATACCTTAGAGCTTCAAGCCAAGGAAAAAAACATCAACCTCAAATTGGCAAAAGAATACCCCTTAACCTTTGTCATGGGGGATAGAAATAAATTGTTTCAAGTTTTTACCAATTTACTTCGCAATTCCATCAGTTATGGAAATGTGGACGGTACAACGGAGGTTTTCATCAGCCCGATTGACGATTTAATTTTAATAGAAGTCGCCGACAACGGCATTGGCATTGACCCAAACCATTGGCCAAGGGTTTTTGAACGATTTTACCGTGTCGAAAAGAGTCGAAGCCGTCACGAAGGTGGTACCGGCTTGGGATTGGCGATCGTTAAACACATCTTAGAGGCACACGGACAAAGCATCACGCTTCGCAGTACGGCAGGGGTAGGTACAACCTTTTCTTTTAGCCTTGAAAAAAGCCCTAAAAATTTACAATTAAGTTCGCGAGGCATTCCGATAAACTAGAAAGTTCCAACGCTTTTAGGTAATTTTACACCATGTCTGGCAAAAAGGGTTCTTGGTTTTTATTAAAGCGATTATTTCAATTCATCAAGCCCTATAGATCGTATTTCATCCTTGCCCTTTCCGGGGTATTGTTATTGTCCTTTTTAAGTCCACTTCGTCCTTTTTTAATTGGTAAAACGGTTGACCATTTCATCATCAAGCAACAAAACACAACAGCTTTAGGAAAATCATTGCTCGGAATTTTAGGTTTATTGGTTATTGAAACCTTGATCATTTGGCTTTCCTCCTACTATTCTAATTTGATGGCACAATCCATCATTCGAGACATCCGAAATAAGGTTTTTCGTAAAATTCTCCATTTCAAAACTACCTACTTCGATCAAACCCCGGTTGGTGCCTTGGTAACACGCATCGTTTCTGACGTTGAGGCCATTTCAGAGGTGTTTTCCGCAGGATTGATGGAGATTTTTGGGGACATGTTGTCGTTGTTCGCCATCCTTGCCTTTATGTTTGCCACCGATTGGAAATTGAGTTTGCTTACCCTCGTTCCCATTCCGATCTTAATTTTTGCCACACGTCTTTTTGCGCGTGCCATGAAGAAATCTTTTCAGATGGAAAGAACGCAAGTTTCCAAGCTTAACACCTTTGTTCAAGAACACTTAATGGGAATGGGGTTGATTCAACTTTTTGGAAGGGAAAAACCCTCTTTTGAAGAATTCACCGAAATCAATAAAAAACACCGCGATGCGCACATCAGTGCCGTTTGGGCCAATTCAATCTTCTTTCCCGTGGTTGAGTTACTCAGTTCATTGTCGATTGCGTTTCTATTGGTTTGGGGCGCACTTTTGGTAGAGGGAAAAACCCAAACACAAATTGAAATGCTGTATGGAAACATCATCTCTTTTACCTTGTGGATAAACCAACTTTACCGTCCCATCAGACAATTGGCGGATAAGTTCAACATTCTTCAACGGGGAACGGTGCGTGCCGAACGAATTTTTGACATCCTCGACGATGATGAGAACCTGGAAGTAGATAAGGGAGAACAAAAGGATTTTGTCAATGGCGACATTGCTTTCAAGAATGTCTCATTTTCTTACGTATCGGATGCAATGCTTTTTTCCGATTTCAACCTGTGCGTAGAAAAAGGAAAAACCACCGCTTTTGTAGGCGCAACTGGCTCAGGAAAAACCACCATCATCAATTTAATTGGAAGGTTTTATGAAATCAATGGGGGCGAAATTTCCATTGCGGGGATAGACATTCGGAAATTTTCTAGGGATGTTTTGAGCCGTTCAATTGGATTTGTCTTACAAGATGTCTACCTATTTTCCGACACCATACACAACAACATAACCTTAGGGAATCCTGAAATCTCAAGAGAACAGGTAAGAAAGGCTGCCAAAATGGTCGGTGCCGATGGGTTTATCATGGAGGTTCCAGGAAACTACGACCACATTATTGGAGAACGCGGCGGGGTATTGTCTGTTGGACAACGCCAATTGGTATCATTCGTTCGTGCCATGGTATATGACCCACAAATTTTGATACTAGACGAGGCGACCTCGAGTGTGGACAGCGAATCTGAGACTATGATTCAAAATGCAATCTCAGAACTCACTAAAAACAGAACTTCCATTATCATTGCACACCGTCTTTCTACGGTGCAGCAAGCGGATAAAATCATTGTACTTGACCACGGAAAAATTGCAGAAGAAGGCACACATAAAGTGCTGATAGAAAACGGTGGCGTTTACCAAACTTTGTTTGAAAAGCAATTCAACATCACGCCGAATGAAGCGATTTAAAATTGGCGGTGTTCCCGAACACTTCAACTTGCCTTGGCGTTTGTGTATCGAGGAAAATGTCTTCAAAGATTTGGGAATAGAATTGCATTGGTCTGACATGACAGGTGGAACGGGACAAATGATCAAAGGGCTGGAATCTAAATCTTTAGACATTGCCGTTTTACTCACCGAAGGCATCACTCAAGCCATATTAAAAGGAACCCAAGCTAAAATCATTGACATTTATGTCAACAGCCCATTGCAATGGGGCATTCACATCCCTGTTGATGCCAATGTAGCCGATGTAAAAGCTTTACATTCAGCGAATTTTGCTGTTTCTCGCATGGGATCGGGTTCACATCTTATGGCGTACGTATTGGGGAAGAAATTCAACTTTGCGATGGAAAACATTTCGTTCAATGTCATCGGCGATGTGTACGGAGGAATTTGGGCCCTGGAAAACCATGTTTCAGATGCCTTTCTTTGGGAAAAATATACTACCCAACCTTTTGTAGATAAGGGGAGCTGTAAGTTTTTAGGACAAATTGACACGCCGTGGCCTTGTTTTGTTGTGGCGGGAAGAAATGACATCGTTGAAAAATATGGGGGTGAAATCCACGAAATGCTTAACCGGGTTCAACAAAGGGCCAAAAAGCTCAAGGATGACACCCACTCCGTTCAAGAAATTGCGTGGCGTTACCATTTGCAAGAACCATCAGTAGACCAATGGCTCAAAGAAACAGAATGGAAATACAGCGAAGCACCTTACAAAGAAAAATTGGCTTCCGTCGTAGCATTCCTTTTGGCGACTGAATTAATCACTGAAACTGAACAATCAAATTGGGCACAAAAATTATTTTAATGGTTTCATTGTCCTTGCTCACGAATACCCTTCGTGCGCAAAGTGGTTGTACGGATCCTCAGGCCAACAATTATAATCCATCTGCGGTCATCAATGACGGAAGTTGTACGTATGCCCCAACCAATTACACGCTTACCCTGGTAAACAACCTTTCAGACACCGTTCAAGAAACATCGGGGATTTTCGAGGAAGGCAATTACCTCTATACCTTTAACGACTCTGGCAATGGTCCGAAATTGTATGAGTTAACTTCCAACGGTACCCTGAACAGAACCATCCATGTATTGAATGCAACGAATGTGGATTGGGAAGCCATAGCGTCTGATGCAAACTACATCTACATAGGCGACTTTGGCAACAACAATGGCAATCGTCTGGATTTATGCGTGTATCGCATTGCAAAACCCGCTGTGCTCAACGCTACCAACGACACCGTCGCTTCGGAAAAACGCGTGTTCAAATGGGAAGACCAGGTGCAATTTACTTCCGCTCCAAATGCAAATAATTTCGATTGTGAATCTTTTTTCGCCACATCAGATTCCTTGTTTCTTTTTACAAAAAATTGGGTGGATTTAAAAACAAGGTATTATGCCTTGCCAAAAACGTGGGCAGATACCGCAATTGCTGTTCTCAGGGATAGTTTCTATGTGAATGGATTAATCACAGATGCGCATTATGACAGCATTCATCAACGGGTTGTTTTATTGGGCTATAAAAACAATGGGAGTAACTTCTATACCAGTTTTGTCTATGCACTTTGGGATTTTTCACCTCACTCCTATTTTTCTGGGAACAAACGCAGAATTGAAGTTGGCAATGTGCTCACCGTTGGTCAGACAGAAGGAATCACTTTGGATGCATTTGCCCATGGTTACCTCACCTCAGAAAAGGTAAGTTCTTTTGTTGTCATTCCACCAAAGCTCTTTTCCTATGATTTCAGTCCCTATTTCTCAGGAGATGCTGGGATTGAAAACACAAAAAAAGAAAACCGAATCTCTTTCTTTTACGATTCAGCGAAAGCTGGGTACACTTTAAAAATTTACGATTCCTTTAAGCAGGCAAGAATCATTGATCTTTCCGGAAAAACGCTCCAAGTCATCAAGTCATCTTATACCGAAGGCATTCTGTCTACTTTTCATGGAAAGGTATTCCTTATCCTCGACGACCAAAGCCATCCATTGTACCTTCCTTAATCTTTATGGAATAAGGTTGTGCTGGCTTGTGCCGTTGGCATGATCACTAGGTCGTGTATTGAAACACGGGAGGGCCGAGTCACTATAAAACGCACCGCTTCGGCAATGTCTTCGGCTTGCAAGGGATCAAATCCTTGGTAAACTTGTTTGGATGTTTCTTTATCTCCTTTAAACCGAACCAAAGAAAATTCGGTTTCCGCCGCACCCGGTGCAATGGTACTTACGCGTACTTTGTGATGCACCAAGTCCATCCGCATGGATTTTGAAAGTTGGTCCACTGCAGCCTTGGTAGCACAATAAACGTTTCCTCCAGCATAGGCTTCTTTTGCGGCAATGCTTGTAATGTTAATAACCATAGAACCTTCATTTTTCATCAAAAAAGGAAGTGTTTCGCGAGTCATGTATAGAAGTCCTTTTACGTTGGTGTCGATCATACGCTCCCAATCCTCCAGCAATCCATCTTGAAAACCTGAACGTCCAACCGCGAGTCCGGCATTGTTTACCAAAATAGAAAGGTTGTTTTTTACCTTATCCTCCAGTCCCTCAATCCAATCGTGGATATCCTCAGCATTCCTTACATCCAGCGTGGCCACCAATACCTTGATTTGCTTTGACGCCAAGGTGTTTTTTAATGCCTCTAAACGATCCCCTCTACGTGCGACCAAAATGAGGTTGTACTTTTCTTCTGCCAAAACTTTTGCGATGGCTTCGCCAAATCCTGCCGAAGCGCCCGTTACAATTGCGTATTTATCCATTTGAAAAATTTAAGTTGATTCAGTTTTACCTTGAATGGTTTTGGTTGTAATAAGAGTAGGGAGAAAAGGAAAAAAGGGAGTACGGGCGCTTTGTAACGTACCATCGCACCAACCACCGGCGCAGTGATGCCAATGATTCCAAATACCAAGAAAACGAACATGAGCGACAAAACCGTCCAATATTTTGGACGTTCGTTGTAAAAAATGCCTACAACGCCCCCAACCATCAGCAACCAAAAAATAACATTTTCTGCATACGCGGCCACAGACTGTGGGTTTTTAAGCATGGTCACATCTGGATAATACATAACATTCCAAATCCCAACCGGAAGCAGGGATAACAACGACGCATAACTTTGTGTCAACCGGTGGATAGGCACCCGACTCCCGGCATGCACAGCTTCAGCCATTTGGATAAAATCAAACTGTTTACCTTGTAGGATAGAGAGTACATTCCAATTGGGAATACAAAGGGCTTGAATCAAAAACAAAAGCAACAGGCTCGTCATACCAAAGAGCAAAGACTTCCGAGTGCTGCCAAAATGGTTAAAAATAACCCCAATGACCAAAAAAGGAAGCAGGGAAACCAAGATGTAAATTTTCAAATGCATCAGAACAAAAAAGGCAGCCCCAAAAACCAAAGCATGGCGCCATCCATGGGATGAAAGGAAGCGTTTCAATGAAAAGAGCAAGAGACCTAAAGCAAACATCACCAAGCCCTCCTTCAAAATTCCACTGGACCAAAATACAGTAGACGGGATCAGAAAGGCACAGGCAAACGCCATCCATTTTTCATGGCACAATGCCAAGAAGAATCGAAACAGGTAATAGCTTCCGATGAAAGACAAAAGCAGGAAAAACAAAACGTTCACCGGATAATAACCTTGAGAGACCATATTAACCAAGGCGTTGATGCGAATAACCATGCGATTGTCGTTGGATAAACCGTGGTCATAGGAGCGAAACCAATAATGCATGCGGTCCAGGAAAGGGAGGTCTTTCTTGGTCCAATTCCCAATCATAATCCGGGTAAAAACCTCTGGATTTTCTTTACGAATCTGATTCAATTCTACGCCATCGTCAAAATATTTAAAGACATCAGCTTCCGACCGGTTGGGATACAGTTGGGTATAAGTATACAACAAAAGCAAGGCAGAAATCCATTTGGTGGCAAACCCTATCATTTTACCCAATGGCTTCAAATGTTGGAAAACAGGAAGAAAAAAGAGGGCCAACAAAACCAAAAAACCCAAAA
>Ga0164294_10002822_pt1 | contig 15515 bp, 7 predicted proteins | sample GEODES005metaG_FD_111479 | JGI IMG/M metagenome (GOLD analysis project Ga0164294, IMG submission 111479) | Oligotrophic lake water microbial communities from Sparkling Lake, Wisconsin, USA - GEODES005 metaG | ecosystem: Environmental > Aquatic > Freshwater > Lake | place: USA: Sparkling Lake...
CTCGATGATCGGAAAGGCGTTTTGATGATTGACCGGCAGGAGTGAGCCGGTCAGCTCGATGCCGCTGCAGGTGGCCATGCGATGACGGACGCCGAGTTGCTCGAGGAGCGGCACGTACGACGACACCCGGTTGTGTTCCGTGCAGGGGGCAAACTCGATCTGCTCGCAGAGCAGGTTTTGCACGCGGCCGAGTTGGCTCGTGGTGTTGTCACCCGACGGGGTGGCATGGCTGTGGAAATCGCTGCTCACCCAGCCGCGGGTGTCGACCGTGCGCCGCAGGGTCGCCACGAGCGCCGCATCCGCCCCCTCCACGACGTCAAGCATCGTCATCACCGCGTCATGTTCCGGCCCGTGGCTGATGACAACGTCATAACTCCCCGGGGGAATCTCCTGGACAAACCGGCCGTCGTGGCTGTAGCGGAGGTTTTTGACCGCCGTGTCGCCGCTGTCGGGGCCGAAATCGGGATCGGCGTCGCGGGCCCCGCCGTCGGCTGTTGGCCGACGCCGGAACTCCACCTTGCACGGGATCGGCCCCCCGTCGACATCGCTGATCGTGGCGACGACGGTGCCTGGCTGCGGGAGTCGCGATGTGACGTCGATTCCTTCAGCGTTCCACGCCAGCCCCTTCTCTTCAAAGGTCCCGCGCCCCACCGTTGACAGCGTCACCCGCCATTCCGCCGCCGGGGCCGGAAGCGATGTCACGAGCCGTCCGTCGTCGTCGGTCCGTCCCGCCCCGTACTTCTTCTCACCATCAAAGAACGTCACGAAGGCCCCGACAACCGGTCCGACGGCATCGACAGCGCTGATCTTCGTGGGGGCGCATTCGATGCCTGCCCGGGCGGCCGAGGCTGCCCGGAGAGCGACGAGGTTGTCGGCGGGAAACACCCTGCGGACCAGGTCGATCGAGGCTCCCGGGGCGAGATCCACCGACGCAGCCTCCCCGAGGAGATACCGCACCGGGTCACCGGCACCACGCGACTCAGCGCTCGAGTCGGCGTGGAACGTCGCCCCCACCGGCTCGATTCCGTAGGCCTGGCCGAACCACTCGTCATCCCACCAAACGACGTTGGCTGCCTTGTCGGCGCCTGCGGAAAACGAGCGATCGGCTCGGACCCGATCGACCGGCTCCATCGACAGCGCCGTTGCATGGGGATTGGAATAGCGGGTGGTGACGGTGAGGAAATCATCGCCGTCGGCGAGCGTGTAGGAGGTCTCGACACGCGGCGTCTGCGGCCCCTCCGCGGCGACGACGCGGAATGTCACGCTCCCTCCACTCACGGCAAGCGGTGCGGGCACGTTCCCTTCCACCGGCATCACGAGGTCGCCACTTCGGCCTGAGGCTCCCGCGAATGCGTAGCGGAGTTGACCGTTTCCTGGCCAGTAGCAGCCAAGCTGGTCGTTCGGGTGGCCAACGGTGGTCAGATCGATGATGGCGCCACCGACATTGCGGACCGTCATGTTGGCGTTGCGCGTCGGGATGGTGTCGCCGATCACGGCAACGACTCTTTCGTTACGAAGGATGTGATCACCGAGGATCCAATCGGCTTCTTTGCCAGCGGGGAACGCGTTGCCGGCCGCTTCGAGGAGCGCCGGTGTGATGGTGACGATCTCGGCAGCCGGTGCCCCGGACGATCCAAGAGCCAGGAGGATGCAGGCGAGTTTCACGACCCGCAGGGACGCCAGGGGGAGTTGCATCGACGGAGCCTCCGCAGGGTTGGCGAGAGCCGGAAGGCGGGCATCCTACCCCAAGGGTCGGCTGGCAATCGGGTCCTCACCGAAGTTTCACGACGCGTTGTCGACTCAGGCTCCGGGGCGCTGCCGACTACACTGTCCTCCCGGCACCACCGATCCCCGTGGGCCATGTCACCGGAGGCTTCACGGCATGAACCGTTGCCGTTGGTTCGTCCCTGCCCTGCTCTCTCTCCTGGCGACCGCGATCGTCCTGCCGCCGATCGCCGCCGACCAATCGCTCCCCCTCGCCGACTGGCAACACCACGGCCACGCCTGGCTCCTGACAGATTCCGAGGGGGCAGACTTACCGGCCGAGGCGACACTTGCCGACGTTCCGGTCGTCCTCCGCCTCGACGACAAGTTGTTTCCGTTCGAGGAGGCCCTGCCGAACGGTGACGACCTCCGCATCACCTCCGACGTGGGCACCGTCCTCGCGCACGAGATCGAAGCTTGGGATCGCGACGCGGGCGCGGCAACCGTCTGGGTGCGGGTGCCCGAGATCCGCGGCCAGGCCCGGCAGCGGCTCACGCTCCATTGGGGGAATCCTGCCGCCGTCAGCGTCTCCGACGGCACCGCCGTCTTCAATGCCGCCAACGGCCACGTGGCCGTCTTTCACATGGACACCCCCGTCCGCGACGCAACCGGCGGCGTCGAAACGCGCGACACCGGCACGATCGCCTTGGAGGGGATCGTTGGCCCGGCCAGGCATTTCCCCGGCGGCGCGGGGGTGTTCTGCGGCGACACGATTGCCACGCTGCCAGCGGGCTCCTCCGACCACACGACGCAGGCCTGGTTGCGCTCGGAGGTTTCCAACGGCCGCGTCTTCGGCTGGGGCAATGAGGCAGCGCAGGGGAAGGTGATCATGAACTTCCGCAGCCCTCCCCACGCCCGGATGGAGTGTTACTTTTCCGGGGCCGACGTCGCCGGGGAGACGCGGCTGGCGAAATCGGAATGGGTGCATGTCGTCCACACGTACACCAAGGGAGAGTCGCTCCTCTACGTCAACGGCGTTCTCGACGGCACGACGCGGACTGACTCGGCCCCGTTGAAGATCGCGACTCCGGCGCGGATGTGGATCGGCGGCTGGTACGACCAGTACGACTTCGCCGGGGATGTCGACGAGGTGCGGGTGTCGAACGTCGTCCGCTCTCCGGCCTGGGCGAAGCTCGACTACGAAAACCAAAAACCGCTCCAGACCCTCGTCGGCCACCTCGTGCAACCGGGAGACGATTTCGCCGTCTCACGATCGACGCTCGATCTCGCCGAAGGGGCGCGGGGCACCGTCACCGCCCGGGCCGGTGGGGCGCTCAAGGTTTCCTGGATCCTCGGCCGCGGCGGCGAGGAGCGGGTCGTGGCCACCGACACGTTTCGCTACGACGTCGACGCCGGGCGGGTGACGGGGGACGAGCAGGCCACGCTCCGGTTCCGTGCCGTGTATCCGGACGGCGCGAAGACCATCGACATCCCGATCACGATTCGCGAGACCATTCCCGACCCGGTGTTCACACTCGAGGCCCCCGCCACCTGGGACGGCCGGAAGAAGATCTGCGTCGAGCCGAGGATTTCAAACCGGGCTGCACTCGCGGCGGCAGGGGTGGCCACGCTCAATGTCCACTGGCAGACCGACGGCCCGGCGCTCCTCGACGAAGAGACGCCAGAGGCTCTCATCCTCGAGCGTAGTCAGAACAGCGGCCGGCTCACGGTGACGGCGCGGATCGACAATGGCGGCACGCCCATGGTCGCGACGACGGAGATCGTCGTCACCGAACCGGCCACCGATCCCTGGATCGAGCCCCCCATGGACGCCGCCGCCGATGAGCTCCCGGTCGATCGGCAGTTTTTTGCCCGCAATGACAAGAATGTCGGCACCGTTCACCTCCGCGGCCAACTCGACGCCCCGGCCGAGAGCGTGTACTTCGATCTGTTTGCCGACGGCGCGCTTGTCGACTCACGGTCGCTCGAGCCCGATGCGGAGGGCCGCTACGCCTTCGCGATCCCACTGAAGCCGGGGCTCATCCGCTACCGGGTCGAGTGTGGCGCGGTGCGCGACGGAAAGAAGATGATCCTCCACACCGCCGACGATCTCCTCTGCGGCGACGCCTTCCTGATGGACGGCCAGTCAAACACGGTGGCGAGCGACTGGGGCGCTGACCACGTCGATGACCAACCGCAGCCCCGAGACCGCAGCTGGATCCGCAGTTTCGGCGCGATGGAGGGGAGCCTCGAGCCGGGGTGGGGAGACGCCGTGCGGCGGGAAGGGGGAAAGCACCAGATCGGATATTGGGGGATCGATCTCGCCCGCCACATCGTCGACACCCACGAAATCCCCGTCTGCATTCTCAACGGCGCCGTCGGCGGCACGCGGATCGATCAGCACCTCCCCAACACCGCCGACCGCACCGATCCGGCCACGATCTACGGAAGGCTCCTCGCCCGGGTGCGGGCCGCCCGGCTGACGCATGGGATTCGGGCCGTGCTCTGGCACCAGGGGGAGGCCGATCAGGGAGCCGACGGCCCCAATGGCGGCTACGGCAGCGACACCTATCGGCAACTCTTCCACGAGCTTGCCGCGCATTGGCAGCGCGACATGCCGAACCTCGGCCACACCTTCCTCTTCCAGATTTGGCCCAATGCCTGCAGCCAGGGGGGCACGCCGGAAAGCGACCGGCTCCGCGACATCCAGCGGACCCTCCCCCGCGACTTCGCCAGGATGTCGGTGATGTCGACGCTCGGCATCCGCCCCGAAGGGGGCTGCCACTATCCGGCGGCGGGCTACGCGGAAATGGCCCGACTGATGGCCCCGCTCGTAGACCAGGCCTGCTATGGCACCACGTTCGCGGAGCCGGTGACAGCGCCTGATCTGATCTCGGCCCGGTATGCCGACGCGAATCGAAACGAGATCATCCTCGCGTTCGGCCAGCCGATCGAGTGGGACGATGCGACCGCGTCGGAGTTCCGCCTCGATGGCGAGCCGGGGAGGATCCACTCGGGCCGTGCTGCCGGCGCGATGCTCCGGCTCGCTGTCGCTCCGGGATGCGACGCCGCGACGATCACTTATCTTGTCGACCGGCAGTGGCATCCCGAGCGCGTTCTCCGCGGCAGCAACGGCATCGCCGCCCTCACCTTTCATGCCGTGCCGATTCTTCCCCCCGCACAGGCCCCATCCCCATGAACCGCCTCCGCTCCGCCGGCTTCATCGTCCCTCTCCTCCTCGTTGGCCTGCTGCTCACTGCCGCAGCAGCCCCGCTTCCGGCCGCCGCCCCTGCTCCCCCAAACGTCGTCATCCTCTATGCCGACGACATGGGCTACGGCGACCTGGGTGCCAACAACCCTGACTCGAAAATCCCCACCCCGCACCTCGATCGATTGGCGAGCGAAGGAACCAGGTTTACCGATGCCCACAGTTCGTCGGGGGTCTGCACGCCGAGCCGCTATGCCCTCCTTCATGGCCGCTATCACTGGCGGAAGTTCCACGGGATCGTGCAATCGTTCGACCAGCCGATCCTCGACGCCGAGCGGACGACACTCGCCGAACTCCTCCGCGGCCGTGGCTACGCCACCGCAGCCTTCGGGAAGTGGCATCTCGGCTGGGACTGGGAGGCGATCCGCCGGGCCGGTGCCACGCCGCGGGTCGAGGGAAAAAACAAAATCTTCGCTGCCGCCGATTTCGACTGGCGGCGGAAGATCCCGGGGGGCCCGCTCGCTCATGGCTTCGATCGTTACTTCGGCGACGATGTTCCCAACTTCCCCCCCTACGCGTGGTTCGAGGATGATCGGATCCCGGTCGCACCGACGACCGATCTGGTCACACCAGGAGAGCCTCCCGAGGGGAACTGGGAATGCCGCCCCGGCCCGAGTGTGCCTGGCTGGGACTTCTACGCCGTCATGCCGACGCTCACCGACCGGGCCGTGGCCTGGATCGAGCAGCAGACCCCCGACCGCCCCTTCTTCCTCTACTTCCCCTTCACTTCCCCCCACGCGCCAATCCTGCCGACGGAAGCCTTCACCGGCCGCTCGGCAGCCGGCCCCTACGGCGACTTCGTCACCCAGACCGACGACACGGTCGGCCGGGTGCTCGACGCGCTCAAAGCCCGAGGATTCGCCGCCAACACGCTCGTCATCTTCACCTCTGACAACGGCCCGGAGCGCTATGCCTACGAGCGGACGCGGGCCTTCGGCCACCGCAGCATGGGGCCCCTTCGAGGGCTAAAACGCGATCTCTGGGAGGGGGGCCATCGGGTGCCGATGATCGTGCGCTGGCCGGGCCATGTGCCCGCTGGAAACGTGGCCGACGGCCTCCTCAGCCAAGTCGATCTCTATGCCACGATCGCCGCAGCGGTCGGGGCGGAGCTCCCGGCAGGCTCGGCCGAGGACAGCCTCGATCAGCTTGCTTGGCTCGAAGGAAAGGTCCCCTCAGCCCGCCGCGAGATCGTTCACAACACCCACGCCGACGGCTACGCCCTGCGGCAGGACGATTGGATCCTCATCGACGCGCCGTCGGGGGGCATTTCGGAGATCCCTGCCTGGTACCGCGATGCCGAAGGGATCCCGGCAGACGCCCGACCCGGCGAACTCTACAACCTCCGCACCGATCCCGGCGAGCGTCACAATCGCTTCGATTCCGAACCAGACCGTGTGGCGGCGATGAAACGGCGCCTCGACACGATCCGCGGCCGCTGACGCCAGTCACATTCAGCGCCCGGGTCAACGGACCGTCGCGCGGATCGTGAATGAAGCCTCGAGCGCGTCTCCGGCCGCCATCGCGATCACACCGCTATCGGCCTCGCCGGCAGCGAGGCGATTGACGCCGTCGTTGGCATTGGCCGCCGGCTCGATCGCGAGCACCGGCCGATCCTCGGGCCCGAAACAGACAAGGTGCGTGACGTTCGGCGAGCAGGCATAGGTCAGCGTCACGCCGCTCTCGGGCCACTGGATCGTCGCCTGCCCATCGAAGCCGGCAAAGCAGGCGTCGATCCGCTGGCTGCCAAGCTCCCGCGGCGTGGAGAAGTCGAGGTCTTCAGGCACCGGCTCCGATGGGCCATCCGGGAGCCCATCGGCATCGGGGTCGGGATGGATCCGCGGCGCGGTGAATTGCAGCACGACCGGCTCGCCGTCGCGCGTGAGCCAGCGGCGGTAGTACGGATGCCAGCCGAAGCCGGCCGGCATCGTCGTCTCCCCCCGGTTCTCGAGCCGCACCGTCTGCTCGATCTGGTCGCCACGGAGCGTGATCCCAACGGTCGCGTGAACAGGCCACGGCCAATTGAAGTCTGTCACTTCGGCGGAATCGAACACCAGGACGAGGCTCGACGGCGTCTGCTCCACGACCTTCCAGGGCCGGGTGCGGACATCGCCGTGAATGGCGTGGTTCTTGGCGCTCGCGAGTTGATGCTCGCGCCCCTCGAACACGAAGCGACCGTCACGGATCCGGTTGGAATAAGGGAGCATGAGCCAGCTCGATCCCCGCGAGCCGGGATCGGGCATGAGGTCGAGCCACTCTTCCCCCCGCCTCACGGCCATCGCAAGCAGGCTTCCGCCGCGGGCAGGGCTGATGACGACGCGGAGGCGCTCGGAGCGGAGCTCGATCGGCGCGACCTCCTCGGCAGCCCCCCGTGGGGTGAGGAGGCACACCGCCCCCAGAACGATCACGGCCGCAAAGGCATGCCGGAGGATTCCCGGGGCGGAGGGCAACGTCACTCGAGCGTTTCCTTGTCCATCTCGAGTTGCAGATCCGCAACCCCCTTGTCGGTAACGATCAACCGCCACGGTGACTTCTGCCCGATGAGACTCTGGTTCACCAAGCCGCCGCCGGGGGCGTCGAGCGGGATGCTGATCTGCACCGAGTAGTTCCCGGGAAGGACACCCTTCGTTCCCTTGAAGGAATACATCTCGAATCGGCCGTCCGCGTTCGTCGAGCCGATGAAGCACTGGGCCGCGATGTCGTCGGCAACGAGATTGACCCCGACGCCCTCGCACGGCTGGCCACCGCGGGTGAGGCGGCCGGCCACGGGCACTTCGCCCTTGTTGCTGGAACAGCCGACAGCCATCAGGCAGACAGCCATCAGGCCGACAACGGCGAGCAGGAAACCACGAGCCATGGCATTGATCCTCGGGCAGGAAGGTGTTTCGAAGCGTGGAAAAGGGAGCAGAAGGAGATTCGGGTCAAAAAAAAGAACCCCGGCCCCGGCGATGCTGCCGGGGCCGGGGCCTGTTGGTCGCGATCAGCGGCTGAGGACGTTCTCGGGGACCACCGTGCCATCGTTGATGTCAACCAGCGCCGTGATCACCGTTCCGACCTGAACCGACGTCACCGAGCCATCGGCGAGGCCGATCGTGGCGCCACCCGGATGGGGCGTGCCCCAGTGGCCACGGAAATTGGTCCAGCCGATGCCGTCGCAGCGCTGGTCCTGGAAGACGTTCTGCGTGGCACACACGCCACCGGAGCTCAGAGCCCGCGTGATCTCGACCCCCCCCGCGAAGGCCCCGTCGCGGTAGGAGAGGCAGCCGGAGTTGTACATCCGGGTGTCCATCGAGATCTCGCCGACGAGGAGCGTGTAGCTGGAGCCGTCGCTGAGGTCGGCCAAGCGGACCGGCCGGCTGACGTCATACGTGCCATACCGCTGGAAGCCACGGTTCCGCGGCCAGTTAAAGTCTTTGTCACCCGCCGTGGCGATCTTCGAAACAATCTGCGACTGGCTCCGCGTCCCCTCAATGCCGTGATCGGGTGTGACGGCTTGGTTCGTCGCATAGTCGCTGATCATGACCTTCGTCTGGCCACCGGTGAGGAGATATTTGGCAGCGAAGCCGAGCGCCGTCGGGAGCGTGCCGTTGGAGTTGGGGATGTTGGTGAAGATCCGATCGTTGCCGGCACCGTCGCCGATCGTCTCGGCACCACTGCCACCTCGCGATGGGCAAGCAAAGACCGGCATCGTTGCCGAGTAGGCCATGGTTTGAAACTCGTTGTTGAGCTCCATGAACGGCGCGGCCGCGTAGAACGGGCTACCGGTCTGCGTCTCGACGCCGCCGACCGGGGTACCGAACGACCAAGCACGGTAGCGGCCCGAAGCCTGCTCAAACGCCCCGCCGCTGGTGGGAGGGCAGAGCGTCCCGCCGGCAAGGACGGCGGTCTGATCGCGGGTCGACACCGAAGCGCCACCGAGGGGGAAGCACTTGTTGCTCGACTCGAAGTTCATCAATCCGAGGACGAGGTTCTTGACGTTGTTGGTGCAGCTCATCTTGCGAGCCGCTTCCCGGGCCGACTGCACGGCCGGGAGGAGGAGGCCGACGAGCGTGCCGATGATGGCAATGACGACGAGAAGTTCGACGAGCGTGAAGCCGCCGCGGCGAACAGATGACTTGAGCGACATCGATTTGGATCTCCAGAAGATGCGGGGAATCGAGAATGAAGAAATAAGAGAAAACGAATCGAACGGCCTGCGCCGGAGGACACGACCGACGCCCACGTGCGCCCCAAAAGAACGCACTCGAGGGAACACCGCCACTCGGGCAAGTGAGTTTCCCATGAGCCCCCCCAAAAATCGACATTGCAATTTCGCCGGAGCTCTTGGAAATGTAACCCAAAAGGGTAAGAGCCACAAAGAGCGGTTCGAAATCCTCTCGCCCCCATTCCCCCGAACCTCCCCCTTGGGCTTTAGTCGCGAGGGGAAGCAGCCGCCTCACAGCCCCCCCACATAGGCGAGAAGGTCGGCGGCTTCTGCGGCGGAAAGGTCGCGGAGGAGTTGCTCCGGCATGAGCGACTGCGACTGCTGGATGAGCTGCTCTACGTCCCCCCGATCGATCCGGGAGTCGCGGCCTTGAGCGTCGCGGATCACGATCTCGCTCTCGGAACGCTCCACGAGGAGCCCGGTGTGAACGAGGCCGTCCTTGGTCTCCACGTACCAGGTGGCGAACTTCGGATCGATCTTCCGCGAGGGCTCGAGGAGGCTTTCGAGGATCTCGGCCCGGGTGAGGCGTTTCCCAACCCCGATCAGATCGGGGCCGACCGCCGGCCGGTCCGTCGTCGGCTCTGTGACGGCCTGATGGCAGCTCCGGCAGCTGACCGCCGCCGATTCCCAGAGCTTTTTCCCCCGGCCGGCATCCCCTTGGAGGGCGAGGAGATCGGCCGCCCGGATGCTCGTCCCGAGCCGCTCGCGCCGCTGCTCCTCAGGGATAAAGCGCTCGAAGAGATCGCGGATCTGCGGATCGCCGTGGGAAGTTCCCCAAGCCACCATCCGGGCGTGGACATCAGCCGGGAGCGAGCCTCCGTCAATCGCCCGAAGAACGCCAAGGGCCGCCGTCGGCGAAGCGACGACCGGCAGCCCATGATCAGCAGGCGGCCCTTCGGCGCCGGCCTCGCTCGGCAACGTGGCGATCCAGTCGCCGATCAGCTTCAGGCCCCGGGTATCGACGACCGTCGAGCCGAAGTGGGGCATCCGCCCCTGTCCAAGCGTCGCCATCCGATAGTAGAGGACCGACCGCGTCGGATCGCCGGCGGTCACCACCGCCGCGTCGTCGAGGGCGAAGGTGCCATGGCTCGGCCGCAGGCCGACGAGCTTCGTGCGATCGAGGGCCACATCGGCCCGGACGTCGAAATCAGAGGCCCCGCCCCCGCCGCGGAGGTGACACTGGGCGCAATTCATCTGCAGGTAGCTGCGGGCCCGACGGTCGAGATCGGCGGTCGCGTCGTACGGATCGACCGGCGGCGTCACGCTCTCGTCGAGCGGCTTGGAGACGAGGCCCAGATCGGCAAACAATCGCAGTTGGTTGCCCGCCATTCCCTCTCCGTCGGCCATTGACACGCGGGGGTCGACCGGGCGATTGAGCTGCGCTGGAGTGAATCCGTAGAGCGAGCCTCCCCGGGTGGTGTGGCACATCAGGCACTCGGTGCGGCTGGCGACCCGATAGCTCTGCCGATGGGAAACCCCCGGCTCCTCCAGGTTGGCAATCTCCAGACGCACGGCTGCCCCCTCGGGGCCGACGAGTTCGGCGTCTGTCTGATCGTCGTTCCAGAGGTAGCTGTAGGCGCACCAATCGGCACCATTGAAATGGAGGAGTTGGGTTTCGATCCGCCGGGTGACGCCGGGCGAAGTCTCGAGGGTGATCGTTTTGGCGAGGACGCCATCGGTGGGAAACTTGAACTTCCCCCGGATGAATCCCTGCTGGGGATTCTGCGCTTCGTAGAGGGAAAGCTGCGTTTTCCCCGGGACGGCGACCCAGCGGTCGGCGGTCGTGCCATCGGCCCAGGCCTCGGCGCTGACAGAATAGGGGACGACGCCCGGGGCCGGGGCCTGCGCCGCGGTGTCGGCAAACAAGCCCGTCTCGCTCAACCGCGTGGGGAAACGGAGATTGGCCTCCACTGGCGGGCGACGAACGAGGCGGTGGATCGAGCCGGAGTCGTAGTCGACCATCAGCACTTCGCCGTCAGCGCTGAGGCCGAAGGTCGAGAGGGCCAGGGGGGTGTCTGCGAGCTCCTGTTGCCAGCTGATCCGCGTCCCGTCGTGCCGCAGCCCCCACACCTTCCCGGTGACGTAGTCGCCATACACATAGGCCCCGGCCAGCTCAGGGAGCCGGGGGGTGGTCGACACGTAGCCACCGGTGATCGAACGGCTCTCGGTGTGGGGATGGGAGATCACCGGCGGCGTGATCGGATCGGGCCCCCGCCGCCGATCCCCGGCCACCGGCTGCGGCCCCTCCATGATGCTCCAGCCGTAATTGCCGCCGCGCTCGACGAGGTAGATCATCTCCCACAGTTCCCAGCCGACATCCGCCACCCACAGCCTGCCGGCGTCGTCGAAGGCCATCCGCCAGGGGTTTCGCAGACCGTAGGCCCACACCTCACCACGGGCTCCGGGCACGCCCACGAACGGATTGTCGGCGGGAATCGCATAGGAGCGTGGAGACTCGTTCCCCGCGGCCGGCTCGGGACGATGATCGACGTCGATCCGCAGCACCGAGGCGAGGAGATCCTCGATCGACTGCCCCGTTCCGAGCGCATCGGGCGGAGTGGCGTCTTGGGAGTCGCCGGCGGAGATGTAGAGCATCCCGTCAGGGCCAAACTGGAGGCTGCTGCCGTTGTGCCCCCCCGACACCCAAGCGATGACGAGCTCTTCGCTGGCCAGATCGATCGTCGGTGGATCGGTGGTCGAGACCGTGAACCGGGAAACGCGCGTCCCTTCAGCAAGCTTCGGCTGGAGGGCGTAGACAATGAAGCACTGCCGGTTTTCGGCAAAGCGGGGGTGGAAGGCGAGGCCGAAGACATGATCGAGCCCCGCGATCGACCCCAGATCACAGACCAGATCAGCGGCGGCGACACCCTCGTAGCCGTCTCCTCCCGGGGCCGGACGCATCGGGAACGAAAAAACCTTCCCCTTCTCCTCGGTGATCATCATCCGGTCGCTGCCGGGGATCCGCACCAGCTCCGTTGGCTTGTCAAACCGGAGCCCGGGGAGAATCGGCTCGTGGCCATACGGCGGCGGCGGAACCGGGGCGCCGGTGATCCGGGAGCCAGTCCATTCGGTCCGCGGCCTGGCTTCTTGCGCAGCAATCGGAGCTGCAAGGAGCGCGGCGAAAGCCAGCCAGCCGGCCAGAGGAAGGAGCGTCAACACGGGGCGCATGGGGTTCTCTCTGGTTGGTCTGCCTGAATGGGGGGGGCTCGTCGGCCTTGCCGCGACGCCCCCTCCGCCGTCCCAATCATGGGCCGGAGAGGGCATCGTGGCCAGTCCGCTTCCCTGGGAGCGACTTCCTGCCGGCCAATTCACTGCTCGGTCGCCTGGAGCGCGACCATCTCCGCATACCGGCCGCCGCGGGCGAGAAGCGCGTCGTGGGGGCCGATTTCCGTGATCCGGCCGTCCTCGAGGACGACGATCCGGTCGGCGTGGCGGATCGTGCTCAGGCGGTGGGCGATGATGAAGCTTGTCCGGCCACGGAGCAGCTCCGCGAGGCTCGCCTGGATCGCCCGTTCGCTCTCGCTGTCGAGGTTGCTCGTCGCCTCGTCGAGGATCAGGATCCGGGCGTCGGCAAGGATCGCCCGGGCGATCGCCAGCCGCTGCCGTTGCCCGCCGCTGATCCGCACCCCGCGTTCGCCGATGAACGTGCCATATCCTTCCGGCATCGCCTCGATGAATCCTGCCGCATAGGCGGCGCGGGCCGCCGCGGCGATCGCCTCGGGGCCGGCATCGCGACGGGAGTAGGCGATGTTTTCAGCGACCGTCCCGTCAAACAGGAAGACATCCTGCTCGACGACCCCGAGCAGGCAGCGGTAGGACTCGACGTCGATGCTCCGCAGATCACGGCCATCGAGGCGAATGACGCCGGCCGTCGCATCGTAAAACCGGGCGACGAGGTTGCAGAGCGTCGTCTTCCCCGAGCCGCTCCGTCCGACCAGCGCGATCGTCTCGCCTGGGGCGACATCGAGGGTGATCTCGTGGAGGACATCGTCGCTGGCGCCAGGGTAGCGGAAGGAAACGCCGTCGAGCGTGACTCTCCCGGCGACCTCCGACCGGTCAAGCATCACACCGGGGAGGGCCGTCGCCATGTCGAGCGGCTCGGCGAGGAGGTCGAGGACCCGGTCGAAGCCGGCGAGGTTCCCCTGAAGCTGGCCGAGCGTCCCGGCGATCATCGCCACCGGCTCGAGGAGCATCGCCATGAACACCAGGAACATGACGAGATCCCCCGGGGTCAACCGACCGGCGAGCACTTCCATGCCGCCGTAGAGGAGGAGGATCGACGACGCTGCGGGGAGGACCAAGTCCCAGAACACCTCGAGGATCCGTCCCCACCACCAGGAGAGGTATTCCAACCGGAGCGTGAGGTGATTGGCCCGGGTGTAGCGGGCGGCCTCGCGCCGCTGGCGACCGAAGGCGCGGACAACGCGCATCCCGCCGAAGACCTCGCCGATGCGGGCATCGACGTCGGCCCGCTGGGCGCGGATGTCACGGTGGATGGGGCGGAGGATCCGGGTCCAGAGCATGCTCGAGATGGCGACCACCGGGATGAGCAGGATGCTGCAAAGGAGCATCCGCCAGTCGATCCAGGCGAGGATGACAAGCCCGCCGACAAACTGCACCAGCGCCCGCCACGGGTTGAAGAGCATCGTGAAGACGAGCTCGCCGATCCCACCGGCGTCGTCGCGCAACAGGGTGCCTGCCCCTCCGGCCCGGAGCTGGTAGATGCGGTGGAGCGGGAGCCGGGAGGCATGGGCAAAGACATCCCGGCGCATCCGCTCCTGGACCCGCTTCGACGTCCGCGTCACGAGCCACCGGCCGGAAAGCGACAGCAGGCTCCCGAGGAGAATCGTCACCATCACTGCGGCGACGAGGAGAAGGAGACGCCGCCCGGGCTCGACCGGCACGGGTACCCAGGTGGGGAGCCAGGCGGGTAATCCCTGGCCGAGGAGGACATGGTCGATCGCCAGCTTCGTCGACGCTGCCGGGGCGAGCTTGAGGAGGGTCGACGCCGTGCCGAGCACCACCCCGCCGACCACCATCATCCAGTCGCGACCGAGGACCCTGGCCAACTCGAGGAACAGTTGCGGGAGCGACCGCTGCCGCTGAGTCTTGGCCCGGCTGGCCTGCTCGACCGGATCGCGGCGGCGGCGGCGATAGGCCTCGTACTGCAGGCGGCTCCCCTCGCCCTGCCCGACGGCGGGGGCATTGTTCGTCCTGCGGTTCAACGTTCCGATGCTCCCTACCAGAGGCCGGTCACGACGCGGCCCTGAATATCGGCCGGGGCGTCCCGTCGGCCAAGCCCCTCATCGGGAGAAGCCCGTTAAGGGGAGGTTCGACCAGTGATTCAGCACCGTCGCATCTGGAATCGGCCCGATTTATACGTCTGCGCGATCGCTGCCGAGGCGCGCCCGAGCTTCCCTTCGGGCAGAAACACAGGTGTTTTTTGGGGCATACCCGCCTCGGTGGGGGCAGCTGCCTAAGATAGGTCAGTGACCCGCGTCGATTGCCCAGGCGAAACGCTCACTTCGGAGAGATTGCCGTGCTGGGTTCAATTCGCCGCCGACTGGCCAATATCTTTGACGCCCTCGACGGCGCCACCGTTCGGACTTGGCTCGAGCGGCTGGTGGTCACAGGGGCAGCCATCGGCTTTCTCGTGCACCTGGCCGTCATCGGGATCGCCCGGCTGTTTCCCGACTTGCCCCTGACGCTCTTCGAGGGGATCGACAAAAGCCCGCTCCATGCCGTCTACACACCGTTCAGCGTGATCCTGTTCTACGAGGTGATTCTCTTGGTGTTCGCCTTGGCCGCTTCGCATACCGGAGAGGTCGCCATGCAATACCAGATCATTTCGCTGATCGTCGTCCGCGGAGTGTTCAAGGACATCGGCGGTTTTCACGACCTGGAAAACTGGATTGCGGAGCCCGCCGCGGTCACGGCCGTGCTGTTCGACATGGCAGGGGCCGCCTTGATGTTTCTGATCGTGACTGGCTTCAACCTGCTGCGGCATCTGACGCCAAAGACGCCCACGCATCGCGACCTCGAGGGCTTCATTCAGCTCAAAAAAGCCGTGGCCGTGTTGCTGCTGGTCGTCCTGGTCACCTTGGCGCTGGTCAATCTCGCCAGTTGGGCCAGGCTGATCGACGGGTTGCCGGTGTTTCTGTCACCGCCGCCGACCGATGTCGATCTCTTCTTCTTCCCCCGATTCTTCGAGTTCATGATCTTCACCGACGTCTTCCTGCTGATCGTATCGCTGGCCTACTACGATCGGTACGAACACGTTTTTCGCAACGCCGCCTTCGTGATCTCGACAGTCCTCCTGCGGGTCTCCCTCTCGACGCCCAA
>Ga0164294_10002824_pt1 | contig 15506 bp, 11 predicted proteins | sample GEODES005metaG_FD_111479 | JGI IMG/M metagenome (GOLD analysis project Ga0164294, IMG submission 111479) | Oligotrophic lake water microbial communities from Sparkling Lake, Wisconsin, USA - GEODES005 metaG | ecosystem: Environmental > Aquatic > Freshwater > Lake | place: USA: Sparkling Lake...
AAAGGCTTTGAGCTTTTGGGCTAATGTCAGCTTGGGCTTGCCCACGGCACGCAAGAAAACCCCACCCTCAACCACCTCCACCTTGATCGGCAGGCCACGGGTAAACCGCGCAGCCTTGGCCACTGGGGCCGTGAAGCGCACCGCAAGACCGTTGCCCCACTCTTAGACCGTCTGCTCAACTGAAACTGTTGCTGTCATGTGGTTGCCTCTTTGCTATGTTGATACAAGTTTGTACGCGGCTATCGAATGCGTCAACAAACTACCTACTACCCGATTGCTACCTGATAGCTAACAGACCTCACTGGTCAAACAACACCAGCTTCGTTCCATTCATGGCTAGATGCGAGTTAAGCAAAAGCCCTCTCACTCCGGCCGCAATCACCATGTCCCCGGCAATCCAACTCGGCGGCTCCACACCTTGGTTGAACCCAAGCTCGCGCCGCAAGGGAGCTTAGCCACATCCTGCGGCACCGGCTTCGCGGGATCTCAGAAGCTCGCGCGCGGTTGATGGTATCGCGATGGTCATGGGCCTGGCTGGCCAGCGTTTGAATGTCAAAGGGTTGCGCCAGCGACTCAACCACTTATATCACCAACGCCTCTAGTCGCATCACGCCTGTCGCGGCGCGAGTCTCTTTTGCATGACCACGGCCCGCAAGCATCCAGGTCTTCATCGCCACTAGGCCGGCCTGCAACAACTGGAAAACATCACTCTTGAAAGCACGCCGGTTGCGGTGCAAGCGCCCGGCGATGGCGGTGATCGAACCCGGTGCGCCCGTCACACTGCGGAAAACTTCCAGCGGGCTCGAGAGAAGCGGGTGCTGCTCAATGAACTGGCGCAAGACTGCGGCGATGCGCGTTTGCCACCCATCACCGGCGGACTTCCTAGCCTTGAAACCGTATGCGACAAGCCGATTCTTATCCGCTCTTTGAGGGGTACGACCTGCGCGCATCCGCATTGCCAAAGCGTTTCATTTGCAATGTTGGTTCCCCGAAAAATGCAGCTACGCATTGAATGCGAACACCCGAACGCACAAGCGACGCCCGAGGGCCCTTTGGGCGCACGCAAGACCACCGCAGCCAGAGTGGTTGCCGCCTGGGCCAAAGAGCAGGTCAGCTGAAATCAACACCTCACACCCTTTTACTTATCGATTAAACAATTTGTTTCTTAAATGTTTCACATTTGATAAGTATCGTTTCGTCAAGTGGTCATCATCGCTTACAGATCGTCGTCGCCAACCAATTGAAAGTTCACCTGCCATGACATCAAACCGACAACCCTTCCTCAATTCCCAAAGGAACTCATCATGAAAACTGCGCTCTCGCACGTCGGCAAAAAATTGTTAGCAGCACTATTGCTTTTCGGTCTATCTGCGGCGTCCATTGCTGGCGATGTCGCTTTGAACAAGCCCGCAACTCAAACTTCCACCATCAACGGTGGCACAGCCAACTTGGCCGTGGACAACAACTCGAATAGCTACGCCCGGACATCATCGGAATTGGGACAGCACTGGGAAGTGAACCTGTTGGCTCGGTACAGCGACGCCACCGTTACGGTTTCTGGGGAACTCACGCTTGGGTGGACTGGTAAATTCCCCAATAAAAGGCCTGTCTGGCGCACCAACTTCGGCACCTCAACGCTGGAATTTATGCTTGGTACGAATGTGGTGCAAACTGTAGCACTTAGCTCCGCTTACACAGACAGTGGGGGTCCGAAATCGGCCCAGCTGGTCACGTCTTCACCCAACGTCGTTTTTGATCGCGTTCGGCTGAACAACACTCCAGGCCAGGGCCTCACCTTGCAGGCGGTAACGGTTGACGCGCAGCCTTATGTCGACAACCGGCCCAACGTAGCCCTTGGCAAGCCCACTTTCCAGACCTCCACGTTAGAAGGGCAAAGGACTTCCGATATCGCCGTAGACGGTAACGAGGATTGGTTTACCCACACGCTCAACGGCCCAAGCGAGTACTGGAAAGTGGACCTCTTGTTCCCATACAAGATTTCCTCGATCAGCATTGTCAACCGCAAGGACTGTTGCGGCCGTCGGATTCTGGGCGCGACCGTGCAGATACTGAGCGGCGGAGCGGTGGCCTATTCCCACGTCATCAACGAAAATGACCTCTCCTCCGACCCCTACTTAGAATTCACTGTTCCCGCGGGCACTGCGGGGGACAGTGTCCGAGTGCTGAACAAGCCCAACGAATACCTTTCGTTGGCTGAAGTGCGTGTTAACGGCGTATACAGCTATCCGTTCCCAGCCGATGGTGCACCCGGCGCCGTCATGTCATTCAAGAGCGGCCAGTTTTTCGGCGAACCAGGCTTGTTAAACGGTGGCCTACCGCGCAGCGCTTACGCAATGATCAAAGGTGTCAATGACGCTGTCAATGTAAGCCCGCCACTTGCTGGCTACGGAGCGGCTACGATTACTGACTCTGCCCGCGTGCAAAACCAGACGCTTGTGCCCAACGGCACATACCAAAACATCGCCGAAGTTTCGACCTTTGCCTTCGGTCTCGCTAAGCCAACGAGAATTAAATTTCGCGCCGGACTAGATACCGGCAAGGCCAGCAGTCTGGTTATTGATGGCGTCCCGAGAACCCTTCAAAAGTACGGCCAGTGGTGGGAAAGCAATTGGGGCAAGTTAAATGACATCGGCTGGACTGAGTTCGTTGATTTGCCCGCTGGCAACCACACATTCCAAGTCTATGGTGTTGAGGACTGCTGTAGCAGTCCACAGAGCTTCCAGTACCAGATCTCGGGGGGGCAGTGGACCAACTTCTCAGCCAATGATCCTGTATTGGCCGTTAGACCATTCGGTGATGTCTTCTTTACCCCTAATGATCAAACTTACTACTCGCTACCCACATTTACCCTCCCAGCCAAAGCCTCTGGCGGATACGAAACACTCTTTTTTAAGGTGCGCGCAAGCAACGATGCGCACATTAAATTGGGCTGCACCAGCAATACCAACGTCTTTTACGAAATCGTGCTCGGAGGGTGGGGCAACACGGTTTCTGTGATGCGCCCAACAAACAAAAACAACGAAAGTAATGGGAATGACGGCGCATCATTAAACACGCCGAATTTGCTAAACGGAAACGAGGAACGAGACTTCTGGATAGCCACCGATGGATCCACAAACACAATTCGAGTTGGCAAGGGTACCGACCCAACCCAAGGGGAATTAATGAGCTGGGCCAATCCTCCATATTTTCCATGGACCGGCAGTAACCGTGCTCCTCTTTGTTTCCAATTCAGGACAGGCTGGGGCGCTACGGGTAATTGGAGCGGTATCCGCAATACAAAAGCAGTCCTGCAAAAGGCAATTGATGACTACCCATCGTTCCTCGCCGTGTTTCCCCCACCACCAGGGGCTGGTCCTTTGTTCGACCCAAATTGGGTGAAGCAGCAATGGGCTGCGTCCAACAACGACCCTGATGCCTTCGAAGAGACAATACTCGATGAGGCAAGTGACGAAATCAACGAGGCACAAACATTTCCAGAAACCGCCACTACGCTGGGTGATGTAATGGAAGCATTCATGGACCTCTCTAATAGTGACGTAACACAACTATTTCACCCGGATATCATAAAATATATTAAATTATTGGCGCTACCCGGAAGCTTAGAAAATAATCTAATGATGGGTGCCACAAATAAAACTATTGTTATAAACAATACGCCAGTAGCAATATTTTCACCTGGACAGTCAAATCAAAGACTGGACAGCAATCCAGGCCCTGCCCCCTCGTCCACCATTGGTTTAAATTCAAACAATGTCGGAGTTGGCTCTTGGCTAAAGAACAATGAGTTTGCAGTTGCGGCTCAGGTCAATGTACTGCTTCCAACGAAAGCATGGGCAACACCATCTGTTCCACCTAATGCACCATCTGAATTCCCGTTTGATATAAATGTCTCTTTTGCAGTACCTCTAATTACATTAAGTTCTGCCGACTATACGTATCAAGGTATACCAAAATTGGCTATTGACGGCGACAAGTTGCCAATGAAGTTCTCAGCCGGACTAACTTTTGATGCCATGGAGTACTTGAACCCAACTATAGCGGAGCCAATGAAGAAAATCCTGGGCGTTTCTGCAGGTGCTGCAGCAAAGATGCAAGTAGCGCTTCTTTGTCTCAAGCAATATGCTGGCGCATGCCAAGTACAAAATATTAAGTTGTTTGTGCAATTAAAATCAGGCGTTGAAGTAGTAAAAACATTTCAATTGGCTTATAATAAAATAGTCGAAGCGGTTAAGTATTTAGGGGGTAGTCCACAAGAAGTTGCCAACCTGGTATCTCCCCCTGCACTCAGTACGGTCTTGAACACAAATTTCGACGCTGTAGGTGAAATTGTAAGTACCGCGATCCCTGACGGCATTACTCTAGAAGGGGGTTATGACGGATTTATTGGACCGTGGCTTAGTTCCTCAACGAGATCGTCCGCACTCGTTGGCAACGCTATGGGCGACAACGACAGCACAGCATATGTATCTGAACAATTAATATATGAGCAACAAGACGCAGCAGATGGCGATCCAACGCTGGCGTCTTTACGGGAGTACAACGGATGGCAGACTGCTAATACTCAAAACAACAATAGTATAGTTAATAAGATTAAGCAAGGGTATAAATACTTTTGTGATAACCAAGGGAAGGGCTGGAAAGTTGAATGCACTGCTGATGCCAAACTGGATCTAGAATTTGGGTTGCAATGGTCTAACAACGATTCGTTAACTCAGGATCCATTCATCACTGGTTACAACTTTCACGCCTCTCCTGATGCTTTTAAAGCAGCAGTCACACTGCGATTAACGCCTGGATGGGAAGCACGTTTAGATAACGCGGCGACGTTTAAAGTACGAATTATTCCATCATGGACCCATACATTTCTTTATATCCCATGGACCACACTTGGAATAAGAGCTTCACCAATATTGACCTCCGAAGACGAATGATAACTTATGAAAAAGTTAACGAACGTGAAATCATTGACCATCATCGAACAGCCAAAGAAAGAAAATCACCAATGACTATACACTCGAAGTTTCTAGCCATGTCCATACTCTTAATGACGCAACATATAGCTTTAGCGCAATATGACTGTGGCGGAGGAGTTATTCAGTCTATAAAAAACAATTGGAATAATGACGCGAACAGGATAAGTATTATCACTGATAACACCATACCACGTGCAAGCGACAAATACTTGTATGAGGGCAGCGTCATGATAAACACGGCGCTCGGGACAGCACCTTATGCTGATATTATTGAAACAATCACAGCGGCATATACCGCTGGAAGCTACGTACATTTTTATCAAACGCCCAATGTCCCTTATTGTACGTCCATCGACTTCGTTAGCGTTTGTAAGAGCAGCAGCTGCTAGTACAGTTATTTTATGGACATCGATAAAATTCTTCACACAATCATTTACATCAACTTATACAAATTCTATTCATAGGGCCACCATGAAAAACACCCGAAACTTAGCTTTTATTTTTGTATTCGCTATTTCAATTTTGCCAACCGTTACTTATGCATGGGAACAAGATTGCGGTGGTGGAAAGATTCATTCGATCAGCGAGGGATGGTTTGACTATTATGACTTTTCTTTCAGTATGGAACCAAGCCCCGGGCTTCCTACGCCGCCATATGATTTTCCTAAACATTTGCAAATGACTGAATATGGTCGAACCCAAAATCTTCTGGATGGTCGTAGAGCAATCATCGGCGCCTACTTCGGCAACAAATTTGTAAGGATATTCAACCCGATTCAAGCTGATTGCACAAACTTTCAGGGCGTGGATGTAGTGGTTTGCAATGAAGAGGCAGACTGCAAAACCCTTACTCATTGACCTCAACAAACATCCATTTACTAAGTACAAGAAAGTGTTATATGCAGCATTTCATTAACGCACGGCTCGCTTCTTTGCTATTGTTTACACCCACCTTAGGAATCGCACAGCCAACATTCGCTCCACCAACTTACCATGCAAACTGCGGCATAGGAACTGTAAGTTCCTTTAGCGAAAACTACCAAGGTACAGGAAAATTTACAGCGAAAATTCAATATAGCACACCTCCAAGTACAGGCCAAAGTCCAGCCTATATTATTATTAATACAACTAGTCAAAGCGTAAATTATTTAACCTCAAGAACTAATATTTTGAACGCGTATTTAAGCCGCGGGTTCGTCCATCTCTCCAGCAATGTACAAAATAATCAAAGCTGCCAGTTGATTGATTCGGTTGCTGCTTGTGCAACGAAATCTGCTTGCGATCAGCTAAGTCCTTCCCGGTAACCTTTATTTTAAATCTTATCAGTACGCAAGCAACATACACGATTGTATTAATTTATAGAAAAAAAGGTAACGCCATGAAAAATATTATTTTAAAAACATTTATCGCATTGCTAGCCACGCTGCCTATGCACGGGCATGCAGCGTATGACTGTGGCGGGGGAACCATAAAGTATATTCGTTCGAATGCTCTCGGGCGCGGATTTTTCACTGCTGGAGTCAATTGGCTCGAAGATTTTCCGAAACTAAACGGTGGTAACTATTGGCACGATGGCACGGCACTAGTTCATGTTGAGGGACAAGATGCCAAGTTGCTGTCCGTGCGCAATGACATTATTACCGCTTTCTACAGTGGAAGTATTGTTAGATTTTTCAACGGGATTGCAAATGACTGCTCGAACATTACTGAGGTACTAGTTTGCACTGACAAGACTTCATGCAAAGCTGTTCATATATTCTAGATATTACATTTAATTAAACTCAGTTTTTAATATTAATTATAATATTTTCATCATATTTTAATAGGAATTTTTATGAAGCGTTATTTTCTAAATTTAACTATCGCAGCATTGCTTGCAACGCCGACTCTGGGTTTCACTAGCCAAGACTGCGGGGGGGGGACTATTCAGTCCTTTCGAGAAAACGCCGGCCAAATGGGTTTATTTAGTTTTTTGGTTAAATTTAGGTCGCAATATCCCCAGCCATCAACAACTTGGTACGGTGAGTTTTTAGTGCATACCGAAAATACTCCTAATACTGACGCGGTGAAGCGGTTGCGTGAAGACATTATCTTGGCATACACCAGTGGAAGCTTTGTCAGATTTTTTGCGAGAGATGCGGTTAATTGCCAAGACTTTGACGAGGTGAGGGTTTGCATAAACGAGGCTAATTGCTCGTAATCGGTTGCTAATGAGGATATTGCTCTTGATGCTCCCCGTTTACTCCCCAAAGTTGCTCAATGGGACTTGTTACGTGAAACAACGCGGCTTCACCCTGCTAGAACTCTTGGTGGTCATGGTCATCATCGGTTTGCTGTCTGCTTTTGTGGGCCCCAAGGTCTTCGGGCAGATTGGCAAGTCTGAGACCAAGATTGCCAAGGCGCAGATCGAAGCCATTGTTAAAGGCCTGGAGCAGTACCGCATAGACGCCGGGCGCTACCCCAGCGCAGACCAAGGGCTGGCTGCGCTGATGGTGGCCCCGGCGGGTGAAGGCAAGTGGGCTGGGCCCTACATGGCCAAGGCCTTGCCCCAAGACCCTTGGGGCAGGCCTTATCTGTTCCGGGTGCCGGGGGAGCATGGGGATTGCGATGTGTATTCCCTTGGCCGGGATGGGCAGCCTGGGGGTGAGGGGGAGGATGCTGACGTCAACAGTTGGTAGCTTTGGTGCTGGTGCTGGTGCAGTTGCTTGCCCACTCTCTCCCCCAACCCCTCTCTCGCCCAGCGGGCGAGAGAGGGGGGCCAACAGCCACATTTGGTTTCGTCGCGCCGCCTAGCCTTCTACTCACGTGGCGCTCCGTCGGACATGCGCAAGAACATGCGGCCAGCCAGCACTACCAAGCAGTAGCCGGTGGTGCCCTAGCCGAAGCGACGAAACCAAATGTGGCTGTTCGCTCCCCCTCTCCTCCCCGCTGGGGAGGAGAGGGGGTTGGGGGGTGTGGCGGGGCAAGAACCCCGCCGGGGTGGAAAGGGGGCCGGGGGGGATAGGGGGGGAACCTAGCCAACACACCCACAACGAATTACCAGGAATAAAAGGTTCGAATGGCATTTAAGTTTCCGCTACGTTTGTTCAGCCACGAGCTATCAGTTTTGTTGGCTGCAGGCATCGCTTTGCTAGAAGCCGTGCAAACCCTGGCCGAGAAAGAGGAGCAAGCCCTGGTAGCCCAGTCCTTGCACAGCGTGGTGGACGGACTCAACCAGGGCTTGGCCTTTTCTGCAACTCTGGCAGCCCAGCCCCAGTGCTTTGACACCTTGTTTGTGACGGTGGTGGCCTCTGCTGAGCGCACCGGCCAGTTGCAGCTGGCCCTGGCCGCGCATGCGCGCTACCTGCTGTGGGTGCAAGACCTGCAGCGCAAGCTGCTTAACGCTGGCATTTACCCCGCCATGCTGCTGGGCGCGGGCACGCTGGTGCTCTTGTTTTTGCTGGTGTTTGTGGTGCCGCGCTTTGCCGGGCTGCTAGAAGGCACGGGCCGGGCGCTGCCTGCGGCGTCGCAGGCTTTGATCAACCTGGGGCAGTTTACCGGCGCGCATAGCTGGCTTACCGTGGCGGTGGGCTTGGGGCTGCTGGCCCTGCCAGTGCTGGTGCTGCAGCGCCCGGCGGTGCGCGCTGCGGTGCTGGCGCGGTTGTGGCTGCTGCCGGTGCTGGGCGCCAAGCTGCGCTTGCTGGCCTTGGCGCGCTTGTACCGTACGCTGGGCATGCTGCTGGGCGCGGGCGTGCCGCTGGTGCCGGCGCTGGCTACCACGCAAATGGCTGTGGCGCAGGCTTTGCAGCCGGGGGTGGCGCAGGCTTGCGAGGCGGTGCGCACCGGCGTGCGCCTGTCCAGCGCGCTAGAGGCTGCGGCGCTCACCACACCGGTGGCCCTGCGCATGGTGCGCGTGGGCGAGCGCAGTGGCCAGTTGGGCGCCATGCTGGAGCAAGCCGCCGCGTTTTACGACGAAGAACTCAGCCGCCTGGCCGAGGTGGTGACCAGCCTCATTAACCCGGTGCTGATGCTGGTGATGGGCTTGCTCATAGGCGGGGTGGTGGTGCTGATGTACATGCCCATATTCCAGTTGGTGGAGCAGTTGCAGTGAACGCGCTTGCAGCCCACGTTTTGCCCGCGCAAATGCCCGTGGTGTTTGATGGGTTGCCAGCCGAGGGCGCGCCCTGGGCTTTTGCGTTTGACTTGTGGCCCCTGGCGCAGGCGCAGCGCTGGCAGGTGCTGCTGCTGCGCGGCACGCCGGGCTCTTACTTGGCGGTGGCGGCGTGCGCGCTGGGCAATGTGCTGCTGGAGCGGCTGGAGGCACTGGCTCTGGTGCCCGTGGTTGAGCAACCCGTGAGCGAAGCAGACTTTGCCCGCCTACTGCAAGACGGCAGCAAAGACTTTAGAGCCATGGACACGGTGACCCAGTTTCAGGCCCGGGGCTCGGACGAAGTGGTGCATGAGCTCTCAGCCCTGCAACTGTCCGAGCAGGCCAGCCCGGTGGTGCGTTTGCTGGACTCTTTGCTCTACGACGCTTTGCAAGACAGCGCCAGCGACATTCACCTGGAGTGCACCAGCACCGGCCTGGCGCTGCGCTACCGCATAGACGGCGTGCTCTTGGGCCAGCGCCCGGTGGCCGACCCGCTGGTGGCTGAGCAACTGGTCTCGCGCCTGAAAGTGATGGCGGCGCTGGACATTGGTGAGCGGCGCTTGCCCCAAGACGGACGCTTTGCCCTGCGCCTGCGTGGGCGGGCAATTGACTTTCGCCTGTCCATCATGCCCAGCGTGTTTGGGGAGGACGCGGTCATCCGCGTGCTAGACCGCGCCCAGATCAGCCAAACCCAGGGCGCCATGACGCTCGAAGCCCTGGGCTTCGATGCTGACACCCGCGCCACCATACGCCGCCTGGCCAGCCTACCCAATGGCATGCTGCTGGTCACCGGCCCCACGGGCAGCGGCAAGACCACCACGCTGTACGCCGCCATTACTGAGGTCAACACGGGGCGCGACAAGATCATCACCATTGAAGACCCGGTGGAGTACGAGCTGCCCGGCGTGGTGCAGGTGCCGGTGAATGAAAAAAAGGGCCTGACCTTTGCCCGTGGCCTGCGCTCCATACTGCGCCACGACCCCGACCGGGTGATGGTGGGCGAAATACGCGACAGCGAGACCGCGCAAATTGCGGTGCAAGCGGCGCTAACCGGCCACCTGGTGTTTAGCACCCTGCACGCCAACAACGCCATTGACGTGCTGGGCCGCTTTGCACACATGGGGCTGGATGCCTACGACCTGGTCTCCGCCCTGAACGGCGTAGTGGCCCAGCGCCTGCTGCGCCTGAACTGCACGCACTGCACTGAGCCGGTGGTGCTGACGGCGCAGCAGCGGGCGCATTACGGCTTGCCAGAAACATCGCAAGGCGCAGCGCCCGAGCGCTTCGCCCGTGGGCGCGGCTGCCCGGCCTGCCGGGGCACGGGCTACCAAGGCCGGCACGCGGTGGCCGAGTTGTTTTTGCTGGACGACGAATTGCGCGACCTGATTGCCAGCCGCGCACCCACTGGGCAGATCAAAGCCGCTGCCCGCCGGCGTGGCATGCGCAGCCTGCGCGATACGGCCCTTGTCTTGGTGCGCGAGGGGCGCACCACCTTGGAGGAGTTGGACCGTGTCACCCTCACCCTTTAGCGCGCCGGGCCTGCGCGCCTTTGGCCACTGGTTGCGCAGTTGGCTGCGGCCCACGGTGGCTTTGTATTTGCCCGCAGAGCAGCCCGAACAAAGCTTTGCGGCCTGGTGCCGCGCCCACCCCGGCACGCCGGTGCGCCTGTTACTGGCGGGGGGATTGACGCACCAGTGCGTGGCAGCTGCGCCCGCTACGCCCGCTGCGCCTGAACACGGGAACGGCCTTGGCAGTTTGCGCCGATTCATTGGCATGGGCGGCCAAGGCCATGCTGCGGCACGCGCACGGGCTGCCCAAGACTGGGCGCTGCACTACGGCGACGCCGCGCACACCTGGCCGATCACGGCCTGGCAGATTCGCAGCGGGTCGGGCGCAGGCCAGCACGCCTGCGTTGCACTGCACGGCGCCAGTCTGGCCGCGCTGCGGCGCAGCGCACAGGCCTCTGGCGTGCGCTTGCAGTCGGCAGCTCCCTTGTGGGCCGCGCTATTGCCCTGGGCAGCCGCCCGCCAGCCGCAGTGGTGGTGCGCTGGCCCCACCGTCAAGCCAGTGCCTGGAAAAGCCACAGCCACAGCCACAGCCACAGCCACAGCCACAGCAACAGCCTCGGGCACAGGCGCCGACGATGCCGCGCCAGCCGCACTGGCCGTGGTGGAAGGCACGCTCTTGACCTGGGTGCAATGTGGCCCCGGTGGCGTGCGCGGGGTATTGCAACGCCGCCTGGCTGGCCCTAGCGCAGAGGCCTTAGAGCAAAAAATGCACAGCCTGCGCGCGCCCCAACAGCGCGTGCTGGTAGTGGGCTTTGGGCTGGACGTGGGCACTGCGTCGCAGGCGCAGCCGGGCCAGAGTGCACCCAGCTGGCAAACGCTCTCACCGCTGGACGCCCCTGCACTGCCGGGGCCCGTGTTGGCCGCTTTGGCACGCTCTTCTAGACGCCGTGCCGCGCGCCGCTGGCCGCAGGCAGACCTGCTGCATCACCCCGGCAGCTTGGGTGCGCTGGGAGTCTGCTTGGCGGTGCTGGCTTGGTTGGGACTGGTGGGGAGCGTTGTGCTGTGGCAGCAAGAGCGCGCGGCTTACACCCAAGCGCAGCGCCACCATGTGCAGGCCACCGCCAGCCTGCAAAGCGCACGCGCAGCGCAGCGCAGCACGCCACAGGCCCCAAGCAGCGCGGCGGGCGCAGTGCGCAGCGCACGGTCAGCCCCAGCCGGGGACACCCACGCCACTACTCGCCTGCAAGCCCGCAAAGTCATGGCCGGCCTGCACTACGCCTGGGCTGGGCTGCTGCTGCCCATAGAGGCCGCGGCCTCGGACCAGGTGCGTTGGTTAGAGCTGGACTGCAGCACCGAGGGTGGGGCTGGCGGCGGGGCTGGCGGCGGGGCTGGCGGCGGGGCTGGTGGCGGGCGCCTGCGCCTGCTGGGCCATGCCAACACCGGCGCTGCGGCACTGGAGGCGGTGCAGACGCTGTCCGCGCATCCGGGTTGGTCGCAAGTAGTGATGAGCAAGATGCAAGCGGCCACGCCGCGCGACCTGCAAGGCGGGGTGCGCTTTGAGCTGACCGCGCTTTACAGCAGCCCGCCGCCTGATCTAGCGGCCCCGTAGCACACCCACAGCAGCGCCATGGCACCCTCATCGCACCCTCATCGCACCCTCACACCAGCCCCACAGCACTACGCCCCTTCATGTTTGCCACCCGCCCTATGCAAAGCCCCGCCGTAAACCCTCGCAGCGCTGCGGCAGCGCGCGTGCTGACCGGGGGCTTGCCGTATGGGCGCTGGGTGCTGTGGGTCCTGGCGCCGCTGCTGGCAGCGCTGGCCCTGGCCCTGCACGCGCAGCGCAACACCGACGCTGCGCAGGCCCTGGCGCTTGAGACAGCCCAACTCCAGGCCCGCACGGCCCTGGTGATTAAAAATGCCTCCCAAAGCGCCGACATCCAGGGCACGCCACAGGGCTTCAAAGGCGAGTTCCCGGCCTATGCGCTGCGGCTGGAGCGCCTGCAAGACTTTTTAGCGCGGCTGGCGCAACTCGGTACCGCCGCACCCGCCACCAGCTACCGCCAAACCGCGCTAGGCGACAGCGGCTTGCTGGCCTACCAAGTGAACCTGGCGACCACCACCAGCTACAGCGCCTGGCGTGACTTTGTGGACGACGTGCTATGGGTCGACCCGGCGCTCTCGCTCACATCCCTGAGCCTGAACCGCAGCGACGCCAATGCGGCCCAAGTGCGGGTGCAGGCGGTGTTTAGCTTTTACATGCAAGTCCCTGAGCGGAGTTCAAAATCCTCACCCACTGTGCCACGCGCACCAAGCGCACCTACTGCGCAGCCGGGGCTGCAAACCCGGCAAACGGGCACTGCCCCATGACGCTGTCCCCCACCCTGCGCTGGATGCTGCTGCTAACGGTGGCGGTGAGCGTATTTGAGTTCTTTCAAGGCGATGCGCCGTCATCGGACGACACTACGGCGCCTAACGCTGCGGTTGCCAAGCCAACGCGCCCGGCCCAGCCCGCAAACACCGCTAACCAAGCCGCAGACCCCACTGCGCTGGCAGACGCCGACTGGCCGCTGCGCCTGCCCGACCCGCGCGACAGCGAATGGCCCCGCCAAAAGCTGGCCAGCAGCTACGGCTGGGAGCCCGCAGCAGTACCGCCACCCAAACCAGTGGCCAGCAAGCCCGTGGCCGTAGTGGTGGCCCCCCCGCCGCCACCTCCCGAACCGCAGGGCCCACCCCCGGCACCGCCCTTTCCTTACCAGATGGTGGGCCTGCTGGAGCAAGACGGCAGCACCTCGGCCTGGCTGACCAGTGATCCCAGCAGTACCGGCGCTGGCGGCAGCACGCGCACCGTGGTGCCCGAGCAAGTGCTCGATGGCCGCTGGCGCGTGGGCGCCATCAGCCCGCGCGGCCTGTCCGTAACCTGGCTGGCAACCGGCCAAACCCTTCAAATCAAGTACGCACCATGAACCCGACCCATACCCAACGCATGGCCACGCTGGCTACAGTAGCTGCCCTGTGCCTGGCAGGCTGCAGCAACCTGCCCAAAGAAGCCAGAGAGCTGATGCGCCAAGGCAATCACGACCAGGCGGTGGCCTTGCTGCAAGACGGCATTCAACAGTCGCCCCAAGACCGCAGCATGCGCCTGGCCCTGGAAAACACAAAAGAAGACAGCCTGAGCCACTGGACCAACCAGGCCGAGCGCGAGATCCAAGCCGGGCGCAGCGAGGCCGCCCGCCAGTGGCTAGAGCGCGCCGACGCCGCGGGCGTACAAAGCCAGCGGGTGGCTCAGCTGCGCCGGCGCCTGGACGGCCTGATTGCCCAAGACACCCGCTTGGCCGAGGCCAAACAGGCCTTTGACCAAGGCCACTGGGAGCAAGCCGACGCCGCAGTAAGCGCCGTGCTCGCCCAGTCGCCCAACAACCCCACAGCGCGCCAGATCAAACGCAAGCTGCGCGACATGGCAGACAGCAAGGCCGCCACCACGCTGGGCGCGGCCTACCAAAAGCCGGTGAACCTGGAGTTTCGCGAAGCCGCGTTTCGCACCGTGATGGACGCGCTGGCCCAGTCCACCGGTGTGAGCTTTGTGTTTGACTCAGACGTCAAGTCCGACACCAAACTCACGGTGCAGCTCAAGGGCGTGACGATTGACGAGGCCCTCAAAATCATTCTCTCCACCCAGCGCCTGGAGCGCAAAGTGCTTAGTGAGTCCACCTTGCTGATCTACCCCGACAGCCAAGACAAACGCAAGCAGTACCAGGAGTTTGCGGTACGCACCTTTTACCTGGCCAACGCCAACGTAGCGCAGGTGCAAAACCTGGTGCGCATGATTGCCAAAACCAAAGACCTGTACATCGACGAGCGCCTGAACCTGATGGTGGTGCGCGACACGCCCGAGGTGATCAAACTGGTGGAGCGCCTGGTCGAAGCGGCCGATCTGGCTGAGCCCGAGGTGATGCTGGAGGTGGAGATACTGGAGATATCGTCGAGCACGCTCAACACCGTGGGCATTCAGTGGCCCGGCTCCATCAGCTACGGCTTGGCTGGCACGGCCACGCGGATCACCGAGGGCGCAGCCGACTTGACCTATTCCATTGCCAACCCCGGTGCGGTGGCCACGCTCAAGGCCAGCGCATCAGACATCAACACCCTGGCCAACCCGCGCCTACGGGTGCGCAACCGCGAAAAAGCCAAGGTGATGATTGGCGACAAGCTGCCGGTGTTTACCACCACGGCGGGCCTGAACACCGGCGTGGCCACCTCGGTGTCGTATCTGGATGTGGGCCTGAAGCTAGAAGTAGAGCCCACCGTGATGCTAGACAGCGACGTGCTCCTCAAAATCGGGCTGGAGGTGAGCTCTGTCACCGGCAAGGTGGACAACGGCCAGGGCACCACGGGCTACCAGATCGGCTCGCGCCAAGCGGCTTCTACCCTGCGCCTGCAAGACGGCGAGACGCAGATACTGGCGGGCCTGATGCGCGATGAGGACAACAAAACCGTCAGCGGCGTGCCCGGACTGAGCAAGCTGCCCGGATTGGGTCGCTTGTTTGGCGTGCACACAGACGGCGCTGCCAAGACCGAGCTGGTGCTGCTAATTACTCCCCGGGTGATTCGCAACATCGCGCTGCCCGATGCCAGCGCTGCCAACGGGCCTGCGGGCAATGAGATGAACCCCGGTGCGCAGCCCCTGGTAATGAACCCCAAGGCCAGCGCAAAAGTGCCGCTCAATGCAGCGGCGGGCAAAGGCGGGCCCATGGACAACGTGGGCAGCCGAAGCCTGGGGGGGCGTGATGTACGCGCCTCGCCTTCGCCTTCGCCTTCGCCTTCGCCTTCGCCTTCGCCTTCGCCTCCGCCCTCGCCTTCGCCCTCCCCTTC
>Ga0164294_10002825_pt1 | contig 15499 bp, 6 predicted proteins | sample GEODES005metaG_FD_111479 | JGI IMG/M metagenome (GOLD analysis project Ga0164294, IMG submission 111479) | Oligotrophic lake water microbial communities from Sparkling Lake, Wisconsin, USA - GEODES005 metaG | ecosystem: Environmental > Aquatic > Freshwater > Lake | place: USA: Sparkling Lake...
CCTCTGGTGTTCCTTGTGATCAGTACTTGTCTGTACGAGATGCAATGCGACTCACACCCCCATCGTTTCTCCCTCACAGCGAGTCGTCGGGCGCGTTAACGGGTGATCCGCCCTTGCCGGGGCTGCCCCCTACTTTACTCGTTCGAGCCCCGGCCCGGCACCGAAGACACATGCGAAGACACCGCAACGCGCAAGCGCTCGTGAGTCGTGCCGCCGAGGACACGCGTGCCGCGCTGGACGCGCGGGACGCCCCGCGGGTTGTTCCCCGCCCCCGCCGGTCCGAGCTGAATACGTGCAGGTTTTTTCCGAACGCGGGCGCTCGCGGTATAAGCTCGCGGAGCATTGTCGCGCGGAGCCGCGGACCGCGCGGACGGCGCTCGGCGGAGCCTCCCGAGCGGGAAGGAGCGACGAGAGGGTCGACAGGGTTATACTTCGATAGCACGATTGACGAGAGGTTTGAAACCTTTGAATAATTGTATCTGAAAGATTACCCCATGCGCGGACGCAATTGCGCGGACTATCCAAAAACGCGCTCGAGCCTCAGTCCCGTCCTCAGTCGGATCTCGGATCTCCGGTGCTCCGCGAGATAGCGCCGTGGAACGAGTGTCGTACTGTATCGGGTGGCGACGAGCGCCATGTCGAGCGCGCCCATACCAGCCTACCTCTTTGTGGCGAACACAAATGGCGAGTAGTGGCCTGGCACAAACTCAACCAGGGCAAACGGTGGCCAAACTTCCGAGCGATCCAGCCAGCCTAGAAGATCGTCGAAGGGCACGTAAGAGAACGCGCCCGCATTTGCACGGCAATGTCGCCCACCCGGCTGCGGGCGGTAGACGCACGGCGGGTCGACAAAGGTACCGTCAACCTCGCGCGTCAGAACCGCGAGGGGTATCGACAGATCGTCGGCCAAACCCCAGAGGAAGGCAATGAAGGCACTATCGCTGTCGAGCCAATGACCGAGACGCCGAAAGGGCTCAATCTCGCTCGAGCTCACTCGGAGCGCCTTGAGCAGCTCCGGCACGCTGATAGCTGAGCCGCTTCCATCACTGGGCAGGGCCGTGCTCGATCCGATGAGTTTATTCACGACGCGCCCGCGTTGCAGCGCGAGATACCGCATGGTGACGCTGTCACTTGATGTTGCTGCGCTCTGGCTGAGCCGGCCGAGGCTGGCGAGCGCACTCCGCTGCGCACAGTTTCCATCGGGCGATGCCTGAGCGAGCGTGACACCTCGCGACCGCAGGTCCGCTAAGACGGAGGCCCTTGGAAGCCTCGCTTTGAGGATCGTTGTGATGCGAGGGCGCTCGGAGCGCGGCTTTACCGGCGTTTCGTGATCAATGTCCTCATCGAGGAGAATGGCATCATCAGCACGCGAGCCATGTGCGCGGAGCTGTGCCGGAGTCGCACGGGCTGCATACACAGGCGCGTTGATGCTGAGGGAATGTCCGGCCAGGACGGAGAGGGATGCGTCTGGGTCAAGGTGAGCCAGGGGCATGTGGTCGCCTCATTCTCAAAATGAAAAAGCAATTACAACAAAGACTTGAACCCAAGAGGAATTGAGAACGACCTCTGTCTGTCCGAGATCAATGTCGGCGCACACTTGGCACATCATTTCGAAGTTTTTTTGGTCGAAAAGGTCTAGAATTGGGTTTTCGCCAAAGTTCCTTGATCTTTTTTGCGGATCGCGCGTGGTGTTGGACCTTGGGCTTTGTCGCTATGCCACCCAAGAAGCCGCCACCCCCGAAGGACACCGCAAAGGATGGCAGTTCCAACAAGGGGAGCACCAACCCCACGCCACGCGCCGCGCCCAAGCAGACTCCACGGACCTCAGGAAAGCCCGAGTCAGCAGCTGCAGCCAACGCGGCAGCCTCGTCAGCCAACGCGAGTGGCGAAAAGGTCAAGAAGGTCAAATTGGAACCCAAGGGCGGAGGAGGAGGAGGCAGCGAAAAACCCGAAAAAGTACCGACCCCGAAGGGCGCAGGTCCAGCCAAGGCAACGCCTCCTCCAGCCAAGGTTACGCCTCCTTCAGCTGCACCTCCAGTGGCGGCTCAAGGCAAGGGTGCGCCGCTCGCTGGTGCACCCTTGCCCACTGGCGCCGGCTCATCGTCCAGCGGACCGCCCAAGAAGGCTGCTGACTCGTTCGACGGCAACAAGAAGAAGGTTGAGTTACTGACGGAAGAGCTCATGTATGCAGCAACCGCCTCGCTGCCATCGCTGCCATCGCTGCCACCGCTGCCACCGCTGGTGTCGTCGCTGCCTCCGCTGCTGTCGTCGCTGCCGCCGCTGCTGCCGCTGCTGCCGTCGCTACCTCCGCTGCTGCCGCTGCTGCCGCTGCCGCCGCTGCCGCCACTCCCGCTGCTGCCGTCGCTTCTGCTGCTACTCCTGCGTTGGTGCCGCTCACAGACTGCCGTCCGCCACTGCCGCAGGAATCGAAAGCCACTTGATCCCAAGCTGCGAGACGCTCTGATCCAAAGGTGCGGTCCGGCAGTGCAGGAGGTCGCGTTCTTGCGCAACGAGTCGAAACCACCCTTCGGTCGCGTAGACGAGCTGGCACCCTCTCGTCATGATCGGATCCCTCCCGCCTGCGTCGTGATCATGTTCAACCCCTTCGAGTCCTCCTTCGAGCTTTCATACGGCGATAGTGCGCGCTGCCTCCGCCGAACGCGACATTTCTGTTGCCGTGCTTGCCACCGCCGACTGCTGCGACCGGCGGCGCTGCCGCTGACTGGCTGACTGACTGACCCTTTCCCCCGTGCCGGCGCGCAGTTTCGACCCTTCCCGATGCGGAGACGAGCGACCTGCGCTCGCTCACCTCGGGCAAGGTGCTTGGTCGTGTCAAGATCTCGCCGGAAAAGGGTACGCCTATCGAGGATCGTGTGGGCTTCAACAACGACTGGTACGTGGGCGCCGAGCACGGACTGGTGCATGACGGGCTGCAGGCGGATGGGAGCCTCGAGGTCCGCCTCGACTGGCGTGACAGCGCCCGTAACGAGGCCCACGTGGCCATCCTGCGCGTGAATCCGTGGCTCGCGTACGGCTGCGGTGAGGGCGCGCGTCTGGCGGTGCGCAAGCCCGGCGCAACCGAGGGCACCGCTGCGACGGTGCAGCGAACGCTGCGAGATGATACCGTCGTCTTGCGGCGCGACGGAGCGGAAGGTGAGCTGACCGTCGACCCGACCCCATTCACGGTGGTCACCGCCACCAACCCGCGCCATCCCCCGGGCACTCGGCTACTCTTGGTGCACGAGGGTAGTTGCGTCGACGCTGTGGTGGAGCCATGGCCTACTCCGGTGATAGAAGTGAAAGAGGGCTCGCGCCATGAGCTCAAGGTGAATGGCAAGCACATGTCGGGCTGGATTACGCTCATCAACAAGAATGGGGATGTCAACGTCGAGTGCGATGACGACGAGGAGAACCGTGGCAGGGCCGAAGCTGATAAGGTTTGGCACCTGACGAGGAGGAAGGAACTCCAGATGACCTCTGGATGCGACGCGAACAACTCCGAGAAGACCGGGAAGATCACGAAGCTCGTCGCCATGAAGCTCCTTGAAAGCCGTGAGACGGAGGACCAGGGCGTGCGTGGGTACGTTGCCACAATCCCCGGCCAGAGCATCGCCTCTGATGACCTCTGATGACCTCTGATTGCGTCTGTCATCAGGTACGTTGCCACAATCCCCGGCCAGAGCGCGACCGTCATCACGTGCGCGCTCAATGAGTTCAACCACTCGGTGCAGCGCTTTCCCTCTGTGGCTGAGTACGAGGCGGCCCGTGCCAACTACCTCGAGGACATTGTGGTGCGCGAGGCCCTCGTCGAGGATGCGATCACGGGCAACAACCTGCGCATCAAGGACCAGACGCTGCACATTTCGACTGCGACGGACCCCCAGGACAACTGTCGCCCGTTGCCGTCCGAATGGAAGATTGAGAATGTGCTCGATCTGGTGCGGCTCCTTCTCATCCCCTCACCCAACCGCGTCAACGGATGCCACTCGACGCAGCCCGTGCTGGTGCGCGCCGGGCCGGGCACCGGCAAGACGTGGATGGCGAAGCAGGCGGTCTTCACGCTCGCCGATCGTCTGCTGCGCGGCACGGGCCCGAGTGACGGCATCCGTCTCGTGCCGATCGTCGTCTTCGTGCAGCGCATCATCTACCTGCTGCGCGAGACCCTGGACCAGAACAAATCTACCAAGGGCGGCTCAGCGGCGGCAGTCCCAGCTGCTGGTGAGACACCGCCCAAGTCGAAATCGCTCCTCGAACGTTACATCGCGTCCGTCTACAGTGGGAAGAAGATGGAAGCATGGTGCACGATGCTCATGCAGGCGTACGACATGCGTGCGCTCGTGGTGCTCCTCGACGGCGTCGACGAGGCCGCCGGCTTGCGCGACCACGTGGAACACTTTGTGCACAAGGAGGTCGTGCCGAGTGGCAACCGCGTGCTCGTCACCTCTCGCCCTGAGGGGGTACGGCTCGAGACGTACGCGAAGACCTTCGTGGTGATGAACCTATGCACGCTCACCAACGAGCAGCAGCGGCGCGTCATCAACATCCAGATGGAGGGCAACGTCTTCTTCGACCATCTGCTCTCGCTCGGCGAGGTGCGCAAGAACCTCGACGACGCGTACAAGAAGATCAGCGCGAACGTGCGCAGCGAGCTAGAGGCGCTCTGGTCGGAGGACCTTTTCCACAAGCGCGGATCCGCCGATGGGCAAGTGCCCCAATACGACCCCGAGCAACGCCAGAAGATAGCCGACGGCTCACGCCTCGTGGCTGTGACGCAGCGCATGGCTTCGCAGATGCTTAGGTCGATCGACCAGAAGCTCAAGTCCACAGATAATGCGTGCAAGGTCGCGCTGCTGGACCGGATCGACACGGTCATCAAAAACTACCCTATTGATGGGGAGGCCGATACGGAGGGCGACTTAGCCGACAGGGTGCTTGAGGATATGCTGACTCCAACGGCTGTGCCACAGACGTTCCAGAAGGTGGCCATCAAGCTGGGCGTGATCTTGCAGAAGGAGAGAAAGGAGAACAACACCCAGCTCGAGCTGGACAAGGCCAAGGGCAAGGCGTCCAAGGAAAGGGTCGTCCTGCTGGCCACGGCTGTGGGCGTGTGGGAGAACGTCGTGGCGAACACAGACGAAATCTACTGCGTCCACGAGAGCATGCAGGAGCCGTGGGCGGACATGGTCAAGAAGATTGTCCTTGAGATGGCGCGCGACGATGACGATCTGAACCCACTCGGCAAGGGCATCACGTTCTTCGACATGCTGGACCCGGCGACCCTATACGACAAGGCGCGCGAGCTGTACGCGGACCGCTTCAAGGACGCCCAAGGGAAACCTGATGGACTCGCTGAGGCGTGTGTCGAGGACGTGACACGCTGCCGCGTGCTGCTGCTGACGGGTACGCAGATCAAGGATTTCATCACCCGGCTGAGCACGGGCATCGACATTTACGAAGGGGAGCTCGCGCCTGTGAAGCCGAGCCAGCGCGCCGATCAGGCCGCGAAGGAGGTCGCGCGAGAGGAGATGAGGCAGCGAGGCGAGGCGCTGCCGCCGGTGGCCATGAAGGTGCAGCTGATGCACCTGCAGAACAAGTTTGAGGAGCTCGATCCAACGCACTTCCGCTCGGCGACTTGCTCGATCAAGATGACCACGGGCACGACGAGCATCTTCGGCGCGATCGAGGTGCACTACAACGAGATCTTCCTGGTTGGTAACGCAGAGGACTCGAAGGCGTACAAGCACTACAACTTCTTCCGCAAGAAGCTCAAGGGCACGGTGCCCGAGAAGGAGCTCGATACGCTGCTCGAGGAGAAGCTCATCTTCCTCGTGGACGCGACCGGCGTGCCGGTGCTGCTCTCGCTGCTCGTGCTCATCTTCACCGCCGGTGGCGAGGACCTGACGAAGCTGCCCTCAAACCGCATCGAGCTCTATGAGCTCGGCATCCAGTCGGCCATTGCGAAGCGACTGCTCCCGGGGGGGCGCACCTCGACCGATTCCCTCATCCACGACTGGCTGCGCCTTTTCAACCTCGACCGCTCGGCGATGATGACCACCGTCGCGGTCGAGGGCATCACCGCCGCGACCGAGAAAAAGGAGCGCGAGCACCGGCCCACTCGCAAGGCGGCGCTCAGCCAGGAGCACAACTTCGATGCGGCGGCCATGGCGACGGACGCCAACGCCGAAAAGGAGGCGAAGAAGAAGATCTCACCAGAGACCTCGAACCAGAAGGATAACAAGAAACTGCTCAATCTCGACTCCAAGGAAGTGTACGAGGTCTTTCGCCATGGCGCGCACTATCTGCGCGAGGCGGCCAAGCCCGAGGTGCAGCGCACCGAGCTCAACCGCATCGAGCTCGCGATGCCCAAGAAGCTGGTCGACACTGTGATGATGCTCGTCAATGCGAACCTCAAGATGCTCCTTGGCGACCGCGCGCGCACATTTGGGCTCACGATGCTCCGCCACGTGGCCGTGTCCAACCAGCTCGCCGGCCGGCGCGAGTTCTCGGCGATCCACGTGGCGCAGGCGCTGTTGGTCGACAATGTCAACACCGAGGGCCTGACGCTCTGGCTGCACCTCAATAAAGAGGAGGGGGGACTGCCGCTCACGAAGACGCTCGAGGCGCAGACCGAGCTCGCGCCCGCGCAGTACCAGTTCAAGCACCTCTCCTTCCAGGAAGGCTTGTTCGCGCAGCACCTGCTCATACGAGCAGAGGCGGGATGGGAGGGATGGGAGACCGACCTGACCGCCTCCGAGTTCCTCAACAACCCGTTCATGAACAACACCTGCCGCATCGCCGCGGGCTACCTGGGCACGCTATGCGCCAAGCGGAGGCCGATTTGGGACTTTTCCGAGAAGCGGACGCGGCTCTCAGAGCCCGGATTGCAGGCGCTCTGGCTCATCTGCGAGCAGAACGAGTCGCTCCAGAAGCTCAACCTGATGCACAACGGGGTGGGCGTCAAGCACGAGGACGCCAGTGGCATGTCGAGGATGCTCCTCACATCCACCGCACTGCAGACGCTCAACCTCGGTAGTAACTCTCTGGGTGAGCTGAAGCAGTACATCCGCACGTTTGCGCGTGGCCTCGGCGCGAACAAGACGCTCACGATGCTCGACGTGTCGAACAACCACCTGCTGCCCGAGGGTATCAAGCACGTGTGCACCGCGCTGCGCACCTGCACCGCCATGCGCGAGCTGGACCTGAGCTACAACTCGCCCGGTCGAGAGCTGGCGCTCCCGCAGATGTTGCAGATGCACCCGTGCCTAAAATCGATCGGCGTCGTTGAGAAGGAGCCCACGACGCGCTCGGAGCGTACTTGGTGGCTCGACACGCGTGGCAAGGAGGCGATCGGGCGCGCGCTGCTCGACGCGCCCAGTCCGACAGTGCAGTTCCTGCAGTGCGACGTCTTCTCGCTCACCGCGAGCACGGAGACGCTGAATTGGACTTCAAAGGTGCCGTGCGATGCCATCGTGCTCGCCGGCGTGCTACGCTCCAACTCAACGCTCAAGACGCTCAATATTTCGAACGGCGACATTGGCGACTACGAGCGCGAGGAAATCGGGAATGCACTCGTGAAGAACCTTAACGGGCGCACGGGCTACTGCGACGCGTACGGGCTCAAGGAGAACGGGCCAGCCGCGCACCCTTCGATCGACCTGAAGGAGAAGGACGTGATCCGCACGAAGCGGTCCTTTTCTCTCTTCGCGGGGCTGCTGCGCGCAAACCGGACCATCACGAGCCTCACCCTCTCCGGCCTGGGGCCCGAGTACATTGACGTGTTGGCCGAGGCGCTGGCGACGAACACGACGATGCAGTCGCTGCGCCTCGAGCAGCCGAGCAAAGCAGCCGACACGCAGATCGCCACCCTGCCCGTGCAGCAGCTCAACGGCGCACTCAAGCAAGCCGAAATCGACCTGTCGCTTGCGGGGGGCGATAAAGTGGACGGCTCGCAGCCGATACACCGGCACGCGTGCGGCGTCGTGGGCGCCATCCTCGCGGCCAACAGCACGATCTCGCGGCTCAAGATTAACCCAGGGGGCGGTTCTGAGGGCGGCTCCATCCTTGAGCACATCCACCGCGCGCGAAAATCGTCACTCGCCACGCTCGATCTGACGGGCATTGGCTTGGCTGAGCGCGGCGGCTCCCGCATCTTTGAGACGCTCCTCGCGGGCAAGTGCGGCTTCCTCAAGACGATCCATCTCGGCTCGAATGCGCTGACCGACATGGCGGTCGGCCAGCTACTCGTTGACACGTTCCGCTCCGAGCTTTGTAACATTTCGACGCTGGACATCCACGACAACCAGATCGGCGCGGGGGTGGTCTGCCAGGCCATCAAGTACAACCGGTCGCTGACCAACCTGGACATCCGCAAATGCCCGATAGAGGACGAAGGCCTGGGCAACATCGGCGTCCTGCTGCTCCTTCCCGAGTGCCCCTGTCACTTGCGCTACATCTCGTGCGACGCCTTCGAAGTTAATGACGGCGAGACCGAGCTCAAGATCCGAAAGGAAACCCTCGGGCCGGGCGAGACGCGGCTTCTGTGCGGCGTGTTCAAGTGGAACAACCTCATCAAGGACCTCAACCTCTCGGGCCGAGGCATCGAGTGCGACGCGGCCACAGTGCTCGCTACGGCGCTGCAGAACAACACGACGCTCAAGTCGCTCGACCTTTCGAACAACCCGATCTCGACCGTCTCCAACTACACAGGCGAGAAGCCGTACCCGATCACCGGCCTGAACGCGCTCGCAGACGCCATCAATGCGTCCCAGTCACTGGATGCGATCACGCTCGAGGGAGGCAAGCTGCCCGTCTTCCAGCTCAAGGGAGACGGGCAGAAACAAAAGGTGCGCTTGCTCGATCTGTCCCGCAAGTCGCTCTCGTTCGTCTCGTCCATCTTCATGGGCACACTGCTGCGCGGCAACACGTACATCAACGAGCTGGTTCTTCACTCAAACGAGCTGACGCCTACCGGTGCAACGATCGTCGTGAAGCAGCTCTCGCGCTCACTGAAGTCGCTCGACATCACCAACATCGTCATCGTCGAGGGGGGCAAAGATAAGGGCAAGGCGGCCAAAGACAAGAGCAAGGGGGGCGCGACGGCGGCCAAGATGGTCGAGTTCCCGCCCGAGCAGCTTACCGAGCTGTGGGCAGCCGTCTCGCAGCTCTCGGCACTTGAGAAGCTCACGATGGATAAGGATTTCCTGCGTGATCTGACCTCAATCGGCCGGCTGCTCTCGATGAAGTTCTTCTCCGCCTCGAACAATAAGCTCAGCTTCATCCCGGCCGACATCCAATTGATACGCGGCCTCAAGTCGCTCACGTTGAACGGCAACCAGCTCAGGGAGCTCAACCCGGCCGTTGGTGAGCTCGAGAATATCGAGAAGATCGACCTGAGATCGAACCAGCTGACGTTTTTGCCGACATCCCTCGCCAAGCTGCGATTGCTCAAGCAGCTCGACGCGTCCGAGAACCTCATCCAGACGCTGCATCCGTCCATATGCGACTTGCATGCCATCGAAAAGCTCGAGCTAAAGGAGAATCCGCTCGCCCGCCCGCCCGCGTCGGTCGCGCGCCTCGGCCTACCTGGAATCCGAAAGTACTTCCAGGAGATTACGATGACCTTCGATATTTGTGCGCACGGTGCGCGTCTCATACTCCTCGGCGCTGAGCGCAGCGGCAAGACGACGCTCGAACGCGCGCTGCGTGCCGGCATCGTGCAGCCGCCGTCACCGAACTACGAGCCCACGAATGACATGGACATCAATGCGATGGTCATTGGTCCCGAGAGCAACCCGACCAAGCAGGTGTGGCTCTCCATTTGGGACATGGCTGGTTCGGTCCCGTTCGACGCGCGGCTCGCTCCCCACTACGCCGATGGTTCGATCTTTGTACTCACCGTGGCAGCGGGTGACACACGGATGATGGACATTGAGTACGAGAAGCACGTTGGCCGTTGGCTCTCGGAGATTCAGATGGCCGCACCGCAGGCGATTGTGCTCCCGATCATCACCAAGTGCGACACCATCCACCATTCCAAGGATACGTCCCCAACCGCGATCGCCAACGCGGCGCAAGCGCACGTAGCGTGGCTCAAGGGCAAACTGCAGCAGTTCCAGTCGAAGCAGTTGCCAGGCAGCTTGATGCTTCGAATCCAGATGGACGTCCTCTGCGTGAGCGCTGTCACCGACTACACCTCAACCGTCGAGGAGGTCAAGAAGCGCATTGAGGGGATCCTCTTCACGGAACCGCCTCTGGTTCCGGGTCTCAACAGGCCAATCAACCGCACGATGGTGCTCACAACTGTCTTCTTGCGTGCCCTGCGAGATGGGCGCGATCCCATCGACTCCGCCCGCGCAACCGACCTTGGCTACATCCCGTCGACCATGTCCACCGACCTGAAGCCTGTCCGCGCTTATATGGAGAAAGAAGAGCTCGTTCGCATCTACGCTGAGGAGTTCGTGCCCGCGCTCAAGATCCAGCTACAGTCCGATGCGGCCTCCGCTCTCACCGACGCGATCACGCTGCTCACGAATCAGGGTGAGTGCTGCTTCGCCCCGAGCGGTATCGTCTACCTGCAGCCCGACGCGATCTCGCGCTTCGTCAAGCCGCTCTGCGACTCACGCGTGGGCAACCGGCTGTGGCAAACGCGCGAGTACGCGACACAGGACGCACTGCGCGCGCTCTATACGGGCCTATCGGTGCCAGATGCGGAGCGCAGTATCACGACGATCGCCTCGGATGAGTTCAGCAAGAAGGGTCTGCTACACGAGGAGTTGCTCCCGTGCATGTGGGAATCCACCTTCCTCAAGCGCGACGAGTACGGCGTCATTTTGCGGCTGCTCTGCTCGGCCGGTCTCTTTTGGCTCGCGGAGAATACGTCCAGTGGACGAAAATGGCTCATGCCGATGCGCCTCCCAGTCGAGATGCCCGAGAACGGATACGACCTATGGAACGAAGGACTGCTCGAGCCGGCGACCGAGACTCTGAAAATGAGCATCAATCTCGGGCCCACACGGCCGCCGGGCGTCTTCGAGCGCTTCGTCGCGCTGTGCTACGGCATCGGCATGTTCAAGAGGGCATGGCGGCGAGGCGTGCACATTGAGGTAGACGAGAAGTTCGAGTCGAGCATGCACGTGCGTCATGTGCTGCTTGAGCTGCGCTCGAAGGCGAAGGGTCCTGATGACGAAGGCAAGGAGACCAAGTATGAATTGAGCATCTCAGCGATCGCGTGGAAAAAGTCACGAGCGCCCACATTCGCCTTCATGAAGCAGCTGCAAGGTCTCGCTGCGTCGGCCATCGCGGACGTGCCGGGCCTCAAGGCCCACGGGCAGGCGTCCTTCTGCTGTCCGGGCTGCACGCGCCTCAAGTTGGATGAGGCGTCCTGGTACTCGGTAGACGAAACGTCGTCCAAGAAGCTCACCTGCGACAAGTGCTCAGAGGTGATTGAGCTGAATAAGGCGCCACAGCTGCTGCCACTCAACTTGGGACGGTACTTGGGAATGCCCCTCAATACGCCCGTGATCGCCAAATGGGAGAATTACGGGATCAAAGACCTCAAGGTGACCAGCGACAAGATGCGGCTTGGCCGTCCACTCGAGTCCCAGGTGTCGCTCTATAAGCAGCTCGGTCTCAAGACCTCCCAGACCGAAGACAAAGAAGACATCGAGTATCTGAAGTCGCTGACGGAACAGTCGATCGTCGACGAGATCACTGCCAAGGCACGCGAGCTGGGCGATAAGTCGCCCACAGACGCGCCCGATGGCGGCAAGGGCGGCTGGACGAATGGCTGGACGGACCTCGAATGGCTCCTGTACATCACCGCGCCGTCCGCCAAGGAAGCCGTCCAACGGAAGGCCGAGACAAACGGCGAGGAGAACTCAGAAGCCGCAAAGATGGCTAACGAGAGAATCAAGCTCCAGAGGCAGGCCAAGGAACGTGGGATCGACGCGGGCCGTGCGGACTCTTCGCTGGATTGGTTCTTGAAACGGCCCGTCATCGTGGCCGCGGGGCTGTCGCGTGCCCATGTGCTCGCTTTGCGCCTGTATGCGAGCAGCGTCTTCCGGCGGATCAATGCGCCGCTGTACAACGGGTGCTCCTCTGAGAAGCCGCACTGGTACCCGTCGACTGTCCTCCTTCTGAGCGACGCCCTCGGCAAGCTGCGCAACGCGCAGGTCGAGCAGCGGCGAACTGCGAATGCAAAGGCAGCCGCCATGGCCGAGGACGCGAAGCGCGCCAAGGACAGCGACGACGCTGATCTCGCGCTCAAGGCGGCGACGCTCGCCAAAGATGCGGCGGCTGCGGCGGCCGCGCTCAAGGTGGATGTCTTTTGGCGCGGCGTGAGCAACCTGACCACGATCGATTTCAAATTGCGCGGCGGATCCGAGCTGGCCTTCATGTCCATGTCGAAGTCGCGTGAGGTGGCGCAGCAGCAAGCGCTCGAGCGTGCCGTAGCCGAGCGCAAGGCCAGGGAGGTGGTGTGCGCCGTCGTGGGCAAGTATGATCCCGAAGAAATGCCCAACGGGGAGGAGGCCGAGTACCTGACCCTCTACAACTTTCACGGCGACAGGGGGAAGAAAAAGGTGGACCCGTCCGAGATCCCAATTGTACTTTTCAAGCTGCACCCGAGCGAGGCGGCTGTGCCATGCGACTTGAGCTTCCTGTCACCCACGCCCGATGACGCCGAGTGCGTCTACCCGCCCGGCGTGTACCTCGAGCAACGCAAGGAGGCCACCGAGTACCTGCGCCTGCCCGACGGCACCGACATGCAAGGAAAGATCGTCGAGTGCCAGGTGCACCTGTATCGCCCCTTTGGCCCCAAGGGCAAGAAGTCGAGCGAGGAGACCAAAACTGCTGAGGCATCTGCCGAGGCGAAGCCCGCCGAGGGGAAGCCCGCCGAGGGGAAGCCCGCCGAGGGGAAGCCCGCCGAGGGGAAGCCCGCCGAGGGGAAGCCCGCCGAGGGGAAGCCTGCAAAATAGTCTCTTGTGAGTGAGGGTCTGCGGGAGCATTGTGGCGGTGCAGTGAGTGCACCGGGGAGGGAGCATGGCTTCAGCATGGCTGCGCCTGGCTGCAGAGCGCACAGTGCATGGCTCTGATCAGAAAATCCATGTGGTAGGACGCGGCGGAGGGGGCCATGCACTCCGCGGAGCAATCGCCGCCGGTCGCCCGTCGGTGTATCATTATTACGAAACCGTATTACGTTACGCTTAGATACGGACTGATTCGCGAGACTCGGCCGGCAGCGGCACATGCTTTCGTCAGTCGGAGCGGGAGCTCTTAACTTTAAGCCAGGGCCAGGGCCGATCACACATGCCACGCCACGTCATGGCCCATCGGCATGGGCGCCGCCGCCGGCGGATGCGGCCGCGCATCCCGCCCGCGCCCGCGCCTCGCGCGCGCCGGGGAATTTCAATTCGAACACGCATCACGGCGTGATGCACAGTCCGAGGACCGAGCGGGGCGGCCCTGGGCCTGCGCGTTATTGAGTACATCGTTATTCGTCCACATAGTCATCGCATGGTCGTGTGAAAAGTACCCTTCTTCACACCACGATGTGCCTGCTCACGCGTCCTTGATCCATGCTCTGTTGGCCGCGGATTTCAGGCGGCGGGTAAGCAGTCTCGGCAGTCCACGTCCAAGGTTATAGCGTCGCACGCCCACTCCAGTTTGGACCCTCGGAGATACAGCCCTAGGAGATACAAGCGCATCCCTGGCTCCGTCGAATCCCGAAAGCTCGTCTTCCGCGTCCAGGATGCACGCCTCATCATCAGGCGCGCACGCCTCCGCGGCGAAGCCCGACGAAATGTAGCCCCACACAAAGTCGACAACATTGGACGACAACAGGCGCCATTCCAAGGGGACGTTGTAAATGATCAGGTTGGCAGGCGTCCACACTTTTGCATATTCGACGAGAAGGCCGTTGAGCTGGCGCTGAATGGCTGGGGGCACGTCGGTCAGAGTCCCGCCGTTGAGTAATACCGAGAACGGGATCTGATAGAATGCAAAGAGGAGCGGGCACCATGAAAACTGCTCAAGCATGATGGAAAGGACAGTGTGAGCCACAGGTCCGCCCGGTGCAGGGGAGACGACCGCGTCAGCCCAGTCATAATACAGCGCCCACAAGACGCCGGATCCAACACCTTGCAACGCAAAGTTGCGCGTGCGCTGAGCGCTGTAGGCTCCGCGGGCCTGCACCTGCGCCGTTATGTCGCTCATACCCCAAATGACACCCTGGGTGATTGCTTTGGTGGGAAATGGTGCAGTGTCGAGCAACTGCTGGTAGGCGTCCACGAACTCGAGAGAGCAGGACGGCCGGCAGGTCCGGGCCATGCACGCCCGAGGAGAGTGGCTGGGATGTAGCGCCGCAGCACGAACGACGACCATGTAACGAATGTGTCGGTTCTCGCACAGATCCCGGGCGCCCTCGAAGGAAGGCGTGTGTTGAGGTGCCGACGAAAAGATTCCTTGTTTTCACGCGCTCGTCCAAACCACGACGAGGACGGACAAGTTTGCAACGTCGTACTACGCGTTTCACGGTCACGATCCTTGAGTCCCTGCATCCTCTGCCGGATCCGTTAGTGGCGCGGCGGTTCCATCGTCTGGAGGGCGCACCTCGTCCTGCAGCTTTGCGAAGGCGCTGAGCGAGAGGGGCGGCACTCCGACGGCCGCGAGCTCCTCGCCGTAAGCTTGCACATCGAGGCACATTTGCACGCAGATCTTATATGAGTCGCTCACGCCGGCCGCCGCGCCGGCGCCAGCCGACTGCTTCTTGGCGTTCAAGCGCAAGAGTGCCTGCTCATTTTTGCGCACCGTGTCCAGCGTGCTGCTCGCGATGGCGAAGTACTGTTCGGTGACGAGGGTGGCCACTTCCACTGCCCACGCGCTGCGTGCCGGCTCATCTAGCCGCGCCTCGGACGCCCCCATAAAGCCCCGGAGAGGGCCGAGCACTTGAGCGACGAAAAACGAGGGGTGTGTGGGCATGCCCTTGCCCGTCATACGGTAAGAGGCTGGGATGGCGCGGACGGGCGCCAGCTGCGCCTCGCACGCCGCTGCCTGAGCTGTCACCAGCTGCCCACGAAGCCGGCGGGCACTATCCCGGAGTTTCGTCACTCCCTCGACGAGCGCGCCGATACACTCCGCCTCGAGTTTCGTCACTCCCTTATCCGCCTCGAGTTTCGTCACTCCCTTATCCGCCTCGAGTTTCGTCACTCCCTCGAGGGAGTTCGAGCCCAGCTCGGCTGCCGGCGACGATGCGACCAAAGCGGGTGCCGCCGCCGCCGCGGGCGTCAGGTGCAGCAACCGAGGCAGCCGAGGCGCGACTTGGGCCTCCAGCCACGCCAGCACACTCTGCACGTCGAAGTAGAGCGCACACGCAACCTCGGTGTCCGCCAGAGCGCCCGCGGCACCCCTGTCGCTGGCCGCCTGGGCGGCGCCGCCCTCGGAGGGGAGCATCGAGGCAAGCCAATGGTCGAAGCGCGCGACACATTGCAGCGTCAGTTTCAAG
>Ga0164294_10002826_pt1 | contig 15498 bp, 14 predicted proteins | sample GEODES005metaG_FD_111479 | JGI IMG/M metagenome (GOLD analysis project Ga0164294, IMG submission 111479) | Oligotrophic lake water microbial communities from Sparkling Lake, Wisconsin, USA - GEODES005 metaG | ecosystem: Environmental > Aquatic > Freshwater > Lake | place: USA: Sparkling Lake...
CCAGCATCTGCTTCTTGACGGCCTTGCCGTTGATGTAGGTGCCGTTGGTGCTGTTGAGGTCTTCGATGAACACATCGGCGCCCACCAACTGCAGCGCGGCGTGCTCGCCGCTGACCGCCAGGTTGTCGATCACGATGTCGTTGTAGGGCCGGCGGCCGAGCGTGGTCTTGTCCTTGGTGATCTGCACTTCCTTGATCACCACGCCGTCCATCGAAATCACCAGTTTGCCCATGCTTGGCCTCGTGTGTCGTGCTGTCAGAGGCGGCCATCAGCCGCCATGGGGAACCGGCAAAAGCGCCGAATGGAGCCTCAGCGTTTGAAGGGCCACCAGGCGCGAGATGCGCCGACGTGGCCCGAAACCCTCGCCAAAATCACCGCGATATTATCTTTCCCACCGGCCTTGTTGGCGGCATCGATGAGTGCGCCGGTGGTCGATTCGAGCGTGGTGCCACTGCGCAGCAGCTCGGCAATGTGCTCGTCATCGAGCATGTCGCACAAGCCGTCTGAGCACAGCAAGATCAAATCACCCGTGTGCAGTTCGTGCGCATGAGCCTCGAGCTGTACGGTCTCGTCGACGCCCAGTGCTCGCGTGACCAGATTCTTGTTGGCTGACATGGCCGCCTGCTGCGGCGTGATGAGCCCGGCGTCGAGCTGTTCTTGCAGCAGCGAGTGGTCGCGCGTGATCTGCGTCAATTGACCATCACGCCATCGGTAGCCGCGTGAATCTCCCACGTGGCCCAGCAGCAGCCGTCCCTGGCGAAACACGCCCACCACCAGCGTGGTGCCCATGCCGGCGTACTGCGAGTTGCTGCACGCGGCGTTGAAGATGGTTCGATTGGCGTTGTGGACGCAGATGTCGAGCGCGCGCATCACGTCGGCATCGCTGGCCTGGGTGGAGGCCTGGATCAACCACCGGCCGAGCTCGGTGCGGATGAACGAGGTGGCGATGTTGCTGGCGACTTCACCGGCGTTGTAGCCGCCCATGCCATCGGCCAGCACGACCAGACAAGCCTCGAAATCGACAGCCACCGAGTCCTCGTTGTTGCGGCGCAGGCGCCCAGGGTCGGTGGCGCTGAAGAACTCTAGGGTCATGGGGGGGTGGACATTTCGATCGGGTGGGCCGGGCAGGGACTGTCCGGCCCGCCGATGCAGGCGATTGTGCTTCGTTCTGCTTCGAATGACGGCGCCAAAAGGACGCCATGCGCCAGACCCGCGTCGAAGGGCGTGGCAAACCGCACGTCCGATGCGACGTCACGGCGCTAATGAGGCCGCCACATCGCGCAGCTCGGCTGCCAGCTCGCGGCCATCGCCGTGGCGCGCTTCGGGGGGCTTGGACAGCACCTTGGCCAGCAGTCGCGCCAGCGGTTCAGGCAGCTCGGGCCGCAGGGATCGCACATCGACCGCCGGCTCGTTGACGATGGCATACAACAGCTTGCCCATGGCCTGGTCTTCGTGCGGCAGCCGCCCGGTGAGCAACTGGAACAGGGTGACGCCCAGCGAGTACAGATCGGCACGGCCATCGACCCGGCGACCCGACAGCTGCTCGGGCGAGCTGTACGACAGCGTGCCCAGCATCATCCCGGTGCGCGTGCCGCTGGCGTCGGTGATGCAGGCGATGCCGAAGTCGGTGACCTTCACCATGCCTTGGGCGGCATCGATCATCACGTTGGCGGGTTTGACATCGCGGTGGATCACGCCCTGGCTGTGCGCATAGGCCAGCGCTTGGGCCACCCTGCGACCGATGTGCACGACATCGGCCACGGGCAACAGATGCGCGGCCTGGGTGTGGCGCTGCAGGTCGCAGCCACTCAAGTATTCCATCGCGATGTAGGCGATGCCGGCGTCTTCGGCGGCCTCGTGAATGGCCACGATGTCAGGGTGGTGCAGCCGGCCGGCGGTGCGCGCCTCGCGAAAAAAGCGCTCGCGCACGTCTTCAAGGTCGGTGCCGGCGAACTCAGCGGCCAGCGCCATGGTCTTGATGGCAACGGGCTTTCCGCTGTCGGGGTCGATCCCGAAATACACAGCGCCCATGGCACCACGCCCGAGCTGACGCTCGATGCGGTAGCGGCCCAGCGTGCTGCGCTCGCCGGGCGCCGACGGGGTCACCGCATTCAGGCTGCCGACCCCGACGCGCCACGTCGCGCCTGCAGGTACTTGCCCGTGGCAAGCACCAACAGCGCACCGGCGATGCCGGCGCCGTACTTGATGATGTCGGTGACGACCAGCTTGGGCACCTGAGGCACGATGTCGGGGTTAACCAGCGCCGGATCAGACACCGCCATGGTGCCCGCGATCCAGCCCAGCAGCATCGCGCCCAGCGTGATGATGACCGGGTAGCGGTCCATCAGGCCGATGACGAGTTGGCTGCCCCACACGATGATGGGGATGCTGACAAGCAGGCCGAAGATGACCAGCGGCATGGTGTGGTCGCCGCCGGCGGTTTCGGCCGCGCCTGCGATGGCGATCACGTTGTCGACGCTCATCACCAGGTCGGCCACGATCACCGTCTTGACAGCACCCCACAGCCGGTCGCTGCCCTCGATGTTGCCGTGGGCGTCATCGTGTTCGGGCAGCAGCAACTTGATGCCGATCCACAGCAGCAAAAGCGCACCCACGAGCTTGAGGAAAGGGATGGCCAGCAGTTGCAGCGCAAAGAAGATGAGGATCACGCGCAGCACGATCGCGCCGGCCGTTCCCCACAAGATCCCCTTGGCTCGCTGAGGCGGCGGCAGCTTGCGACACGCCAGTGCAATCACCACGGCGTTGTCGCCACCGAGCAGGATGTCGATCATGATGATCTGGCCGACGGCGATCCAGAACTCGGGGGTGAGAAAAGCGTCCATGGCGTGGCTGTGGGAGTTCAGTTGATGTGGGCGGCAGTGTAAGTGGCGCTCTCATGGCCTGTGCTCGAAAGGGCCAGCCCCACCGGCAACTCGAGCGGGCCGCGGTACAACGGGCTGCCCATGCGGCTGGACTGCCCGGGGCGCGCGAGCTCCAGGCCGGGCCAGCGATCGAGCATCTGGCCCCACACCGCCTGCGCTTCCATGAGGGTGAGCGCTGCGCCCAGGCACACATGCGGGCCCTGACCAAAGGCCATGGACGGCGCGGCGCGGCGGGTGAAGTCGAGTTCGTCGGGTCGCTCGTGCTGCTCGGGGTCGCGGTTGGCCGCCCCGATGAGCGCGACCACCAGATCCCCGCGACGCAGGTTCTGGCCGTGCAGACGCAGCGGTGCGGCCACGCGGCGGCCCGTGTATTGAACCGGGCTGTCAAAGCGCAGCAGCTCGCGCACGGCGGCACTCAGCAAGCTGCGGTCGTTGTGCAGCGACTGCCAGGCGCCGGCTTGCCCCAGCAAGATCTGCAGCCCGTTGGCCAGCAGGTGGCGGGTGGTCTCGTGGCCTGCAAACAGCAGCATCACGCATTGCGCGAGCAACTCGGCGCTGCCACGAATCTGCCCGGCAGACTCCGCGCGCAGCAGTCGGTCGAGGACATCGTCACGCGCCGGGTCATCGCCCTCGCGGCGGCGACGCTGCAAGGCGGCATCGAAGGCTGCCGCCATGGCCAGCAAGGCGGCTTGTGCACGCAAGGCCTGCTCGCGCGTGGGCTCGCTGGCGCCAAGAAAGGCGGCAAGATCGTCCGAGCCGGCCATGAATTCGCCGGTTGCGGCGTGCGACTCGACACCCATGAGCATGGCGATGGCCTGCGCCGGCAGCGGTCGCGCCACCGAACTCACGAAGTCGAAGCCGGCGTGCGCGTCGAGCGCACCGAGCCGATCGGCAATGGCTTGATCAAGCCGTGGAGCCAGCCGCTGCAAGTCGGACGCGCGAAACGCCGTGGCCAGCACCTGGCGAATGCGCAGGTGGTCGGGCGCGTCGAGAAAGATCATCGCCCGTGCAAACAGACGCTGAAAGCCACGCAGCTCGCTTCGCGGCTCGTGGCCGCGCATCACCCAGCCGCCGGTGCGCTGCGCCGAAAAGCGCGCATCGCGCAGCACCATGTCGACATCGGCGTGGCGCGACACCACCCACGCGCCGCCGAAGAACTCCTCGCTCCACACCAGCGGCGCGGACTCGCGCAAGCGGCGATACGTGGGGTAGGGGTCGGCGAGAAAGCCGGCGTCAAGCAGCGGCCCGCCCAGGCAAGCGGCGGCCGTCGGGGCGCCGGGCGGCGGCGCAAGGCTCGCCGGCGCCCGGCCCCGGTCTGGCATCAAAGCAGTTTCTTGAGCAGCTTGGCCATCTCGGAAGGGTTGCGCGTGACGGTGAATCCACACTCTTCCATCACGGCGAGCTTGGCATCGGCGGTGTCGGCGCCGCCCGAGATCAGCGCACCCGCGTGGCCCATGCGCTTGCCTGCCGGAGCAGTGACGCCAGCGATGAAGCCGACGATGGGTTTTTTCATGTTTTTCTGGCACCAGCGTGCGGCCTCGGCCTCATCGGGGCCACCGATCTCGCCAATCATGATCACGGCGTCGGTGTCGGGGTCGTCGTTGAACAACCGCATGATGTCGATGTGCTTGAGACCGTTGATCGGGTCGCCGCCGATGCCAACCGCGCTCGACTGCCCCAGCCCGATTTCGGTGAGCTGTGCCACCGCTTCGTAGGTGAGCGTGCCTGAGCGGCTGACCACGCCGATGCGGCCCTTGCGGTGGATGTGGCCCGGCATGATGCCGATCTTGATTTCTTCGGGGGTGATCAGGCCTGGGCAGTTGGGGCCGAGCAGCAGCGTCTTCTTGCCGCCGGCGGCTTCTTTCTTGTGCATCTTGTTGCGCACTTCGAGCATGTCGCGCACGGGAATGCCTTCGGTGATGCAAATCGCCAGATCGAGGTCGGCCTCGACGGCTTCCCAGATGGCGGCAGCCGCGCCGGGTGGTGGCACGTAGATGACGCTGACGGTCGCACCCGTCGCACTGGCCGCTTCGCGCACGCCGGCATAAATGGGAATGCCTTCGAAGTCTTCGCCGGCTTTTTTCGGATTGACGCCGGCAACGAAGCAGTTCTTGCCGTTGGCGTAGTCGCGGCACATGCGGGTGTGGAACTGGCCCGTCTTGCCGGTGATGCCTTGCGTGATGACCTTGGTGTCTTTGTTGATCAGGATGCTCATGGTGTGTGTGTCCTTAGTCGCAGGGCGCTTACTTTTGCAGCGCGGCCATCACGGCCTTGGCTGCGTCGGCCATCGAGTCGGCGCTGATGATGGGCAGGCCGCTGTCGGCGAGCATCTTCTTGCCGATGTCTTCGTTGGTGCCCTTCATGCGCACGACCAGCGGCACATTGAGGTTGACCGCCTTGCACGCGGCGATCACGCCTTCGGCGATGGTGTCGCAGCGCATGATGCCGCCGAAGATGTTGACCAGGATTGCCTTGACCTTGGGGTTGCCCAGCATGATCTTGAAGGCTTCGGTCACCTTCTCGGCGGTGGCGCCACCGCCCACGTCGAGGAAGTTGGCCGGCTCGGCGCCAAACAGCTTGATGGTGTCCATGGTCGCCATGGCCAGACCGGCGCCGTTGACCAGGCAGCCGATGTTGCCGTCGAGCTGGATGTAGGCCAGATCGAACTTGCTGGCTTCGATCTCGGCAGGGTCTTCCTCGTCAAGGTCGCGGTAGGCGACGATCTCGGGGTGGCGATACAGCGCGTTGGTGTCGAAGTTGAACTTCGCGTCGAGCGCCTTGATGTGGCCCGAGCCCTCGAGGATCAACGGGTTGATCTCGGCCAGGCTGGAGTCGGTCTCCATGTAGCAGGTGTAGAGCTTCTTGAAGATGTCGACCGCCTGCGGCTGGCTGGCCGCCGGAATGCCGATGCCTGCGGCCAACTCGAGACCTTGTGCATCGGTGAGGCCGATCAGCGGATCGACAAACACCTTGATGATTTTCTCGGGCGTGTCGTGGGCCACCTGCTCGATGTCCATGCCGCCTTCGCTCGAGGCCATCAGCGCGACTTTTTGCGTGCCGCGGTCGGTGACGGCCGCAACGTAGTACTCGTGCTTGATGTCGGCGCCTTCTTCAACCAGCAGACGGCGAACTTTCTGGCCTTCGGGGCCGGTCTGGTGCGTCTTGAGCTGCATGCCGAGGATTTCGCCGGCCAGCTTCTTGACGTCGTCGAGCGAGCGGGCGAGCTTGACGCCGCCGCCCTTGCCGCGGCCACCCGCGTGAATCTGCGCTTTCACCACCCACACCGGGCCGCCCAGCTTTTCAGCCGCTTCCGATGCTTCATGGACACTGAACGCCGCATAGCCCCTGGGAACAGGGATGCCGTAGCGGGCGAGCAGCTCTTTGCCTTGGTATTCGTGAATCTTCATGCGGGACTTTCTGGCTGGGGAAGTTTTCGAAGGGGTCTGGACCACGGCGGCGCCGGCACAGCGTCTGGATTGGCGATCCGCGCATCCCGAAATCGGACTTTGAAAGCCCGCCGGCATCGCGCCGGTGGCTCGGAAATTCGCTGCGAATGTAGCACCCTGGCCTGTGTCGAACCCTAGAGCGCCGGTCGCGGCTGTTTGCAAAAAGCGAGCCGGGTGCTGCCGACGCGCTGCACCGATCAGGTCTGGCCGTCTGCGTCGGGTGTGGCGCCGTCGCCGAGCTCGCGCAGAACCTGCCAGATCACTTCGGCAGAAAACCCGCGGCCGGCAAGAAAGCGGGCCTGTCGCGCTCTGTCGGAAAGTGAGGCAGCCGCGTCACCGAATTTGCGCTGCCGCACCGCACGAGCCCGCTCGTGTTCGCTTTGCGTCAGGCCGGCCGAGAGGTCGGCGGTGAGTTCCAGCGCGTGCTGCGACAGTTCCTGCCGGATGCGCAGGTTGCCGAATCGCGACTGTCTGGCGTGCACGCGGCTTTCGACGAAGCGCTCTTCGCTGAGGTGTCGGTGAGAATGCAACCAGTCGAGCAGCGCATCGACTTCGCAAGCGACCGAGCCCGGCGATGCACCGGCCTCACTGGCCTCAAGCTCGCCACCGTTGTCATGCACGTCGCCCGCTTGCGTCGGCTGGGCTGCAAGCCGCGCAAGCGCGTCGGCCCTGGCCTGTCGCATCAGCTTGCGGCGCAACTCGAGCCGGCTGTGCTCTCGTTGCGCCAGCCATTGCAGGGCCCGACCCTTGAGCGACAGGCGCGGTCGCATGTGGGGCGATACGTACCTGGAAGGGTGCGCTCAGACGCTCACTCGGCAGCGGCGGCGGCGCGTGGCTTGGCCGGCTTGACCGGCTCGCCATCGGGCGAGGGCAGGACGCGGATGCCCACCGCCTCGCGAACAAGGTTTTCGATCTCGAACGAAAGCGCGGGGTTCTCGCGCAGGAACTCGCGCGCGTTGTCCTTGCCCTGGCCGATCTTTTCGCCCTTGTAGGCGTACCAGGAGCCGCTTTTTTCAAGCACCTTGGCCTCGACACCCATGTCGATGATCTCGCCTTCGCGGCTGATGCCTTCGCCATAAAGGATGTCGAACTCGGCGGTCTTGAAAGGCGGTGACACCTTGTTCTTGACGACCTTGACCTTGGTCTCGTTGCCGATGACCTCTTCACCCTTCTTGATGCTGCCCACGCGGCGGATGTCGAGCCGCACCGAAGCGTAGAACTTGAGCGCGTTGCCACCGGTGGTGGTCTCGGGGCTGCCGAACATGACGCCGATCTTCATGCGGATCTGGTTGATGAAGATGACCATGGTGTTGGTCTTCTTGATGGTGCCGGTGAGCTTGCGCAGGGCCTGGCTCATCAAGCGGGCCTGCAGGCCGGGCAATGAGTCGCCCATCTCACCTTCGATCTCGGCCTTGGGCGTGAGCGCGGCGACCGAGTCGATGGCGACCAGATCAACCGAGCCCGAACGCACCAGTGCGTCGACGATCTCGAGGGCCTGCTCGCCGGTGTCAGGCTGGCTGATGAGCAGCTCTTGCAGGTTGACGCCGAGCTTTTGGGCGTAGGCGGTGTCGAGCGCGTGTTCGGCGTCGATGAAGGCGCAGGTGCCGCCGAGCTTTTGCATCTCGGCGATGACCTGCAGCGTGAGCGTGGTCTTGCCGCTGGATTCAGGGCCGTAGATTTCAACCACCCGGCCGCGCGGCAAACCGCCCACGCCCAAGGCGATGTCCAGACCCAGCGAGCCGGTGGACACGACCTCGATGTCATCGATGACCTCGCCTTCACCGAGCCGCATGATGGTGCCCTTGCCGAACTGCTTCTCGATTTGCGCGAGGGCGGCTTGCAGGGCTTTGGCTTTTTCGGTGTTCAGGGCTTTGACGGGTGCGTCCATGGGCTTTCTCCAAAATCTGGATGTGATTATTGCAAATGCTGGATGTTTGTACAGTACTTTCTTGCGGCTTTTGCGCGTGATGCCGCGCCGCGGCTTCGGGCCCGGTGGCGATCAGCTCTGAACCAGCCGCCGGCTTCTGGAAATCGACATCAGGATGCCCAGCCCCAACCCCAGCGTGACCATGGCCGTGCCGCCGTAGCTGATGAAAGGCAGGGGCACGCCCACCACCGGCAAGATGCCGCTGACCATGCCCATGTTGACGAAGGCATAGGTGAAGAAACTCATCGTGACCGCGCCGGCCAGCAAGCGGGTGAACACGTTGGGCGCATCGGCGGCGATCACCAGACCGCGCAGGATCAAGAAGGTGAAGCCCAGGATCAGACCGATGCAGCCGATCAGGCCGAACTCCTCGGAAAACGCCGCGAAGATGAAGTCGGTGGTGCGCTCGGGGATGAACTCGAGGTGGGTCTGCGTGCCCATCATGAAGCCCTTGCCAAAGACGCCGCCCGAGCCGATGGCGATCATTCCCTGAATGATGTGAAAGCCCTTGCCCAGTGGGTCGGTGGTCGGATCCAGCAGGGTGCAAACGCGGTTCTTCTGGTAGTCGCGCAGCATCGGCCACACCACATCGGGCTGACAAATGGCGTCGCCCGACATCACCAGCGCCGTGATGGCCGCACCGGCGAGCAGCGCCACCGGAATGATCAGCTTCCACGACAGCCCGGCAAAGAAGATCACGAACAGCCCCGAGGCGAGCACCAAGATGGCGGTGCCCAGATCGGGCTGCTTGACGATGAGCCCCACCGGCATGGCCAGCAGCGCGAGCGCGACCACGAAATCGAGCACCCGCAGATGGCCCTCGCGCCGCTGGAACCACCACGCCAGCATCAGCGGCATGGCGATCTTCAGCACCTCGCTGGGCTGAATGACCACGCCCACATCAAGCCAGCGCGTGGCGCCCTTCTTGGTGACGCCAAACAGCGCCGTGGCCAGCAGCAGCGCCACGCCCACCGCATACAGCGGCACGGCCAGCGCCATCAGTCGCTGCGGCGGCACCTGTGCCACCAGAAACAGGATCACCACGGCCAGCAGCATGTTGCGCCCATGGTCGGCGAAGCGGGTGCCGTGATCAAAGCCGGCCGAGTACATCGTCACCAGCCCGAAGGCCGCCAGGATCAGCAGCGCCAGCAGCAGCCAGACATCGAAGCCCTGGAAGGCCGGGGCCACACGCTGCAGCAGCGAAGGCTTGTCGAAGGTCGGTCTCATGGCTTGGGTGCCTGCGCTTGAGATGCGGCTTCGGATGCGGCCGAAGCCGCTGACGCGGCCCGGTCGCTGGCCGACAGCGGGATGTCCGAGGCCAGCCGAGGCACGCCGATCGGTGCGCTGGTCTGACCCTGCTGGGTGAGCTCCACGTCTTGTTCGCTGGGGTAGCGCTGCATCAGCCAGTAGTCGAACACCCGGCGGGCGATCGGCGCGGCGGCCACGGCACCGAAGCCGGCGTTCTCGACGACCACGGCCACCGCGATGGTCGGTGCATCGAGCGGCGCGAACGCGATGTAAAGCGAGTGGTCGCGCTGGTGCTCGTCGAGCTTGGCGGCGTTGTACTTCTCGTTCTGGCGGATGCCCACCGCCTGCGCGGTACCGGTCTTGCCGCCGGTGGCGTACGGCGCACCAACGAACACCCGCGTCGAGGTGCCCTCCTGGGTGACACCATACATCGCACGACGTATGAGCTCGACATGTTCGGGCTTGAGCGGCAACGGCGGCAGGGCATCGTTGGCCACCAGCCGACGCTCGCGCGTGACCACGTCTTCGACCTCGCGCACCAGCCGCGGCGCAAAGCGCAGCCCGCCGGAGGCCAGCGTGGCGGTGGCGGTGGCCAGCTGCAGCATGGTGAAGTTGTTGTAGCCCTGACCGATGCCCAGCGAGATGGTCTCGCCGGCGTACCACTTCTGCTGCTCGGGGCGCTTGTAGGCGCGGCGCTTCCATTCGGTCGATGGCAGCAAGCCGCTCACCTCGCCCTGGATGTCGATGCCGGTCTTGCGGCCGAGGCCGAACGGCTCGAGCTGGTCGTGGATGGTGTCAACGCCCAGCTCATTGGCCAGCGAGTAGTAGTACACATTGCTCGACTTGACGATGCTGGCGACCATGTCGACCGGACCCAGACCGACATCGCCGTGGCTGCGAAAGGTGTGGTTGCCAAACTGGAAGGTGCCGCCGTCGTTGATGATGGTGCCCGGGCTGCGCTTGCCCGTGACGAGCGCGGCCATGGCCATGAAGGGCTTGAAGGTCGAGCCCGGCGGGTAGGTTCCGCGCAGCGCCCGGTTGAGCAGCGGCTTGTCGATCGACTCGTTGAGCTCGCGCCACGATTCGGCGTCGATGCCGTCGACGAACAGGTTGGGATCGAAGGTCGGCTTGCTGACGAAGGCGAGCACCTCGCCATTGCGCGGATCGATCGCCACCAGCGCGCCGCGGCGCTCCCCGAGCAGCGTCTCGACCATCGCCTGCAGGCCGATGTCGATGCTCATCACCAGCTTGTTGCCCGGCGTCGCGCCGTTGCTGCGCAGGCGCCTGACCGCGCGGCCATTGGCGCTGGTCTCGACCTCCTCGAAGCCGGTGGTGCCGTGCAGCTGAGCCTCGTAGCTTTGCTCGACACCCAGCTTTCCGATGTATTCGGTGCCGCGGTAGTTGGCCGCGTCGTCGGTGTCGTCGATGGCTTCCTTTTCGGCCTGATTGATGCGGCCGATGTAGCCGATCAGGTGGCTGCCGACCTCGCCCAGCGGGTAGTTGCGAAACAGCCTCGCCTTGACCTCGACCCCGGGAAAGCGGAAGCGCTGCGCGATGAAGCGGGCCACCTCCTCATCGGTGAGCTTGGTGCGAATCGGCAGCGATTCCAGGTTGCGGCTTTCATCGAGCAGGCGCTTGAAGCGCTTGCGATCGCGCGGCTCGATGTCGATCACCCCGGCCAGCGCGTCGATCGTGGCTTCGAGGTTGGCCACGCGCGCCGGCATGATCTCGAGCGTGTAGGCCGAGTAGTTGTCGGCCAGCACCACGCCATTGCGGTCCACGATGAGCCCACGGTTGGGTGCGATGGGCACCACCGAGATGCGGTTGTTCTCGGCGCGCACGCTGAGCTCGTCATGCTTGTCGATCTGCAGGTGCACCAGCCGCGCAGCCAGCAGCCCAAAGCAGCCGAGCACAAAGGCGGCCGCCGCGAACACGCGCAGGCGAAAGCGGCCCAGATCCTGTTCGACGTTCCGCAGCTCGGTGTTCAAGGCCACGCTCGAGCCCCGTCAAAGCGGTCGGTTCTGATCACGGTCCGGCGCGCGCCGCTGTGGCGCGAGCAGCAAGACGGTCACCAGTGGCCACAGCAGAGCCTCGAACACCGGCGCGAGCAGCGCCGGCCAGCCGGGCAACATGCCGCCGACGATCATGCGCACGACGAACGACACCAGATGCGCCACGATGAACAACGGCAGGATCTGCAGCGCCTGCAGTGGCAGCGTGAACCAGACCAGGCGTCGGTGGATGGCGGTGGCAAAGTAGCCCAGCAGCGTGTAGGCCAGCGCGTGCTGACCGAGGATGGAGCCCTCGTGCACGTCCATCAGCAATCCAAACACGAAGGCCGCGCCCACACCCACGCGGCGCGCCTGGTGCACGTTCCAGAACACCAGCACCACCGCGAGCACATCGGGCGCAGCGGCATGACGGCCCAGCGGCAACAGGTTCACCGCGAGCGCTGCCAACAGGCTGAACCACAGGAACAGCGGATTGACCGGCAGCAACAGCTGGTCCGACGAACGGCCCCAGATCATCGACGCGCTCCCTTCTTGAGCGGGACGGCGCGACCGGGTTCAGACGCGGCTTCCGGCGGGATCGGTGGCGGCTGCTGAAGCCCGATGGGCTCGAGCACCAGCACATGGCGCACCGCATCGGGCGAGGCGGCCGGCAGCAGCCGGATGCGGGCAAAACCGGCTTGCGACTTGCGATCGATCTCGACCACCCGCGCCACCGGCAAGCCCGGCGGATAGACGCCGTCGATGCCCGAGGTCTGCAACTCGTCGCCCACCTGCACATCGGCGTTGCCCGCCATGAATCGCAGCTCCAGGCCGTCGCCAGACGCCGACCCGAGGGCCACGCTGCGCGTGCCGGTGCGCACGTTGAGCACCGGCACGGCGGCATCCTTGTCGACGAGCAGCGTGACCTCGGAGGACAGCGGATACAGCCGCGTCAGCTGCCCGATCACGCCGGCCTCGGTGATGACGGGCGAGCCGGCCACCAGACCCTGGTTCTGACCGCGATCGATCACGACCTTGCGCGAATAGGGGTCGGTCGACTCGTACAGCACCTCGGCCGCATGCGACTTCACCGAGAGCGCCGCGCGCAGATCGAGCAGCGCACGCAGCCGCTCGTTTTCGGACAGCAACTGCTCGACCCGGCCGGCGCGCTCAGCCTGAACGGCCAGCGCACGGCGCGCAGCCGCCTCGGAGACCAGCGCGGCCTGCAGGCCGCCGGCGTATTCGTCGGTGCGCTCCCACAGGGCAACCGGCACCAGCAAGCCGCGCTGCACCGGATGCAAGGCAGTGGCCAGCAAGGCGCGCAGTGGCTTGGTCAACGCAAATCGGGCATCGGCCACCATCAGAAACACCGCGAGCGCCGAACACAGCGCGAGTTTGGTGAGCGCCGACAGGCCTTGGCGGAAGATGGGCGGCGGCGTGCGGTCGATGGTGCCGCCTAGTGGCATGGGAATGCTCGCAAAACCATCTGCCGGGCAGACACTGAGGCCATCACGCCCGCGCTGCTAACGGGCCGTCACTCTGAAGTGAAGATCGAGCCGAGACGCTCCATGCGCTCGAGCGCCATGCCGCAACCGCGCACCACGCAAGTCAGCGGGTCTTCGGCCACCAGCACAGGCAAGCCGGTTTCCTCGGCCAGCAAGCGATCCAGATCGCGCAGCAACGCACCGCCACCGGTGAGCATCATGCCGCGCTCGGCGATGTCAGCCCCCAGTTCAGGCGGTGTTTGCTCGAGCGCGTTCTTGACCGCCGAGACCATCTGGTTGAGTGGGTCGGTGAGCGCCTCGAGGATCTCGTTGCTGCTGATCGTGAAGCTGCGCGGCACGCCCTCGCTGAGGTTGCGGCCCTTGACCTCGATCTCCTTGACCTCGGAGCCGGGGAAGGCACTGCCAATGCTCTTTTTGATCATCTCGGCGGTGGGCTCGCCGATCAGCATGCCGTAGTTGCGGCGGATGTAGTTGATGATGGATTCGTCGAACTTGTCGCCGCCGACGCGGATGCTGCCCTTGTAGACCATGCCGCCGAGCGAGATCACGCCGACCTCGGTGGTGCCGCCGCCGATGTCGACCACCATCGAGCCGGAGGCCTCTGACACCGGCAAGCCGGCACCGATGGCTGCAGCCATGGGCTCTTCGATCAGGTAGACCTCGCTGGCACCGGCGCCGAGCGCTGATTCACGGATCGCGCGGCGCTCGACCTGTGTCGAGCCGCAGGGCACGCAGATGATGATGCGCGGGCTGGGGCGCAGCACCGAGCGCGGATGCACCATGCGGATGAACTGCTTGAGCATCTGCTCGGTGACGGTGAAGTCGGCGATCACGCCGTCTTTCATGGGGCGGATGGCCTCGATGTTGCCAGGCACCTTGCCGAGCATCGCCTTGGCTTCAGCGCCAACCGCCTGAATGGTTTTCTTGCCGTTGGGCCCGCCTTCGTGGCGGATGGCAACCACCGAGGGCTCGTCAAGCACGATGCCCTTGCCGCGCACGTAGATCAGGGTGTTGGCGGTGCCAAGGTCGATGGCCAGGTCCGTCGAGAAGTAGCGACGAAATGATTCGAACATGATGTGCTTTCGGCGCCCGAAGCGGCTGCACCTTGCGATGGCGCGCCACGCTCGGGCCCGACGATTCCATGGAATGAGAGAGTAACGAATGGAGCAGATTGGCCGCCGCTCAGTCGCGGCGCAGGCCCTCGAGACGGTCAGGCAACGCGCCGATGAATCGGGCCTTTGCGATGTGTCTGGAGGGCTTTCTACCAGCGGGGATAATACCCGACGGGTCCGGCTTCAGGGCCCGTTTCAACCCCTCACCAGACCAATTTCCCCATGGCTTTGACCACCGAAGACGTCGCGCGGATCGCCCACTTGGCGCGGCTGGAGTTTCAGCCTGAGCAGCAAGCGGCCATGCTGAGCCAGCTCAATGCCTTCTTTTCGATCGTCGAGCAGATGAGCGCCGTCGACACCAGCGGCATCGAGCCGCTGCACACGCCTTTGTCCGCGATCAGCGAAGTGCAACTGCGACTGCGCGATGACGTCGTGACCGAGTCCAATCAGCGTGAGCTCAACCAGCGCAGCGCTCCGGCCGTCGAAGACGGTTTGTTTCTGGTGCCGAGGGTGGTCGAATGAGCGCAGCACTGCACGATCTGGGAGTGGCCGAACTGGTGCGCGCCTTCGACTCGAAGCAGGTCTCGAGCGTCGAGGCCACGAAGCATCTGCTGACGCGCGCGACAGCGCATCAGCACCTTGGTGCCTGGCTTTGCCTGGATGCCGACGCCGCGCTGGCGCAGGCTCGCAACGCCGATGCGATGCGCGCTCAGGGTGACGCCTCACCCCTGCTGGGCGTGCCGCTGGCTCACAAGGACATCTTCGTCACACGCGATCTGCCCACCACCGCCGGCTCGAAGATGCTGGCCAACTACCGCAGCCCGTTTGACGCCACGGTCGTGGCCCGGCTCGCCGCAGCCGGCACCGTGACGCTGGGCAAGCTCAGCTGCGATGAATTTGCCATGGGCTCGGGCAACGAGAACTCGGCCTTCGGAGCTGTCAAGAACCCGTGGGATCTGACCCGCGTGCCGGGCGGCTCTTCGGGCGGCTCGGCGGCTGCAGTGGCAGCCCGCCTGGTGCCGGCGGCCACCGGCACCGACACCGGCGGCTCGATCCGCCAGCCGGCCAGCTTCAGCGGCATCACCGGCATCAAGCCAACGTACGGCGTGTGCTCGCGGTTCGGCATGATCGCCTTCGCCTCCAGCCTCGATCAGGCCGGGCCGATGGCGCGCAGCGCAGAGGACTGCGCGCTACTGCTGGGCGCCATGAGCGGCTTCGATGAGCGCGACTCGACCTGCGCCGAGCGCCCGCCTCAGGACTTCGCCGCGCAGATGCGCACGCCGCGCGAGCAAGCCACCGCCGCGCAGCCACTCAAGGGACTGCGCATCGGGCTGCCGCGCGAGTTCTTTCCGGCAGCGCTGTCGGCCGACGTGGACCATGCGGTGCG
>Ga0164294_10002827_pt1 | contig 15496 bp, 14 predicted proteins | sample GEODES005metaG_FD_111479 | JGI IMG/M metagenome (GOLD analysis project Ga0164294, IMG submission 111479) | Oligotrophic lake water microbial communities from Sparkling Lake, Wisconsin, USA - GEODES005 metaG | ecosystem: Environmental > Aquatic > Freshwater > Lake | place: USA: Sparkling Lake...
ATTCTGCTACACAACCACCTAAATTCATCTAAGCTACTGTTTTGCTTCGCTTTATTTCGTCGCATCACCGTCGCTGTGGGGTGCATTCTATAGATTTATTAAATTCTGTCAAACCCTTTTTCAGCACAACCGCATCGTTCGATTATTTCGTGTTCATCAGGGTGAACCTGCATTGTAGCGCATATGCCACTAAGTTATTAATCAGTAAAAACTATTTAGATATTCACCATACTGATGAACTTTTTTTGTTTTTCCGATGTTTTCATCCAGCAAAACACCCCTGCCCATATCATTGACTCAGCTCACCGTTCAATTTCATCCAATTCCTCCATTCAACATTGCTCAACGTTGTCCAAAAATTTGTCCAAAGCAAAAAGGACCGCTTACGCGATCCTTTTTGACATTTCAGCCTGACTTTTCCAAGTCTGGCTTTTAGGCTTAGGCCAGCAGCGCCAACAAGCGTGCTTCGGCACGACTGATCGCGTCACGAACCTGCGCCGGAGCGGTCCCACCGAAATGATTACGCGCAGCAACCGAACCTTCCAGCGTCAACACCATAAAGACATCTTCTTCAATCAGAGGCGAGAACTGCTGCAGCTCGGTCAAAGTCAGTTCAGACAGATCACGCTGCTCGCGTACACCAAGTGCCACAGCTTTACCGACGATCTCATGCGCATCGCGGAAGGGGATGCTCTTCTTCACCAGATAATCAGCCAAGTCAGTCGCGGTCGAGAAACCACGCAGCGCCGCTTCTTTCATCACATCGATATTCGGCACTAGCGCCGGAATCATGTCGGCAAAGGCCAGCAAACTGCCACGCACGGTATCGATAGCATCAAACAGTGGCTCTTTATCTTCCTGATTGTCTTTGTTATAGGCCAGCGGCTGACCTTTCATCAGGGTCAAGAGGCTCATGAGGTCACCATAGACACGGCCGGTCTTGCCACGGATCAGTTCCGGTACGTCCGGATTTTTCTTCTGCGGCATGATGGATGAGCCGGTGCAGAAGCGGTCCGGAATCTGTACGAAACGGAACTGCGCTGAGGTCCACAGCACGAGCTCCTCACTGATGCGCGACAGATGCATCATGATCAGCGAAGCTGCGCTGGTGAATTCAATGGCAAAGTCACGATCAGACACTGCGTCGAGAGAGTTCTCACAGACCGCCTCAAAGCCCAAGAGTTCTGCCGTATAGGCGCGGTTGATCGGATAGGTCGTCCCCGCCAGCGCGGCAGAACCCAATGGTAGACGGTTGACCCGGCGACGCAGATCGATCAGACGCTCACCATCACGCAGCAACATTTCAAACCACGCCAGCAAATGATGACCAAACGTCACAGGCTGTGCTGTCTGCAGATGGGTAAAGCCCGGCATGATGGTATCGCTATGCTTGGCAGCAAGACTCAGAATGCCTTGTTCCAGTTTTGCCAGCAACTTTAACAGCGCATCGACTTCATCGCGCAGGTACAGGCGGATGTCGGTCGCCACTTGATCGTTACGGCTACGTCCGGTATGAAGTTTTTTACCCGTGATGCCGATCAGATTGGTCAGACGATGCTCGATGTTCATATGGACATCTTCAAGATCAATGCGCCATTCAAAGCGACCGGCTTCGATATCGTCTTTAATGCTGGTCAGACCACGCACGATGTCATCACGTTCAATATCGGTGAGCACACCAACTGACGCCAGCATGGTTGCGTGGGCGATTGAGCCCTGAATGTCTTGACGATACAGCCGCTGGTCAAACTGAACAGATGCGGTAAACTCAGCGACAAAGGCATCGGTCGCCTCACTGAAGCGGCCGCCCCACATGCCAGACGCTTCGGGTTTCGATGCATCCGCAGTGGGCGGGGTGTGATCTAAAGGAGTATGTGCAGGTGTGGTCATCGTCAGTACGCAAACGCAAAATAAAGACCAGTATAGCAAATCCTGTGCAGCAAACAGAGAGTCCCAGCACAACCGATCCTGCAGCCGCCGTGATCGGCGTAGATCGTGATCCGCATGCTGCATTTTTTTTGCCAAGCCTGATTCAAACCGGTCCGCTTATGCGGCTGATGATTATCACCAGTCTATTAGCTGTTTTGCTGGTCTTGGTTCCGGCCCATACCATCGCTGATTTTTCGGGTAACCGGCTCTTTGCCTATCTACTCTTCATGAACTGGTGTGTCGCCAGTTTTGCCATCATTACCGATTGGATTCGTCCTTATCTCGTCCAATTACAACGTATTCAGGCCGCGCTACTCTGTATTGCACTGATTGATCTGATCGTGGTGGCATCGACCCTCGTCGTTTATCAGATCCAGAGCACCATGCATCTGGTTATGCTTAGCCGACACGACCTAATTGCGCAATCTACCCACAACTTGCTACTGACCACCCTAATCAGCAGTGTGCTGCTGCACTATCTCTATGTCCGCGAGCAACTGGTGCTGCGCGAACGGGCGGAGTTGTTTGCCCGGCTAGACACCCTACAGGCGCGTATCCGCCCGCATTTTCTATTTAACTCCATGAACACACTGCTCTCCCTGATCGAAACTGATCCACGTCGGGCAAGTATCGTAGTGGAAGACCTCTCGGCGCTGTTTCGTGCCAGTTTGAAAAAATCCGGCATGGTCACCCTACAAGAGGAGGTTCGGCTATGCAAACGCTATCTCGCCATTGAATCTCTGCGCCTGGCAGAACGTCTGCAGGTCGAATGGCATGTATTAGAGGACCCTCTGCTCGAAATGATCCGCATCCCCTCTTTGACGCTGCAACCCTTGATCGAAAATGCCATTATTCACGGAATAGAGCCCAGCAGCCGCCCCAGCCTGATCTCCATTTTGACCGAGTGGGACGGCGACGAAGTCAAGATCGTAGTCACTAACCCCATACCGATCATGCATAACAATCCACACCAGCAGCGTCAGCCCGGTAATCAGATGGCACTCAACAATATCCACGAACGCCTGCAAGCGCACTACGGTCCGACCGCACGCCTGACCACGCATCGCGGGCAAGACTTCTTTACCGCCTACCTCAGTTATCCCTACTCCACACAACCGCGCCTATCCTGATCAGAATCAAGTCGTTAAAGATGACAACTCGTGTACAAAATTGCACTACAACAATCAAGATTTGATTTTCCAGTGCATAATATATACTGTATAGGCTGAGGCAGTTCTAAACTGAAACCTCAAAATCATCATGTTATGCTATTTTTGTCGTGATGTAGTTGAAAAAACACAGATTAGAGCCATTTCACGGATGAGCCATGGATGCGTCTGCAAAATAACTGTGTAATACAGGTGCCAACTGGTTGCCAAAAGCACATATTTTTGTAGTTGTATTTGAAACAAAAGAACTCCATCGTCATACCAAGGCATCCGGAGTTTTGAAAAACTAAAAAGGGAATAGGGATATTCCAGGAGGAGCTATGAACGTTCTGATTTGCGACGATGAACCACTGGGTCGTGAGCGTCTAAGTCGGCTAGTGACTGAAGCTGGACACCAAGTAATTGGTGAAGCAGCCAATGGTCGCGAAGCCGTCAGTAAAGTCAATCAGTTTCACCCAGATGTACTGCTGCTGGATGTCCGCATGCCAGAAATGGATGGGATTGCCTGTGCTGATGCACTGACTGGACTTGATCATCCTCCTGCCGTTATTTTTGTCACGGCATCGGATCAACACGCCATTGAGGCGTTTAAAAAACAAGCCATCGGCTATCTACTCAAGCCCGTCAACCGCGAAGATCTCTTTGACGCCCTGACCCGCGCCAGTCGTCTCAATGCCGCTCAGCTCAACCAGCTTCATGCCGCGAACGAGTTCAGCCAGCCCGCCCCCGGCTCTCAGCGTCAACATATCATCGCCCGTACTCATCGCGGCATGGAACTAATCCCGCTGGAAAACATATATTATTTTCTCGCCGATCAAAAATACATCACGGTCCGTCATACGGGCGGCGAAGTATTGATTGATGAGACCCTCAAAGATCTGGAAGCTGAATTTGGTGACCGCTTCATACGTGTACACCGCAATGCTCTGCTCGCTGTCGCCTATCTGGAAGGCATTGAGATGATTGCGGCAGGTCAATATCAGGTGCGTTTCCGTGGGATTGATGAGCGCTTGGCCATCAGTCGTCGCCATTTGCCCCTGTTAAAGGATAAAATGCATATGCTCTAGCCAAATATTCGGGCTAAAGTGGCTTCTATACCTGATTTTATTATCTCCATCCGCGCATCTGTACCCGCATATGCGCGGATGGCGTATCTGGATCCTCCATACCCATGACATCCCCGCGCCCCAGTCTCAAGATCGCCACCCGTCAAAGCCCGCTCGCCCTGTGGCAGGCCAATTACATTAAAGACACCTTAAGTGCCCGCTATCCTGAGCTTGAGATCTCGCTCGTCACCATGGTGACCCAAGGCGATAAGATTCTGGATACCGCCTTATCCAAAATCGGCGGCAAAGGGTTATTTGTCAAAGAGCTGGAACAGGCGCTGTTTGATGGTCGAGCGGATCTTGCAGTCCACTCTATGAAAGATGTACCGATGATGCTGCCCGATGGCCTCGCACTTCCCGTCATCTGTACCCGAGAAAATCCAAGCGACGCCCTCGTCTCCAATCACTATGCGCGTCTCGCTGATCTGCCCTCAGGCGCACGTGTCGGCACCTCTAGTCTACGTCGTGCCTGTCAGCTCAAATATTTGCGCCCTGATCTCGTCATTCAGGATCTGCGCGGTAATGTCGGCACTCGCCTGTCTAAACTCGATGCCGGGCAATACGACGCGATCATCCTCGCCAGTGCCGGCCTCATCCGTCTGGGGCTGCAGGATCGTATCCGCGAGGAGCTCGACACTGCTGCACTCCTGCCCGCAGTCGGCCAAGGCGCACTGGGCATCGAATGTCGCGCCAGGGATACCCGCGTGCTGGACTACCTCTCTGCACTCAACGACCCCAAGACCAGCGTATGCGTGCGCGCCGAGCGTGCTTTCAATCATCGCCTCATGGGTGGCTGTCAGGTGCCGATTGCCGGGTTTGCTGTACTTGAAGGCGATCAGCTCTGGCTGCGCGGTCGGGTCGGCAGTCTCGATGGTCAAACGTTGCTGAAGGATCAAATCCGAGGCCATGCCTCTGACGCAGAAGCACTGGGCGAAACCCTTGCAACACTGCTGCTCGGTCAGGGTGCTGATCGCCTGCTGGCAGAACTCCACAGCCCGTATCACGATTAATGGTATCGTGCCATGACCGATGCACTGCCGACTTTTCTCAACACTAGACCGCCTGAACGCAGCCAGCCACTGACAGCGCTACTGTCGCAGCATGGCTGGCGGGTCATCGAACTGCCCTTACTGGAATTAGTACCACGCGCACTAGACACCGCTGAAACCGAAGCGCTGGATCATCTCGCACATGGCCTTGGCAAAATCAGTCAGATCAACGTCATCGTCGTCGTGAGTCCAACGGCAGCAGAGTTAGGACTCGCTACGCTCCATGCGCGCGGTATCAACGCCAACCGGCTCCAACTGACATGGCTTGCGGTCGGTCAGGGAACTGCCGATATACTCAAAAACGCAGGAATTGAAGCGCGTATACCCAAATTGGAAACCAGTGAAGGGCTTATTGCCAGCCATGAACTGACTCAACTTACGTCAGGCGACACCGCCATGATCTGGCGTGGTATCGGCGGACGCGAACTGGTCCAGCAACACCTGTTTGCGCAGGGTGTAAGCCTTTCGATTATTAACTTTTATCAGAGACAGTTGCCCGAATCCAGCCAGCGATGCTGGGACGAACACTGGGGGACTCCAGTCGGTCCAGATAAAAAAAAAGACACACCATGGCCTGACATTGTGCTATTAAGTAGCGGCGAGTCATGGCGATATTGGCAAATGTTGGCAGGGCCACAGACCTTTAATCCTTGGTTTTTAGTCCTTGGAGAGCGGCTGTGGCGAGAGCTGCAGCCCCACACGACGCGCATGTCACGGCTTGAGCGCCTGCAGCCACTGCATATCCTTCAGACCCTAGAAAGTCTGGATTTAAACAAGATAAGGATTCCGCATGTCCATTCAGATGATTAATGCTTCGGATGACACACCACGGCATGACCACCGATGCTGGAGTGCCGCATGACACGCTGGGCAACCATGACTGGATCTCTCGTGGTCTTCGCGGGCCTCGGGCTTGCGGGCACCCAGCTATATCGTATGGGCAGCGAACGCTATCAGGACATATCTCAACAACAAGCCCAGCTCTCACTGCAAGTCTCCGATCTGAATGACCACTTTATCGCCCTCTCACGAGCCGCGAAAGTAGCTCCTACAACGACAGCAACCTCAACAGCGGTGATTGCCAGTGATCAGGCCACCCAACAGCTCTCGCTCTACTGGCTGAGCCAAACCCTACAACTCGCCCAAAAACAGCTGGATCAGGCACCCCTTCTGACTAATACCAGCGATCTTTCGCAACCGGGCAATGCACTAACGACCATCAAAAATACCCTGAATCAAGTCAAACAAGCCCTCCCCGGCATGCAAGCAGCACAAAGCATTTCCAGCATCACTGCCGCCGAGATCGGCAACGCGATTGATCGTGACCTTAAGATGATCGACGACAGCGGCCTTAAATTCATCCAAAGCAATCAAGCACTAGATCGACAACTGGCCAGCATGCAAGCCCAGCTCGACCATATGGCGAGTGCAGGCCCGCACTTTAATCCCGACCGGAGTACGGCAACCACGAACAGTGTAGACGGCGGCAGTTTTCTGAACCGTTTTCTGGTCATTGAACGTGCATCCGGCGATGTGCGTAGCCAAACACTTCAGCGTAGCCTGATCTGTCGCGAGGTCGCCCTCACACTCGGTCTGGTACGACAGGCCCTCGCAGAAGGCCAGACTGATCGGGTCATGCAACTACTGACAGACAGCCGGACCCAGCTTGCTGGGCTCGTCGATACCGACGCGCGACAAATGCAGGCCGGACTTGCAACCCTATCCGTTCAAGAGACCCGGCTGCACCTCTCTGCACTGGATGCGCTGCCACCCGAGATCAAAAACCACCCGCTCAGCACAGGGGTGCCATCTGCAAATCCAGCCAGCAGTGTCGTCTCAACCAGCCTCCCATCGCCCAGTCATCCGGGAAGTGCCTCATGACCAGCGGGATTCTGTTTATCCTCTTTAGCCTGATCATCCTCATGCTGCTGGCACTGATTGCCAGTCTGCTCCTGAGTGATGCCGGCTATGTCCTCGTCATCTGGAACGGCTGGCAGGCGCAGTCCTCAGTCGGCTTCTTATTACTCACCACACTCGTCTGTGCCATCGGCTTTATCCTGCTGTTTTTTATCAGCCGCGCCATTCTCTATAGCTCATCCGCTTATCGTGAAAAACGCAAAATCAAATCGCAGGTCAAAACCTTGATCAGCCTCGACGACGCCATTCGCAATCGTCTGGTCGAGAACTTTACACAAGCATTTACCGTCATGGAAAAAGCCCTGACCCGCTACAGCCTGAACCAACATCCCCTCAACAAGAAAAAAGGCTCTGCCCTGCATCTCCTGCAAGCCGACGCCGCCAAGCGGGCCAAACGCTATCCTGATGCACTGGCACATCTGACCGAGATCGACAGTGACGACCATGAGTTGGCCTCCCTGATCCGCGCCCAGATTTTTCTTGAAACCGGTGATCTGGTCCATGCTCAAAGCACGCTAGAACTCCTGCTGGCTTATCCTGAGCAAGGCTACAAAGAGCCAGTACGCGAAGCCTTGCAGCCCAAATTTGACGAGCAAGTGGGTATGATCTGGAGCAGACTGGCGGCTCTACAACCATGGGATATGCTCACACGTACTCGTCAGCCTCTACCAGCACTCATCGACTGGTCCCTCTGGCTGCAGGCGCTCAATCAAGTCACCGCACCGGCCGAGGCCTCCATCCTGATTACCCGCCTCTTGGACAGCATGCCCACGGCCATACAGGACCAGCACGCCAGAGATCTGTTTGCACTGTTATCCCGATATGGTACAGATCAACAGGTACAGATACTCATTCAACGCGTGTTTGGCGAACGTCTGGATACCGATTTGCTCGATGCCTGGACCACGCATGAACTGTCACAGACAACCGTATCACCACAAACCGCAGTATCCCTTGCAGAGTCCAGCCTCGCGGAAACCATCAGCGCCACCAATCATGAAGCCGAAGCGCCCGAATCGACAACTCACACGTCAACGCTCCACTCCGGAGCGATACCTGAGCATATCGACAGCATCCTGAGTCTTCTGGAACAGCGTTACCCGGCCCAGCCAGACATCGCTCTGGCCCGGACCCGCTGGCATGCTCATCGCGCATTATTCAGCGAACCTGCCTCAGTAATGCAGTCATTGGCAGAGACTTATCCACAACACAGCCTGATCCAGCATTATCTGCAACTGGCTGCGATTGAGCGCCTGTCACTTGCCCCAGAGCTGCGACATAGCCTGCTGGCACGACTGGCAGCAGCCCCTCTGCCTGTTATCCCGCCCAAAGTAGAAACCACGATAGCGCCATTCGATACCCCTGCAGATACCGAACTCCCTGTAAACACCTAAAACCTCACAGATAAAAGCAATGACAACGCAGGCTTATCGGATCATCACTATTTTATCCACATTGCCCGACAAGGCGGCATCGTCTGACTCATTCGACATGCCTTATAATGGTGCACGTCAGACAGATCCCGCATGATCTGCCATACCATAAGCACATTTCTCTGCTCGGCGACAGACGTTTTAACCACGCCCATGCTATGCTCAATGTCCTGACTTCATTCGTATCACCCTGTTTTATCCTTAGCTGCTTAAGCGGAATTGGAATTTATGAGTGCGCTGAAAGAATTTGCTGTTGTCTATCGTCAACATGTCGCGTGGGGTGACATGGATGCTGTCGGTCATGTCAATAACGTCATGTACTATCGCTACATCGAAAGCGCCCGTGTAGAATATCTGCTCAAGATTCAGGCCATCGGCCATGGTTTGTCAGCTGTCATCGCATCCAGTTCCTGCCGTTTCCTGCGTCCGGTGTTCTTTCCGGATACGCTTGAAATCGGTGCCCAGATCATCGAAGTGCGCAACTCAGGTTTTCGCATGAACTATGTGCTTTATAGCACTAGTCAGCAACAGGTGGTTGCCACCGCAGAAGCAATAGCCGTCATGGTCAATGCCACTACGCTCGAAAAAGCAGCCCTGCCCATCGATCTGCGCGAACGCATCTATGCGCTCGAATTCTCCGTCGGCAATAACCTGCAAGGCGATGATGCCGAGCGTAGCCTGACCAGCGAACTCAGCCATGCCGCCCGCTCTCTGCGCCAGAATATCCGCGACAATATCAAAGAAGGTATCCGCGAAGGCCGCGAAACCCTGAAAGAAGGCTTCCGTGAAGGCAAGGAAACTATCAAGGAAAATATCGAACAGATCGTGCCACGCCTAAAACGCGACTGAGTCCATCGGTTGTAAACCGAAGTTTATAAATGACAAAGGCAAGCCACGTTTCGCTCATGAGGTTGTACAGCATGCAACGTATCCTAGGCAAACTCCTAAAAGGCCTCCACGCTGGCGAATCCCGTTTGCTCTGGCAACGTAAATCCATGCTCAACGTACCGCAAACCATCGTGCTCGACAGCCCATCATGGACCGATCATCCGATGATCCCACGCCGGTTTGCTGGTCCCGGTGTCGGTGACAATCTCTCACCCGCCCTCCACTGGTCAGAGATCCCTACAGACACGGCTGAACTCGTCCTTGTGTTGGAGGACCCGGATGCACCATTGCCAAAGCCCTTTGTGCATCTGATCGCATACGGCATCATTCCATCTCGGACAGGGATCGCCGAAGGACAACTGACAAACACGGCAAACGGGATTGCCTATGGACGCAATACCTTTGGCGGATCAGGATACCAAGGCCCACGCGCATTACCGGGACACGGACCGCATCGCTATGTCTGGCAGATCTATGCACTCAGCCAACGTATCATGTTTAAGCAGCCGCCCAGCCTTGCGCAACTTGAGACTGCGATGCACGGCATTATCCTTGCCAAAGGTCGCTACGATGGTTTTTTTGAACAGCCATAAGCAAACGCCATAACACAGATCCAACTGATCCAAGGCGATATCACCCGCATCCATGCTGACGCCATCGTCAATGCCGCCAACTCATCACTACTGGGTGGCGGTGGCGTGGATGGTGCCATTCATCGTGCCGCAGGTCCTGCCCTGCTCGAAGCTTGTCAGGCCGTCCGTGCACGACAGGGTGGATGTCCGGCTGGACAGGCGGTCATCACAAGCGCGGGGCGTCTGCCAGCCCGTTTCGTCATTCATGCCGTCGGGCCGTGCTGGCAGGATGGACTGCACGGAGAGCCCGAACTACTAGCCGCCACCTATCGCAGCTGCTTTGAGCTGATCCGGCAGCATGGCATCACCTCGATTGCCTTCCCCAATATCAGCACTGGCATCTATCGTTTTCCCAAAGACCACGCCGCTGAAATCGCATGGCATACTACCCAAGAAACACTCCCCTTTTTGCCAACGCTGAAGCAGATCGCCTTTGTCTGCTTTGAGCAGGACAATTACGACCTTTATCAACAGTTGATCACCACAGGCCATATCAGCCACCCGTAAATCAACGGATAAGATGAGCCGCCTGCGGACCTAAGACTAGCCGCGTACCTAGACGTCCACCTGACCTTGCCGCCGCAAAACAACATGTGTCGCTTTATCTGATGCGGCAGAGGTCACGCACTCATATCCTAGCGCCTGTAGATCTAGCCCTACGAATAACGACTCTCCCCGTCCGAGCAGGACCGGCGCGATCGCGATGTGTAACTCATCAATCAAGCCCTCACGCAGATGCTGCCGGATGGTGTCCACTCCACCACCGATCCGCACGTCTTTCCCGGCCGCCGCCTTACGTGCATGGTCAAGCGCCTCGTGTATGCCACCTGTGACAAAGTGAAATGTTGTGCCACCCTCCATCTCAATGGCAGGACGCGCATAATGGGTCAGGATAAAAACCGGCACATGATACGGCGGATTGTCTCCCCACCAGCCGCGCCAGCTTAAGTCCAGCCAGTCACAACGGCTCGGTGCAAACATGTTCCGCCCCAAAATCCACGCGCCGACACCCTGAAAACTCCGGGCGGCGAACTCATCATCCACCCCAGTCGTCCCCTCATTTTTGCCAAACAGGGTGCGCTGAAAAGTGCGCGTCGTGACGAGCCACTGGTGCAGCGCCGTACCGCCAATGCCAAGCGGATGATTAATATCCTGATCCGGACCTGCACCATACCCATCGAGCGATATGGTGAAGCCTGCAACGCGAACGTGTGTCATGGTATGCCTCCGCTACGCTTAATCTTGAATGACATCAAAAAATGCTAAGACCAACTTTAGAACCAGCCTGCCTCACTTGCGCGGAGACAGACATGGTTGCCATCATTCTTCGTGCAATGGCTGCTACATATCTTAAGCCTGCATCTCCGCCAGCAATGTATCCAGTTTTTCAAAGCTGCCCGCAAAGCCCTGCTGCATCCCACTGCGCTGCGACAGGAACACTGCCAACTGTGCTTCGGTGGCATTGACCGCCCCACCGCGTATCGTCAGCATGGTTTCACCATCTTGCTCGCTTAAGCTCAGATGATTCATCACTTCCAGCGGCCAGTCCGGTAGCCATGGATTGGCCGTGATGCCGCCGGCCTCATCCGAAAAGCTATTGATAAACACGATCCGTTCGGGTGCGACAATCTCCTGATAGACAAAGCGGCCCCACATCTTCTGACCATTTGGCGCGGTCATCGCATAATGAAAGACACCACCGGGACGGAAATCCAGCGTCCTGACCTCAATACCAAAGCCCTTGGGACCCCACCATTTCGCCAACCGCTCGGCATCGCTAAACGCCTTAAAAACCAGCATCTGTGGTGCCTTAAAGGTCCGGGTAATCACAAACTCGTTTTCGTAACTCATGAATGCTGCTCCTGTGCAGAATGCCACCTGCACCACTTAAAAAAACATGCAGACTTAACTGAGCTGCTGACGTAAATACACATCCAACTGATCCAGTTGCTGCTCCCAAAACTGCTGATACTGTCCCAGCCAATCCGCCACCTCATGCAGCGGTCTGGCCTCAAGCCGACAAGGGCGCCACTGAGCCTCACGTCCGCGTGTGATCAGCCCGGCGCGCTCAAGCACCTTCAGATGCTTGGTAATGGCAGGCATGGTCATATCAAACGGCTCAGCAAGCTCGGTCACGGTTGCCTCTCCTGCCACCAGACGACTCAAGATCGCCCGACGGGTTGGATCGGCCAAAGCCGCAAAAGTAGCACTTAAAGGATCTGCGGCCATTACTTTACCTATAAGTTAATTAACCTATAAGTAAAGTAATGAAAAAAAAACCGCCTGTCAATCGTATAAATGCGACCCCACTGTCTGCATCGACATTTAATCTGGAATACAGCAGAAAACAGCCAAACCAATCATTGCCAGCCGGCATATATCCTGCCAGACCGGTCTATCAATATGTGACACAGTCTATAATCACTTAATACACCGGTTTATCACATTATATTGCCATCGTCAGGATGCTCGTTTAAGAACAATTGATTGCCTGAAGTATGGCTAAACATCTGAAGATATTCAGTGTTGTAAGAAGGAAGCCCGCGACCCCGTAAGCAGGATGCTTATCCTTTATGTCGCACAGATTTATTTTCAAAAAATTACAGCCAAATCCTTTACTTCGCCGTACCAAACAAAGCAGCATAACGATTAAATTTAATGAGAAAATTCAGGAAAATAAAAGCATGATCTCCGTCTCAGATCCACAGCCCACACCCACTCAGGCCGATATCGAAGTCCGGACGCATCAGATCATGTCTGGACTCATCGCTCGTACGGCTCAACTCACCAATGTCGAGTCGCTGGTATATAAAACCATCGGCCCGACGCCGCTCCTGCTGCATATTCTTAAACCCGTGCGACCCATTGCAACGCCCACACCCGCATTAGTGTTCTTTTTTGGTGGCGGTTGGGATTTCGGCTCGATTGAGCAATTTTTAGCCCATGCATTGTATTTCCGCGAACGTGGCTTCGTCACCATTCTGGTCGATTATCGTGTCAAATCCCGTCATGACACAGGTCCGATGGAAAGCATCTTGGATGCCAAATCATCTATCCGCTGGATCCGCGCCCATGCCGAGACCTATGGCATCGACCCCCACAAAATTATTGCCGTTGGCGGTAGCTCCGGTGCCCATCTGGCCGTCTCCAGTATCCTGCTCTCGCATCTGGATGAAGCGGCAGAAGATCACCACATCAGCGCCAAGCCAGATACCGCTATTCTGCTCAATCCGCCTCTCGATTTAATCTCACTGGCGCAAGATCATGATGCATTGGCGCAGAAATTTAATTTACAAGATAACGACATTGTTCGCATCTCACCCATTCATAATGTGCACAGCGTCACAATTCCGGTATTTATTTTGCATGGAACAGCAGATCAACAGGTCCCTTTTGAACACTCTCATCTTTTTTGCAAAAAAATGCAGGAGTACGGCAATGATTGCCAACTCATCTCATTGGAAGGATACGACCATGGGTTCTTTAACTACACGTTAGACAGCCTAAGCCAATTCAGCATGTCTCTGCAGAAAATTGAGGACATACTCGCGGCAATGGATTATCTGCCATCCTAACAATAGCAATATCACAACATCTGATATCACATGAGAGGATCAATGCGGATACGTCCTGACGTATATGGTTCACCCTGATTCGCAAGGAGCGTTTTCTCAGGAGGAGTTTATGAAAGCATCAGTTTTAAAAGAGGCCATTTCAACACAATGAACAATGCATTTGATCCTGCGTTCAGTCCATACCACCCTCTTTCAACTGCTCAACTGGAGATCTGGTTTGCTCAGCTCATTGAGCCTGAGAACCCTTCATTTGTCATCAGCGGCTATTTTGATATCTGCGGCGAAATCGATATCGAGACGTTTCAACAAGCCATTACGCAAGTTTGCCACGAGGCAGAGACGCTCAATCTCCGCATGACGACCGAAGCGGGCGAACCACGACAATATTACTCGGACCAAACGTCACCTCTGGACGTGATCAATCTTACGGACATGCCTGACCCGCGTGACGCTGCCCAGATGCTCATCATTTCGCTGAGCAAAACACCTTTTATGCTGAACAAAAATCAGCTCTTCCGCTTTACGCTCTTTCAATTAGATGCTTCGCACTATATCTGGCATACCCACTGCCACCATCTCGTTATGGACGGCTTGGGCTTGTCTCTGGTGGTGAAGCGGATTGCCTCCCTCTATCGTAGCTTCAAACAAGGTGAATTTCCTTCACCCAATCCGTTCTCACCCTTGCAAACCATGCTGGCTGAAGACCAGCACTATGTCGCCTCGACTCAACAGGCTCTGGACAAGGTCTACTGGGATCAATATGTCAAAACCATCATTCCAGAATATCCAGCACAAAAAGCGATATCGATTCAGTCGCTAGAAAGCGACCTGTTGCAGCGCTACGACCGACAGATTCTGGAACTTGCCCACAATGCAACGACCGAGCCGGCACATCTCCTACTGGCCCTAATGGCCTGTTACATCGCGCGCGCTACAAACAGTAGCCACCTCGTGATTGACTTGCAGATGTCTGCCCGTAAAAAACACCTACGCTCAATCCCGGGTACGACGGCTAATATTTTGCCCTTGCAACTCGACATTACTGACAATGACACCATATTCAGCATCGCCAAAAAAACTACTGCAACATTAAAACAGCACGCGCCACATCAAAACTATCGCGGCAGCAACCTCCACCCTAAAGGTGGCGCACGTATCATCAAAAACTTCGGTCCAGCCATCAATCTGATGAACTTCGACTATAGCCTTGATCTCGAAGACGCATCCGGGACATGGCATTTATTGAATAATGTACTGAATGACCTGTCTTTCATCATTCAAGGCGAGCTTGGACAAGCAAACTGTCTCCTTCATATTGCTGTGAATCGAGAGCAATATCCGGTCGAGAGCTTATCTGCCCATGAGCGCCGTCTGAGTCATTTTTTAGATGCCCTGCTCAGCAATCCAGCAATGCCCATTCTTCGCATGGATCTCTTACCGTTAGATGAACGTACGCTCTTGCTTGAGACGTGGAATCAGACGAAGGTAGATATTCCAGTTCATCTGGCCGTACATCAGTTGTTTGAGCAGCAGGTCAGTCATACGCCAGATATGGTGGCGCTGGTCTATGGGGAGCAGACACTCACATATGCCACTTTAAACAGGCAAGCCAATCAACTGGCACACCATTTGATTGATCAGGGTATAAAACCAGATACACGGGTCGCAATCTGCACCGAGCGTTCCATCGCGATGGTGGTGGGACTGTTAGCCATTCTCAAGGCCGGGGCGGCTTATGTGCCGCTCGATCCGGCTTATCCGTCCTCTCGGCTCGATTATATCCTGCAGGATGCGACAC
>Ga0164294_10002828_pt1 | contig 15493 bp, 17 predicted proteins | sample GEODES005metaG_FD_111479 | JGI IMG/M metagenome (GOLD analysis project Ga0164294, IMG submission 111479) | Oligotrophic lake water microbial communities from Sparkling Lake, Wisconsin, USA - GEODES005 metaG | ecosystem: Environmental > Aquatic > Freshwater > Lake | place: USA: Sparkling Lake...
CCTGCGCCAGAACCTGCGTCACAGCCTGCGTCAGAACCTGAATATATAGCTAAACCTGCAAGCGACGTTTTGGAAGGCAAAACGAATGATGATACATGGAATTTCCCACCAAATACCACAACCACAAGTGTTACTCATACTGTTAGTGCACCTCTTCCAGAACCTGCGCCAGAACCTGCGTCACAGCCTGCGTCAGAACCTGAATATATAGCTAAACCTGCAAGCGACGTTTTGGAAGGCAAAACGAATGATGATACATGGAATTTCCCACCAAATACCACAAATCTTCGTCATACTGTTAGTGATCCTGGTCAACGAGCATCTAAATCAGACCCACCTGTCGCTCAAAATCTAAGGCGCGCTAAATCTGCTCCCCCTGTCATGCTAACCGTAAAATTTGGCGAAAAAGAATCAACAATATCTGATTTACCTCAATTAAAAAGAGAAATAACAACATATTTATATGAAAAAGACCCAACCATTTCGGAATTACAAGATTTAACAAAAGAAATAGAAATCAAAATAGTAGACAAACCGGAACTGGAGAATACTTCCTTCGCTGGTATAACTGCGCTAGTTACAAAGATGAAAAATTATGTTGAAACGTTTCTTCAAGGATTATCTTCTGGAACAGACCCGAAATCATCCCACATAAGCGGCTTTTCATCACTTAAATCCTATCTAAATAGTATTTTAATAGTCGCTGGAGGGAAAGGTCTCTCCAGAAAACCTACACGCAGAAACAAACCCATGATACGAAAAACCAAGCGTTTAAATCGCCTTGGTCATAAAAAAACTGTCTCCATACGTAGAACACGGCGTGGTCGGGTCGTCCACAAATCCAAGGCGTTTCCAAAACGTGTGTGAATTATTCACCGACGTAAGTGTCATTTCGTGCAGACCCCGGCTCAGGGCAATCTCTTCCATCCGTGAAACGATAGTAGACGTGGTCCCGTTTCCACGAAAGGATTCCAAGAGGGCTATGTCGTGAATGTACCAACACGTGGCCTCCGGAATCTGGTGCAACAAAGTATTGAGCGGAGGAGAGTCTCGTGTAAAAGGATGGCTAATTGCGTAGCCTCCAATGGAGACCTCTTCCAGTACGAAACACCCTTCTGGACACAAGGCAAGTCTTTCTTCAAAAATAGACTGGTCTTCGTAAAACTCTTTATGTATGTGGTTCGCGATTGCATAGACAAAGGGTATATCCGAGGGTTTCATGTGACGCCATTCCATAGTATATTTGTATATTGAAAGTTTTTAAAGGATATATATATATGAGACGAAAGTCAGGAAAATCAAGAAAGAAATGGAAATACAATGGAGGTACAGGTACTCGTAAAAGACCTCTGGAAAGAGGACTTAGACGGGTGACACTTCCTGTACCTAAAATAAAGGCATCGGGTGCATTCAAAACCATTTGGAAGGTGAAAGGGTCTAGACGTGTCGTCATCAATAGTACATTAGAACAGACAGAAAAGGATAAAACTCCGTATCGTACTCAACTCCAAGAATTTGCCTTTTCAAAAAAAATGTCCACCTTCTTCCCCCAGTTTTTTCCGGAAGTGTCCTTTTTCAAGGGAGATGAAAAAGAACTGGAGGTCATTGACCAATTGAGAAATAGTAAAAGTGCTGACAAACGATTGAAATATATTTGGTTAAAAGAAGATTGTCCACCTCCTTCCGACGAAGAGATACAACACACTTATTTGAAAAAGGCCATTCAATTGTTAGTGGATTTGATGAAACAAGGTCTTTGTTATATTGATATCAAGCCAATGAATATTGGAAAAAGAGGAGATGCGTATGTCGTGATAGATACGGACCCTGAAGATATTTATTTTGTTCCAAGTGAGTACCAAATAGATTATTTAAAAGGAGAAATCCTCATTTGCGGCATGTCTGTGTATCATTATCTGAAAGACCTGAAAGTCAATCACAATAAAACAGAATTTGAGATTCCATACGATAAAATTCTTCAGGCGTTTTCACTGGCTATAATTCCTACGAAAGAAAAATCCATTTTTGAACACAAACTACAATCCTATCTCAAGGGTGAAACGATAGAGATTCCAAAAAATATAGAAAAATCCATCAAAAGTGTTGAATTGACAATGTACAGAAATTATTTGGGGGAGGACGAAAAACAAGCGATACGAAATGAAAATAATAAAAAGTCAAATAATCAAGACGACTTTTACACGATTTCTGCTCGTTTAGACAACTATGCGTCAATGAAAAAAATCGGACAATTTTTTAGAGATGAAATCAAAGATGAAATCAAAGATAAATCAACACCTCTTTTGCCTTCGTCTCTGGATTTTTTGAATGAATAGTACGTTTACAGACAAGGGTCTCGGTCTTGTATTTTTCAGGGGGAAACTGTTCTCTTATCAAAGGCACATCCGCGTTACTCATCAAGAAACGGCATTTCAAGGCCTGTATTTGCTTGCACAATTGAAGATGTTTTTCTAAAGGAAAACCATCTTCGGTATAGCCTACAAAAGACGTGGCTTTTTCGGGGGCGTAAGGCGGGTCTAGATAGACAAAATCGTCGGGGCCGGCGACGAGGGATTGGGTGAAATCACAACAGTCAAACCGGACCGGTTGGATGAGCTGATGGATGTCTTCCAAATGAGCCTGATTGATGATTTCAGGATTCTTGTTGTGGCCATAAGGTACGTTGAATCCGTTGGGGCCTACGCGGAACACGCCTCTAAAACAGGTTTTGTTCAAGAAGATAAACAGAGCCGATGCTTGTAATGTCGTTTTATCCGTGAGTTGGTTGTATTGTCGTCGTATCCAATAGTAGTAATTTTCTCTGCATTGTTTGGCTTCTTCTATCGTTTCAGCGTGCCGATTCAGTTCGCCTTCTTCACAGGAATGAAACTCGTCAATCAACTCTTTCATAACAGCATACAATGCTTGATGATGATGTTGTATGTTTTTGTACATATAAATCAAGGGCTCATTCACGTCGTAGGCATAAATGTGTCCCCGTACTTGGAGGTGTCCCTGTTTGACTTGGTTTAAAAACGCGAACAAGACGCTCCCTCCCCCCAAAAAGATTTCACGATAATCATGCATCTCTTTCGGAAAATGCACCAATAATTTGTCTAAGATTTGCGTTTTTCCACCGACCCACTTCAACAAGGGTTTCGGCATTTTACCTCTCTTCTTTTCCATATAGAGTGTATCAATTTTAATCCACTTCCTCTAAATAATTCACCCATTCTTCTTGTTTTAATTTTTCAAATTGAACTCTTTCTTGGGCCAATTCCAATCGCATTCTGGACATTTTTTGTTTCACCAACATCCATTTCTTCTTCTCCTCCGCAAGCTGTTGACGTTCCATTTCTAATTGCTTCTTTTTTTCTTGAATCTCTTGAATCTCTTGAATCTCTTTTTCTTTTTCCTTTTCTTTGGGACAAAACAGTTCAAACTCTTTATCTCTACCCTTGGAATGAAAGAATTCAGGATGTACCCGATACATTGTCAATCCTTGTTCTAAGTTTCCAGGACGAAATAACTGAAAATGTTTCAACGTTCGTAGCATGTCTTGATTGAGCGAATGAGGAAACACGCTGAAGCGTTGTCCAGAATCATCGGAACACGCATATAAATAGGATGGACCTGTGACAACAATACATTGTTCAAAAAAGAAGTAACTGGAATCATAGACTTGGATATGAAAACACCGTCTGTTTTTTTGTCTCAAACACGTTTGATACTCTTGGAGAAGGGACGTCCAGTTCCGTTTTGAAAACGCCTCCTCCATTCCCTTTAAAATATTCTCACCCTCCTGGTCAAACAAAGTGTTGTCATGAGACGGAGTATGATAAAAAGACAAAATACGACAGTTTACAAATTGTCCTATTTTGTCTTTCAGGGTTTCGGAAAACTCATGGACCTTTTCCTCCAAAAAATCGCCCATGTATTTTTTTAATTCTGCAGATTCTTTTTCCAGTTCTTTCGTGAGAATCACGCGAGTCGTCATGTTTTTATTTATGAGATATCTTAAAATCCTTTCATTATTTCATTTATAAAGGAAAGTGGATTAAAGGAGTGACTATACTTTATTTAGTCGGCGATGAATGGCCTAAGCAGTCTAGAGATGTTGAAATCCCAGTTCATGACCTTGACCATGATGAAATCTGCCTACCAGGCAGACCATAGCATGATGAGTATGGTCTATCTGTTTCTCGTGACAGCCATCCTTGATTTTACATTCAATACGGCATTTCCTTGTTGTATACGCCGTCTCAGAGAGTATTGTCATACCAAAACTATACCTCCAATGTTACATCAACCTAGTGAGAAATCCAAAACATCGTCCATCACCTTGCTCCTCAAGATTTCCGACCACGAAAATATCTATGGTCAGGCTTTGTTGGATTACGTTACCCATCATCTAAATACCAAACACATTAGTTACAAGAAACAGAATTTCATCTTGAATCAAACCGACGTCATTGAGATTACAGAAGGCATGTGTGTTTTGTTAAAAGACCAAAAAGACGACGAGAAAGGAGAGGTAGAACAGGAAGTGGAATTGTTTTCGTACACCAAAAATACGCATCAGCTCCGCCAATTCTTGAACAAGTTGGCGCACGAGTATGAAATCAAGCTAAAGAACAAGTTGGGTGACCATGTCTATTATTTCAATCAACATCCTATGGTGTTGCCGCCGACCACGACCGGACAAAAAGATTATTCCAAGCTCCCGGCCAATTGCGTCTTTACCATGAAAAAGTTTCAAACCAATCGTACCTTTTCTAATTTGTTTGGCCCGGAGATGGAGTCCATCAAAAAACGCGTTGATTTTTTCATCAAAAACAAGGGCTGGTATGATGAAAAAGGGATTCCCTATACGCTGGGTCTGTTGTTGTCGGGGCAAGCGGGGGCCGGAAAAACATCCAGCATCAAATGTTTGGCGAACGAGACAGGTCGGCACATTATCAACGTGAATTTGAACAACGATATTTCCAAGACCCAATTTGAGAATCTGTTTTTTAACGAAGTGATACATGTGTTGAATACCTCTTCTGGACAAACCGAAAAATACAGTATTCCTTTGGACAAACGTATTTACGTGTTGGAGGACATTGACTGTCAAGGGGACTTGGTAAACGAACGGACCCAAAAGAGTACCACACCGATTCCTGAAAAACTAGACTTGTCTTTTTTGTTGAATATCTTAGACGGGGTCTTGGAAATCCCTGGACGAATTGTCATCATGACGAGTAATTACATGGACCAATTGGACCATGCACTCATACGACCTGGACGTATAGACGTGATTGCGAATTTCAAGAAATGTTTGAATAGTACCCTCATTGAGATGATGGAGTTTTTCTACGACCTTTCGTTGTCTCCTTCTGAAAAGAAACGAATCCTTGCCCTGGAAGAGTATCGTATTTCGCCCGCCGAAATGGGGAAACTGTTGTTTGAACATTTTGAGGATTATCCGAAAGTGTTGGATATGTTGGAGCTCAAAAAAAAGAAGGACCCCATCGTTGAAATTACCCGATTGTTTTATTCATTTTTGCAAAAGACAACTGCTGAAGAACGTATGCATGCGTTGAAAGAAATGGAATTCACTCCGGCCGAGATGGGTCAGGTCATTTTTGATTATTTTGACGAGTTTAAAGATGCGGTAGTGAATGTGGAATATGAGAAGACCTTGGTCCATTTAAAAGATAATCAGACCCAGACAGAGACACAGACAGAGACACAGACACAAACACAAACGCAAACCCATACACTAGACTCGGAGACACCTGTTCACTGTTTTCATGTAGAATACCGCGAATATTCGGAACTGTCTGACATCTCCGAATTGTCCGACGAAGAACATACCCTCAATCCGTACGAGCCATTTATAAGGCATGGAACCATTGAAAAATAAATATGGATAATTACATTCGTATGGATAGTTTTTTACCAAAGGTCTTGCAAAGTAGAGATTCGTAATCCATCATCTGCCGACAACGAATGATTCTTATCTTTCGTAGATGTGGGCACATGATGGTTTTGATAGACTCTGGATATTCAAATGTGGTATTGTGAACACGTAGTTTCTCTAGTTTAGTCCAAAGACCTCTCCAAGGACCAAGGATTCTACTCTCATGAAAGGAAAGGGTTTTAGCCATTTTAAAGTTGGAGACTTTATGTAGAGTCGTTCCTCCAAAACCAATGGTTTCCAACTGTTTTAAGGCAAGCCATCCTTCGCCTTGTACATGGGGAACTTTTATACAAATCACTTTTCGGAGTTGTTTCATGTGACAAATGCCTCGGTCGGTGATGAAATGTAGAGAATGTAAGTAGAGCTCTTCTATCGGCAACCCTTCAAACGCATCGTCCCGAATGTGAGAGACTCCAGTGTACGTATCAATCGTGAGTGTCTTCAACTGTTTTAACGAGCGTATAGAGGTGATGGAACTTCGTCCCAAAATTTCCAAGTCCGTTATTTTGTTTGAAAAGTGAAATGCCGCTTCCGTGATTTTTTCCACATTACGCATAGATAACAAGGTCAATTGGGGCAAATGCTTGAACATGGGGTCCAAGTTTGTATATTGGTAGAAATAATCCGAATGGAGGAATAAATGTTTGAGTTGAACACATGGTTTAAAGAGTGTATTATGTGTAAGGTAATCCGATTGACAGGACAATTCTTCTAGTTTTGAAAAAGAACTGAAATTTTCGTGTAGGACATGACAGAATCCAATATCTAAACGCTTGATATTTGGATAACACCGAAGAAACAAGTCCAAGAAATAAGGACTCGCCACTTCATCAGGAGCTTCATGACGCTTTGTGTATCCGCAAAGCTCACGAGACAAAAGGCGAAACAGATTTAATTGTTGCAGCGTAAAATAAGGTACCATGATGCACCAAATCTCGGGTAAAAGGTCCATTCTTTTTGCAACGTTTCTTGGAATAAAAAACTTATTCAACGACCTCAATTTTTTTAGCCATTTGATTTCTCCAATAATCTTTGACCGAATCACGAAGTTCTTTGTCCTTGAAATAATAGAGTGTATCGGCATCTTTGTATTCGGTGACCGGAACCATTTTCTTTTTTCCGTCTAAATAACGCAATTCATTGGTTTTCACTTCTTTGGTCGCTTTTAATCGTAGTCCAAACCACTCTAGGCCTTCTCTCTGTAGATTGGTCCATTCTTCTACGGAGAGGGTATCGTAAGTTAACATATAGTCCATCAAATAGACAATATCTTCTCTGGTCAACCATCCGCTGAATCCGTTGGCCATTCTGCTATAAAAGCAAACGCTGTTTTTGATAGGAGGGCCTAGTACTTCCAACATCTTGCACGTATAAAGAACAATATTCCAACATCAATTTTTATATGGATAATTTTCCCTTTCTGGTGCCTCCTCTTGAAGCCTTTCTACTGAGAGCCTTTCTATTTGGCGAAGCCTTTCTATTTGGCGAAGCCTTTCTATTTGGCGAAGCCTTTCTAGTTGGGCTATTTGGACGGGTCTGTTTGTTTTCTGTTCGTTTGACAGACTTGGACCTGGCTCTAGACGCGGTCTTGGTCTTTGGTTTATTGTCAGGTCTAGCAAATCCGTCCACGATGGCTTGGTATAATTGGTCAATCTTTTTTTTATCCAAATAAGGTTCATACAATTCATGAAATTCTTTCAAAGGAGATGCCTTACTCTTAGCGTCTTCTGCAAAAAGAATATGTCTCACTAGATTTCTCACATAGGACGCCGAAATAGAACCAATCTCTGGCCTAGCGGAAGCTGCTGATTTGGACGATTGAACCAATTGATTCATCCCTTCTCGTTTCAGACCAATGACCTTCACCGAATGAATACTTGGCCATTTAGAGAATAGTTTCTTGATAGAATCTCCAAATTCCTTTTCTCTATCCTCACCTACAATAAATATCATTTCTGAAATACGCGGATTTGCTCCTACGGTCTTCATGAGTTCGCTTACGGGGGTAGGTTCTCGTTCACCGGAATGTTGTTTTTCAGGTACACATATCAAGTGCACCTGAATATCCTGAATAGCCTGTTTCATAGCACCTTTCGTTTCGGCTATCATGAGACGTTTTTCAGAATCAATCATGGTATGTCCTACTCCATTCAAAAACTCAACCTTTTCAGGGCAAGCAAGAGGGTCCTTGTCGTTGTTTCTGGATTTAGACAGAAACACGTAGACATGTTCTGCTCCCTTTTCCAATGCCTTGTTTATCAACGTGCGAATCAAAAACAAATGACCTGGGGTGGGAGGATTCATCCTTGCTATGGTGAAAATAAACGTATCTTCTCTGCTAAGACTAGCCATATAATAACACACGATAAAAATTATGAAATATATAAGTCTCGTATGTCTACAAACACCTGTTTCATGAAATACTGATGTACCGGAAAGGCTGCTCGTTTCTTGAATTGCCGAATCATTTTTTTGGTCAATTCTTGATGAAGTTCTCGTTCCGAGTCTATTTTTATCCATGTACCAGAAAGAAACTTCCACCCTTTGAAAGGGACCGGAATGAGTTCCTGAATTTCCTTCGGTAACACAGGTTCCTTCATAGGTGCCTTCACAGGCAACACGACAGGTTCTTTGACGGTTTTGTGTTTATCACGACAAGTCACACAACTTTTTAAGGTTTTACCATTCTTTAAAAAGTCGTTGGAAGATTTTGTCTTGCGGCAAAGATTGCATTTGATGGTTTCCATTTTTCATACAGAATATAAGTTATTCATGCAATCAATTTTAATTTTTGTAACGGTTGCGTGACTTGGACCTTCTCGTTTTAACATTTTTTTGCGTACGGTTCCGATTGTGTTTGGGAGATTCTGGCTCTGGAAATCCACGTTCTATCGGCCCATGTTCTAACGACCTTGTTCGGCTCCCTATTTTAGGTCTCTTGATTTTCATATAATATAACACAATATTATATGGGTAAGAGTAGACGAAATAAAAAAAAAATAAAATCCAGATTAGAAACGGTCCATGAGTCGAACATCGTTTCTTTTTCACCTGAACCACTGAATGTTCCAATTTCGTCTCAAGATTCGTCTCAAGTTTCGTCTCAAGTTTCATCCATCACCTCTGCATCGGCTGCATCGGCCTCTCCAAAGGTGTTCCAATTGAATGCCCAAAATTGGCCAAGTATACCAGGCAGCAAAGTCAAAACGATGAAAAGTCCGCCGAAAGTGTATGCTCCCACCAGTAAGGAAGACCCTAGATTTTTAGGTATAGGTTCCAGTAAAATGGTTTGGTCAGACGATTCCTTGGTTTCACCGGTTGAACCGAAGTCTCGTTTGGTCGTAGTCAATGCACTTAATTCACAAGTATTTGACAAAGATGCGAGGGACGAAGACAAACCCCAACAATTGGCGAGAAAAAAAAAGGAGCAACTCCGTGAATTTCATTTTTCCAGTTTCATGACTCACCGATTCCCTGGATTAATTCCTCAAGTCTATGGATTACCGGAGGGTGCATATCATCCAACGGATAGAGTCAGATATGCAAAAGAATATTGTGAACCGGTAGTGCGAGATGAGGCCTTGTTTCATACCATGATTCAAATTTGTGACAAAATGGTTGACGATGGATGGGTGTATTTAGACATGAAACCAGGTAATCTTGGAATACTGCATGGACGAGTAGTCCTCATTGATACGGACCCCACCTCTTTTTACATGATTCCGAACTTCCAAGAAGAGTCAAAGAACATAGCAAACCGTATGTATTATAAAACGGCATGTCGTATGATTATCCTGTTGTATTGCTTGAATTTCATCCCGTCCATCCCCACCCAAGTCCTCCATGATTATGTCCATAGGAAGGGCTTGAGCGAACGAAAATTTCATGCAACCTTTGATTATCAACCACCTTCTCGTACTATCATTGCACAATTCAACAACGATTGGTATACGGCGAGTCAACAACCCATTCAATTGACGGTAGAAGAGATATTTCATCCCATCACTTTCATACGTCATTATGGACATGTACCTTCCAGAGGAATACATGCACTGACTAGACTCAATGATATCCTAGACTATCGTCCATCGTGATTTCTTATTTTCTTCCATAGTGTATGACTGACGAATCCACTCAAACAAAGTTGATGGTGGTCGCCAGATACAATGAATCCTTAGAATGGTTAAAGAGTGAACCTTTTTCACGGTTTCCTGTTCTGATTTACAACAAAGGTGTTAATGACCATTTTTATCATCCAGGACCGGTCGTCCCCTTGGAGAATGTAGGTAGGGAAGGACATACTTATTTATATCATATTGTCCAACATTATGACCATTTAACCGACCTTATTCTTTTCTTACCGGGTTCCGCAGATTCACCTATGAAAATAAAAAAATCCACAAAGATGGTTGAAAAAATACAACAAACAAATGAAGCTGTTTTTCTAGCCTCCTCTATGAATGAAACCCAGCTCTATTATTTATATCACTTCCTTATCCAACACCACACCTCTAGTTCTCCTGAAAATAACCATATCAACCCAGAAACTGCATTAGAACCTTCTAAGATAAGGCCGTTTGGAAGATGGTTCCAAGAAAAGATAGGTGGGTACCCTCTGAGACATGTTTCCTACAATGGAATTTTATCGGTTTCAAAAAAAGATGTGTTACAACGTCCAAAATCCTTTTATGAAAATTTGTTAGAAGAATTAAATCATCCCAATCCGGAAGTGGGACATTATCTAGAAAGAAGTTGGCAGGCCATATTTTCTATGGACGATACGAACATAGAAGAATATGTTTGAGTATCGTAATATTCTCCGAAGAAGTGATAAATTCTAATATGTATTCATATATACATGAGAATTATAATGTTCTTGTTCTTTGTGATATTCATTTATTGCATGATATCATTGATTGAATGGATATTGCATCACTATGCAATGCATGGTAATGGAATCGTACAACCCATCATGGACCATTTCCATATGGAAAATTGTCACATGGACCATCACAAAGAAACGAGACTAGACCAAAGTTTGCCGGATGATTATATAGAAGAAGGACTTGTCTTCAATGTGATGGATGTTGAAATTATAGGACTCGTGGTATTTGTTGCGTTGAGTGCTTATTTGTATTGGCGATTTGTACCTGGGTTTAAACAATCCTTTTCGTTGACGTTCGTCTTTGTCTTTATTTTCATTATTACAAATCTCTATTATTATACGTGGAGTTCTATTCATAGTCATTACCATAAACGGTACATTGAAGTCAATCAGCCTTTGAAGAATAATCCCGAGAAAACCATTCACAGCCCTGCCCGTTTTTTTATTCCTCTTGAATCCTCCTTCGTCTATAAATATTTATTTTGGTATCATACGTTACACCATTTGAATAAAAGTAAGACGAAATGTAACTACAATGTCATTTGTCCCCTTTTTGATTTTATTTTTGGAAACTATAAGTCCAAGGTAGACAATACCCTGTATTTTTCCAACCACACGCCTTCTTCGGAAAGAGAAGAATGGTTAAAAGCACATAGCATCTTTGATATTCGCATCACGAACCATAACACCATTGAATATCGGGATAAAGGGTCTACGGAATGGAGTCTTTTACCCGAGTTATAATCGTTAGAGTTATAATCCTTACATGAATTGTAAATAGCTTCGCATATCCAATCCATATTGACTGGATAGGCGAAACAAACGGTTGGGGTCAAAGATGTAGGTGGTCAACTCTGTGCGGAATGCTTCATTGTTTTGTCTCATCCGTTCATGGTCCAGTCGGAACAACAAATGGGTCGCGTTTGGATTGGCAGACAAGTGAGACCAGTCTATTTTGTCGGGGTTCTGTTCTAGAAGATGTATCGCGTTTGGATTGCGAGACAAACGGTCCCAATAAATGCGTTCAGGGTATTTTTCTAAAAGAGGCATGGCGTTGGGGTCATAAGACAACAGTTTCCAACATTCTGGACATAGCTTGTCTACGTGTTTCTCCAAGAATGAAATGACCTCAGGAGTCGTTCTCTCACATAAATTTGGCCAATTGATTTTATGCATGTTTTTTTCCAACAGAGGTAAAAGATGTGGATTTTTAGAGGCAATATTCCAGTTGATTTTATAAGGATATCGGGTCAAGAGAGATAGGGAGTTTGGATTAAACGGTAACGATTCCCAGTGTATCTCTTGGATATTTTTTTCTAAAAGAGGTATCGCGTTTGGATTCAAAGACAACATGGTCCAGTTGATTTTATCTGGATATCGGGTCAAAAGAGGTATCGCATTTGGGTTTTCAGACAACCAATACCAGTCTATTTTGTCCATGTTTTTTTCTACAAGGGGTATCGCGTCTGTATTTGAACATAACATTCTCCACTCTATTTTGTCCATGTTTTTTTCCAAGAAAGGCATAGAAATGGGTTGATACGACAAGGTTGCCCAATTGATGTTATCCCGTATTTTATCCATGTGTTTTTCTAGAAAAGGTATTACCTTTGGATTCAGGTTTATCCACAACCAATTGATTTTTTCCAAATGTTCTTCCAATAGAGGGACGGCATTTGGATTTCTAGATAGATTGGACCAATCTACCTTGTCCAGATGTTGTTCCAATAGATGAACATTTTCGGCATGAAGAGAAAGATAATACCAGTTGATAGGTTGGTTCGGAAGAAAGAGAGGCTTCATGTTTTTATTCTTTTGGTGTATAAATTGAATGTATTCAATTTTAACTCACCGTGCATTTGCCTTTCGTGCATCGGCGTCCTCTGCTTCTGCTTCTGCTCCGATTGCTGTTACGGCTGCCGCTCCGACTCCGGCTGCTGCTCCGATTGCTCCGAGTGCTGTTACGGCTGCCGCTTCGGCCACGACTCCGGGTCCTTCGTAATAATTCAGGGAGATGGACCACTTCTCTGGGATTAAAATTCGAACGTAAACTATAGGTAAACATTCTTTGCAGGATACCGGCTTCTTCAATACGTTGGTTCAATTCTCTTCGTGTATTGGTGATACGACGGGTTAGCATATCACGAAAATGTTCACGACCGGGACCTTGTCTAAGGGAATTCAGCTCATTTTCTGCCTGAGCTATTTCATTCTTTAAATTCTCTATGATTCGGTCTAAAGCAACCATTCTTTCGCGTGTAGGTGCATGTGACTTTTGATTGTTCTTATACGCCATTATATAGGGTAGAGATTATATCTTAACTGATGGTACAATTGCTTCCGCGGGGGCATCTGCTACGCCTGCGAGTACCTCTGTTTGCCCTGTTTGGACTGCGACTGGTGCTGCGACTAGAGCTGCGGCTGCGACTGCGGCTGGTGCTGCGGCTATGTCTCCGTATTGGGAAAGGATTATGCCTTGCTCGTTGTCTCAGAACCGGAGCTGGAGCTCTTTCTTCCCTAATCCCATTTCTTTCGTCTACAAACCGTTCCAACGTATTTCTACAAAAATGAATGCGCTTTCTTAATTCCCGTTCACGGGAGGCCACAGGTTCACGCGTATTTTCCATGTATTCTACCAAGGCTTGTTCTGCTTCTTCTAATTTATTGGTCCAATGACGAATGGTTTGGTCCACAAAAACTCTGCGTTGGGAAACTGGGTCGTTCATTGCAGCCATTATATATGTTTTATATTTTAATGTGGATAATTATATGAAGTGAATCTTCCACTATAGTCAATGGAAACCTCGTTTACAGAATTGGCTTCAAGCGAACTTTCGGACCCTGTTTTTTTTGAAGAGGTCTTTTTACATTATCTACATTATTTATACCCAGCTTCTAAACAAAGTTGTATACAAGACCTTGCTAAAATCAGACATCGGTATAATCAAAAAGACGCACATACACTCTATCATTTACGAGACAAAATAGAAGGTGTGTTGTATCGTTATCATCAACTAGAGAGGGATAGGATGATTGCAGAAACCATACAACTGAGAAGGAGGTTGGACCGATTGGAAGAAAGACTTTACTCATGACTCTTTTCATTAGGACTTAAATACAATCACCTACTTTTTGTATATGAAATATCTTGCTTTTCTTAAACAATGGATACCCAAAGAAATTCCAAAGCCGGTGGGACGATGGAGACTAGAACATTGTAAAACGCAAATGAACCAAAAAATAGATTTGTCCAACGAAGACCACTGCGGTACTTGTGGACAATACGCCATAACGAAACAGTCCAAACTAGAAAGTATTAAAAAATAATACTTTATTGTTTTTTCAATAATTTATAATTTATAATTTGCTACATAAAGTAGTTAGGATGTGATTTTTGCTACTTTATGTATAAAATAGGTGACGGATGAAAGTGTGGTTGCTACTTTTGTAGCATAAAGTATATAATAAAGTATAATATAAGTTATATATGACTTTTACGTGTGACTGTTGTAAATATACGACTACAAAAAGGTTCAATTACGATAAACATTTGGCGAGTAAAAAACATAGTATGCTGGAAGAAAGTAGCAAAAAGTTAGCCAAAGTCAACCAGAAGTCAACACAACGACAACCTATGAACAACACAAAGACAACCACAACCACAACTCATGTAGAGTTTACATGCAAGCATTGCGACAAAGTCTTCAAATTTAAACAATCTATGTATAGACATATCCAGAATTCTTGTACCAAAAACAAAGATACAGATTTGAAAGAATTGATTCGTTTGTTGAATCTGCGATTGGACCAACAAGAAATAAATATAAAAAACCAATGTGAACATATAAAAACACAGACGGAACAATTAGAAAAACTAGAACATTTCATATGCAATCTAGAAATACACGACTCGTTCAATACGGTCAATCACATACAACATTTTCATTTGAAGGTCCATGAAAAGGAATCCCCTTCGGAATCCGAATTAAAAAGTTTATTTGTAAAATATTCTGAATAAATTTTTAAAATATTTTAAAATATTTTTTCAAGAAAAAATCGTCACCCTCCCTCCCTCGAAAATGTTTTATTTTTAAGGTTGTTGCAAAAATATTCATGGTTTGGTATTGCTACTTTACATAGGAAATAATCAGACCATAAATAGTGTTTACAGCTACTTGATGCTACTTAAAGTAGAAAAATAAATATAAAAATAAAAATATAGAGTACGTACATGACCTATACATGCAACTGTTGTAAATATGTTACGAATAAGAAGTTCAATTATGAAAAACATCTGTTAAGTGAACGGCATTGTCTTATTGAGAAGAGCTTCCTGATTCAGCAAAAAACAACCCAAAAACAACCCTCCGACAACCCAAAACAACCCGCTGACAACCCAAAAACAACCATAGAACCTGAAAAAATAGAACTCGAATTTACCTGCAAATATTGTGACCAAAAGTTTTCCTTTCGTCAATCTATGAATAGACATATCAAGTATTCTTGTAAAAAAAACAAAGATGAAGATTTAAAAGAACTAGTTCGTCTTATGAATATACAAATAGAACAACAGAAAAATGAAATAGAAACACAAAAACAAGAATTTACAAAAAAAATAGATGCTCAATCCAAACAAATAGAAA
>Ga0164294_10002829_pt1 | contig 15492 bp, 12 predicted proteins | sample GEODES005metaG_FD_111479 | JGI IMG/M metagenome (GOLD analysis project Ga0164294, IMG submission 111479) | Oligotrophic lake water microbial communities from Sparkling Lake, Wisconsin, USA - GEODES005 metaG | ecosystem: Environmental > Aquatic > Freshwater > Lake | place: USA: Sparkling Lake...
GATTGCGGCGCATGTCCATGATGTGATCAACGTGCTCGATATCAACGGGACATTGATTCACGCAAGCGCCACACGACGTACACGACCAGAGCAACTCTTCGGAAATAACCGGAAGCAGTTCGCCCAAGGCCGACTGGGCGCGATGCCCATCGAAGGTATAGCCGTCGTCTTCCCAATGTTCTGAGCCCGCACGAGGGCCGATGAAGGGTCGCTGCGCCTCTGCCTGCTGAGCTTCGGTAAGACCTTCAAGTGCCTTTTCGTCGAATTCGCCTGGGCCTGTGTGCTGAGCCACCTGCAGATAAGGAGCATTAGCAAACATGTGATCACGTAGATCCATGATCATGAGCTTCGGTGAAAGCGGTTTGCCAGTGTTCCAAGCTGGGCACTGCGATTGACAGCGGCCGCACTCGGTGCAGGACATGAAGTCAACGTAATTTTTCCACGTGAAGTCGCCGATCTTGCCCTTGCCGAAGACAGCGTCGTCCGGGGGATCTTCAAAATTGACTGGCTTGCCGTCGTAGTAGATCGGCTCTAGGGGCCCAAGTGCGTCGGGGATTCGAGAAGCAAAGACGTTGATCGGTGCTGCCCCGATGTGAAGGTGCTTGGAGTTCAACACGACCAACAAGAACACCAACACGACGCCGATCTGCAACCAGATCCCGATCGTCTCAATCCACTCGTTCGCAGTCTCGCCCAACGGCGCGATCCATGTCGCTACCCACTCGGACATGAATGCACCAGATGCGAAGGGGAATACTCCGGTATTGACCTGAGCAGCGCGGTAGAGGAACAGCGTCCACACAACGTTGAAGATCATGAAAAGGATGAGCCAAGCACCCTTGGTATGTGATCCGAAGAAACGCGAGTCTCGACCATCTTTGCTCGGGTTGTTCTTGATGCGAAGCGTCGCAAACATCACGACGCCGACAAGTACCAAGACTCCGAAGAGATCTTCTGCGAACCCGACGACGGGCCAGCGGCCGATGATCGGCACTGCGAAGTCTGCAACGAACAGCGCGCCGTAGGCCTCAAGAATAGTGAGGCCCAGTACGAGGAAGCCCCAGAAGGAGAACACGTGGGCGATGCCAGGAATAGTCCACTTCAAGAGTTTGCGCTGACCGAGGACCTGCTTGATCTCGGCCTCGACTCGACGTGGCCAGTGGAAGGTTCGTCCCACAGCGGAGCGACCTGATCGCGCCAAGAGGAATAGGAACAGGCCGCGCTTAGCGGCGAAGGCCAGAGCGACCGCCGTAATAACGAGGCCAACTATTAGGCGCAGCAGCATCATCGATTCCACAGGCAGAGGCTAGTCGCCTTTGCGCCCCTAGGGGAGACCCATCGGCCGTGTCTCTGCCCACACCGTTTCCAGATATGAGTCGACATGACTCAGAACTCCTGATATTTGATTTGCATAAGTCTGGAGTCTGCCCTACTCTAGAGACATCGGGTCGCCGGACCCGACGTATCCCAGACATAAGGAGCAGTACCCATGGCCCGCGCAGTCGGCATCGACCTCGGCACAACCAATTCTGTGGTCTCTGTACTCGAAGGCGGAGATCCCGTCGTCATCACTAACGCTGAAGGCTCACGAACAACCCCGTCCGTAGTTGCCTTTGCTAAGAACGGAGAGGTACTCGTAGGTGAGGTCGCCAAGCGGCAGGCCGTCACCAACGTCGATCGCACCATCCGCTCGGTGAAGCGCCACGTTGGCACCAATTGGACCGTCGACATCGACGGCAAGGCATACACGCCCCAAGAGATCAGCGCCCGCGTTCTCGCCAAGCTCAAGCGTGACGCAGAGGCCTACCTAGGCGACACCGTGAGTGATGCTGTCATCACCGTGCCCGCCTACTTCAATGACTCTCAGCGTCAAGCGACGAAGGAGGCAGGCGAGATTGCGGGCCTCAACGTCCTACGCATCATCAATGAGCCCACGTCAGCCGCGCTCGCTTACGGTCTCGACAAGGGCGATATCGAACAGACAATCCTGGTCTTCGACCTTGGCGGCGGCACCTTCGACGTGTCCCTCCTCGAGATCGGTGATGGCGTTGTAGAAGTTAAGGCCACTAGCGGTGACAACAACCTCGGCGGTGACGACTGGGACAACAAGGTCGTGGAGTGGCTCGTAGTCGAGTTCAAAAACAAGAATGGCGTTGACCTATCCAAGGACAAGATGGCCATGCAGCGGCTGCGCGAAGGCGCAGAGAAGGCCAAGATTGAGCTCTCTAGCTCGATGCAAACGTCTATCAATCTCCCCTACATCACCGCGAGTGCTGAAGGTCCTCTGCACCTTGACGAGTCTCTGTCACGCGCCCAGTTTGAGCAGATGACACGTGACCTGCTTGACCGCACCAAGGCCCCGTTCGCTGCTGTCATCAAGGACGCCGGCATTAATGTCTCGGCTATTGACCAGGTTGTACTCGTTGGCGGATCGACACGTATGCCTGCCGTCACCGAACTCGTGAAGGAACTCAGCGGCAAAGAGCCCAATAAGGGCGTCAATCCGGATGAGGTTGTTGCAGTTGGCGCTGCGCTTCAGGCTGGGGTTCTCAAGGGTGAAGTCAAGGATGTTCTGCTTCTTGATGTCACTCCGCTGTCGCTAGGTATCGAAACCAAGGGCGGCGTGATGACGCGTCTCATCGAGCGCAATACAACGATTCCGACAAAGCGCAGTGAGATCTTCACAACCGCTGACGACAACCAGCCGAGCGTGCTGATTCAGGTCTACCAGGGTGAGCGCGAAATGGCTGCGTACAACAAGCGCCTGGGTACTTTCGAGCTCACGGGCTTGCCACCCGCGCCGCGAGGAGTCCCGCAGGTGGAGGTCACCTTCGACATCGATGCCAACGGCATCGTGCACGTCAGTGCTAAGGACCTTGCTACCAGCAAGGAGCAGTCGATGACTATCTCGGGCGGTTCCGCACTGTCGAAGGATGAGATCGATCGCATGATGCGTGAGGCGGAGGCAAACGCCGAAGAAGACAAGCAGCGTCGTGAAGAGGTCGAGGTCAAGAACACTGCTGAGTCTTTGGTGTTCCAGACCGAGAAGTTCCTTAGCGACAATGCCGACAAGATCCCGGCGGACGCTAAAGCAAATGTCGACGGCCCCCTCGATGAGTTGAAAAAGGCCATCGAAGCCAACGACATTGCCGCGATGAAAACTGCGACCGACAAGCTCGCTCAGGCCAGCCAGACGTTGGGTGCTGCGATGTACGCTACGCAGCAACAGGCTGGTGGCGCAGCCGACGGCGATTCCCAAGCAGCTGACGATGATGTTGTCGACGCCGAGATCGTGGATGAGGAAACGCAGAAGTGACCGAGCAAGAGCATGAGGGGTTCCGGGTCACCGACAAACGTCGGATCGACCCGGACACCTTCGAGATGCGTACCCCGCTGGAGACACCAGAGGTGTCCGAAGCCGAAACCGAAGCCGAATTCGATGAGGTCGAGGCAAAGGTTGCCGAACTCACCGATGACCTACGACGAGTGCATGCCGAATACGCCAACTATCGCAAGCGGATCGAACGCGACCGAGAGGCAGCGCGCATACTCACTGTCGGTGCGGTGATTACTGATTTACTCCCGGTGCTCGATGACATTGAGCGGGCGCGCGAGCATGGCGAGCTTGAAGGGGCGTTCCGCACGGTCGCTGAGAACCTTGAGTCAACCATCTCGCGGTACGGCCTCGAACGTTTCGGTGCAGTGGATGAAGCATTTGACCCCGCACTGCACGAAGCGTTGACCAGTGAGGTTCGCGATGGGTTGGAAGCTCCTATCGTCGCAACGTTGTTTCAGCCTGGCTACCGATACGCAGGTCGGGTACTTCGTCCCGCACGGGTCGGGGTGGCCGACGGATCATGAACAAGGACTGGCTGGAGAAGGACTTCTACTCCATCCTCGGTGTCGCAAAGGATGCCAAAGCGGATACGATCAAGAAGAAGTACCGCTCTCTCGCCCGTGAGCTCCACCCGGACAAGAATCCTGGCAATGCCGCGGCTGAAGAGCGTTTCAAGGCCGTGTCCGAGGCGTACGACGTACTTTCCGATGCGGACAAGCACAAGGAATACGACGAAGCCCGCACTTTGTTCGCTGGCGGCGGCACGCGCAGCGCACCATTTGGTGGTGGTGGTTCGCAGTACAGCAGCAGTGCTGACTACTCGAATATGTTCGGCGGTGGTGGCGCAGGATTTGGGGATTTGCTGGGCGATATCTTCCAGCAGCGTGCGCGCGGCGGTCGTCAGGCCCCGCGTGGGCCGAAGAAGGGCAGCGACCTCGAGAGCGAGTTGAGCATCGGTTTCGACGCTGCGCTCAGCGGCGTGACAGTGCCCTTGCGGCTTGCCAGTGACGCTCCATGTGGGTCGTGTCGCGGTTCGGGTGCGCGTGCAGGCACCGCGCCTCGCACATGTCCTACGTGCGAAGGCGCAGGTCAGGTGGCACGCAACGCAGGTGGATTTGCATTCGCAGAACCGTGCGCCTCGTGTGCTGGGCGCGGGTTTGTCGTGGAAGACCCGTGCCCGTCGTGCCGTGGCACAGGGCGTGGTTCGAGTGCCCGTACTGTCCAAGCCCGCATTCCTGCGGGCGTGAAAGACAGTGCTCGCATTCGGCTAAAAGGCAAAGGCGCGCCAGGCGAGCGCGGGGGCGTCAGCGGTGATCTCTACGTCGTTGTGCATGTCGAGTCACACCCCGTGTTCGGTCGATCCGGCAACAACCTCACGGTGACCGTTCCGATCTCCTTTGCGGAGGCCGCACTTGGCGCGGCGATTGTCGTACCCACCACCTCCGGCACGGTGACCCTCAAGGTCCCTGCCGGGACGGCTAGCGGTCGCACCTTTCGGGTTCGCGGTAAGGGCGTTCCTACGAAGGACGGCGTGGGCGACCTTATGGCGACCGTCAACGTTGTCGTCCCCACCGAGATGAGTGATGAAGCGCGTGCTGCTTTGGTGACCTACGCGTCGTTGAGTGACAACATTGATCCACGCAAGGACCTGCTCGCGGCTGCGAAGGTTGGTGAGTGATGTCGCGAACGATGGACGAGGACACCCCAGTTTTCGCGATCTCGGTCGCGGCGCGACTTTCCGGTCTGCACCCGCAAACCTTGCGCCAGTACGACCGCCTCGGACTTGTCGTGCCCGAGCGTGTCGGAGGACGCAATCGGCTTTATTCCGCGCGAGACATTGCGCGACTTCAGGAAGTGGCCGACCTATCTGCTGCAGGTGTGAGTCTCATCGGAATTCAACGTGTGCTTGAGCTCGAAGCGGAGGTTGCCCAGCTGCGTCGGCAACTGCATGAGTTGACGAGTGCAAAGGCCTCGACCGCCCTGGTGTTGTGGAACCCACAGCGCCGCCGGATGAGCAGATGAACATGAGAGAAATCGCCCGACGGACCCCTTCCTTTTCTGGGGACAGACTGGCGTGGGCAGGACACAGTTTGCGCAATTCGTAGACCGGCTTCAGGCTCCCCACGGGTTACGGTTAGTCCCATGCGCACCATCCGAATAGCTGCAGGTAGCGCGCTGCTAGTTTTTGGTCTTATTGCGACGTCAATGGTCGCCGCCGCCGTACCGTCAGTTACGGAGGCTGTGGTTCAGCCCAAGAAGGTACCCGCGGGCTGTGCAGATCTCACTCAAATTTCAGCCCGGTGGCAGGCGGATACCTCACGCGTCGACTCTGAGCGCAGAGTTCGTTTTGATGGGCGCTGGGTGTCGTTGTCGCCGCAAGGCTGGCGCAACGCCTACGACGCAGATGCCGTTCGAAACCCGTCGTGGGCCCTGTGGTTCCAGGCCCTGGTGTGGGTGGTGCCGTTGTCTATCGAGAATGCACCGCTCGCGGTGCGTATGGTTCTTGACCAAGCTAATGCTTTGCCTGATCCAGGCCCTAGCGCGTCTTCGGTGACACGAGTGGCCACCGGCTGGACACCGGGGGCGATTCGCAACCGACTTATCACGGTTCGCTGTTTGTACCTTATGACCCGGGACGATCGGCTGGTTCCTATCGGTCGAGAACTTGGCGATGCATTGATGAATCCCGCACGCTATTCGGGTTGGCCGCGCCGAGCACCGCACAATCATGGAGCGTTGACGAGTCTCGCCTTGATTCGTGCCGCCAAGACATTTGCCCGCCCGCAATGGACGTCCACATCCGTAGAACGACTGCAGAACGATTTGCCCAAGGTGTTCAGTGCGTGCGGCATGGCTCAAGAACAATCAAGTGGCTATCAGGCACTCAATGTCTCTCTCTGGTCTGAGGTCGCCGACTTGCTGGATTACAAGCTTTCGGGCCCGAGGTATGCGCTTCGAGCTCTCGCTCGCCCAGATGGGGTTTTGGAAAATATTGGTGATGGCCTTGCGCCAGCGGTTGAGCCCAATGGGCAACGACTGTGGTGTCCTCTTGCTGGCTGGGCTGCAAATACCCTCCCCGGTCAGACGCAGTATGTGCTCCGTTTTGGCCCAAGGACAGCGCTGCATGGACATTCCGATCATGGCGCGGTCACGTGGTTTGCCCGGGGTATCCCAGTGCTATCCGATCGTGGTCTCTACGACAAGACTCGCAATGATCGGCTGGTATATGCGAGAGGTATGGCCGCACATTCGGTCCTGGAGCCGCTGAATGTCGCTATCAACCCCATCACGCAAGCGAAGCGGCTCGAAGACAATAAGTACCGACTCGTTGATGACACATCTGGAATACGTCGTGAACGGACGATCAAAATTGCGCCTCAAGGCATCGCCGTCACGGATATCGCATCGAGTGGCAACCCCGGACAGGAGTGGGTCCAGCACTGGCAACTGGCTCCCGGTTGGACGCCCACTGATGATGGGGCTGTGTATACCGATGGCACTCGACTGGTGGTGACCTGCCGGGGTGGGTCGCTATCCGCTGTGGCAGTAGAGAGTTATCCGAATTGGCGTCAGATCCAATTGGCGTGGGATCTGCAGTGCCGGACGGCTGGGTCCGCAATCAGATTGCACACGACGTTAGAGGTCAAGTGATAAGAGCCTCAGATTTCTCTGATCCGGGGCTTCGCTGACGCAATGCCCGGTTCGTCGTTCTAGGCTGGGGACATGCTCATCCGGAGACGAGAAATGGCAAAGCCACGCGCTGCGCGGTTCGCCGCGTCCGCTGCTGTGGCCGCTCTTGTGAGCGTGACCTGCTTAGGGGCAACCACTGTGGCCAATGCAGCGACGCCCCGAAGCGCTGACCTGGTGTCTCCGAGTCGCTTGGAAGGCGCGAAAAATCCCAAGCGTCCCACCGTCATGGTTGTCGGGGATTCGATACCCGCCGAGCTCATGGGGAGCATCCGAAGAGAGGTCAAAAAGCGCAACCTCAATTTGGTGCCTGTCGCCTATGGCGGTTGCTCAGTTGTCGGGCTTTACCAGCTTGACGACAACAATCGCTCCTTCACGTGGTCTAGGCGATGCACCACCGCGCCTCGCATCCAGGCTCAGGCGATAAGGACCTACGATCCGCAGCTCGTCATTTGGTACTCGGGTCGCGAAAAGTACACGGTGTGTGTGGCGCCGTCAAACGACAGATGTGGTGCCGGCTCGAAAATATATGTTTCGGGGTCGCGGGCACATCGTGCCCAAATTAAGAAGTCGATGGTCACTGCGGTCAAGCGGTTGACCAGCAAGGGTGCCAAGGTCGTCGTCGTGTTGCCAACTCCACGAGGTCTGACCTCCTCCGGAACTTGCGCATCCAAGCCGACTACGCGTGGATGCGCACAGGATCCACGTGACCTTGCTGATTTCGCATGGTTGGACAAGGCTTATGTTGAACTCGCCACAATATTTCCAATGAAGGTCAAGACAGTGACCATGGCGGATCTTCTCTGCCCGGATTTCGACCGCGCAACTGGCTGCCCAGCTGCTGAACGCGCGGGGAGCCTCATCCGCAAGGACGGTGTGCATATCGCCGCGTCCCATGCGCCATGGTTCGTGCGTAATCTCTTCGATCGAGTTCAGGCAACCGGAGTTCTTCCATAGCGCACTATCCGATAAGCGGATGTGGCAATTCCGCTAGCGGATAACGAGATCATGTGCTGAAATCCCGGCTTGGAGGTATCCATGTCGAGGGTGCGTGCACTTGTGCTGTCGCTGACAATCTTCATAGCCGGCGGTGTATTCGTTGTGCCCGCAGCCGCTGTGCCCGCAGCACTTTCCTCGGTTGTGGTCAATGGGCCCCTGCGAGCGGGTTCATTCACCCAAGGACTACACGCAAATGGGAGTGGCCTGAGTGCCGCCACTATGACTGCGATTGCCGAAGTCAATGAGTCTTCGAGCGCTGGATCTTTGACCGTTGACGGATTAGTGATTGCAAGCGCGACGTCGGTGTTCGGACAAGTCAGTGATGCGAGTGCGCCAGGTACCTACTTCATCACGTTATGCATCACCCCAAAAGCGAACCCCACGTGTTCTGCGGCTCTGGCCCAACGTGCGTTTACCTTGCAGGTTGCCGGGAGTCCCGCTTCAGCGGTCATCGAACCGACGAGCCAGACCGCTGGTGCCAATGTCGCAGCGACTTACGCAGCAAAACTGTATGACGCTTCCGACAGGATGACGCAGCTGGCGACGGGCGAGTCCCTCGCGGTAGGGGTGTCTGCCTCCGAGGGGGTAGTGACGGTCAGCGATGTAGATGCGCCACTCACTGGTCTCAATCCGCGGCTTCGCGTGGCTGGAATCGGTACGTTCACATTGGCTAATGACACCGCGGGAACTTTGACACAAGCAGCGGTAACCTCCCAAGGGTTTGTGATCGATTCGGAGACTGTGTATCTCGCCACCGATCCACCCCCGCATGACATCTCGTTGGTTCTGGACGCGCCCACCTCCGTGACCACCTTGGGGGCTACGGTCACGGTCGGCGGAGTGGTGCTCACCTCCACGGGGGATCCACTAGTTGGGGCCGAGGTCGGGGGTTCGATTTCTGGAACTGACACGGGGGACACGACGCCAGACACAACCGGCGCCGATGGCCGCTTCGAACTCACCTTTGTCAGCAGTTCAGATACAAGCGGACAGCACGATGAAATCGCGGTCACTGCTAGTGAAGCGACTCATGGTTCGGATAGTGAAGAGGCGGTTGTGTATTTCACTGCAAATGGACGCTCGCCAATATCAAATCTCACCATCGGCGGTGTGCCTGCCGGCGAATACACCGGTTCAATGTATGTGCCTTACACCGGCGTTGCCTTGGCGGCAGACGATACCGCTGTAGAGGTGCAGGTCACAGCAGCGGTTCCGGGTGCACCGGTTGAGATAACCACCTCTCGAGGTACTCTCACAACGTATGACTCAGCAGCTTGGTCAAGCGGCACTTCTTCACTAACAATTACAACGGATGTGCGCGGAATTGGCATCGCTTTTCTACATTCGACCCAAATAGGTGTAGCTCGCTTGAGCGTGAGTGCCTCTCGCGTCATTACAGCAGCGGTCTCCGTGGTGAGTCCGACGAAGGCAGCCCGTAATGTGGACCTATCAGTGGACAATTCACAAATTTCTGCCGGGCAGCGCGACGTGGTGACAGTCGCTGTTCGCGATGCCTTTGGCAATCCGGTAGCGGAATCTCGGGTAGACATCTCGTTGGCAGCAGGTAGCCCAGGTCGATTCATCAGCGGAAAGGTGCAGGTCAGCGTCCTTACCGACAGTAGTGGTACAGCTCAGACTCAACTCGTAAGTAATGCGAATGGACGCGGGGATCTAGTCGTTATCGCCCGAGGGGATTCCCCTTCGTGCGATTGGCGCAACCAGCTTCTTTGCCCAATAAATGAACCTGGTGCTGCATTCTCGGCGGCCAGCGGAGCGCAGCGCGTCGTGGTTCAGGTTGTAGGCCGTGCGATCGAGGTCACTGCACCGCTACGCAATGTACGGCTCTCGACGAATGAATTTTTCATCACAAGCGCGCGCGTTACGGGGGTCCTGGCTGGCGAAGTGGCCTTGCTCAAGATGGGTCGTAGAGAAGTGGCCCGCACGCGTGTTGCAACTAATGGCATGGTGCGATTCCCGGCCATTCGTGCTGTGGGTGATGGCGTCTACGCAATAAGTGTGGACAGAATTGCGGCACGTGTTCAAGTGAAGGTTGTCGCTTTCGGAATTCTGGGAATACAACGCACGCAGGGCCTAGCTTTGCGCGTGACTCCCGGCGCATGGGCGCGCGGCACGACCATCGCCCTTACGCGAAATGGTCGTGTCGTTGCGAAGGCGAAAGTGCTACGACCGCGCCAAGCCTTGGTGATTCAGGCACCTCGCGTGAATGGAACTTATCAGGTGCAAGTGAAAACTCGATGGGGAATCGTGCCGGGAGCCAGAGCTTTCGTAGTTCGATGACTCTCTAGGAGAACGCAGTCGACAGTCGAGCAGTTGCCTCGCGTAGAACGGCGGGCTGCTTGCAGAATGCCCAGCGTACGTAAGCCGAGCCAATCTGTGGATCAGCGCACAGAGCCCCAACAGGAATCGCAACTACACGTGCTCTCTCGGCGGCTTCCTTGCAGAACTGCATCCCGTCACCGAAACCGAGCGAACGCACGTCTGTCATCACGAAGTAGGTGCCCTGTGACGGGACGATCTCAAGTCCGATTTCGCGAAGGCCATCCGACAGAATGTCGCGCTTACGCTCGAGGTCGGCGCGAAAATCGATGAAATAGGAGTCAGGTAGGTCGAGTCCCTCCGCGATAGCCCACTGAAATGGTCCTCCGGAGACGAAGGAGAGATGCTGGCGCACCACTCGTACGGCAGCAATGAGATCTCGCGGACCGCTTGCCCAGCCGACTTTCCAGCCGGTAAACGAAAAGCACTTGCCCCCGCTACCTACGGTGACCGTGCGCTCGAACATGCCGGGCAGTGTGCTGATGGGTGTGTGGCGGTGGCCGGGATACCACAGATGTTCGTACGCCTCATCGCTGATGACGATGAGGTCGTACTTAATCGCAATATCGGCAATCGCTTGGAGTTCTGCGATCGTGAACACCGTCCCGGTGGGGTTGTGCGGGCTGTTGATCAATAGCACTTTCGTACGGGGAGTGACTGCTGCTTTCAGTGCGTCGATATCGGGTCGAAACGTCGGTGGACGGAGAGGTACAGCAACCCGGCGACCTCGCGCCAGAGAGATGCCCGCGTCATACACGTCGAACCATGGTTCGAAGATGATGACTTCGTCGTCGGTTTCAACGAACGCGAGCAGCGCAGCGGTGAGGATCTCGCTCGCTCCTGTGCCGACGACGACATCTACGTCTGGATCAATGGAGAGGCCGTAGAACCGATGCTGATGTCGTGCAATCGCCTCGCGCAACGCGGGAAGTCCGTGTACGGGCGGGTATTGATTACCGCGGCCGTCAGTAATTGCTGCGATTGCCGCGTCCTTGATGACCTGCGGGCCGTCTGTGTCGGGAAAGCCCTGGCCCAGGTTGATCGCACCCATCTTTGTGGCGAGCACGGACATCTCGCCGAAGATCGAGGCAGCATGTTGATGCATGCGCGGTACGAGGCGATCCACGGCGTAAGCCTATGTCCGCTTAAGGTGTTCGTGTGGCAAGCAGTGTGATTCTTGTGTCCGACGACGATCTTGTGGTTGTCCTCGACGTACCCGTGCTCGAGGTCTCTCGGCTTGGCGACTGGGTGCCGACCGCAGCTATGCGCGTGGCTGAGGTGGTGGAACAGGGAGTAATTGCAGCCCCATTCGTGGTGGTAGCCGTAGGCGACGCTTGCGCGGACATGCTGGCGTTTGCGGTATCGCAGCGGGCGTCGCGACGGCAGATCGCCGCCTATGTATTTATCGAACCTGTGCTGCCACCTGCGGGAGCGGGCGATTGGCCGGATGCACCGGTCACTGTCGTGACATCTGACGAATCCATTGCCCATAGCGCACGACTCCGCGGCTGGACTGTGACTTCTGACGAAGCAGCTGACGTTATTGCTGATGTGGTCGAGGATTCCTAGCGCATCGTTCGGGCGGTGGCGCGGCGCACTAACGCACGCGGCGCGTGCCGCGCGAGAGCTGAAAGCACCTTGTATTGGCGACCGGGCACGCTGATTGCGTGTCCGCGCCGCACGTCAGAGAGTGCGCGGCGTACGACCTGATCGACGTCGAGCCACATCCACTGCGGGATCTCTGAGACGTTCATGTCCGCACGTTGGTGGAACTCAGTATGTGTATATCCGGGGCACACCGCCGTGACGTGCACGCCGGTGCCGGCGAGTTCGGCAGAGAGACTCTCCGAGAACACGGTCACCCACGACTTGGCCGCTGAGTACGTCCCGCTCGGAATCCAGCCCGCAACACTGCTCACGTTGATCACCGCACCAGACCCACGGGCGAGCATCCCTGGCACTACCGCATGTGTAAGTCGCATGACGGCGGTGACCAGAACATCGAGTAGGCGCTGTTCGTCCTTGATGGAGGCGTCAACAAAAGTCTCATTTAGGCCAAATCCCGCATTATTGATCAAGATCTCAATGGGCCGATTGGGATCGGACAGGCGTGCCTCGACTGCGAGGCATTGCTCACGGTCGCTGAGATCGGCCGCCAGGATCTCCACGTCGACCCGGGCATTTGCCCGTAGGTCGGTCGCGATCTGCTCCAAACGTTGGGTATCCCTCGCATTGAGCACCAGATCGTGGCCTGCCGCGGCTAGCGAGCGGGCGAAGGCGAGACCGATGCCGGCGGTGGCTCCGGTGATCATGGCGCGACTCATAAGCACAGTGTGGCGTACCTTAGATGCATGTTGACCGGTCAACGCTGGATCCGGGCCGCCCTAGGGGCGGTCGTGGCCATTGGCGTGGTCGTAGGGGGTCTGGCTTCCCCGAGCACGGCGGTTGTCAACGGCGATTCCACCGATGTCGACCAATTTCCGTTCCTTGTTGCGATCGGCGAGAAGGACTACGGCAGCCGGGGTGACATGTACGGCGGCCGCTATCGCCAGTTCTGTGGAGGCACTCTCGTCGGTCCGCGCAAAGTGATCACTGCGGCGCATTGCCTCTATGACAGTTCGTGGGAAGACGGTGAACTCGTCGTGGGCTCGATGGGCAATGGTGCATTGTCATCTCTGGATTCCACGATCGGGGTCGTGAAGTCCTACGTGATTCACCCGGCGTACGACAGCGACTTGATTCTCAATGACATCGCCGTCATCACACTTGAAGCGGACATGGTGGGAGTGCCGTATGCGGTCCCAGCCGCAGATGATTCTGCGCTCGTCGTTGGTGGTTCGCCAGCCTTCTCTGCAGGATGGGGGACAACGGACCAGTCGCTTGATGACGATGGTTACCCAAATCTCTTCCGTGTTGCGCCGCTGACGATATTCCCGGCGTCTTCGTGCGGTGGCGGCGATTCGTATGAGGTCAACGGAAAGCGCTTTAACGGCTATGGCGTCAACGACTCGGTATATGCGAAAAAGCAGTTGTGTGCTCAGGGTTACCGCAACTCGCAAATCGTGGACACATGTGTAGGTGACTCTGGTGGACCGCTCCTTGCAGGGACCGGAGTAGAGATGCGGTTGGTGGGCATCGTGAGTTGGGGTCCTCCTACCTGCGCGGCGCGCGACCCTGGCGTCTATACGCGGATCGCGGGCTATGAATCTTTCCTCGAACAGCAACGTGTGAGTTTCGATCCACCAATGGTGGGAATCCCACAAAAACCGGTCCTCGTCAAAGCAGTGGTGTCCGCCCGGGCCCTGACTGTACGCATGCATGCCGCGGCAAATGGCCCCCAACCCACGGCTTTCTGGGCGGTGGCTAAGGACTCTGCGGGCCGTACACACTCGTGTGCCGTGTATGCACCAGACGACACGGAGAATGCGTCGTGCGTGATCTCGGGATTGATCAACGGCGAGCGCTACTTGGTCTCCTCCTATGCGGTTCTGGGTACCAATAAGTCCTCCGTCACCGGCGCGCAAGCATATGTACCCGCCGCACGACCGGGTGCGCTTGAAATTCGACGGGTCGTGGTCGGCCAGCGCAGTGCTGTATTCGGTGTCCGAGGGTTCGTCGACAATGGCTCGGAGATCACGGCGAAGTACGTACGCTGCACGGCTCTAAACCGCCCGACCCTGAAGGCTCCCGTCGGTTCTAATGGCAAAGCGACTATCACCAAAATGGTCGCTGGTGCGCGCTATTCCTGTACGGCCTACGCGGTCAATGCTGTGGGCACCAGCGCTCCATCGGCTCCCGTGAGATTCCTGGCCGGCTGACCCCATAGAGTTGGGCGCATGTCCGATATCCGCAGCACGCCCGCGTGGGTTGCCCTCCGTCAGCAGATCCTCGATAAGGCCGTTGTGCACGGAAAAGTCACTCTCTCTAGTGGCCGTGAAGCCGATTACTACGTCGATCTGCGTCGTGTGACCCTCGATGGTGAGGCGGCACCGCTCGTCGGACAGGTGATGTTGGACCTCACAGCTCACTTGGACTACACCGCGGTGGGTGGCCTCACTCTGGGAGCCGATCCAGTTGCGGGCGCCATGCTGCATGCGGCTGCCGCGCGTGGTGGGCGCATGGACGCATTCGTTGTTCGCAAGGCCGAGAAGCAGCATGGTCTGCACCGACGCATCGAGGGCACGTTGACCACCGATCGGCGCGTGCTTGCCGTTGAGGACACTTCCACTACTGGCGGTTCGGTGTTGACGGCCGTCGAGGCTCTTCGCGAAGAGGGCGCTGTGATCGTTGGCGTCTCTGTGATTGTCGATCGCGGTGCCGGCGACGCCGTTCGTGCCGCAGGGCTCGATTACTACGCGGCCTACTCCCTAGAAGATCTAGGTCTCGCCTAACCAGATCAGCCCAGGGATCAAGCCTTCGTCCGCTGGCGACGGTGGCGTACGAACTCGATGATCAGTGGGATCACGCTAATCACGACGACTAGGACCAAAATCAACTCGAGGTTGTTTTTCACGAACTCGACCTGCCCCAGCCAGTAACCGAGCAGCGTCACACCGACGGCCCACAAAAGGGCTCCCAAGGCAGAAAACGCTACGAACTTGCGAAAGTCCATGCGCGCCACACCTGCTATTGCAGTGATGAAGGTGCGAACGACTGGTACAAACCGCGCGAGCACAATCGCCCGTGCTCCGTATTTCTCGAAGAAAGAATGAGTGCGCTCGACATACGCCTTCTTAAAAAGTCGAGAGTCATCACGCCGGAAGAGAGCTGGCCCAATACGTGCGCCGATCCAGTAGCCGCAGATATTGCCTACCAGTGCGGCAATAAAGAGAAGCACGAGTGCGACGAACAGATTGATGTTGACCCAACCCGCCGCAATCGCCAGTCCGACGATGAACAGTAGCGAGTCGCCGGGGAGGAAGAATCCGATCAGCAAGCCGCACTCAGCGAAGATGATTCCGACGGCGATCCAAAAACCAGCAGTACCAAAAGTCTGCAAGAGATTCTGCGGATCCAGCCACGAGGGCCCGAGCGCTACGACGTGTGCGCCCACGGCGCTGAAGGAGATCACATCTACAGGGTATCTGCCGCACCCGTGAACGCCGCCTAGTCTTGTGCTCGTGTCCGTAGGA
>Ga0164294_10002830_pt1 | contig 15483 bp, 2 predicted proteins | sample GEODES005metaG_FD_111479 | JGI IMG/M metagenome (GOLD analysis project Ga0164294, IMG submission 111479) | Oligotrophic lake water microbial communities from Sparkling Lake, Wisconsin, USA - GEODES005 metaG | ecosystem: Environmental > Aquatic > Freshwater > Lake | place: USA: Sparkling Lake...
ATGGAGAACAGCCCCGAGCTTGCCCCGAGCTTGACCGGCAGGGGTGGCAGGGGTTCGTGTCGCAGCAGTACAGTTGTGGTTCACAGGGAAACAGTTTCAGGATCGCACCAACTCGGCGCCTGTCAAGAATGGATGTATTTTACACGCTTCCTGCTCGTCGGCCATCTCTCACCGGGTCATGAACGACACTTTCGGAGGTCTGCTGCTGATCGGCGAGGTCTCACTGGATTACCATCCGAAGCTCACCGGTGCGACGCATCTCACACTCCAACAATCGGCCGCCAGCTACGAAGCCATCCATCGCGAGCGAGCACGCATCTTGGCGAATGGAAAAGAAGATCGCCGGATGGTGCTACTGACTTCGAAGCACGATGCGTTATTCGACGACTTGGTTGCGCTCAGGGCACCTGGTCTCAAATTGGCCTGGTATACGCCACTCTCGCTCGAGCCGCCCAGGGGTGGCAAGCGCCAAGGAATGTTGTGCTGGTACGGCGGCCGGTGCCTCAATCGCACCGTTTACAGCCTGATTGACAGGGTGTTTGTCTACACTCAAGATGCCTTCCGAATATTCCCGCGAGTCGTTCCGAAACTGGTTTGGCTTCCAGTGTCCTGGGGTGGAACTGGGGCTCTCCCGCCGCCTCAGACACGGTCGGATATGCAGCGCCTGTGGGACTCTGGCGGAAGCATAGGTCGCTGCGACTACATTCTTTCGACGGGCTACCACGGTCGCGACTGGTCGGGCCTGCTCGATGCAACCGCAAATTTGATCAGCACCATGAGCAGCACCGTGAGCCGTCGAATCCCTCCTCTCCGCCTCAGCGGCGTCACGTGCCATAATCCAGCACGCTCCTTCCTCTGTCGGAATGCCGAGAGGCGATGCGCCTCCCTCGGGAAGGAGCGTTGCCAGCTGGTCCGTTCCAAGTTGTCGCGAGATGACTACATCGGGCTGCTTCAGCGCGCGTGCATCATCGTGCTTCCGGTCGATACTGAGTTCATGCATGGGCCTGGGCTCACCGGAGTGTCGGAGGCACTATCGATGGGCAAGGTCACAGTTGCAACGGACAAGCTCGGAGCTCTCAATCGCAAGGAGTGCATCTCACAATGGGATGGCTACTTGGAAAACCAGACGACGGGCTTGATATTGCCTTCGAACACGATGAGGGAGTGGCGTGCGGTGCTCGAGTCGTACGCGACCCAGCCGTCTCGATGGCTGCAACTAGAAGCTGGTGCGCGCGCACATGCTCTGCGACACTTCAGCCTCGAGGGTGTCAGTGAGCAGCTCTGGCGACAACCAACGGACCACCCACGATGCGGCTCAGGAAGCCTTCAAAGCACGAAGCACTGATTAGGAATAGCGGAGAACAGGTTCCGATCCACTTACACATGACTTGTGGGTGTCGTGTGAGTCGGCGCTCGAGAGCGGCAGCGGGGACCGTACGACGTAACTCCAATCGCGTCACGATACATTTGTTATTATACTAGGTTTATTAGTATTACTGGTTTCATGTGGATTTGTACCGTAAATCACACTGTGCGGCTACGGCGGCGTTACACCCCTACACGCCGGCGCAGGCCACAGAGACGCTCACAACGCGAATGAAAGCTGCTCACAACGCATGGTCCTCAGCAGCTTTGCCGAGATCCGATCACATCCCAAGCTCGCCGTCCGACTTGTAGTGCGAGCCTCCTGTGCAGCGCCACCCGCCGCCGCAGCGATACCATGAGTAGCCCATCGGGCACGGCCCGCAAGCCCGCAGCCTCTGCTGGATGCGCCGATGCTCTTCCTCCTTTTCGCGCAGCTCCTCGAGCCGGCGCTCCTCCGTGAGACGACGCAGCTCCTCGAGGCGCTCCTCCTCCTTCTGCACGGCCTCACGCATCGCAGTGAGTACTTTCACGACCTGCGGCTTGAGCAGCGCATGCGCCTTCACCTGGCTCAACTTGGTCTTCTCGACGACGCGGTCCATGATATTCGCAGGGAAGTCAGCGCCATCTTCGTGTACTGCCGCTAGGATCGTTACCAGCTTCTTACGCGCCACGTGATCCTTGTCGTAACCCTCGTCGCGGCATGCGATGAGCAGAGCGGCATATACTTGATCGCCACCTTCGCCATCGTCGCGCTGAGCGTCGTGCTGAGCGTCGTGTTGCTCAGAAGCGTCGGACATCTCCACTTCTTCGACATCCACGAGAGTGCACTCGTTATACCTCTGTGGTGGCGGCGCCGATGGAGGTGGGCGGGGCATCATCTGTGACAAGCCGCTTGTACCGAAGTCACCACCCGCAACAAAACCACCAGCAACAAAACGACCTCCAGCAGCAAAGCCGTTTGCGTCTAGGACAGGCTCGCCGGGCGGCCGCTGCGCCTTCAGCTTCGCCATCGCAGCAGCGACATCCTCCAACGTGAAGCACGCCTCCGCCTCCGCCACATGCATGCAGCGCTGTGCTCGTGTGGCGTAAAGTAGGCGGTAGGTCGTGACGCTGTCGCGCGCATTTGCCCATCCCGGCCGCTCCTTGATCTCACGAAGCGAGTGCAAAAGCTGCTGCTCGGCGTCACTCATCAGCCGAATGTTCTCGCCCTCACACTTTTGACGGATGGACGCAACGCAATCGTCGGCGCTCCAGTCCGGGAACTCGATGCGCCCTTCGAAGCGGCTGCGCAACCCTTCGTTTGCATGCTCGATCATCCGCTCCATGGGCTTCTTGTAGCCTGCAAGGATCACGACCGTCTTCTTGAGATGTTCTGGGTCCGTCATCAATTTCACGAGCTGGTCGACCGCCTCTTGCGAGAACGCCCCGCTGCCTGTGCCACCTCCAAGAGTGTACGCCTCGTCAATGAAAAGGACCCCCCCCTGCGCCTCCACCATCTTCTCATTGACCTTGTCCTTCGTTTGGCCAACGTAGCTGCCCTGGAGATCGAGCGCGCTGCACGTGACGATTTTGTCGGTCTCGAGCACGCCGAGCTCGCTGAGGATCTGCGCCATTGCCCGCGCAACCGTCGTTTTCCCCGTCCCCGGGTTCCCGAAGAACAGGTACGACTGAAGGTACTCTGAGCGGTCTTTGCCATCGCGATCGCACTGCTCGAGTGTGGCCTTGAGTTCACGAAGCATGCTGTGGATTTGCTCGATCTTGCACAGTCCTGTGAGAGCGGCCAAGCCATCACCATCAACGCTGTCAAGCCCAAAGTCACTCAGTGTGAGCTCCTGAGAAGCCGTGTCGCGAGATTGCATGCGTTCCTTTGCGCGTGCGACCATTGCAACGGCCGCTCCAGCGTTGCCAAAATTGGGCCGCGCGCGCTGCCCTGCGAGCGCCTTGATGACTTTGATGCGAACGGGGTTCCTCTTGATGCTCAGGCCACCCGCTTCTTTGAGGATGATTCGGTCGAGATCCTTGTCAGAGAAGTCCTCGAAGCGGAAGGCATCGTCGAGGCCAAACCGGCGCGTGAGCCCGGGGTTGACCTCGCGGAACATCTTCTTCATCTGCTTCTCGTACCCGATGAGGACCACCGCAATGTCCTCTCCCGGCGCGCCGTGGACTAAGCCAACAAGCGTGTCGATCGCTTCGTGGCCGTAGGTGTTGTTGTTGAGGGCATACGCCTCATCAATGAGCAGCACCTTGCCCATACACCGTCCGATGAGCGCCGAGGTGCGCTGAGATGTCGAGCCGACGTGCTCGCCTACCAGATCGCTCGGCTGCTTGAGCTCAACCTTGCCGTCGGAGAGGTAGTCCAGACCCTTGAGGATCCGTCCGTAGATCTTGGCAACCGTCGTCTTGCCCGTGCCAGGATTACCCAAGAAGACTCGATTGAGCGGGATCGTGAACGGGGGAGAGCCCTTGAGCTCCCGGTCGTAGTTGGTCTGCGCGAGGTTGACGATCCGCTCGATCGACTGCTTGACGCTGTCGAGGCCGATCATCTGTTGAAGCTCGTCCAGTGCTCGGCCGAGGTCAGGCACGTTGTCCCGATCAGGACGCGGCCCGATGACGTCGATGACTTTCAGCGAGGTTAGGGCGGCGTCGCGGACAAGCGCACGGCTGCGGGCCTTCATGAAGAGGCTGCGGACGGCACGAGCGTTGCTGAATGCCTTGCCTCCGCGACCACGAGCAAGGCGGCGCGCTGCAACTTTCACGACATCGTCGTGCTCTGGTTGCACCTTCATCTCCTTGCACATCATCTGGAAGATCTCGGCGAGTTCGGGCTCGTTGTAGTCCTCGAAGGTGATCTGACAGTTGAATCGGGAGCTGAATCCGGGATTGAAGCCAAACAGCTTGGTCTCCATGTCGTCCTTGTAGCCAGCGATGATAATTGTCAGATCATTGAGCCTCTCCTCAGCCAGAACGAGCAGCTGCATCGCGACCGCCCTCCCTTCGGCATTAGCGGCGGGCTCGAGAGCGTACGCTTCATCAATGAATAGGACGCCGCCCATTGCCGAGTTGATCAGCTGGGCGGCTTTGTCGGCACCGTTGCGAGCGAGCTCCTCGCCCTTTGTCTCGACGAACACGTCCTTTTCACGCGCGCCCGTCTCCTTGAGGATCTTGCCGAAAAGCTTGGCCACGGAAGTTTTGCCCGTGCCAGGATTGCCCAGAAATGCAAAGTTTTGCGCGAACGGGACACGGCGGTCCGCGGGGAGCCCTTGCTCGCGCAGCACGCGAGTATAGAGTTCGAGCGCTTCTTCCTTGACGCTCTTCAACCCAATCATCTCCATGAGCTTGTCGAGCGACGGACTCGGCTTCGCGCCGGGCTCGGCCTTGAGCCGATTCCAGCGCGCCATTGGCGTCTCGCCGTTGCTCGTTGCTGGAGTCATCAAAGGCGCTTCGAGCTTCGCTCCAACTGGCGAGCAGGCAATGCGCTGCTCGTCAGCGGTCAGCAACGCCTGCGTCTCGTGCACGTAACACCGCCGGAGACAAGCCGCTTTGAACATGTCCTCCTTTGCATCGGAGCACAGCCGCGCGACAGCAAGTAGCACCGCAGGCACGATTGTCGCGTCCTCGTCCGCCACAATCTTCTCCATGTACTCTTCGATCATTTCCTTTGCATCGCTTGCGTACTCTTTGATGTTCGAAGTGCACGTGTACGCCACCGCAAGGTACGCCTTCGAGTGCGCCCACGGCTCGAGCGGCTGCTTCGAAAGCAGCTCCTCGGCCGCATCGACGCTCGCTCGGTCGGAGCTCTTCGCGAGGGCGGCAATCACCTTCTCCGCCTCTGTCCGGGCCCGTGTATTTGTTGGCCAGTCGGTGGATGAGACTGCGCTGCTTCCCGCTTGCCGCCACTCCCCACTTGCCTGTACAAGCTTCGACCCCACCTGCGCCCCCCAACGACGCTTGGCCTCACCTGCAAAGTGCGCCTCCTCAGCCTCGAGCTCTCGGAGGAGACAGACAGCCTTGTCCTTGGCGGGATCGGCGAGCTGCAGCTCATTGGCCGCCGTGAGCGCATCGCGCAGAGCGTCCTTCGAAGGGAATGAGTTCGTGAGGCAGTCGTGCAGTGTTTCCTGCGCGCGAGTCACTTGATTAATAAGTTGAGTTGCTTGCGCGACCTCAAACGAGTCCGGCGGCAGCCCAACAGCTGTCGCTCGCTTGAGCACGTCGCGCAGTTCGGAGTCGTTGAGCGGGCGCGTACTATACGCCTTGAGTAGAGCGGCCTTTGTCTGGACACGTGCCTTCTCGAGCGTCTCTCGCCTCTGCATCGCATTCTGGACAATTGGCTCGTTGTCGGAAACGCCTGCATCCTTTGCGGCCTGGAGCGCCTCCTTTAGGTCGTCTAGCATCGAAACGGGGGCTGGTGCTGAGCTTTCGCACAGGGCGAGCAGCTTTTCCTTGGCGAGGTTCTGCGCGGCAGCTGCCTTCCTCGCTCCTCGCTCATCTGCTTCGAGCGCGGCGCCAAGGCCGCCTAGGCTGCGCTTTTTTTTTTGGCCGGGTTGCCGAGTGTTGGCAGGCATTTTCACTGCCATGTGCGGCGACTCGGCACTGTCAGCTGATGCCGCGGAGGCGGCGTCCATCGTCCGCTTCGAGTCGAGCTCCTCTGCCTTACGAATCGCCTGCATACGCTCAAAGTCCTCGCGCTCCTTGCGCACTGCCTCGACTTCAGGCGGTTCCAGTAGGAACCACGGTGTCATCCGTGCACGCAGCAGGCCCTCGGACGCCTGCGTTGGCACCAGGTCCCTTGCCTGGTGCTTTGCAAAGAGGAAGGGCCACGTCCAAGGCAGCTCGTGGTTCTGGCTTGTTGTCGAAGGCTGCATCGCCGCCCACGAGCGGAGCTGCTCCCGGAGCTTCACATAATGCCCCCCGACAAACTGGAAACCTTCCACAGTTGCTGCGGCGCGCATCAGCTCACTCAGAATCGGTAGCTCCTCGAGCAGCTTCTCTTGAGAGAGGAAGGCACGAGCCAGGCAGGTAATGATGGGCTTATCGGGTGCAGCCGCGATGTGACGCTCGTGCTTGATGAGTGCTGTCTCAAGACGGCGAGCGTCCGCCGCCAGAGTGCCCTTGTAATCCGTGGCGAGATTGCCGAGCGCTGCATCAACCGCCGCCGTCCACGGCAGCTTGAGCTCGAGGCTCTTGCGTGCGTAACGATACGCCTCGCTCTGGATCTGCTCGTGCAGGAACTCGCACAGCTGAGAGAGATCTGCAGCAGGCGTACCAAGCAGCACCGTGCGCTGCTCCTCCTCCTCGAGATCGATGTATGCACGTGTGAGGTATTCGTCCTCCGCCGCGCCTGGGTACATTTCCATCAATTTGTCGCGCACGGTGCCATCCGGATTGCTCATCTCAGCAAACTCCTTGATCGGTTCGAGTGCTGTAGCCAGCTCCCGCAGGCCGTCGTAGCTCAGCGAATGATAGTACACGTAGAAATGATGCTGCGTGCCGTGCTGTTTGAAAGCCGTAACAGAACCCTCTGATGATTTGAAGCGGCAGACCTTTCGAAAGCGCGACGCATCAGGCAACGGCCGCAGCAGGGCCCAGAGGTCGTTCAACTCGACTCTGATCGAAGTGAAATCGAATGTGATCATCTTCTCGGGTTCCACTATGGTGGCGCCGGACGTGCAGTGACTCTCGACATGGCGAGCGAGCGGGCCGATAGAGTCAAGTGACTCATGATGAAGCTGCACCTCAGAGGCCAACTTCTCCGCGAGTTCAGCCACGTCGAGTCTGTCCTGCAAGTCGGGGTGCGGGGTCAGGCTGTCCTGCAGCTTGCGTACGTTGGTCTCGCTGAGGACATCGAATAAGGGCCTGATGTCCTCTCCCGGCTTCATCGCAGCGGAGACCACCCCCGCTCCCTTGGTGAATTCAGAGAACGCCTTGAGCATGAGGCTGATTGCCTTGTGTAGGCAGTCATGGGAAGTATCGTCCTTCTTTGAAAGGATACACCAAAGGCTCAGATTCTCATCGAGGCAGGTCGCGTTCACTACGCGTTCGTGAGCATTCCAGTTGTTCACGCCGACCTTGACGCGCAGCCACAAGTTACGCCGCATCTCGTATTCCTCGTAGCCCTCGTGGGACTTGAGGCGTTCCAGGATCTGGCCAACGGTCAGTTGCCTAGCATAGTCTTCTGTGACACGACTGTCGAGCTGACCGGCGATCCATGAGTAGAACTCGAGCAGGTCGGGCAGCACCCACATCCGGCGCAGCGTCGCACGCCGCCAGACGAGCTCACGTAGGAAGGCCACTGGGTCACTTGCAGCCATTGATGAGGAGACGATCATCGCACTCGAAAGTTGCATACCCAGAAGCGACAGGAGGGACAGATCGGCACTGAACGACGGAACGAGTAGCTTTGGGCGAGATTTCGCAAAGGATGGTGCGTCGATCGTCGGTGCATCCTTGCAATTTGGATCGACAATCTTGACGGCCTCCCTGACCCAGTCTGCAACTACGCGATTTGTATCGTCCTCTCTAGTGGCGCGCGTTGTGAGAATCTTTATGCATCTTTCGTCATTGCGTTTCAGCTTCAACAAAACGGCCAAGGCTAGTTCACCCGCCCAGAGTGCTCCAGCGCCTGACGAGTCGGTCATTGCCTCGATTTGGCCCATGACGCGATCCGACTCGTCACCATGATTGAGGAGGCTGCCTTGAGCTTCTTTGGCGATGCGTGCTGCGAGATGGTCGATGATCAACACACGCACGGCAGACAGGGCGATTGAGCGGACGGTCGGCATGCTGTCGAGCTTTCGAGCCGTCTGCAGGTCCTGAGCAAGCTTCGCAAGCGCACTCAGCTCATCCTTTGCGTGACGAAGCAGAAGCCATTTCCAGAGCAGTTGGAACACTGCTCTTGTGAGCGGCTGCTCCACTGAACTGGCCGGCCGGAACCAAGGAGGCTGGTCCCTGTCCATCCCGTCGGCCTCAAGTTTCAGATGCGCCTCGATCACATTTATCGAGCTCTCAAGACGGCTCCAGTCGGCTTCGAGTAGAGCCTCAAGCCAAGCAATAATGGAGCTCTTGGCGTTCGCTGTGGTAATGGCATTGAGAGTCTTGCGAAGCTGCGCAGGTTCTTGCGCCAGAAGGAGCATCTCAATGAGCGCAGCGCACTGAACTGTATGAAGTGCAGTGCTGCACATGACACGCGTCACGAGGCAGCGTAAGTCCGGCCCAGACAATGCTGCACGAGAGCGCGACCAGTCCTCGGCAATGGAACGGCAGACGGGGGCGCTGGTGAGCTGTCGACTTTCTAGCTCAGACCAGATATTTTCCAAGCTCAGCCGCGGCTGACAGCTCGTGATGATTTCATCCAGCCTCTTCGGGAGCTGGCTGGCGATGATCTGAGCGGCTGCATCCCTTTTACGTCTCAAGGTGCCCTCGATCACCAGCATCGCGTCGATTTGCTTATAGTCGACCCCGGGCGTCTGCGGCGGAAGGTCGCTCAACCGTGCGGCCTTGAACGAGTCGGCCCACCGAAGCAGTGCATCTGGTTGATCAGTCTGCTGCATCAGATCGTAAAAGGCCTTGACAAGCGCCGCATTCAGCTTCAGCTCAATTGCGCCCGTGTCGTCAATCACCGCAAGAAGGCTTTGATGCACGTCCGTCGAGGGTGCAAGCGCCGTGATAGGATCGATCAACGAGGCGAGAGCCCTGAGCAGTTTTTCGTTTTGCTGAAAAGCGACATGTAGGCACGCGACCTTGCAGCTAGATGCCGGATTATCAAGCTTCCCAACCTTTGCAATAAGCCACGCACGGATCACCTTATGCTGGAGCGACTCGCATGGGTAAAGCCGCGCAACAAATTGATTGAGGTACCGTTGCCACACGTCCGGATGGACCGCAGAGCCTAGGAGAGAGATTCTGACAACTGGAGCAAAGACATCCTTGGACATCATAGCCTTTGAGTTGGCACGCTGCGCCGCCCTCGCCGACAATGTGTCATCATCGATGTCCTCATCCATCCCATCCTCATCCATCCCGTTCTGTTCTTTTTCCATTTCCTTGATCGCCTGTGTGGCCGCCACGTCAACGAGCTTCGCCAAGAAAGAGAAAAAAGGGAACGAGCTTGGCCATGTCAATGAGCTTCGCCTCGACAGGACCTGCGGTGGTGACTCGCTTGGCGCTCCGAGCTTCACAGGTCGCAACGGACCAGTCAACTCAGCCATCTTGCTCTGCTTGTCCGACTTGTCCGACTGCCTCTTGCATAGCGCTTCGAAGCAGTCGGTGACAAGTCGAGGGAGTGGCATGGGGCGTGCGAGAAGCACGTGGGCGTTGTCATTCGCGCATGCAGCACAGAGCATCTGCATGACGTACTTTGCGAACATCTCTCGCACCTCGCCCGTCAGAGCCTCGACGAGCGAGACCTGCAATTCGCCCGCAGCAAGCGCAGCAATCTTCTTGCGCATCTGCTCTCGAAGGAGATTGAACGAGCCATCGTCGCCCGCCCACAAGTCACGGTAATGCTGGAGCAGGATCGTCTTGACGCTCGTACCGTTGAGGTCAATCTCAAGGACCATCTGTAGCACTGCCTTGCGCCTCTCGAGCACACCAACGCCCTTGATGGACGGTATATTGAGGGTTTCGGTCGGGAACTCTGTGAAGCGAGCGATCGTACTGAGTGTGGCCGGCAGCCAGCGCTCGAGCGATGGCATCATGTCCCAGCTGGTCTGTAACCCCACGCCGAGCTCGAGCCATGCAGCCACGCCCGCGTCCTCTACCGAGTCGAGGAAGGTCGTGCTCCAGTTCCTGCAGAAGGTCGTGTCGTACACCGCGTGCACGAGCATATCGGCCGCGGGCACGTGCAGGACAAGCGCGATCGACTTCTGAGCTGCAGCAGCGCGACACGTCGTCCCAACCCGTGAGAGCAGCTCGTCGATCTTGTGCCTCGCAAAATTGACTTGGCTCATCTGGGTCTGAGTACCGTCGATGATGAGCAAAAGAAGCTTATGCGGCTCTTCCGGTCTGAGAAAGTTGTCAAGGGTCAGGGCAAGCTGAGGCTCACGTGTAAAGAGCGAGAAGTTGTAGGGAATGGCAACGCCAGAGCCGATCAGCTCTGCAATCTTACGCCACTCGGACCATTTGGCAGGGTCGGTGCTCCGGGCATCGTAGCTCAGAAGATTGAGAATGGCAGCGGAAGTCCGAGTGTAGACCATGTGGCATCGCGTTGCGCTCGAAACCATCTTCTTGAGCAGCGCGTTCAAGCTGAAGTGCTCCTGCTGGTCGCTGAGGTATGACTGGAGGAGCCCAGAGGGCAAGCTGTCAGGATGCTTGAAGAGGTGCTCAGGGATGGCAACCTGCATGAGCAGACGGATGAGCCTGTGGAGCATGCCCTGAGCGAGCAGCGCGAGGCCCACATCCTTCTCGAGCCCATCGCAAGGCCTCAAGATGAGCCCATGGAGCGCCGTTGGATCGTCCCATTGCAGGCAGGCCTTTGCTTCCGGGCCTCTCCCTTCGAGCTCCGCCTCGACTGCGTGACGGAAGCGCTCATCCTGGCACAAGGCTACGACGTCGTCGACCACGTCCTCCTTGGTTGTCCACGACGATAAAACACGCAGCAGGCCCGACTCGATCGTCTGCGATGGAGCAAAGCCGTAGAAACGATTGGCGCCAATACGCTCTACGAAGCTGTGAAGATGGGCGACAAGATCCGGTGCGCACAGCAGCTCGCCGAGGAGGGGGACCTCAGTGAGCAGGGTTGTCCGGCGAAGGTGGGACTCGAGAAGATCAGCATTGGTAAGACGGTACTTTTCGAAGCGGTTGAGAAAGGGCGCAGGCGCGAGCTTGAGCCCCCCGCTGCCCTCCTCTCCCTCCAGCTGCATGTGGACGATTGGCTGGAAGCCGCTTGTGACCTTGCATCGGCGTGAATGCGGGCCTACAGCAATGTTCGAGTGGTATGTGATGCACACACCATCTTTCGTGCGGTCCTCAAACTTGCGAAAGCTCTGGTTGTACAGATCGTAAAAGCTCTCATCAATACCGTGCGTCTGGGAAAGCATCACGGGGTCACCCTTCTCAGCCGCCCACTTGACCGCGGAGATTGCATTGATCTGCTGCACGGCTGAGTCTTCGGGAAAGCTGCTCAACTTGACTGTAGTGGCGCTCAGCTGTGACTGCAGGTAGCGGAGGATTGAGTCGTTCGTCGTCGTGTCAATGACGAGCTTGTACCGGCTGATCGGTTTCGCGTGTTCCGACTGCTCCGACTGTTCTTTGAGCGAGGCTAGCATCAAGTCGAGCGGATTGCGCAACACGCGCGTTGGCGATGGTGGAGCCGTGGAGGTGGAGGCAGCGGCGTGTTCAGCAACGTCGTACGGCGCTAGGAAGTAGTCCAGAATCTCATGAAGGCGCGCAGGCTCGACGCCGTTCATGTTGCGTTCGAGTGCCTCGACAATCTTCTCGCGAGAAACGGTCGGATTGGCCGAGTCGGCTAGCGCGAGCCGCCCGAGCAGCTTGACAAAGTGCATAAAGTCGCGCAGGCCAAAGAGGCAGACAAAGTCGGCAGGCGGTGGCTTGGCGATGATCGGCGTTCGCACACCGCTCATGCAGGCATCATACGTCTCGCAAAGCTTGTCGAGCAGGCTACTGCGCTGCCTGTCATCCGTGGAGTCGAGCGCAAGGATCACCTGCCTGCCGCGGTCGTCGACCGCCGGCACAGACGAGACGAGCCGCAGGCGCTCGTCCTCGCTGCCTAGGCAGCCACGTGCAATGCTCATGAGCTCCTTGTGATCGGGCTTGGCGCGGGTAAGTTGTGCGCAGCGATTGGCCTTCGCCGCGTCGAGCAGGTGGTTGGTGATCGCCACGAAGCCCACCTGCGCGGCGACAGCCATGTGATCCTCGAGGTAGTAATGGAGCACCTTGAGGCTCTCGCGCTCTTCCTCAGGCAAGCCCGCCTCGTCCATGAAGACAAAGCAGCGAATCGCGCCAGTCTTCTCATTGTCCGCCTTGGCTTGCCGCTCGATTGCACGCTCGAACACGGCTTCGATTTCCTTGCTCGAGCTGCGGCGAGAGCACTGGTAGTGGAACGGAATGAGCGTTGGAGCGGCCTTGTAAAAGTTGGACTTAGAGTACTCGCCGCGCGCGTTCTCGGAGACGACTGTGACGGCGAGCGTCTTGGAAGAGCCGGGCGGGCCAACGATCATGAGCGGCACCTGTGCGAGGCAGCAGATGACGACCATGAACAGATTCTCCTTGAGGCCTTGGGTCTGCGCGATGCCCGGCTCGAGGCTCGTCTGCTTCATCAACGCAGCCATCGCTTTCTCGAGCGCACCTTCGACGTCCGCATCCTGCTGGCCGCACTCAGTCTTGAGCCGCGTGCGGAAACGTCGGCGGTAATCTTTATCAAGGTCGCTCGTATCGGACCCGAGGCGCACAAAATAGCAGATCGCAAGGGAGAGGAGCATGGCGCGGTGGCGGCGCTGCTGCAGCGACTTGACGCCCGGAAGAAAGACGGCCTCCATCTCCCCACAACAGCTGTTCAGGAACGAGAAGAGCTTGAATACCCGGAGTATGTCACGCAGCGAAACGGACGAGCTTGCCCGCGAGTCCAGCTCCTTCTCGGAGATGGCACAGCCACTTTGCTCCACGCAGTGCTTAATATGTTCGCGCGCGAGGTCTCGCGTCTCCTTCTGCGAGGCGTACACGAGGTCGATGAGCGTCTTCACCTCATTATCCAGCAAGCCCTCTTTCGCCTGCAGGAAGCGAAGACGCTTGGAGATGAACTCGAGCTCTTGATCGGGCTTCAGCGAGCCATAGTCCCACATCATCTGCTTCATCGTCGCGGGCAATGGGTGAACTTGGAAGTTACCGATGGCCCACTGGTGGCCCTGCTCGTCACGGCTGTCAGGGTTGATTTCGATCTTGGCGCGCGAGGGGTTGCCTGCAGCGACAACGACAATGTTCGCTGGCAACAACTCACCATCGAAGCTGTGGTCGATGAGGAGTTCCTTGAAGACGCCCATGCAGCTCGAGGTGTTGAATTCGTCAAAGAAGAGGCAGAGGGTCGCCTTGCGGTGCAGCTCCGAGTCGAGTAGCTTTGCGACCTCGAGTAGCCGCTTCGCGCGCGCCACCACCGTCTGCACTCCTGTGAAGCCATTCGCGGCAATGTCGTGCGGCGTCAACGCCGCATGCACGTCCACCGGGAAGAATGTCCAGTCAAGCGAGCGCTTCGAGGAGTGGATCTTGGTCGTAAGATACCATATGAGGAGCTTAGCTGCTGCCTCTGGCCAAGTTGCCTCTGGCGAAGCTCCTTTCGCAGCTAAGCTCATCTGTCGACACGTAGCGATCACCGTCGCGTCGACCAACGTGTCTTCCGCGAGCGGATCGAGGCCAGGGTCAGAAAGGATGTCAGCAAGGACCTCATCGGCGACCTTAGCGCATACGTTCACGCAGATGCTGTGCGCAAGCTTCTCAAAGTCCTTCCACGCCTCGGTGCTCTGCACTGCCTCACCGACCCTCCAGTGATCTTCTGCAAGGGCGTGTAAGACAAACAGCCGAAGCTGGGATGGGTCCTTAGTATCGCAGAAGCGAGCTTTCGCGTGCATGATGGCCTGCTCGAGCAACCCGATGCTTCGTGCAGTTGTGTTCTTGAGCGCAAAGAGCATCCGTGTGATCGCCGTTTTGCTCACACCCGTCTCGCCCTCCATGATGCAGGGCACGCGGCACTCAATGCGCTCGTTCATGCTCAACATTTTCATCACAAAGTCGAGCGTGAGCACGAACTGGCGATCATTGATGATTGGCAGTGTGCCGAGCGCAAAGTCGAAAGCCGAGCCGTCTGTGCTCCGCTCATGCCTTTTGTCGTGCAGCTCGATCCCAAGGCCATTCGCGAGGTACGCGTCGAGCACGCGACGGTCGTTGCGAGCCAGGTCGTCCTTAGTTGGCACGTGCATCCTCAGTGAGTGTAGAAGCCTGCGCCGCTCAACCCACGCCACGTCGGTCGAAGTTGGGTTCGTCGCGAGCACACTCCACTTATAGTCCACTGTTGGCTTGCCTTCCAGCACGACCGTCTCCTCACAATACACAAGCTGCTCGTGATTGACCTTATGCCAGTCGATCTGGTAGTCTTCGCTCAAAAAGTGCTCGACCTGCAAGCAATTACAGATTGGGTTAGGATCGCAATCAGAGGTGTGGAAACCACATTCAATCTAGGAGGGCTTGCAAGGCTGGGGGCAAGCCGTCACCTCCTCGAGCATGATTTTCATCGTAGTGCTACCGAACTTAGCGAATTCCTTATTCTTGTTGAACTTGTCCGACGCCGCAAGGATCTTGCACCGACGGAAGAGGTACGTGATCCAGTGTGTCTGCTTAAGTCGAGTCCACTCCCGATGCGTGCCATCGAGCCTCATGAATTTATGCAGGAGCTGCGTACACTCGGCGTCGGTGATCGTCGCACCTGCCTTTTCGATTTTCTGGCTGACTGTGAGCTTCTCACCAACTTCCCTCCACGCCTGCTCCAACGCAGCCGTCCCACCATTGGCAGAGATCACCGCATCGCCCGGCGCGCGGACGACCGCATCTTTGATGATTTGCAGATATTGATCGCTGATGTCTACTGTCACAAAAAGGACTCGAACCCCCTTGAAATGGGCCGATCCCAGTAGTTGTTTAGTTTGCTCTGGAGAATCGTTTGCAATGCCATCGGTCAAGGCCACAATCCATTTTGTCTGGCAGGGGTGCGTGCTGATCCGGCTGCATGCGTAATTCATGGCGCTCCAGAGGAAGGTATGTGAGCCATTCGCATGAATATCACGCACAGTGCTCTCCAGCTTCGATCTGTGCGCACCGCGCCAGCGGTCCATGTAGACCTCATTGTTGACGCGAGTGTCAAAGGCGACAAACCCAACGTGGTCGTCCTCGCTCAGGCGCTTCGAAAAGATGTCGTTCAGCAGCGACCGCTTGCATGTGTCGATGCGGGAGCCACTCATGCTGCCGGAGGTGTCAAGAACGAACAGCACAGCTTTTTCCCCTCCTGCCCCAGCACTATACTGCTGATCGATACCCCCAGGCCTTCCGTTGAGGGTGTCATCATACGCCTTCAGGTATTTGCAGACGTGCTTCGCCCTCTCGTCAATCTCGAGAGCTTGG
>Ga0164294_10002832_pt1 | contig 15476 bp, 10 predicted proteins | sample GEODES005metaG_FD_111479 | JGI IMG/M metagenome (GOLD analysis project Ga0164294, IMG submission 111479) | Oligotrophic lake water microbial communities from Sparkling Lake, Wisconsin, USA - GEODES005 metaG | ecosystem: Environmental > Aquatic > Freshwater > Lake | place: USA: Sparkling Lake...
CGTCGTGAGGACTCGGCGCACCGGGCTTGGTCATCAGCGGGAGAATGTCCTTTCCATCGATGATCCGGTCCTGCGGGGGCTGCGTTCCGGTGATACCGGCCACGGTGGGCAGGACGTCCATCGCGGAGGCGATCTCGCGGCAGACGAGGCCGGCAGGAATGTGACCCGGCCAGCGCATCACGCACGGAACACGCACGCCGCCCTCCCGCGTGGTCGCCTTGGCCGCCCGCAGGGGGAAGGCCTGGCCGCGCTTGTCGTAGGGTCCGCGCGTGTCCGGTCCATTGTCCGAGGTGAAGACCACGAGTGTCCGGTCTGCGAGCCCGGTTTCGTCCAGGGCCTTCAAAACCTCGCCGACGCCCGAGTCCAAGTGCTCCACGACGTCGCCATACAAGCCCCGCGCTGATTTGCCACGGAAGCGGTCGGGGACGTGCAGCGGGATATGCGGCGCGCTGTAGGAGAGATAGAGGAAGAAAGGTTCCTCGCGCTTCGCCCGCACGAACTTTACCGCCTCCTCGGTGAACCGTTCGTTGAGCGTCTTCTGGTCGGGCTTCGGCTCGACGACCGTCTCATCGCGGTGGAGGACAAAGGGTTGCATGTCGTTGGGGAACATCATCCCGTAAAACGAGTCGAAACCATGCTGGCGCGGGGTGAATGGGGCCAGGTGCCCGAGGTGCCACTTCCCAACGCAGGCGGTGGCGTAGCCGCGTTTCTTCAAGATCTCAGCTAGGGTGACCTCGTCGGGGTTCAGCCCAGTCGGGGACGCGGGGAAGAGGATGCCAGGGAGTCCCACGCGCACCGGGTAACAGCCGGTCATGAGTGCCGCGCGGGACGGGCTGCAGACGGAGGACGGTGCGTAGTAGTCGGTGAACCGGGCGCCCTCGGCAGCGAGCCGGTCGATGTTCGGTGTCTGGATCTTCTCGAAGCCCGGGCGCTTGTCAGGCGTCCAGTAGCACCCGACGTCGTCGTAGCCGAGGTCATCGGTGAGGATGACGATGACGTTGGGTTTGGCGTTTTTCTTTTCAGCAGCGGTGAGTGCCGCCAGCGGTGTCAGCAGCAGGATCGTGAGGAGTGTGTTCGTGAGTTTCATTTTCTGGGGTTATGAGTAATGGGTTAAGGAAGCGGATAGTGGTCGGAAAGTGCGGATGGCATGGCGCTGGGCACATAGGAGATGCCGGATCCCCGGTCGCCTTGAGGTTTGTAATGAGCGCCGGCTTTAGTCGATTCCGGGGTGTAGGCGGGTTTGCCGCTTTGGGCCTTCCACCATCCGAGCCAGCGGTTGTTCAGGTCGTTGAGAACTTCGGGGTTCGAAGCTGCGAGATCGATCGTCTCAAGGGGATCCTTCCCGGTGTCGAACAACTGCCAACCGGTGCCATCGATTTCTGCCAGCGTCCACTCCGCCGTCCGGATGGCGCGGTTGTCCATGTATTGGAAAAAGAGCGGGCTTTTCCGCTGCCACGGTCGGCCTTGGATGAGCGGGAGGAACGACTCGCCGTCGCGGGCTGCTAGCGTGTCAGGAACGCGGGCGGCATCGAGCACCGTCGGCATGATATCGATCATGTGCAGCGGCGCGATGGTGATCACATCCCGTTTTTGCGTGGCGGCAGGCCAGCGGACGATGCCTCCGGTGGTGACGCCGCCCGCGTGCTGACTGATTTTGTAGAGTCTCCACGGGGTGACGCAGGCGTAGGCCCAGCCGTTGCCGGGCTGCCAGTTGGAATTGCGGTCACCCGGCAATTTACCCTGTGCCAGAAGGCTTTTGTCTCCCACGGAGAATGGGTCGGTTCCGTTGTCGCTGAGGAACAGGATCAGGGTGTTGTCCAATTTTCCTGTTTCAGACAGAGCCTTCAACAATCTACCGATTCCGGCATCCATGCGCTCGACCATCGCCGCGTAAACGGACATGCGAAGGTCTTCGAGGTCCCGCTGGGCTGGAGCAAGCGATTCCCACTGGGGGAGGTTTTCAGGATAAGCTGGGAGGGTGGCGTCTTCGGAAACGATGCCCAATTCCTTTTGCCGCTTGAAACGCGCTTCGCGGATGGCCTGCCAGCCAGCGAGGTATTTTCCTCGATGGCGGAGGATATCAGCTTTGGGTGCCTGGAGCGGATTGTGCGGCGCCTGATAACTCAGATAGAGAAAAAACGGCTTTGTGCTTTCATTGGGTTTTGGCGAGGTGATGAACTGGATCGCGCGGTCGGTGAATTGATCACTGCTGTAATAATCCGGCCCGAATTCGGTAAACGGCGAGCGGTCCAGGCGATAGCTAGACGAGCCGCCGAAGTGATCGGAAAACCCTTCGAGAAATCCGAAAAAGTGGTCGAATCCGCGGTTCATCGGATGGCCTTGCAAATGCCATTTCCCGACGAGCGCGGTGCGGTATCCGGAGTCATGCAGGATTTCCGATAGAAGCGGAGTTTTGGTAAAATCCGGCAGTGCTTTCGGCCACCAATTCCCGGTGAGCATCGACGCGCGCGACACGACGCACATGCCGCCGTTGCGGAATTGAGTCAGGCGGGTGCCTTGCTTGGCGAGGCTGTCGATGGCCGGGGTGCTGATCTCACCGCCGAAGCAACCGGGGTCGCTGTAGCCCAGGTCATCGGCGAGAATGACGATAACGTTGGGACGCTGCTCCGCAGCGGTGAGTGCCGCCTGCGGCGTCAGCAGCAGGATCGCGAGGAGGGTGAAGTTGTGCTTCATGACTATTTCTCTCTTATGGAACGCGATCAAGCCGGCGGACGCTGACGTAATAGGCACCGCAGATCTCCTTGCCCTGATCGTCGAGGAAGGTGCCGCGGAGCATGGTCTGCCCCTGCTTGAGGGAGACCTTGAACACGGCAACCGTATCGGTTTGAGCCACGTCTTTTTCGCCCTTGAACTCGCCAACGGTCAGCCGCGCCTTAACAACAGGAAAAGCCTTGCCGGCGGGAAGTCGGTGGTTACCGAGCACGGAATCCCAGGCGGGCACCGTGCCAGCGATGGCGGCATTCGCCTCCTCCGGCCAGCGGCGGAGAGCGATTTCGTAGTTACCGGCGCGCGCCACTTGGATGAACCATTGATCCATCGTGTAGGTGCCTTTGCGCACCATTTCTGGAGAGAGACCTTTCTGCTCGTATTGCGTCGACGGCACCAGCGTGGACGGATTCTCATGGTCGTCGCCGACGATGATGGCGCTGCGCTTGGTCGTCCATGGTTCCACGTCTTTCCACCATTGTGCATAGGCTGTGCGCAGCTTCGCGACGATCTCCGGTTGTTTGGCGCTCACATCCTTCTGCTGGCCCGGGTCGGTGGCTAGGTCATACAATCCGCTTTCCACCAGACGCCAGCGGCCCCACATGACCACCAAAGGTTTTTGCGCGGGATCAATACCTGGGGCGGCTTTCCGGGGATAGCCGTGCTGCACCACCAGCATCCGGTCAGGCGGCTCCTGCCCGGCTTTTTGCAGCACTGGCGCGAGGTTGATGCCGTCAAATTTGGCTGCAAGCGTTTGCTTCAGACCGCACAGCCCGATCAGCGTCGGCACCAGATCCTGCACCTGAGTTAGGCCTGCCACTTCGCCCGGCGGCCGCAGTCCGCCGGCTGGCCAACGGACAAACAACGGGGAGCGATGGCCGCCCTCCCAGGGCGACGCTTTGCTCCCGCGCATCCCGGCGTTGTAGAGGTCCGACATGTTGGCGGTGCCGTTATCATGGAGAAACATCAGGATCGTGTTTTCTCGCAGGCCTGACTTGCGGAGGAAGGCGTCCAGGCGTCCCATGTTCTCATCCAGATTGGCCAGCATACCGAGGATTTGCCGCTGCTTCGGTGTTTGATCCTTATAGGGCTCGCAATATTTTTCCGGCACAATCAACGGAGTATGGACTAGGGCTAACGGCAAATAGCAGAAGAACGGCTCGCCGCCTTTACGCCGCTGATCCATCCACGACATGGCTTCATTGAACAAAATGTCGTCCACGTAGCCTTTGAACCGGACCGGCTTGCCGTCGGCGTGGCGGAGCCACGGATCGACATAATCGTTGCACCAGGTATCGTCAGACACGCCGACATACGCCGAGTTAAAATAGAGCACGTCCTTGAAGCCGCGGTCCTGAGGGCGGAAGGGATAGTTGTCGCCCAAATGCCATTTTCCGAACTGCCCGGTGCGATAGCCGTTGGCGGCGAAGATATTGGCCACCGTCGGCAAGTCGGGGCGGAGTAACATCCGCGAGCCTGCGACAACGCTCGCTCCATTGCGGAAATTATCCACGCCGGTCATCAGTTGTGAACGGGTGGGAGTGCAAAATGGAGTCACGTGGAAGTCGGCAAACCGCACGCTTTCGCCGTGAAGTTTGTCCACGTTGGGCGTCTTCGCCACCGGGTTGCCGTGGCATGCGTAGTCGCCATAACCGGCATCGTCGACCAAGATGACGATGACGTTCGGTTTGGCACTGGGATCTGCTGCGTTAAGTGCCGCCAGTGGTGCCAGCAGCAACGTGGAGATTAATGGGATCGTATGCTTCATTGCATTCAGGTATTTGCAGTCGTTTTTTCCAAAGGGTATCAAGCGGAGCTTCGCACTTGTTCAGTGTGATCCATTGCCGCCCAGATGAGGCTCGCCGATGCAAGCGGGGTTAAGAAGAGTCCTAGAGAGTCTTTATCATCGCGTTATTTCCCAATGACCTCGCCGGTGGGGAAAATGGTGCCGTCAGCGGTAAAGTCGATGCCGGTGATTCCGAACTGGTGAGAGAAGTCTCCAGTCCAAGACCATAGCGCAGTCCACCACTTGCCTTTCTCGTCCTCGAACGGGCGGGAGTGCCCACGGGCATCGCTCAGGAGCACATACCGTTTGCCGTAGGGGCCGAAGATATTCTTCGAGCTGGCAACCATCGTGGGATTCAGGGGGCCGTCGGGACGCAACAAATGTTCGTTGCCCATCACGTAATACGTATCGCCACGCTTGATCAAGGCGGCGCCTTCGTAGCCGACGTGCGGATAGTTCTCGGGAGAAATTAACTTCATTGGGCCATCGAGTCCGCTCAGGTCGGGTTTGAGTTTTCCCAACAGACCGTTGTTACGGATGAGATACAACTGGCCGTCATCGTCACGGAAGATTTGGGCATCGTAGCCGTCGCAAATCGGCTTGTCGGGCGAGGTCTCGCGATACGGCCCTTCGGGTTTGTCGGCCACGGCAATGCCGACGCCCCAATTGTGGTTCGGCATGCTAAAGTTGACGCCATAGACGATGATGTATTTGCCGTTAAGGTAATGGAACTTAGGGGCGAAGATTCCCTGTTTTCCATTCGTTTTCGGGTCGTCGCTCTTGAATGGCTCTTTGCACCACGTCGCGTTGTTTTTGAACGTCCAGACCCAGCCGAGGTCGGTCCAGTTTTTCAGGTCGGCGGAGCGATAGAGTTTCACGCCGTCATTGTTCTTCCAGTGCTTGCCACTTTTGTAATCGTAGAACAGCAACCCGTCACCCTCGGTACCGGCGAACGTGCCGGTCATATAATAGTTCCCGTCGCCGCCACGAATGATATTGGCGTCGCGAAGTTTTTCTTCGATCAGGGCTTGTGGTTTGATTTCAGGGTAGGTGCCCTGCACCCACGGTTCGTGAACCAACTGAAAGCCCGCCGGGCCTTTGCCGTGGAAGGCATAGATATTCACCCCGGGTTGGTCGTTGCGATGCGGCGTCAATGGCCACGGCCGCCAACCATTGATACTGGGATAGCCCCCTTTAGGATCTGTCTGTTTCCCGTTGACGTAAACCTCCACCGGTCCACTCCCCTTTACTCTTGCGTAGGTGTTGTTGATCAACTCCCACGGCAGGTCGCAGCTGATGCGTATCCACACCTCACCATCTTTCGGCACTGCTGCCGGAATGCTCGCCGCGTCTTCGGTCTTCGTCCACGCTGAGTCGTCAAAATCCTTCGCCGTCCACGTTGTGCCCGTCGGCGCTGTCAACGTGTAGCGAATAGACGATGTTAGTTTCGCCGGTGCGGGCTTCTCAGCCTCAGCGCCCCACATTGGCAGTGTGGGGAGCATCAGCGCGAGGCTCAACCATCTCAAGCGCTTCTTGTTAGTTCTAATAATGTTACTGGTCTTCATATTGTTACTTATCCTCGGAGTGCGCTTCAGCTCTGCGAGTGATAGCATCATTCCCTATTGAGTGATTCATTCTGGAGTAGCCCTGAAAGTTGACCCACTTCTCATGAGTGTTGGTGACGGTGTGTTAGGGTGTTGGGTTTCGATTAAAGTCTGGGCGGAATCAAGCGGTCAACGCAATCGGGGGTGGCGTGGAGACGGTGTCATTTAAACTGGCCAAGTCGAGGCATTTTTCGACTAGAGTTCAGCTGCATGGTGCCTAGCAGAAAGACATCGGCGGACCAGCAAAAAGCGTATCGCCTTTTATGAAGTCCTCTATCGCTGAGTTTGCTTTCCTGACTGGGTGCGATTCAAGACGATTTGAAATCTTAGAAAAGCTGCGGCACGGTTTAGAGCCAGCATCGTATGAGAGTTCGCTCGGTGAACCAGTGGATTAGGGTCGATCAAGCGCATCCATTTCCTCACGCATGAAGTCCATGAGTTTTTGCATGTCTCTGAGGTGGTGACGTGCTCGCTCCACTCCGTTTGGAACGATTTTGCCACGGGCGCGCTTTCCCTGTGGAAGTGGCGCGGGTTCTTCATCGGCTTCCTTCATCACCTGTGCGACTTGCGGGTCAGTGGGAACTTTTTTCAGTAGCTCGGCGACTGCTGCCGCAGGCATAATAAACGAACGGGTGCGGTCGGCTCGGGCCACGGTGATGCCGATCACGTGCCCTTGCAAATCGACAACAGGTCCACCGACTTGGTTTGTCTTGGGGCGCATGTCGGTCTGGAACACGCTGGTGAATGAATCGCGGACCTGACTCACCGAGCCACCCATTTGCTCCATTTGTTCGAGTCTTCCGTTTTTCGGTTGAACGAGCTTGGGGCGATTGCCTAACAGGACATCGAGTTTGCGAGTCTGACCATCGACCTCGACGAGCAGCGGTATCGTTGAGCCCGGGCTGGATCCGGTGAGAGCGTTCTTCAATTCTAACAGACCAGAAATCGAGCGGTCGCCGACCTTCAAAATTATATTTCCGGCTTGAATTCCTGCGGCATCTGCGCCGGAACCTTTTGCGACTTCGCCGATTTTCACCCCGTGCCCGGTGAATCCCAATTCGCCAATCACCCCGAGATAGGCCAAATCCGTGTCGCGCAGGTTCCGAGTGAGCACGCTTACCACTCCAAACGCGGCCAGCCTACCGTCCGGCTGTGGCGTGGCGAGAAATGCACCTAGCTTAGGGCTTTCATACGACCAAGTGACAGGCGTGAGAGGGTCACCCTCGACATCTAACAATGCGAGATCTTCATTAGGATAAACTCCAGCGATTTTCGCTGCGCGGCTGCCATTGCCTGTATCAACTCGGAGATCTTCTTGTGCATCGGCGACTTCGCTCCATTTGCTTAACACCTGCTTGCCCGTGCCAACCACCGTTCCGTAGGCCAAGCGCTGGGATCCAGCCCAAATGCGTACGGTGGATTTTGCGGCCACCGCAAGCGCCGGTGCGATCGCCTTGGTGAATTCGTCGGTTTGGTCATCGACTGCCTTTCGTTCCTCTGGCATCAGCAGCGGAGGCTCGCCCTCTGCTTGGGAGCGGTCTAACTGAGCATGTGGGAAGGCGAATTGCCCATAGGAGCTGTCGAAAAGTGCCAAGCCCGCGAGTAAACAAATGATCGGTTTCATGATTCGGTCAAAAGGTTAGAGCTACTCTGCGAAAAGCGCTTCACGGCTGGATAGGACGACTGCGATTTCAAGCTCCTTGCCGTCGCGGTTAAGCCCCAGTTGTACTTTGTCGCCAGGTCGTTTTTTTGCTAGAACTTGCAACAGTTTCTTTGCGTCCGGTGTGTCATTGCCATCGAGGGCGTGGATGACGTCGCCCACACGAACGCCTGCCGCCGCCGAGGGGGATTCTGGCACGACGCTCTCAACAGGCACACCCTCCGCCCTTCTCCCGAGCCCCATGCCGATTCCAAGCATCGGCATTTCCGGATTGGCGAGAGGATTCATCGAGAGTCTTCCCCAGGCTTCCCCCGACCGGATGCGCTCCCAGTCCTCCTTCAATCCATCGATGCCCGCATGGTTGTTGTTCGTCAGTGAAACGCCGATCGACGAATTGATGCCGACGATTTTGCCATCGAGATCAAACAAGGGCCCGCCGGAATCGCCGCCGATGAGTGTGCAGTCAGTGGTTAGAAAATTTCCAGGGCCTTTGGAAACCACGCGGCCGAAGCGCACTGGCGGAGTCCGAGCGGCATCGAAGCCACCTGAGTGCCCGAGCGCCACGACCCAATCGCCTGCCACGAGGTCTTTGGATTCTCCCATTTCCACGAATGGCCAAGGGCCCTTGGCGGTAATTTGAACCATCGCGATGTCTTTGGAGTAGTTCGCACCGAGGACCTGCCCTGGGACCATCTGACCATTGGGAAACACGACCGTGATTTCATCCGCGCCCTGGATAACGTGAGCGGCTGTTAGAATCAAGCCGTCTTGCGTCGTGATCACCCCAGAGCCCGACGAGCCGGTTTTTTCCGAAATCAAAGCGATGGTGGCTGGCATGACCTTTGCGGAAACCGTTTGAACCTTGGCCTCAAGCTTCGTGAGGTCGGCGAGGTCGCGGGCATTCTCGCGCGCAAGCAGGTGGCCGTTTCCAAACGCGAGACTCAGGCCAGCAAGGGCGAGGCGAAAGATAGGCTGCAATTTCATGGTTGTATGGATCAAAGCGTCACCCTTTCCGCACTTCGTCTGATTCGATATCAAGGATGGATCGTTGCAGAAGGATCGCATACAATGGTCACGCAGATGCCGAAACGCAACCCACCAGATACCAACCGCAACCGCAAGGGTAAGCGGGAAGCTGCGCCAGCGCGGCGTCGTGGGGTAGTGAGCATCCTGCTGTTGTGGCCGTTTTATTTGTTTGGTTTTTTCACTCGCCGCTTCGGATTGATGATGCGGATCGCGGTTCGGTTGATCGGGTACCCGATGGTTGCGGGGGTGTATGGGTTTGTCATTCTTGCCATCATCTACGGCAGCCGCGCGCAGAAATACGATCTCTCGAAGATTCACGCGATGCCAGAGCGCTCGATCATCCACGACCGGCTGGGGGAGGAAATCGGCCGCATCCATGGGGAGAAACGCTCCATCGTCCCGCTCCAGGAGGTGAGCGAAAATTTCCGTAAGGCGATTCTCGCTCGTGAGGATGAGCGGTTTTATTACCACGGCGCGGTGGACCCGATCGGGATCGTCCGCGCGATCTACAAGAACCTCCAACACAAAAAAGAGGGTGCGTCGACCATCACCCAGCAGCTCACTTCCGACATTTTTCAGCTCAAAAGCGGTGAGCAACGCGGTGACACCGTTCGCCAACTGGACCGCAAGTGTTTGGAGATTGCCATTGCATTTCGGATAGAGGCGTCGATGAAAAAAGACGACATTCTGGAGGCATACATCAACCAGATCAATTGGGGCCGTCAAATCCGCGGAATCGGCGAGGCATCTCGCATTTATTTCGAGAAACACCCGTCCGAGCTCACGCTTTCGCAGGCCGCGCTGCTTGCTGGGATTGTGCGCGGGCCGGATGCGTTCAATCCGTTTAGCTCGATTGCGGCGGCTACCCGGGAGCGTGGGACCACGCTTGAACGGATGGTGAATGCGGGGGTGATCACTCGGGCCGAGGCCGACGCCGCCAAGGCGGAGCCCGTCGAGGTCAGGCCGAAGGGGCGTCGTGCAAACGAAGAGTCCTACGCGCTCGACCAAATCCGCCGTGACCTCGAGATGATCCTCGAACAGGAAAACATCAAACTCGGCGGGCTCGAAATCACCACCACCATCGATCTCCGGATCCAGCACAAGTGCGAGGAAGCCCTCGATAAAAAGCTCCGTGAGGTCGAGCGCGGTCCAGGTTATCCGCACATCACTCGGGCCAAGTGGGAGCAGATTCCGACCGCCAATCGCAAAGAGCCAGACTACCTCCAAGGTGCCGCCGTCGTTCTGGAAAACCGCACAGGCGCGGTGCTGGCGATCGTGGGTGGGCGCGACGCGAGCGAGTCGCGGTTCAATCGCGCTACCCAGTCCCGCCGCCAGATCGGCTCGATTTTCAAGCCCTTCGTCTACCTTTCGGCATTCGACCAAGGGTTGCGGCCCGATTCCCCGATCAGCGATGGGCCGATTGAAAGCGGCGAGATCAAGGGCGCTGGCAACTGGCGCCCAGAAAATTCGGACAGCCGCTTCGGTGGCATGCAACCCGCATCTTACGGACTCATCCGCTCGCGCAACACGATGTCGGTCCGCGTTGGAAATTTCGCGGGTATCCCGCGGGTCAAGGAAGTGGCACGCATGGCGGGCTTCACCACGCCCATGCCCAAGATGCCAGCGTCATTCCTCGGTACCTGGGAGGCCTCCCCTTGGGAAATCGCCACTGCGTACACGATGTTTCCCAATGACGGCATCCGCTACCGTCCGTATTTGATTTCTGAAATCAAAGACCGCGACGGCAATGTCCTCTACACCACCCCGATGCTATCGTACCCCGCCGCCAAGGAATCCTCCGCGCTGACGGTTTCCCGCATTCTCAAAGAGGTGACCACAGCGGGCACCGCAGCCTCGGTGGGTCGCCTGGGATTTGACAAACCATGCGGCGGGAAAACCGGCACGACCAACGACTTCAAAGACGCATGGTTCTCAGGTTTCACCTCAAGCCTCACCTGTGCCGTATGGGTCGGATTTGATTCTCCGAAAAAAATCTTCTCGGGCGGCTATGGTGCCGCACTCGCGCTACCGATCTGGGTGGACATCATGAAATCGGCCGACCGTCTCGGCTACAAAGCCGGTCAGTTGAATAGCAAAGGCAGCCGCATCCGCACCGATCGCTGCCGGCTTTCGGGCAAACGGACCACCGCTGGCTGCATCGCAGCGGGCACTGCCTACTCGGATGAAACCCCGGCCGACATCGCGCTCTCCGACAACGACTTTTGCCCGATCCACCCAGCTCGCGCTCAACTCGTCGATGAATCCGACGGATCGGGTTCTCAAGAACTGGACCTCCCGCCGCCGCGCGCCCTCCCCGTGGATGACGAGCCTTTGAAGGCAATCCCGGTGGAGTGATCTAGCTGAAGGCATGAGGCCCGTTGACGCTGCTAGAATTTTCGGTTAGTTTCTATCAAGTTCCGCAAGTCTGGCCCGGACCAAATCATGTAACAACTCGTGGTCCACCGTCCAATCCACTGGGATCTGAAAGCAGTTCTTAAACACCACCAACGTGCCGAGCCTTGCCTGAAAGTCCTCGATGATCTGTGGGCTCCATGCTGAAAATGTCAGGTGTTTTTTGTAGGCACAAACCCCTGCCACGTATTTTCCGCCGCGGTGAATCGTGGGAACATTCCACGAAATTTTCGACTCCAACTCGGGAAACTCTGCAAGGATCGAGCCTATCACGGACCGGAGCGTCTCTTGTTTCGTTGCATCCTGAGCAGTTAGGTAGTCTTCGATGGATTGGAATTTCGCGGGCTTCATGGTTCGCTACAACTTGAAAAATCGTAAACAGCAAGCATCGATCGGGCAAGCCCATGGGGAGCGGCGGGCCAAGGGATTTTTCGACATTTTCTCCGCATGTCTGCGCCGCTGAGCCGAACTAATTTATCGGAAAATCCATCACACCGGATTTCTCCATTTTCTGATTGCTATACAGGTATAACAACACCAAGCATGATTTCATGCTTGCCATCAGACTGCCGCCCGATGTCGAGAGTCGACTTGAACGTCTGGCCAAGAAGACTGGACGAACCAAAACATTTTATGCCCGCGAAGCAATTCTCGAGCACCTGGAAGACTTGGAGGACACCTATTTGGCTTCTCGGCGCTTGGAACGGCCGGCGAAAATTTATTCAGCCGAGGAAGTGAAGCATGAGCTGGGCCTATAGTTTCGATGAACGGGCATTCAAGGAATTGCGCAAGCTCGGCAATCAGGCTCAACGCGACATCATTGCCTACCTGGACGAAAGAGTCTCAGGTGACGCTGATCTTCGCCGTTTCGGAAACGGCATCAAGGCAGACCTTGCTGGATTGTGGCGTTACCGAGTCGGCGATTACCGCATCCTTTGCCAGATCAGAGATAAGGAACTTCTGATGCTGGTGGTGGCTGCCGGACATCGCAGGGATGTTTACGAGTGAGCCAAACACCCGGATGAAACAAGGCAAGCGCCGCTGCACCCCCGAAAAACGGCGGAGCCATCCGCAAGGAAGTGCAACCCTCAGCGGCGTGAAATTCTGGAAATGTTGAATGGTGTGACCTGACCCGGTTGAGGGCCGGATGCGCGGAGCGATCAAAAACGGGTTTGAGGCGAACTTTACATTTTGTCTGGGATTTTGAATCATGCTGGAGCTGCCGCGATTGCCGGCCTTGTCGTAGGCATAGGTGTCGCTGAGCCCGGTGCCGTCGGTGCGGCGGTGAGGTGAGAGCGACTTAAGAGAAGGCTACTTGTATCATTGGCGAGGATTCTCCCTTCCATACATGAAATTACCCTTAGCTACAAAGCGATCTTCAGTTTGTCCGTGAAATTGAATTGGTCAAAGTCGTCAGCGGCACTTGGTCGGTTCGAGAGGAAAAGCAATTACGCGAGGCGCTCAAATAGACTGCGAAGTTCAATCGCCGCATTTATAGACTTTCCGCCCCTCTGCGCTCTTTGCGCCTTTGCGGTAAACTCTTCTTCCTCCATCCTCCGCGCATGTCCGCACCGCTCTGCCGAACCCTCTTGCCGGAAAACCCATCGGCAGACGACATTCTCAATACCTTCCTCGACTACCTCACCGCCACCGGCACCGAGCCTTACGACCACCAGGAAGAGGCCATCCTCGAACTGTTCGCGGGCAACAACGTCATCCTCAACACGCCGACCGGCTCTGGCAAGTCGCTGGTCGCGCTCGCGATGCAGTTCAAATCGCTCTGCCAAGGCCGGCGCTCGTACTACACCGTCCCGATCAAGGCGCTCGCGAACGAAAAATTTCTCTCACTCTGCCACGTGCTCGGCCCGGAAAATGTTGGCATGATCACCGGCGACGCCACCGTGAATCACGACGCGCCGGTCATTTGTTGCACCGCAGAAATTCTCGCCAACATCGCCTTGCGCGACGGAGCCAATGCCCCCGTGGACGATGTGATCATGGACGAGTTCCACTACTACTCCGACCACTCGCGCGGCGCGGCGTGGCAAATCCCGCTTCTCACCTTGCCGCGTGCGCGCTTCCTCCTCATGTCCGCCACCCTCGGCGACTCGGCGTTTTTCTCGAAGCAACTCACCGCGCTGACCGGCGCGCCTACCACCCTGGTGCAGTCGGATCAACGCCCAGTCCCGCTCGAGTTCGAATACTCCACCACCCAGCTGCAGGAAAAAATTGCCGAGCTCAACGAGCAAGGTCGTGCTCCGGTTTACCTCGTCCATTTCACCCAGAACGCTTGCGCGGACACCGCCCGCGACTTGCTCTCCACCAACTTCTGCACCAAGGAGGAAAAGCACGCTATCGCCCGCGCCCTCGACGACGCGGATTTCCGCTCCCCCTATGGCCGCGAGCTCTCGAAAATCCTCCGCCACGGCGTCGGCATCCACCACGCCGGCCTGCTGCCGAAATACCGCCTACTCGTCGAAAAACTCACCGCCCGTGGCTTGTTGAAAGTCGTGTGTGGCACCGACACCCTCGGCGTGGGCGTCAACGTGCCGATCCGCACGGTCATGCTCACGGGGCTTTGCAAGTACGATGGACGCAGTACTAAGATTCTGGCGGTCCGTGATTTCCGCCAGATCGTGGGTCGTGCAGGACGCCGTGGATTCGACACCACCGGTTACGTCGTCGCCCAAGCGCCCGAGCACATCATCGAAAACCTCAGGCTCGCCGCGAAGGCAGCGGCTAACAAAAAGAAGAGTTTCGAAAAGCGCAAGCCGCCCGAGAAAGGCTACGTTCATTGGGATGAGGCCACCTTTGCCAAACTTCAGGTAGCCCCGCCCGAGCCGCTCGTTTCGAGCTTTTCGGTGCATCACCACACGCTCCTCAACGTCCTCTCCCGCACCACCGAAGACGGCTGCGCCGCGCTCAAAAAAATCATCGACGACAGCCACGAGCCCGCCTCCAAAAAGAAGGCACTCAAGAAGCACGCCTTCAAACTCTTCCGCGGCCTCATCGGTGCGAAGATCCTCCACATCATCCCGCCCGCCAAGCGCAGTGGCCCGCAGAAAGTCGCGGTCGATGTCTCGCTGCCCGAAGATTTCTCGATCAACCACGCGCTGAGCCTATACCTATTGGATGCCATTCCACAGCTCGACAAGGAAGCCGAGGACTATGCATTCAACGTCATTTCCTTGGTCGAGGCGATCCTTGAGAACCCTGAGATGGTGCTCCGCAAGCAGGTCGATTTATTGAAGTCCGAGCTCATGGCGCGCCTCAAGGATGAGGGCATGGAGTATGATAATCGGATCGCGCTGCTAGACGAAGTCGAGCATCCCAAGCCTGGGGCAGAATTCATCTACACCACCTACAATGCCTTCAAGCTCCGCCACCCGTATCTCGGTAGCGAAAACGTCAAACCCAAGGCAGTGGCACGCGAGATGGTGGAGAACTATCAGTCATTTGAAGACTATGTAAAAACCTACAAGTTAGAGCGCACCGAAGCCATTTTGTTGCGCCACCTTGGCGAGGTTTACAAGGTCCTCGCGCAAACGGTGCCCGACTCTGCGAAAACCGAGCACCTGCATGAAGTGGAATCGTTTCTTGAACTCATCGTCCGTCACACCGACTCCAGTTTGTTGGATGAATGGCAAGCGATGAGTGGCAAAGCGGAAAGCGGAAATCTAAAAGCTCAAACTCAAGATCCGGCAGCTACCGTCGCAGAATTCAAAAAGAAAATCCCCTACACCAAGGATAAAACGGCCTTCACGCGCCACCTCCGGAATCACATTCTCACCATCGTTACTGCGCTTTCGCGTTACGATACTGAGGCGGTGATGGGTCTGATTCGCCCGGAAGATTCCAGCGGCAAGCTGTGGTCGAACGAGCGGCTACTGCAGCGGCTCAATGCCTATCATGAGGCTCGTGGGCAGATTCGGCTCGACCCCGAAGCGCGCAACGCACGGCACACGCACGTTGCGGATGATGGCCTAACAATTCACCAGACTCTGATCGACCCAGACGACTTGAACGACTGGTCGCTTCATTTCACGCTCGACTTGGAGAAGTCGAACGAAGCACGGACACCGGTGCTTTATTTGGAATCGATCGAACTGATCGGTTGAGGTCCGGTGTGGGGAGCCACCGTTTACGGCGTCACCTTGATGCGGATGTTTTTGTAGAGCGTGGTGCTGCCCTTGTCGTGTGCTTGGATGGCCAGGGTTCCGCCGTCTGGCAGCAGCTTGGTGGTCGCTGCCTCGGTTTGGTA
>Ga0164294_10002833_pt1 | contig 15472 bp, 14 predicted proteins | sample GEODES005metaG_FD_111479 | JGI IMG/M metagenome (GOLD analysis project Ga0164294, IMG submission 111479) | Oligotrophic lake water microbial communities from Sparkling Lake, Wisconsin, USA - GEODES005 metaG | ecosystem: Environmental > Aquatic > Freshwater > Lake | place: USA: Sparkling Lake...
CACATACCTTCAACGCTGTGACACACACGGTCTAGATTAATTTTCAAATCATCCGGATGATCCACTTCACCTAACACTGAGTTACCACTTTTGATTTGCTCATTAATTGTGTTGACTGCTTTGCTGATTTCATGCATGGGGTAGACACGGTCATTTGCATTGCGCTTGTTGCCTTCAATACAGATGCCTTTCAAATAGAGGCTCTTACCCTGGCCATCAGGCCCAGATTCTTCTAGAACCTGGATATTGGCCTGGTTAAAGGTAAGTTGTTCTCTTAGTGTTTTCATGTATTAACTGCGAGCAACTGGGCTCTTTGTGTTAACACCTGTTGCTTGTGCCAAGTGTGGCTTGGTAGCAGGTTTTTGACCTTTCATGCTGTTGCCAGCCTTGTTCTGAAAGTCACCGATCAAGTCTTTGGTTTGGTTGCTATAAGCGCCGGCTGCATCATGCTTGCCACCACCTTCGCCACCAGCGTGTACTGGCTTGACTGAGTTGCCAATTGGACCTTTTGCACCTGCATTAGCAGCCACAGTAGACTTCTTGTTAACACCACCTTCTTCAGATGTAACTGGCTTTGGAGCGGCTTTCAATGAAATTGCTTCCATCATTTCGCCTGTGTCGTCCATTTCAATAGCGTCGCCGCCTTCGTCAGGACCAAATCCGTCGCCGTCGCCCATGTCGTCGCCGCCCATCAAGTCTTCAAATTCAGCCATCAACTGGTCCAATTTGTCTTCAAGATTAAGGATGTCGTCTTTAGATGCTGGCTCGCCGCCGCCTTCGTCGTGCATGTCTTCGATGTCATGAGTAAGATCATCACCGGCTTCTTCAGCGCCGTCATCAAACTCAGCGTCTGATTCTTCGCCTTCCATGCTCATGTCTTGCTCTTCGTCGGCTTCGATGTTGTCGATCAAGTCATCACTAGCGTCGCCGCCCATGGCGTCTTCATCAAGGTCTTCTTCTTCGGACTCGTCAAGTTCTTCCTCAGCAGACTCATCAAGGTCTTCTTCGGCTTCTTCTTGCATCAAGTTTTCGTAAATCTCACGGCTCTTGGCCACAACGATGTCATGGAAAAGTTCGCGAGCTTTTGCTTCTTCATCATTGATCACGTATTCGATCAATTGTTCAAATCTGTTCATAAGGAAACTCCTATAGGTTAAAGTGTAATGTTATTTACACACTAGGAGAAAAAGTAGCGGTTTATGGGGCCAAAATGGCGATAAATTACATCGCCGGGGCTTCGGGGGCAGGTGCATACTGTTGACGCACCAATTTGAGTTTTTCTTTGTATTCAACTGTGCGCACATCATTCATCTTGCGCAGTTTGTTTAACTGACGTAGAGTTAGATGCGTTTTACGCAGATCGCCCAGTTGTGTTTGGCTGTTGTCTTGTGCTAAATCCTGATAGGCTTCAGGATCTTTGTGCCAAAATTCATTTAGTATCATGTGAATATTTATGCTGCCGGAGCACCTGCGCCACCCACGCCTCCGGGTACTACAGGACCTGCTGGTGCTGATCCTACTTCAGGTGTGCCTACCCCTGCTGGCTCCATTTGCCCAATTTCTTCGCCAGTTTCGATATCTGTCTGCATAGCACCTGGATTAATACCCACGGCACGTAGATCACTACCGGCAACTTTGAGTTCTGGATCTTCACGTTCTTCACGCCACATGTCTTCGTTGTCTTTGATTTCGCTTTCGGTTAAGCCCAAGAAGCGTTCAAGCAAAAAGCGTTTTGACATATAAGGTAGTGGTTCTAACTGCATAAATGCCTGTATACGTGTGTTATCTAATTCGCTTTGACGATAACTTGCAAAGTTTTGAGGTGCGTTAAAGCCTAAACTAAACAGGCCAGAGTCTATGTTAAACCCACGCCATTTCAAGAACATCTTGAATTCATCGTCTAGTTTTTGAGCAATTAAGGCCTGTAAACGTTCACAATACTGGTTGAATCTGTATTCTTGTATAAGGGCTGTGCCTACTTTTCCGTCGCTTAAAGCACGGTCTGAGTCATCAGGACCAGTGGGCAAGTAACTGCTGGGCACACGCAAACCACGGGCCATCTTGTTGTTAAAGTACTTTAAATCGTCAATCTCGCCAAGGTTTGCGCCGCCTTGTAATGTTTCTACTGACGATCCACGACCGTCCTGCCCTTGGGGAAAGAAGTAATCTTCGTTGATTGATAACGGATTATAACTTGAATCCATCATATTTTGTCCACCACCTGTTATGGTAGGGATTCTACGCTGATGCATTTCATTTTTCACACGTTCCACAAACTGCATAGCAAGGTGGCTGGGCATGTTGCCCACGTCAATCTTGAAGATTCTACGCTCTGGAGCACGGCTCACACGATAGATAAGAATAGCATCTTCCAGCAGTTCTTTCTGTTTGTAAACTTTGTAAATTTGTTCTAGAATACTGCGTCCAAAAGGCCAGAACACATCCAAACCTTCATTCAAACTGCAATGCACCACGTGCTTGGCATCAATTGTGGCTTCGTTCATGGCCTGCATAAAGCGACTGTTGCCCACTCCGCCTCCGGCACCGCCGTTGGGCATGGTGTAGTTACTACTGCCTGATATGGTACCTGTCACAGGATTGGTCATGTAGTCTGTGGTAGTCTTGGCTGCCACAGTCATGTTCTGGAAGTTGGGGTTGATGTCACGAATCACATACTGCTCAGGTCTCTTGCCTTCTGACTCGTTCACAATGATACGCATGATCTTGCTCATGTCGACCCAGTACATTTCAAATGTTTCTGGATCACGCACAAACACTTGATCGCCGTACTTGATGGTGTTACGGAACAGTTTAAAAATGCGTTGGTCTAGTTTGTTTAGTTTGACCCACTGTTGCATTTGCTTCTTGATAATTTCAATTTCGTGATCAGTGGGCTTGTCGTTGTACTTGACATCAAACGGTGTGCCGTTGGTTTCGCTCAGTTGTGTGGAGAATTCAGCAATGATGTCTAAACAGGCATTGACTTCTGAGTCCATGTCCATGTTTTCGTACTGGTTGTAACGTTCCACACGGTTGGGGTGACCTGAGTAAACTTCCGGCAGTCTACTGGCATAGTTGCGGAACACAAAGTCTGCCTGTGTCGAACCGCTGTTGCCGTCGTTGCGAGGGTAGTTGGGTAAACCAAATTGATTTGATCCTGATATAGGACTTTGTGCTCCAGAGTTGTCTGCAACTTTGAAATACTTGCGCCAGGAACCTTGTTGTTTATCTGCCATAGTAGTTTATTTACCGGGATTACTGTTGCACACGCAGGATCTTAGTTTGTATGTCGTTGCCGTTCTTGGCAATTCTAACCAGTTCGTCAATTGCGCCCGCCTGCTTGCCTATCATCATGGCCATGTTGTTGAATGCACTCATGATGTCAGGACCTGAAGTGATCGAAGCAGGACCTTGTACAAATTCTGGGCCTGCTTCACCGGCAATGCCCAATTTGCCTGCGGCCAGATCACCACCTTCAGCAAATGTGGGTATTTCCACGTGAATGTGCCCTGCTGTGGCTTTTGAACTAGGGTTGTTATATTCATCAATGGCTAAACTAGCACCTTGTTTGTTTAACCAAGTAACAAGTTCTTTTCCTTGTTCTGGAGTAGGCTTTTTATCTAGTGCAAAGTCAGCAGCCAGTCCTTTGGTGTGTTTACTTGAAGATGCTTTTTCTTGATGGAAATTATCATTGAACGAACTAAAATATCCAAACCCTTGTATATTTTCCTGTATGTTCTTGGCTAGTGCAATTATGTTAGGACTGAGTTCAGCCCCTTCGGCTTGTACGTCACCAGTTTTGAGTTTAAGGCCTTGCTGTTCTAGCGTCTCTCTAGTGGTACCTTGTGGTGCTGTTGCATCTTGTGGCTTGGTAGGTTTCCACCCCGATGCTTGTAAATTTGATTTAGCAGTATCTCGTGCACCACCGGTATTACTACGTAAAGCCGCTTGATTTTTTGTTGCGGCATTATATTCCTCTTGTGCTTTCTTTTGATCTATACTTAATGGATCAATACCTAGTTTTTGTCTAGTAGACGCAGTGGACATTGCTTTATCAAGCGCGGCTCTCTTGATCTTTGCATCATCTGCGGCACGTTTATCAATTTCGGCTTCAATTTGAGCGTTTGCCTCTTCTTTAGCAATGACTACTTTTTCTTGCTTTAATAATTCAAGTTTTTCATTGTAGTATTTTACTTCACGATCTGCGGCAGCTTTTTGTTCAGGAGTCTTTGCTATCTTCTGATTGGCCATAGCCGTTTTCAGTTGAGATTCAACTCCTGTTATCTCTGTTTGCTTTTGTTCTACTTTGTCTTCTTTTGCACCCAAGCCAACTAAACTTAATAGTTTGTTAATGCCTTTGGTCAGGAGACTAAACCCATCGGCCAACTTGTCTGTAACTCCAGTTAGTTTCTGCATGTTGGCCAACGCATTGGGTATGCCTTTGAACACATCCTGTTCCAGTTTCTTGTTGACATCCTGTTGTTTCTTGATCAGGCTGCCGTATTCATTGGTAATAGCATCGCCCTGGCCCTGCTGTTGTTTCAGTTGATCAGCGGCTATTTTCTTTTGTGCTTCGTCCAATCCCATCTGATTGATCAAGGCCAACTTCTGCATGGTGCTGGTTTTGAACTGGCTATCTGTGCCAGCATCCAACGCACTGCGTTGCACACCAATTGTTTTTTCGTAGTCCGCACCTGCACTAGCAACTTTCTCAAAACCTTTGGTAGCAGTTGTGGTTCCTGCTTCTAGATCTCTTGCGTATCTACCCATTTCACCAAATGTACTGATGTTGGCTTTTTGTGCGGCTTGGTTTCGCAAGTTGCCGTTCACACTGGCCATGAATGCTTCTGCTGATTCATCACCAGCCATGGCTGCCACTTGTAAACCTTGTTTCAAGCGTTCTGCGGCTGCCAGACTTTCTTTGTCGCCTTTGAGTTCCAGCATACGCAGTTTAGCATTGAACTGTTCGTTCTCTCTAGCACGATCCAGCAAGGCCTGTTGTTTTTGTGCGCTCATGCCAGTGAGTTTGGTCAGTTTGTCCTGTTCATAAATATATGCTCTGGCACCATCTGCTAGTTCTTTGCTGGTCATGTTTTGCGCACGACCTGCTAAGGTTTGATTCTTGATATAACGTAGAGTACTTTCGTTTTGTGCTTCCTGGGTGATACCCATCTTGAAGAAACCAACTCTACTGCTTTCCAGTGCTTCGCCTACTTTGGCAAATTCTTTGCGTCCTTGTGCTACTGATCCAGACATCAAGGCAAGTTCTTGACTGTTGGCCGCTACCAATGACACATAACTGTCCAACTGGTTCATGCTTAGGCCCAGTTTCTTTGCATCGTTGAATACCCCGGTCATGCCGTCGCTGGCAGCTGCGCCTGATTCTTGAAGTTTGCTGTATCCTTGATACAACTTGTCAGCCATGTCATTAGCGGCTTTGGTATAGGCAATGGCAGCCGTGGCTGCCATGGTCAGGCCACCAATTACTGCTTTCATTACAATACCGCCGGGCAACAACAAGGTCAGTGCCGTGCCTGCTAACACAGCCGCTTTGGACATTTCGTCCAGGCTAGAATTAAAAGCGGCAGCACCTTTTTTGCCTTCGTACATGGCCTTGGTGCTTTCAATGCCAGCACCTGCCAATGCGCCCAATGCTTGTGCAGCTGAGTTAGCGCCTTTGGTAAAACTTTCAGATCCATACTTGGCTTTCATCTGAGCATCTTTTAACTGCTCAGCAGATTGTTGTGTTACTCGCCCAAATTGAGCCAGGTCGTTCTGAACCTGGAGCATTGCGGCACTTAACTGTCGCTGTACATCTGTGATATTTTCATCTGCCATGATTTCTGCCTATAAGTAGAAGTATATTTATAGGCGATATATGTCCCAATCTGCGAACCCATTAAAACAATATTTTAGACAGCCGTCAGTTTACTTGCGCCTGCCTTCTGAAGGTAAATTTTGGCCCTCTGGCGCTATCAGCATGCCCCCAAACAAAGAATTGCCAGTTTTACCCATGACCGCAATTGACGAAATCACATATCGCACACCTGATGCGCTGTTTAACGGATCGGCTGTGGTCAATGTAATTCAAAGTTGTATCCCCGATATCAAGGATGCATGGAGTGCACCAGGTGCTGATCTTAACTCTATCCTAGTGGCCATTAGAATTGCCAGTTATGGTCATGACATGGAAATCAACAGCGAATGTCCAGAATGCAAAAACACCGATGAATACACAATCGATTTACGAATAGTACTAGATGGTTTAACAATGCCAGATTACACAACTCCGCTCAAAGAAGGCGATCTGGAAATAGCATTTCAACCCATGACCTATCGTGATCAGAACGATGTAAACGTAAAACAGTTTGAAGAACAACGTGTGTTACAAGCAGTTCCAGGTAGTGATTTACCTGATGAACAAAAACTTGAAATGCTAAATCAGGCCTTGCAAAAAATCACAGAACTAACTGTAAGTGCGCTAAAGTGGAACATTGCAAGTGTTAGAACTCCACAGGTGTTGGTAACAGATCCTGTACACATTGAAGAATTTTTACGCAACGTAGATAGAAAATTGTTTATTAAAATTCGCGATCTAATTATTGAGAAACGCAATACAAGTGAGTTCAAACCTGTGCAAATCAGGTGTGCCTCTTGCGAGCACGAATACAACCAAACCGTAACATTAGACCAAACAAGTTTTTTCGATCAAGCCTCCTAAACCTATCGGCTGAAGAAATTTCCGCCACAGTTGATCGCATGGAAAAGGAGGCAAACGATTTGAAGGCTCAATGCTTAAAAATGAGTTGGCACATGCGCGGCGGCGGCACCTACGAAGATGTGCTCAACATGAGTTTTAGCGAACGAAACATGATTGCGGAGTTGATTAAAAACAATCTTGAAACCACACAAAAATCAAAACTACCTTTCTTCTGATGAACATAGAACAAGTCAAAATGGATATAGAATCCTGGATCGAGAACTTTATAGAAGTTCCGCATCCTAGTCTAGGAGGATTCCCACCGTGTCCATTTGCACGAAGTGCAAGACTCAAACGCACCTATGGTGTGTTTCTCGGAGTAGATCCACTGTACGATCTAAAAAATCGAGCCAGGTACGGCATGGACACGTTTGAAGTTGTTATCTATGCTTACGATCCTGCGGAATGGTCACGTGAATTGTTTGCCAACAGCATCGAACTTGCCAACCGAGAGACACTCATACCTAGAGACTTGATTGCCATGGAGGATCATCCGGCAGATCCAGAAATCGTAAACGGTGTTTGCATGAACCAAGGCACCTATGCACTTGCACTAATACAAGGGTTGAGTGATCTCAATGCCAAAGCAAAACAAATGGCAGATAAAGGCTTTTACCACAGATGGCCAGAACAATATTTACAAGGCCTGTTCAATCATAGGCAAGATCCAAGATGACCTACCAATTTGCTAGAATTGATTTGAGTCTAACTAATTATGAACCAACTGTGAAATGGGAATACCTACGTGACCCGGACATTACAAAGTTAAATCAGATCTACAGAGATTATTGCAAGTACAAACATTTTGCAAGTGTAATGCCCATCTTTGATAGTCGTTATACTGATTCAATGACTGACGTTATAGGATACTATGACGAAGACAAGTTAGTTGCGTTTAGTTTAATCCGACGCTACGATAACCACAATGCTCTATGCGATCAATTTGCATGGAACTATAACAACCCCCGATTAAGATTGGGAATAGAAACAATGAAAACAGAGTGTGCTATCTACCGAGAACGTGGATTCAAGTACCTGTATCTTGAACAAGCACACCTGTATAAATCCGAAATAGAAGGATTTGAAATACTAGGACCACTGGAGTAACTATGGATTTATACACAATTTGGGCAGACAAAGAAGGTGACATATCAGATCTCGACTGGGTCAACGGAATGAAAAGTTTCTTTGATCATTTGATCTCCGAAGGCAAGATGGAATCATACAGAATCACCCGATGCAAGATGGGATTCCGTTCAATTGCAGATATGCCCGAATGGATGATCATCATGGAGTTCAATGGTATGGCTCAGATGGATTCGGCATTTAAAAGAGTAGCACCACTTGAAGGTGAACTCGAAGTCAAACACAAAAGCTTCAATCAATTTGTCTCGGGCAACATACAACATGCCTTGTTTAGAGATTGGCCAGATACTAATCTATGAGTTTAAAGACTTACTACGTAAGTCTGTTGTTTTCGCTTACGCTCAACAACTGATTGTTTCTTAATTATTTGTATTAAGTATCATCCAGATTATGTGGTCATAATTCACCGTATGCACGGTGAAAATGAGAGCGCATCATCCGAGTGACAGCAGTCATCTATACTAATGAGATTGTGTTTGCACACACGGAGGCGGTTGACCGGTACCCCCTACTCACGCTTCACATATCAACGGAACCCTAGTAACCCGATATAGATCCAAGTCCTATAAGCATGGGGTGTATCTTCTTCACAGAGCCCAAACCATTTGTTGCCTTAAGTTAGCAATTTGCCTTTGACGCCCAAGTCTGAATATGGTATCTCGCATATCCTCAATGGGGCTGAGCCATAGCACTCAGCACAGTGTCGTGATCGCTGCCTGTTAAATTTTGTTTATAATGTGTGAGCCATGCACCCGAACCTGGATGTGGCCGTTGTAATAATCTCGTGATTCCAATACTCGTCTTGAAAATTGTTCTCTAGCCTCAATGTATGAGCATTCTGACTTGGAGTTGCAATAGTAAAGTATTTCTCTGGTGAAGTTTTCGGTGCCTAGTTTGATTACGTCTGCGGTCAATTCCGGGCTTGACCCATAGTACTCTCTCCAATCACTATCGATCTTGGAGCGTATCTTTTTCCGCTTCTTTGTGCCGTTTTTTTGTTTTACAGTCTTGTATGTTGTTTTGCTAAATTTTGCTAATTTTTTGCCTATGTACTTGCGTCCAGTGAGATTACATGTGATCAAGTAAACAAATCCAACACACTCTTCGGGCAACGTCTCAATTGGGGTATCTTGATATAGCCATGTCATGTGTTGTATGCGATTTATCCTTGCGTTATAGTTATCTCTTTTGTTGCCTTGTTGTGAATTTTAATGAAAATCCAATAATGTTTCTAATTCTTCAAAATCTTGACCATCTACTTGATTACGGTTCAAATTTTCCAAGATGTTGTAAAGTATTTGTAATTCTTCTCTACTGCGTGTTTGTGGCCATCCTAATTTTACACTAACTTCGTGTAATTCAAGCCGTCGACGAATGCGTTCACGCAGATCTAGTGTTGGGTTAAATTCATTGATCCAACCAAAACCCAATGCAATATCTCTAATGCCTTGAGGCAAGTTATTGAATTTTTTAGAAAAATCTGGATCTGTGATAATTTTTACATCACCAAATTTTTCTAGTTTGCCACTTTCTCTGAACATACCAGTATAGCCCCATCGTACTGCATGAATGACTCCGCTGAGAGCATATTTACGGTACCGATGTAAAAATTCTATATTACATTCATGGTCCTCTAAAGTTTCTGTAGGATAGCCAATGAACATCAGGCTGATGTTTTTAATACCATACCATGCACTCATCTTGAAGTGAAAATCTATGTCGGCGTTACTGTAATTTTTACCCATGTGTTTTCTTACACGGTGACTAAAACTTTCAATGCCTGTTACAAACAGATTGGCTCCACCGGCGGCCATTAATTCCCAGTCACTCTCTGTTTGATCAAGCCTAGTACGACAAATAAACTGTCCCATATATTTGATGTCTTTGAAATCTGGATCTGACTGTTTGAGTTCTTTCAAGTGATAATTAATTTCTCTCCACACTTTCATGTTGCCGTTGAGAAGACTGTCAGTGAAGTGAAACAAGTTAACATCAAACTTTTTCTTACCGTTTATAATTTCCTGAATAACATTATCAGCGGTGCGATTTTTAAATTTTGGCCACATTTCAGGAATATTACAAAACGAACATTTACGAACACATCCGCGGCTTGCAGTGATATAGATTCCTGGTTCGTAGGTATAAAAATAGTTCACTGGCTCGATTCCAGTGTAATCAGGAAGGGGCAGTGTGTTTAAATTTTCAATTTGTTTAGGAGGTTGGCCGTTTATACCTGGATACGTTTCATTGCCGTTAAGTAGTTCAACAAATGCTTCTTCTCCATCCCCTTGTATAAAATAATTAACCAAACCAACTTTGTGTGCATAATCAGCAAATGTGGACGAATCTAAACTGTTAGTATCCATGCTAGGTAAACTACACGGCCATGCATAACTTCCGCTACCGCCTATCACAATCTTACCTTTATATTTGGCACGTAATGCTTGTAGTACTACCCATGCTGCCATTACACTCATACGGCTAAACACAGTGACACCTATCATATCAGGATTAGTAGATACTATGTTGTCCACGAAGTCGCCGAGCACTTGATCTAATTTTTGTTTAGTGGCAGCAGTTAATTCTAGTCTTTTACATCTCCAGTATTGCTCTAGTTCTTGCCACGTGTCTGAATCAACAGCATGATTCAAGTGAAGATTAAAATCAAACTGATCACAAGTCCACCCCACTGATTTTGCACACGCAGAGATTACTGCGGCAGCCGCAGGCGGGCGTTCTAGTTCTACACTGGGGGTATTGATAAATGCAAAATGTTTCATAAGTTTAATATGTTTCGAATACCAGTCACAAGATCATCGCAAGATTCTGTGTTACCACGAAATTTCCAAACACGGTCAGGATCTTTGTCCAAGAAGTTAATAACCTCTCGACTGTTCTTTTCATGAAAGTACCATTCCCAGAAATCTCCGCGCCATTGCCAATTGATAGTTCCACAAAAATTAAACTGATATGGAGCCGTAATTTCTGCTGGAGCATCAGGATAATTTTCTAAAAATCCAGAAAAATATTTTGGACGGTAAACAGCATCGTTTCGAAACCACGACTCTAGTCGTATATGGTCGCACCAAATAGTAGTTATGCGCCATTCTGTATCTGCCACGATTTGACCCGATTCATTCACAATAGTATCGGACTCTTGCTTGCTAAAAAAATCTATAGTCAATGTTTCTAAATCTTGTGCTGGCAGTTCAATCAAATTTGTACCTTCTGGAATGGTCAGTATTTGATTGTTTATGCGTATTTGCGGAGCAGTTTGTCCCCAACTGGCATGAGTTTCAAGTGTAAACTGATTCATATTAATTTGTCAACCATCCCACAGCGTATTCTTCGTTGACTAGATTGCAGTTGCATTTTTGTTCACATTCGACCCAGGCACGGCCAGCATCGTCAAAAGAATCAAATAGTTTGGCCCAGATGTCATTATCTAGCACATCATGTAAATTGTGTTGTGTGAGGTCCAGTTGATCTCTATAGGTCTGGTGGAAACTGTCTTTAAAATTTATTGTTTTACGATCAGTTGACATAGACACATAAGGGAAACTTACCCAACTGCACGGATGTAACACACCATCTGCACTCACATAAAGACCTCGATTGCCTATGCTACACATAGGAGTAACAAAAGAATTGTGTTTTTGTTTAATTTCGGTATACTTTTGTTTGTTATGATCAAGATAGGATTTATTCAACGGCAAACGGTCGCTCAGACTTATTAATTCTCTTTCATATCGATGAGTCTGACTGATAAACTCATCACGTGGCTCCAACGGGTCTGTTGTACCACCATATGCTTCTCCGTATTTACTGCCAAACTTTGTGCTGTAGGTAAACTGAACACCGTCACAACCAATATCTTTTGCTTGTGTTAATATGCGATCTCTATGATCTTGATTAAACGAGAACAATATAGTAGCCCAGTACACAAACGCAGAACTTTCCTTGCACATGATATCCATACCAGTCATGATTGATTCCCAATCGCTGCCAATACGATATAAATTATTAGATTGATTGTCGTACCCATCAATACTGAAATTTATAGTATCGTATTCGTTACTGATACTAGCAAACTTTTTCCACCAATCGGGTTTTCTGTAACTTCCGTTGGTAATAGTGTACACATGAATTTTTGGATTGTGTTGTTTGATATACTCAACGATATCCAAAAATTCACTGGCGTAGATAGGATCACCGATGTCACCACACATTGTAACACGTTGGACTGTATTTTTCAACAGGTCTGGTGTTAGTGTTTTTTTAAAAAATTCAAGGTCCAGTTCTTTGTTGATCCAAGGAACTGGCGCAGTATCATTGCGAGGACAACGAGGGCACTTGAGTGTGCATTTGCCGCTGACTTCAAAATGCCAATGATATAGTTGCCAAGGATACTTCATGGCGCAACTTCGATGAATTTAATTGAAGAATTGAACACAGTAGGCACAATTATATCGGCTGCTTGACACACAGTCAAGTGTGAAAGTTGATAGATATCAGTAAATCGATCAGGTTCGTGTTGATACCTATTGCGATTAAATTCGGTCTTGACAAGACCCAGTTTAATTTCTAAGTAATCAACATCTGGATACTCAACTTTTAACATTGCTCCAAATTCTGCCAATGCTTTTTTGCTCAAACTATAAGACAAGTTATTGGCATAATATCTGTTGTTGTTGGTACTGGTGATGTTTACAATTTTACATTTGGAATTGTTTGACAACATTTGTTTGCTCAACAATACAGGTGCAATAAGATTGGTATTTAAAATATCAACCACGTGCTGTGTTTGATGATTAACAAAATCAATTTTGCCACCAATGTCTGTGCCAGCACAGTTGATCAAAATATCGCAAAATCCTGGATTGTAGTTGATAACAGATGCAATATCTGACAAGTCTAACAGTTGCCGTGTTAGTGCCACGACATCATGATCATGCAATCGACTAACTAGTTCTTGACCCAATCCGCTTGATGTACCGGTAATTAATATTCTCATGCTAAATCAACATCTGTATTGTAACTTGTGAATCCGTTTTCTTTAACCACTTTGAGAATGTTTTCCACTCGCCCAGCCAGTTCATCTCTATGTGAAACTAACCAAATACTTTTATGACGTTCACGGCTCATCTTCTTAAGCAAGGCTAATGCATTCTCCACACCCTGTGTATCTAAACCGTTGTCAATCAACTCGTCAATGAACAACAAGTTGATTGGGCTGTATAGACTTTCCCATACATCACGGAATGCCCATGACATGGATAGGATCAATCGATTGCGTTCACCACGACTCAAGTTATCAAAGTCCAGTTCACGACCCAGTTCCTCAATACTCACAGTCAAGTCGTTTTGAAACTTCACAGTATGTGGCAGACCAATACGATCCAGATAGTGTGTGAGACGGGCGTTTAGATAACTCAAGTTTTGATCAATAATCTTTTTTCGTACAAAACTGTCTTTGCTTGTCAACAGTTTGAGCAAGAACTCCTGATGATCTTGCAAACGAGTCAGTTCATTCAAGGCATCATATGTTACAGTTTGTAGTGCCTGTCCTTGCATGTCTAAGATTTGCTCCTCGTATGGATCCGCATCTGCTTGACGTGCAGTTAAATCTTTGCGTAAGGTTTCAACAGTATTGCGATGATTCAGTGCTTGTTCTAACGAATCATAAAACACTGTGGGTGCTGTGCCTAGCACACCGATCTCAGTAGTGGTATCTTCATGCCCTTGGCGTTGGGTGTCGTTGGCCAAGAGTTGTAGTGCTGTTTCTTGTACCAAGGCCTGTTTGGCCTGCTTTAACTCATCCTGTTTGTCATCATGTAATTCTTGACCACACGAGTGACACCGGTGAGCATCCAGGGCCTCAATCTCTGTCTTGAGTTTATCCAACAGGCGGTTTAGTTTTGCATCGTCGGCATCAATTTGACGAATGTAACGTGTGGCATCGTCTAGAGATTTTTTCTTAACATGGAATACTTCTAGATCTCTATGTGCCTGTACTTCAGCATCAATATCTATATGTTCGAGATCTGCAATGGCCTGCTCTAGTTTGCCCACATCTTCATCACGTTTGGCAATCCATAGTCGCTGACGTTTACGTAAACTTTCTATTTGTTCTTCTATACGTTTGTTGGCTTCTTGAACAGCACGTATACGGAATTCTTCTGCTTGTATAGCATCTTTAGTCTGCCTATTAAGTTCTTTGATTGCATCAGCACGTTCTGATAACAATGTAATTCCCAACAACTGCTCAATAATAGTTCTTTGGTCATTGGCTTTCAAACTCAAGAACGGTTCGGTATAAGTGTTTAATGCTAATACATGCTTGAACATGTCGTGACTCATGTTCATCACACGCTCGATAGCATCCTGCGTTTCTCTTGAGTCGCCTTGTGCTTCGTCTTCGGCAGCCTTGTGTTCGTTGTTGATGTAGAAACGTAGCACATTGGGTTTACGCCCACGCTCAATTCTGTATTCTTGACTGTTGACGCTAAAGTCCAAACTGACCAACATGTTCTTGCCATTGGTTTTGTTTACTAGATTATCTTTGCGGATGTTTGAAAGTGCCTGTCCATACAGGGCATAACTCAAGGCATTGATGATTGTGGTCTTACCTGTGCCATTACGCGAACCGTCACCGCCAAGATCCAAGTTCTCGCCTAATACCAAGGTTAAGTCGTTGCGATCAAAGTCGATGCCTTGAGTAGATGCACCCACACTCATAAAGTTTTTAACAGTTAAGTTTTTAATTTGTATCATAAAGTCTGATAAATCTTCAACAGTAGTTTGTTGTCGTAAAATTCTGACTCAATGTTGGTGATCTGATCAGTCACAATCTGATCCACTGATTCAAATTTGACTTCACCAGGAGCCATGTCAGTATCTACAGACGAGTTCTTGTTGGGTATCAAGGCCATTTCTCTCAGGCCATAGTCTTTGATATAAGTTTCTTTGATGAAGTTGGCTTCTTCATATGAAATCTCAATGTCCAACTGCACCCGAACATGCATGCCCGGTGCAAGCAAGGTAGGTGCATTGTCAATAATGCTAGCCAGTCCAAGCACACGATATCGGGGTTGATCGGGCCAGGCATGGAACTCTGGCTTCTGCCCCCATTCTAGAATCATCATACCACGATCGTCGTCTCCGGCATCGGCGTAGTTGTGCGGGAAGCAGTTGCCAATGTATGTGATGTTTTTCTTGGTCTGTCGTTTGTGAAAGTGCCCGGTGAACACATGTTCAAAGTTTGTGAAGTCCTCTCTGCGTACTTCACCATGATCTGGCATCTCCACCATGGCATTCATTAGATATCCGGGTAGTTCAAAGTGCCCAAACATGTACCGGCCCGTTAGTTTGGGTATGCGTTTGTGATCATCGGCTACAAGCCAAGGAGCAATGACAACATCACCACTGCTAAACCAATCGTTACATATCTGTACACGGGGGAGATGCTTTGCCCATTCCACACTTTGTATGTCGCGCTTATCTCGATAATACAAATCATGATTACCAGGAATGAAATACACGTTTTCAAAATTATCATTCATGTGC
>Ga0164294_10002835_pt1 | contig 15471 bp, 9 predicted proteins | sample GEODES005metaG_FD_111479 | JGI IMG/M metagenome (GOLD analysis project Ga0164294, IMG submission 111479) | Oligotrophic lake water microbial communities from Sparkling Lake, Wisconsin, USA - GEODES005 metaG | ecosystem: Environmental > Aquatic > Freshwater > Lake | place: USA: Sparkling Lake...
CCCGCTCGCGGACCGCTCGCAGCCCGCCACCGCGCGCCACCGCCACGCGCTGACCCCCTCCTCGCCGCGCCAAATCACCCCCCGTCGGTCGACGTCGACCTGGGTGGGGCCGTACCGCCAGTCGGACCGGCGCGCCGCCCCCCGCGCCGCGAAGGCGGCAACCAGCCCGCCCACCCCGATCGCCGCCAGCGCCATCCCCGCCAACAGCACGCGGACCCCCCAGCCCGACGCGGCGTCACCGAAGGCCGCATACAGACACCACACCGTGCACTCGAGCGACACCAACACGGCCCCGCCCTCGGCCACCGCCTGCCGGAGCACCGCCCGCCGGGTCAACCCCGCCTCGTCCTCCCGGGTGTGCAGCCAACTGAGTCCGACCGACGCGCGCACAGACGCCCCCCACCGACGTAGCCGCAGACAGATTCTGACGCCACCCACCCCGCGCTATGCCGTACACTCCCGACCCGGAGGTCCTGTGACGCCCATGAGCCGCCGCGCCCTGCTCCACACCGCCGCTGCCGGCGCCGCCACGGTGACGCTCCCGCGCTTCCTGGCCGGCTGCGCGCACCCGTCCGCGCCCAGCGCAGCCAGCCTCGCCCCGTCCGCCGACGATCACCTGCGCCAGGCCTACGGCATCGACGCGGCGGTCGTGGGCCGCGTGATGTCCGCGCTCAGCGCGCGCGGCGCCGACTTCGCCGACCTCTACTTCCAGCACAGCCGCACGACCAGCGTCTCGCTGGAAGACGGCCTGATCTCCCGCGCCACCACCCAGATCGACCAGGGTGTCGGCCTGCGCGTCGTGGTGGGGGACCAGGTGGGCTACGCCTTCACCGAGGACCTCAGCGAAGCCGCCCTGCTGGGGGCGGCCCGCACCGCAGCCAGCCTCGCCCAGGGCGCCCCCGGCGCGCCCCCCGCCGCCTTCGCGCTGCGCGACGGCCCCCGCGGGATGTACCAGCTGGAGGTCCCCTGGTCGCAGGTCGGGGTCGACGCCCGCTTGCCCCTGCTCACCGCCATCGAGAGCCGCGCCCGGGCCAAAGACGGCTCGATCGAGCGGGTGTCGGTCCAGTGGTCGGACGGCGAGGAGCGCGTCACCATCGCCGACCTGCACGGAAACCTGTTCACCGACGTCCGGCCCATGATGCGCGTCTGGTGCACGGTCACAGCGCGACGCGGGAGCCAGACGGTCACCAACGGCAGCAACCTCGCTGGCCGCCACGGGCTCGGGTGGATGACGGTGGAGCGCGTCCAGCAGCTGGTCGACGAGGCGGTGGGGCGCACGCTGGTGCTCTTCGAGGCCCGGCGTCCCCCCGCCGGCGAGATGCCGGTCGTCCTGGCCGCAGGTGCGTCGGGGATCCTCCTCCACGAAGCGATTGGGCACGGCATGGAGGCCGACTTCAACCGCAAGGGCACCTCGATCTACAGCACGAAGATCGGGCAACCCATCGCCCCCGACTTCGTCACGATCGTCGACTCGGGGCTCGAGCCGAACGAGCGCGGCGCGCTGAATGTGGACGATGAGGGCGTCGAGGCCCAACGAACCGTGCTGGTGCGCAACGGCATCCTCGAGACCTACCTGCACGATCAGATCTCGGCCCGCCACTACGGCGTGGCCAGCACCGGATCGGGCCGACGGGAGTCCTTCCGGCATGTGGTGCTCCCGCGCATGCGCTGCACCTATATGGAAAACGGCCCCCACCAGCGCGACGAGATCATCGCGTCGGTGCGCGACGGCATCCTCGCTGAGACCTTCACCAACGGACAAGTCCAGATTGGCGCGGGTGATTTCACCTTCTACATCAAGAACGGCTGGCGCATCGAGGGCGGCAAGCTCACCCACCCGATTCAAGATGTGAACATCATCGGCAACGGACCGGCGGCCCTGCGCGCCGTCACGATGGCCGCCAACGACACCCGCCTCGACACCGGCGGATGGACGTGCGGAAAGGACGGTCAAAGCGTGCCCGTCAGCCAGGGCCTCCCCACCGTCCTCGTCTCGAAGCTGACGGTTGGAGGCGACCATGCGTGAGTCGCTGCTCCAAAGCACCCAAGACGTCATCGAGGTCGCGCGCCGCGCGGGCGCCTCCGACGTGGCCGCGTGGGGGAGCCACGAGCGGTCGGTGAGCGCCAGCTGGCGCGACGGTCGCCCCGAGACCGTGCAAGAGTCGGTCAGCCGCGGGCTCAGCCTGCAGCTGTTCGTCGACGGGCGCTACGGGACGCACACCACCAACGACCTGCGACCCGACGCGCTCGCCGGCTTTGTGCGCGAGGCCGTGCTGTGGACGCGAGCGCTGCAGCCCGACCCGTTCCGTGAGCTCCCGCCCCGCGCGTCGATGCCCGACGCCCTCCCCGATCTCGCCCTCGAGGACGACGCAGTCCGGACGGTCCCTGCGGAAGGCCGCGCGGCTTGGCTCGCCGCGGCCGACGCCGAGGCGCGCCGCGACCCGCAGGTGCTGTCGGCCACCAGCGAGTGCTCCGAACAGGAGCGCTGGACCGCGCTGTCGACCAGCCACGGCTTCTCCGGTGCCTACGGCGCGACGGGCGCCTGGGGGACGGTCGCCGTCACTGTCCGCGACGCCGACGACCGGCGACCCGAGGCCTACGAGCTGCGCGGCGGTCGGCGCCTCACCGATCGCGGGGACGGGGCCGCCCTCGGGCGCCTCGCGTTGACCCGCGCCCTGGCGCGGCTGGGCAGCGTGAAGGGCCCGACCGGGGTCCACACGATGGTGGTCGAGCCCCGCGCTGCCGCTGCGCTGGTCAGTCGCCTCCTCGCACCAGCCAACGCGCGCGCCTTGCAGCAACAAGCCTCTTTTTACGCCGATCGGATCGGCACCCCCTGCTTCTCGGAGCAGCTCACTGTCACCGACCGGCCGCTCCTCCCCGGGGGGCTCGGCTCGCGCCCCTTCGACGGCGAAGGTCTGACCGCGCGGGACCTGCCGATCATCGAGGCTGGCGTGGTGCGCCACGTCTATGTCGACACCTACTACGGCAAGAAGGCGAAGCTCGCGCCCACCACCGGTGGCGGGAGCAACCGGGCGTTCGCCCTCGGGCCCCGCGACCGCACCGGCTGGATCGCCGACGTCGGGAGCGGCATCCTGGTCACCGACTGGCTGGGCGGCAACCACGACGCCACCACGGGCGACTTCTCGCTGGGGTTGCAGGGCCACCGCATCACGGCCGGCCAGATCGGCGCGCCGGTGGGCGAGATGAATGTGACGGGGAACCTGGTCGCCCTGTTCCGCGCGCTGCGCGGCGTCGGCAACGACCCCTACGGAGCGAGCGCCACCCAGGCACCGACGCTGGTCTTCGAAGGCGTCTCCTTCTCCGGCGCCTGACCCCGAAGCGGCGAGCGGGCCGCCGGGTTATGCCACCGCATGCAGGACGAAGACAACGACGACGGACTCGGCGGACGCTTCCGCGACCGCCAGGCCGTCACCGCCGCCAACCGCTGGGCGCGTCCCCTCGCCGCCCTCGACGATGTGCAGCTCGCCGCCCTGGCGCTCCCCGACTGGGTTGCCGACGAAGTGCGCACCGCACGCGCGCTCAGCGCCGCCGACAACTTCCTGGCGCGGGAGCGCAGCCTCCACCGCATCGACAAGCTGGTCCGCGAGCTCGAAGACGACGAGATCGCGCGCATCGACGCGTTCCTGGTCGATCCCGAGGCGCCGCTCCGCGCCCGCGCAGCCCGTATCGATGCCTGGCGCCACCGCCTCCTGCGCGAGGGCGAGCCCGCCATCCGCGCGCTCGGGCAAGCGGTCCCCACCGTCGATCTCCAGCGGCTGCGTCCGCTGGTCCGCGCGTTGCGCAAGGGCGACACCGGGGAGCGCCCGCGGCGTCTGCTCGACGAGGCGCTCAACGTCCTCCCGTGAGACCCGCGCGAGCCTGCCGAGGCCGCGGTATCCTGTCGCCGTGACGCGCGAGTCCGACACATGGTCCCCGGCTTCGGGGAGCGAGACCTGGGGCGGTGAACCGAAGGCGGACCGCGCACCAGATGCGCCTGCGCTCGGGATCCCGCCGGAGCAGTCCGGGCGCTACCGCGGGGTCGACCCGGGCGGACAGCCCACCGACGCGCCGCCCTACGTGATCGGGCGGGGCGGGCTCGGCGAAGTGCTGGCCGTCTGGGACGAGCAGCTGAAGCGCGAGGTCGCCCTGAAGTCGCTCACGGTCCGCGGGCCCGGCTCGACCGGGACCAGCCACAAGACCGCGGCGGGCGCGCGGTTCCTGCGGGAGGCGCGGATCACGGCGCGCTTGCAGCACCCCAACATCGTGCCGGTCCACGAAATTGGCGCCCGCGACGACGGCCGGCTGTACTACACCATGCGCTATGTGCGCGGCGGCACGCTCGCCGACGCCCTCGCCGCCTGCAAGACCCCGCGGGAGCGCCTGCGGTGGATGGACGCCTACGCGCGCGTCTGCCACGCCATCGCCTACGCCCACAGCCAGGGGGTGGTGCACCGAGACCTGAAGCCGGCCAATGTGATGGTCGGGGCCTTCGGCGAGACGGTCGTGCTCGACTGGGGGCTCGCCAAGGCGCTGGGCGATGTCGACCCCGCCGGGGACGGACCGGTGGGCGAATCGGGCGCGTCCCGTGGAGCCGACCCAGCCGACCGCACCCTCCAGGGCGCCATCATGGGGACCCCGGCGTATATGCCCCCCGAACAGGCCAACGGCGAACGCGACGCCAGCGACGCCCGCTCCGACGTGTGGGCGTTGGGCGCGATGCTGTACGAGCTGCTCACCGGCTCAGCCGTGTACCGCGGACCCAACGCGCGGGCGGTGCTGGCGCTGGCGCAAGCGGGTCGGCCGCCGCGGGCGCAAGGGCACCCCGACATCCCGACCGAGCTCGCGGCGGTGATCGACAAGGCGCTCGCGGTGCGACCGTCCGACCGCTACGAGAACGCCGGGGCGCTGGTCGCCGACATCGACGCCTGGCGGCAGGGCGGGTTCGTGGGCGCGCACCGATACAGCCCCCTCGATTGGCTGCGCTGGGCCATCCGCCAAAATCCGCTCGCCGCCGCGGTGGGCACCGCCTCGGTGTTGCTGCTCACCCTCCTCGGAACCGCCTCGGCCATCCAGCTGCGCGCCGAGCGCAACAGCGCCGTGCAGGCCTTGGCCGACGCCTTGGTCGCACGGGCGGCCTCCGCCTGGGCGGATCGCGACCCGCTGGCGGCCGATCTGTACGCCGCGGGCGCCCTGACCCGACGCGACGCCCCCGCCGTTCGCGGGTGGGTGCTGCAGACCGACAGCGGACTTCGACCGGCCCTCCGGTGGCGAACCCCGCTCGACCACACCTGCGCGCGGCTGGCCGTCAACACCCACGGCACCCTCTGCGTCTCGCGGAAGCGGGTGTCGTTTCTCCACCCGAACGGCGCGGTGGCGTGGTCCGCCGACGTCCCCGGAGAGGCGCTCCTGGCCGCCGCGACCGATCCCCACCTCGCCGTCTTGCTCGAGGATGGACACGCGCTGCGGTGGCGGCCCGACGGAACGCTGCCCGCCACCGCCCAGCCGAGCACCGACGCCCCCGTGGCGGTCGCAGGGGCGAGCGATCGCCTGATCTGGGCCACCGGCGGCAACACCCCCGCCTTGTGGATGTGGTTCGACGCCGACGCATCCCCGCGGCGGGTCGCCACCCTCGACGCGCCCATCGCCGACATCTGGCTCGAAGGCGAGCAAGCGTGGCTGCTCTATGGACGCGGCACCATCGAGGAGCTGTCGTTGGTGACGGGCCAGCGCCGCCCTGTCATGCGCCTCCCCGGGCCGCGGTACTCGCTCGCCCGCACATCCGAGGGCGACTGGATCACCACGGGCATCGACGGCTCGCTCCAGCGGCACGCCCCCGACGGGACCCTCCTCCTCGAGACCACCGACCGCGGCGGCCCCGGGCAGGCGCTCCTCTCGCCGGACGGGCGCTGGCTGGTCGACGTGCGGGAGGATGGCGGGCTGCGCGTGGTCGTGACCCAAACGGGCCAGACCGTCTCCCGGCTGCCCATGCCTGCCCAAAGCTGGCGTTCACTAGCCTTTACGGCGACCGGCGACCTGCTCGTCGGCGAATCCGACGGCGTGCGCAGCTGGCGCATCCCCACGGCCGACGCCGCGCCCGATCCGGAAGGCCTGTGGTCGGGTCGCCTCCCCGACGGCGCCTGGACGCGCACCCTCCTGCCCCACCCCGACGGACGCACCCTGGTCACGCGCACGCCCAGCGGCCTGCTGGGGTGGGAGGTGGCGTCGGGTCACGCCATCGGGCGGATCGGGCCCGACACCTTCGCCGCCTTTTCGCCGGGCGGTGGCTGGCTCGCGCTGGCGTCCGCCGAGGGGGGCTGGGAGCTCGTCCAGTGGGCCAACGGGGTCCGCCACCACCGGACGGGTCCCCCGGTGCAACGGCTGCGGTGGGTCGACGACGCCCACCTCCTGCTGCTGACCCGCGACGGCGTGCTGTCCCTGACGGATCTGGACGGGACGCCCATCCGACAGCTCGAGGGCCTCCAGCTCGACAACATGTGGAGCGCGGCCGACCGCGTCCTGGTCGGCGCAGGCCACCGCTACTGGACCTGGACCCCCGCGACCGGCGCCCTGCTCGCCCAACCCGACACCGACGCGCGCGACTTCGCGCTGTCGCCGGATGGGCGGCGTTGGGTGCGGGCCGAGGGCTCGTCGCTGGTCATCGGGTCGCTGACCACCGGGCAAGACATCGCCCACCACCCGCTGGCCGAGACCGCCATGCGGATCGCCTGGTCCCACGACGGTCGGACCCTCGCCGTCGGTCTCGCCAACCGCACCATCGCCCTGCTCGACGCGCAGACCGGTCAGACCGTCGCCGAGCTGGTCGGTCACCGCAACCGCATCCAAGCCCTCGAGTTCAGCCAGGACGACCGCGTGCTGTACTCGGCCAGCTGGGACGCCACCACCAAGGCCTGGCGCCTCGACCGGCTGCACCGAGCAGCCGACGCGATCCTGGCCGAGGCCGAGGCCGCCGCGGGGGCGCGCCTGGACGGGGCCGAGATCCGGCCCTGACCGCGCGTCAGTCGAGGAGGAAGGCCCGCACGGCCTCGGTGCGGAAGGTCATCGACACCTGGGAGCACACCCCGTTCACCGGCTTCATATCCGCGTTGGCGGACAAGAGCGCGGCCACGAGCCCGGACAGGGCATTGTCGACATTCGGCGAATCCGCGATGCCCTGGATCGCCGCCGTCTCCACCCCACCCGCCATCAAGCCGGCGTAGCTGCCCTCGGGGAGGGTGACCCCGGTGTCGACCGCCGCGGCGGTGGGGGTCAGCTGAAACACGCCGTCGAGCAGCTGCAGGTCGAGCGCCACATCGAAGATTTGGATGGGGACGCGGATGTCGAGCCCCTCGGCCCGCACCGTGCCGTCCACGATGGTCGCCCCGCTCACCCGGGTGACGGGGATGCCCGCCTCCAACGCGAAGGTCTGGTTGGGCAGCAGGTAGCCGTCATTCCCGAGAAAGGTCTGCCCTTCGGCGTGGAGGACCTCGACGGTCACGCAGTCGTCCTGCTGCAGGTCGTCGACCCCCGTGAGCCGCACCATCAGGAGGAGCTCGCCGCTGTTGATGGTCGCCTGGACCAGCTCCTCGACGGCCTGCGCCTCGGTCGCCTCCAGCGCGGGGATCATGCGCGCGAAGGCGTTGTCCACGCCGACCGTGCCGTCTGGTCCCACGAAGTCGGCGATGCCGCAACCGGTTGGGTCGCCGGCCGCCGTGGTCTCAGCGTCGAGGTTGAAGCCCTCCGAGACGCCGTCCTCTTCCCGCGAGAACCGCATCACCCGGTTCACGACGAGGATCTCCTCACCCGTCCCGCCACACGCGTCGGCATCGGTCACGGGCGTCACCGCCTCGTCCGCGCCCCCACACGCCCCCAACATCGCCAACCACCACATGGTCACAGCTCGATCGGCGCGAAGCCGTCTTCGGTGTAGGCCTCGTCGACGCCGAAGCTCGCCTGACTCACCCCGAGGGTGCGGATCAGGGTCAGCATCAGCTTGCTGGCGTTGTCGCCTGGCACGCGCAGGTGGACGTCGGTGGCGAGCTGGCCACATGCGCCGCCGGCCACCACCAGCGGCATCTCCTCCAGCGAGTGCGTCTGCCCCAGCGAGACTTCGGAGCACCCGAGCGCCGCGCAGTGATCGAGCAGCGTCTCATCCCCCTCGGGGATCGCGCGGAGCGCGTCCAGCCAGTAGCCGAACTCAGCGACGCACTGGAGGGTGATGGCGTTGCACTGCGGCTGATCGCCGCCCTCGTCGTGGGTGAGCGAGTGGTGGCCCTTGGTGGCGTCGGGGAAGAGGATGTCCGCCACGGGCTGCGTGAGGTAGTGGGCCGCCACCCGGGTCTGGTCGCAGGCGAAGGCCATCGCGAGCAGGTCGCACATCGCCCGCGACCGCGCGCTGATCTGCGGGCGTCCGTCGATATCCGGATACGACGCCAACGGGGCCGCCGGCTGCACACAGGCGGCGAGGCTGGGCGGGTCCTCGATGAGCCGCGCGAGCCGCGACTCGAGGTCGCGCACCCCGTCGAGGTGCATCTCGAGCCGCGCCTGATCGGCGACGGACAGGCGCGCCTGGAGCGCGGACAGATCGCCCATCACCCCGTCGAGGATGCTCCGCCGCAGGCCGAGCGACGGATCCACCAGGCCCCCTTCGCCCGGCGCCACGAAGGTCGGGCCGAACAGGCGCTCATACAGCGCAAACGGATCGGACTCCGCGGGATTCAAGAGGTTGGGACCGGAGTACGACTGGCCGAGGGTGTCCGTGGCAGCCGTTTGCAGCGAGCGGTACAGCGTCTCGCCGCCCACGGCCTCCGCGATGATCTGATCGATCGTCGGCCCGCCAAAGGTGTCGTTCACGATCGGCGTCCCCGCCAGCAAGCCCGCCGCGCCGGAGCCGTGCGGGACGACATTCGGCAGGCGCACCGACAAGCCGGTGACGACCGCGATCTTGTCCTTGTGCGCGGCGAGGGGCGCCAGCTGCTCGGACAAGGCCCAGTCGGCGCCGCTGCCCTCCCCGATGGGGAGCCAGCGATCGGGGTTGTTGCCGTTCCCCCAGGCATAGAGCGCAAAGCGGAGCGGAAACCCACTGCTGGTCCCTGCCCGCGCCGTCGGGCCGAACCCGCCGAGCGACTCGAGCCACGGCAACGCGAGCGCGACCGCCACGCCGTCGAGCACGCCCCGGAGCACCGTGCGACGCGACGCCAGACCACCCCTTCGGGCCCCCATCACGGCACCTCCCCAACCTGACGAAACGCAGGTGACAAGAGCAGATCCCTCAGCAGCCACCGCACGCGATGCCCCTCGTCGGCGAAGCCGTCGGTGTGCCAGGCCATCCACTCCTCCTCGCCCGCGGACGGCACCCGACCGGTGGCCGCCTCGAAGATGTGCAGGGCGAGGCAGGGCGACAGCGCCGGGTTGTCGTGCACCACCTGCGCGAGCGACCAGGCGTCGGCGAAGGGCACGCCGGCGAGCGCGCCGCTCGCGTCGATGGTCACGCCGTTCTCGGTGGTGCGCCACTGGCCCACCCCGTCGAAGGTCTCGAGCCCGAGCCCGAGCGGATCCATCAGCTCATGACAAGCCGCGCACTCGGGCACGGTCAGGTGGACCTCCACCCGGTCGCGCATCGTCGGCGCGTCCTCAGACGGCTCCGGGATCGCGGTGTTCAGTCCGGCCGGCGGATCGGGCAGGTCGGTGCAGAGCAGCCGCTCCTGGATGTACAGGCCGCGGCGGGTGACGCTCGTGGTGGTCGCGTGGGACTTCAGGAGCAGGAAGCTCGCGTGTCCGAGCAAGCCGCGGCGACCACCGGCCGCCGGCAGCTCGACCTCGCCGAAGCCGTCGATCACCGGCGCCTCCACCCCGTAGAGCGCGGCGAGCCGGCGATCGACGAAGGTGCGCTGGCTGATGAGCAAGCTGCGCCAGTCCGCGTCGTCGTCGACGACGAGGGCCTCGATCTCGCGCAGCGTCTGCTCCCGCGCGCTGGCGATCAGATCGACGCTCCACGCGTTGTAGACGAAGGGGTCCTTGCTGACGGCGTCGAGATCGTCGCCCAGCTGCAGGATGTCCTCGAACAAGGCGCGAACGCCGGTCCGCGCGCGCGGATCGGCGAGCAGGCGGTCGACCGCTTCGGCGAGGCCGGCCTCGGTGACCAACGCGCCCGACGCCGCGGCGTCGAGGAGGGCATCGTCGGGCATCGTCTGCCAGAGCAGGTAGGACAGCCGCGACGCCATCTCCCAGCTCGTGTAGCGACGCGCGCCCGGCGCGTCGGGGTCCGGTTCGCCGAGCTCGACCCGGTACAGGAAGGCCGGCGACTGCAGCATCGCGCCCACCGCGTACTGAATGCCGACGTCAAAGCTGCCGAAGGTCTCGCCCGCGCTCGCGGCGACCGCCACCAGGGCGTCGACCTCGGCGGGGGTCAGCGGCCGCCGGTACACGCGCTGTCCGAACCCGCTGACGATCTCCCGGGCGCAGGCCTCGTCGACGCTGGCTTCCCCCCGACAGGTGAAGACGCGCGCTGCGACCGCCGGATCGGCCAGCTGCGCCGCGACATCCCACGCGGCGTCTTCGTACTGCTCCACCCCGCGCGCCGACAAGCCGGAGGTGGCGGACCCGATCGACACCATCCCGTCCACCGGGACATCCGGCTCGAGCGCCGTCGGCAGGATGAGGGTGGGCCCGAACAAGTCGGCGAGCGTCGCCTGGTACTGGGCGGTGGTGAGCCGGCGCAGGGTGGGCGCACCGGCCTGCACCGCCGGCGGGGGCGCGCGCGGGGTGCCAACCTCCGCGACGGGCGCGGTGCCATCGTCGCCGCCGCACGCCGCGAGCCCCAGCAGCCATGCTCCGCGCACCATGCGACCTCCTCCCGAGCCCACAGTCTACCCCCGAAGTGCCCGAGGGCCAACCCTTGCCACCCGCCGCGGCGCGCCTACGTTGTGGGCTGGTCCCGAGGTGACGATGCGCTGGCTCCTCCCCGTCCTGGTCGCGTGCGGTCCGTCCGACGACGCCCGCCCCGAACCGTCCACCGCCACGACCTCGACGCCGACCACGGCGACGACCACGACCACCCCCACGCCCATCACCCCGACCGAGCCCGATCCGAGCGCCACGGTGGCGGCGGTGCAGTGCGCGGTCCAGCCCGACAACGCGCTGCGCATCGACTGTACGGCGACCCTCACGGGGCCGTCCGCCGTCACCTTCACCGCCGCCGCGGCGGGCGAGGACGACCGCGTCTGGGTGTCGGAGGCCGTCTCCGCCGACCACGCGATCACCCTGTTCGGGCTGGTCGCCGACACCGACTGGACGATCACCGCCGCCCCCGGGGGTGACGCCGCCCGCGGCGACGCCACCGCGGCCACCACCGGCGCGCTGCCCCCCCGGTTCGACCTCGTCACCACGGTGACGGACAACGGCGCGACGGTCGACGAGGTGCTGCTGAACTACGGCTGCGACGGGTCCGACGACCTGGTGATCCTCGACCGCCGCGGGCGGGTGGTGTGGTACCAGGACAGCACGGGCGCCTTCCCGCCCGCCGATGACCGCACCACCCGGGGCTTCTCGGTCACCCCCCACCAGACGCTGCTGGTGACCTACGACCGGACGGCGGTGGCCGAGTGGGATCTCGCCGGCAACCTGCTCCGCACCTGGTCCGGGGCGGCGCTCCCGGGCGCGATGCACCACGACCTCCTCGAGCACAATGGCTTGGTGTACGCCGTCTTTGCGGAGGCAGAGACCTTCCCGAACGGCGTCACCTACGTCCTCGACGGCTTCGTGGTGTGGGACGCGCAGGGCGCCGAGGTCGCGCGGTTCCGCATCGACGAGGTCATCGATCCCACCTTCGTCGAGCAGCTCCAAGGGGGCTATTGGAACGACCTGTTCCCGGGCGGGCTCGACTTCGCGCATGTGAACGCGCTCGCGGTCGACGACGACGGCGACGCCTGGCTGTCGCTCCACCAGTGGGACGCGCTGCTCGAAGTGCGCGCCGACCCGACGCAACCGGACTTCGGCGCCATGGTCTCGGTGATGGGCGGCGGGCCGCGGGCGGCCCCCATCGGGAACGACTGGACGCTCAGCTCCGCCCTAACCACCGATCTGGGCTTCGAGTCCCAGCACCACGTCTCCGCGCCCGCGCCCGGCGAGCTGATGCTGTTCGACAACGGGAAGCGGGCGCCCGAGGTCTCCCGGGTGCTGCGCTTCGCCCTCGACCCGACCACCCAGCAGGCCGCGATCATCGACGAGCGGCCGATGGACGGGCTGTACTGCTCGGGCCAGGGGTCGGCCTTCCCCCTCCCTTCTGGGAACGTGCTGGCGGACTGCGCGCCCGAAGACACCCTGCTCGAGCTGACCGAGACGGGCGAGGTCGCCTGGCGCGCCGAGGTCGCCTGCCCGGGCGCGCCGATGGGGCGTCCGCTCTACCGCGCCGTCCCGCTCAGCTTGTGAGCGGGCGCGCGGCGGATAAGCCACCCGCATGTGGCTGATCGCTGCCCTGCTGGGGTGCCCCTCCGTCGACCGCTGCGCCACCCCGGGCGCCTGCCCGGAGCTGTGCGCGAACGGCGTCGACGACGACCGCGACGGCTACCGCGACTGCGCCGACCCGCAGTGCGCCGATCGCTGCGTGGAGATCTGCGGGAACGGACGCGACGACGACGGCGACGGCCGCGCCGACTGCCTGGACGCCGGCTGCGGCCACCTGTGCGGCGAGGACTGCACCAACGGCGCCGACGACGACGGCGACTGGATCGCCGACTGCGCCGACATCGACTGCGCGAGCACCTGCGACGGCGACGGCGACGGGGTCTACGGGCCGCAGGTCGGGGGCGACGACTGCGACGACGCCGACGCCGACGTCTCGCCCGAGGCGACGGAGGTCCCCTACGACGGCGTCGACAACGACTGCGACCCCGGCTCCGACGACCGCGACGCGGACGGCGATGGCGTCGCCGTCGAGGAGGACTGCGACGACACCCTCCCCGCGCGCTACCCCGGGGCGCCCGAGGTGTGCGGCGACGGCGTGGTCAACGACTGCGACGCCGCGGCGGCGCCCACCCGCGCCGACTGCTTCGGCGACCGCGCGCTCGACACCGCAGACGTGACCATCCGCGGCGTCGAACCAGAAGGTTGGCTCGGTGGCGCCGTCGCTGGCGGGGTGGACGCCGACGGCGACGGCTGGCCCGAGGTGCTGGTGGGCGCGTACGGGGTCGGCCCGCTCGAGGCCGGCGCCGCCTACCTGCTCGAGGCGCCGTTCGCGCGCAGCCTCGATGCCCGGGTGAGCGGCTGCGAGCTGACGGGGACCCGCGACATGGACTGGGCGGGGGCGCAGGTGGCGGCGGTGGGCGACCTCGACGGCAACGGCCGCGGCGGCTTTGCCGTGGGGGCGCGGTACGAAGACAACCCCGGGGACAACGCCGGCCGCATCTACCTGCTCTTCGACGCGTGCAGCGCCGGCCCGATCGCCTACGGCGCGACCGAGATCACGGGCGACGCCCAGGATCAGCTCGGAGTGCAGTTCGCGCCCGCCGACGACCTCACCGGCGACGGCTTGCCCGACCTGATCGCCGGTGCACCCTACCGAAACGACGGCCTCCCCGACCAGGGGGCCGTGCTGCTGTTCGCCGGGCCGATCACCGGCCCCGTGTCGTCGTCCGACGCCGTGTCGGTGCTGTACGGCACCCGCGTCGACGAGCTGGCCGGCAGCGCGACCGCCGCGCCGGGCGACCTCGACGGCGACGGGCTCGGCGATCTGGCGGTCGGCGCGCCCTTCGGCGACCTCCCCGCGACCGACGCCGGGGTGATCTACACCGTGCTGGCGCCCATCCCCGCCGGCGGGTCGCTGGCCGACCACCCGGTGATCGCCCCAGGGCAAGCAGGCGATCGCGCCGGGAGCGTCGTGCTCGGCGCGGGCGACTGGACGGGCGACGGCCGCGTCGACCTGCTGGTCACCGCGCCCTTCGCCGACGGCGGCGGCGCCGACGCGGGGGCCGCGTGGATCCTCGACTTCGCGGGGCCGACGCCGGTGGTCGCGGCGACTGTTTCGGGTGAGGCCGCGGGCGACACGCTGGGGACCGCCGCCGCGTGGGTGCCCGACCTGGACGGCGACGGGCTGGGCGAGCTCGCGCTCGGCGCGCCGGGCCACGACGCCGTCGCCGCCAACGCCGGCCTGGTGGCGGTGTGGTTCGGCGGGGCGGGGACGGGCACGCAAACCAGCGCAGACGCCGACATCCGGCTGTTCGGCACGGGCGCGAATGACTACGCGGGGGCCGCGGTGGCCACCGCCGGGGATGTCGACGGCGACGGCTTCGCGGACCTGTTGGTCGGCGCCCCGTTCCACGATACCTATGGACCGAGCGACGGGGCCGCCTATGTCGTCACCTTCGGTCCGTGAGGCGCGTGGACGGGGCTGGGTTCGGTGGGTCGCCCTCGCGGCGGCCTGCGCCGAACCCGCGCCCGAGGCGGACGATCCGGGGCAGGTCACCTGGCGCCGGCTGAACCGCGCCGAGTACGACAACACGGTGCGCGACCTGTTCGAGACCGAACAGCGCCCCGCCCGCGCCTTTCCGGCCGACGACTTCGGCTACGGCTTCAGCAACATCGGCGACGTGCTCTCCGTGTCGCCGCTGCACCTCGAGCTCTACCAGGGCGCCGCGGAGGCGCTGCTCGCCGAGATCGCGTCCGACCGGGTCGCCCCCGTCCAGACGGTCTCCCTGCCCGCCGACGCGGCAACCGGGCTCCCCGCGGTGCTGGGCCAGATCGTGGTGTGGGGCACGGGCGCTGCGCAGTGGTCGTTCACGGCCGACGCCGCCGGCTCCTGGTCGATCGCCGCGGACTGGACGCCCACCCACGGCGCCGCGCTCGTGGTCGCCCTCGACGACCAGCCGCCCACCCCGCTCGCCGACGCGGCGCGCTGGACCCTCGCCGCCGGACCGCACACGCTGACCCTCACCGTCCTCCCGGGCGACCCCACCGCCAGCGACCCGCCGAGCGCCACGGTCCGCAGCCTGACCCTGGCCGGCCCCTGGGACGCCGCGCTGCCGCCCGGCCCCGGGCGCGCCCGCATCTTCACCTGCACGCCCGAGGCGATCGGAGAGCCCGCCTGCGCCGAGCACATCGTTCGCGACTTCGGTCGACGCGCCTGGCGTCGGCCGCTGCGCGCGGCAGAGCACGCCACGCTCCTCGGCGTCTATGGCGAGGCCCGCGCCGCCGGAGCCGACTGGGAAGAGGGCGTACGATGGGCGTTAAACGCCATCTTGATGTCGCCGCACTTCCTGTATCGCGTCGAGCCCCAGGCGCTGGGCGGGGTGGCGCCGCTCGACGACTGGGCGCTCGCCACCCGCCTGTCGTACTTCTTGTGGTCGTCCACCCCCGACGACGCCCTGCTCGACCTCGCCGACGCCGGGCGGCTCCGCGACCCCGACGTCCTGACCGGCGAGGTGCGCCGGATGCTCGCCGATCCCAAGGCGAGCGCGCTGGTGGAGACCCTGGGCGTCG
>Ga0164294_10002836_pt1 | contig 15469 bp, 12 predicted proteins | sample GEODES005metaG_FD_111479 | JGI IMG/M metagenome (GOLD analysis project Ga0164294, IMG submission 111479) | Oligotrophic lake water microbial communities from Sparkling Lake, Wisconsin, USA - GEODES005 metaG | ecosystem: Environmental > Aquatic > Freshwater > Lake | place: USA: Sparkling Lake...
AGGAAGGGGTTCACGGCGACGAAATGCTTCAGCGGCCACAGCGGCGCGATGCGCTGGCAGGCTTCAGCGATGGCGGATTCGAGTGCGGTGGGGGCCGGCGCGAGGATTTCAGGGGCGAGGGTTTCGGTCGTCATGGGGGGACCTTTCGCGAAAAGGGAGGGGCTCAGCGGCGCACTTGGAGGCCGGTCGGCCACCAGCGCAGCACCAGCCGGTTGGCGAGCGCGTTCACATAAAGCCCGTTGTGGGCGTGGACGTAGAAGGCGCGGGCCCATTCCGGCGTTGCGCCGCCGGGCTTTGCCGTGATGAAGCTGGCCTGGCCGATGGTGAGCAGGGCAAAGCCCGCCACCACCGCGAAGATCGCCGCCAGCGCCACCAGATCGGTACGGTCAGCGCCTTGCGGCAAGGTACCAGCCATCAGCGCCGCCATGCCCGATTGCAGGGCAAACCACAGGCCGGCCACCGCTGCGGCAACAACGATGGTGCGGGTGATGACGAAGGCGGTGGGCCGCGTGTCGATCGACTGGGCGATATAGTGGGTGAGGCCCATCAGCAGGATGGCGCCGAGCGCAAACAGGCCGGGTTCGCGGGCCAGTTCGAAGCCCGACAGCGTCCCGACGATGCCGACACCGGCGAGCACGCCGGCCACCGCCAGGCCCAGCCGCGCCGGGTGCGGCGCACCGCCGGGGCTGGGCGACCAGCTGGCGCGGGCGATATCGACCACGCTGCCCGACGACAGGAAGGCGTGTGCCTTGTAGAGCGAGTGGGCCACGATGTGCAGCAGCGCCGCCGGCCACGCGCCCAAGCCGCATTGCAGCAGCATGAAGCCCATCTGCGCGATGGTGGACCAGGCCAGCGCCACCTTGATGGCATTCTGAGTGAGCATCACCACGCTGGCAAACAGCGCCGTGAAGCCGCCGACGATGAGCAGCAGATCCATCGACGCGGTGGAAAGCTGCAGCAACGGCGAGAAGCGAAGCGCCAGGAAGCCGCCGGCGTTGATGATGCCGGCGTGCAGCAGGGCAGAGACGGGGGTTGGAGTTTCCATCACTTCGGTGATCCAGCCGTGCAGCGGGAACTGGGCGGATTTCAGCAGGGCCGCGGCTGCGATCAGCACGGCGGCGATGGTCAGGCTGGCCGGGGTGTCGCCGCTGGCAGCGATGGCCTTGATCGCCTCAAACACGCCGCTGAAGTCCAGCGCACCGGTGACCTGCCATACCATGCCGATGGCAACAGCGAGGCAAAGATCACCCAGCCGGCTGGCGATGAACTTCTTGCGCGCCGCCAGGATCGCCGCCGGCCGGTCGCCGTAGAAAACGAGGAGCTGGTTGAGGCCGATCGACGTCGCCACCCAGGCAGCGAGGAACATGGCCATATTGCCAGACAGGATCAGCAGCAGCACGCTGGCCAGGGTTAGCCCAAGCAACCGAGTGAAGCGGGCATGCCCGGGATCACCGGCCATGTAGTTGCGCGCGAAATGCACCACGATGCTGCCAACGAAGCTGACCAGAAGGAACATCACGGCGGTGAGCGCGTCGAAGAGGATGGAGACGCCGGGCAGCGCCGGGGTCGCCAACGGGCCGCCCAGCGCCACCAGCAGCGCCCCGACGGCGGCGGTTGCAAAGCTGATCAACGCGCCGCCACGGGCAAGAGCGGCCAGGCGCCTGGGATTGCCGGCGGGCAGCAGCGCCAGCGCCAGCAGCGCTGCAGGCCCGGCCAGCATCAGCCACATCAGGGGTGTTGTCGTCATCCGTGTCGCTCCACAATCGAGGATACGACCGGCCATCTATGCGCTGGCGCTTTAAGCGTAAAATAGATATATTGTGTCTTATCGTTTGTTTTTCTGAAAGCCAGATCATGGCGGCGCTCAACTACAACCACCTACGCTATTTCCATGCGGTCGCCCACGCCGGCAGCCTGACCCGCGCCGCGCAGCAGCTGAACCTGTCGCAATCGGCGCTCTCGGTGCAGTTGAAGGCGCTCGAAGCGCAATTGGGCCACGCCCTGTTCCAACGCGAAGCGCGGCGCATGGTGTTGACCGAGGCCGGGAAAATCGCGCTCGATTATGCCGATACGGTGTTTGCCGCCGGCGACGCGCTGCAACAGACGCTGGCCGGGCGGGTGCGGCTTGATCAGCAGGTGCTGCGCATCGGCGCCCTGCCCACGCTGTCGCGCAATTTCCAGGCGGTGTTCATCGCGCCGCTGATTGGCCGCCGCGATGTCGAGCTGGTCATGGTCTCCGGCACCCTGAAGGACCTGCTGGCACAGCTGGAAGCGCATGAACTTGATGTGGTGCTGGCCAATCAGCCACCGCGTGGAGTGGTGGCGCCCGATATCGTGTCACGCCGCATTGCCCAGCAGCCGGTGGGGCTGGTCGGCCCGCCGGGCCTGCTGCACCGCCCGCTGCGCTTTCCGCAGGATCTCACCAAGCTGCCGGTGTTGCTGCCCGCGAAAGGCCTCGATATCCGAACCGGGTTCGATCAGCTGCTGGATCAGGCCGGCATCCAGCCGATTATCCTGGCTGAAGTGGACGACATGGCGATGCTGCGCCTGCTCGCCCGTTCCTCTGACGCGCTCACCCTGGTGCCGCCGATCGTGGTGAAGGACGAGCTGGCCGCCGGAACGCTGGTGGAGGTGTTCACCATCCCCGGCTTGACCGAGGAATTTCATGCCATCACCCAGCGCCGGCGTTTCCCCAACCCGCTGCTGGGGGAATTGCTTGAAGGTTAGAGGCCCATTTCCGCCGCAGCGGCCTTGATGCGCCCCTGCGCACCGGCATCCCCGGCAAAGGCTGCCAGTGCCTGATCGCGCGCCGTCTTTGCCGCCGGCACATCACCCAGCACCTGCCGGGCGCGCATCAGGCGCAGCCAGCCGGCTTCATCCTTCGGGTTGGCCTTCAGCTTTTCGGCAAGACCATCAACCATTGAACGGATCATCGCCTGGCGATCCGACGGCTTCATCGCTTGCGCGGCCTGCACCTGTTCGCGGCTGGGGCTGGGCATGACGCCCGCCGGAGCTGCAGCATTGGCGGCGGCTGCGGCGGCCACGGGCGGAGGCAGGCCGGGAACGGCAGCGTTGCCCACCGGCTTGGTGGCGGCCAACCGCGCGGCGATGTCGATGCCGGCGGCCTGCGCCGTCTGCTGGATCACGGAACGCAACTGCGGCAGCCAGGGCGCATCCGCGGGCGAATCAGCGACCAGGCGCAGCATGTCTTCGATGGCGCCCTTCCGGTCACCTTGTTCGGCCTTGCGCACGGCGAGGAAATAGCGGGCGCGCGCATCGGCACCGTCCTGCGCCGCGGCCTTTTCAAAGGCAGCGGCAGCGGCGGGCGTGATCTGGCCGCCAGCTTCCTGCACCAACGCCTCGCCATAGGCTGATTGATAGCCCTCGCCATCGGGCTTCAACGCGATCGCGCGGGCATAGGCATTGGCAGCATCGCTGTAACGGGCGGTCTGGAAATAGCTCCAGCCCAGCATGCGCCAGCCTTCCGGATCGTTGGGGTTGGCCTGCATCTTCTGTTCAAGGCCGGCGACCAGTTGGTTCACCTCGCCCTGCGCGGCGGCATCGGGCACCGCGCCAGCGGCCGGAGCGGCTGCGGGCGCGCCAGCCGGAGCAGCAGCACCCGCCAGTTCGGGCTGGCCCATGCTGACATAAAGCGCGGCACCGGCCACGGCGACCATGGCCGCCAGGCCCAGCGCCAGGCCGGAAAGCGCCTTCTGGCCCATGGTGCGATCAAGTTCGGCCGGGATATGGCCGGCGGCAAGCAGGCGACGGCGGATCTCGTTGCGCAGGCCTTCGGCTTCACCGGGCTGGATGCTGCCAGTGGCCAGCTGCACATCGACATCGGCCAACTGATCCTTCAACACGGCGATGGTGGCGGCGCGGGCGTCAACCCTTGCTTCGTGGCGGCGCACCAGCGGAATGGTGAGCCAGGCCGCGGCCAGTGCCGTGAGCGCAGTGAGAATGATCCAGAGTGTCATGTTGGTCTCAGTCTTGGGGGCCCGCCAGCCGGTCAAGCTCGGCGCGTTCAGCCTCGGTGAGCGGGGCGGCATCAGGCGTTGCAACGGGCTTGCGCCGTTGCCAGAAAATCAGGCCGGCGCCGCCCAGCAACAGGATCGCGAACGGCCCCAGCCACAGCAGCAGCGTGTCGCCTTCCATCGGCGGTTTCAGCAGCACGAAATTGCCGTACCGCGCCACGATATAATCGCGCACTTCGGCATCGCTGCTGCCCCTGGCGATCTGTTCGCGCACCAGCACCCGCAGATCGCGGGCCAGCGGCGCATCGCTGTCGTCGATGGACTGGTTCTGGCAGACAACGCAGCGCAGATCCTTGGAAATGGCGCGGGCGCGGGCTTCCTGCGCCGCATCAGGCAGCATTTCATCGGGCAGCACGGCAGCCGCAGGAGTGGCCAGCATCAGCGCCAGGGCAAGAAATGTGCGCTTCATGCTTCGGCTCGCAATTTCTGCATCAGCGGCCTGATCTGGCCTTCCCACACTTCCGGGCTGATCGGGCCGATCTGCTTGAAACGGACCCGGCCCTTCTTGTCGACCACGAACGTCTCCGGCGCACCGGTCACGCCCAGATCAATGGCGGTGCGACCGGGGAAATCACTGCCCATGCCGGAATATGGATCGCCGTAGCGCGCGAGGAAAGCGCGGCTGTCTTCCGGCTTGTCCTTCCAGGCGATGCCATAAACAGGGAAGCCTTCGGCGGCGATGCGTTCCAGCACAGGGTGTTCCTGCGGGCAGGCGGCACACCAGCTCGCCCACACGTTGAGCAGCCGCGGTTCGCCCTTGAAGCTGGCGCTGGCCAGGCCCGGGCCACCGCCCGGTGCATCGGTGATGCCGGGCAGTACGAACTCGGGCAGCGGCCGGTCGATCAATTGGCTCGGCAGTTCCTTGGGGTCCTGCGTCAGGCCAAAGCCCAGAAAGGCGGCAAGCCCGGCAAAGGCGATGACCGGCAGGATGAACAACACACGCTTCATGATGGGCCGCTTATTCCGCCGGAACCAGATTGGGCGCAAGGGGTGACCGCACCTGCGGCGCGCCGATGCGGAAGCGGCGATCGGCCAGGCTGGCCGCGCCGCCCATCGCCATGAGGAGCCCGCCAAACCAGATCCAGCCCACGAGGGGATGCCAGTAGATGCGCACCACCAGCCCCTGCCCGCGTGCATCCTGTTGCACATCGCCGATGGCGACATATTGATTGCCCAGCGGCGAAACGCCGATGCCGGCTTCCGTCGTTTGGCTGCCCGAAACGGTGTAAATCCGGCGTTCCGATACCAGCGCGCGTTCATTGCCGTTCTGGCTGACCGTGAAGCGGGCGCGCAGGGCACGATAATTGGCGCCGTCCACTTCCTCGGCGCCCAGCATGGTAACGCTCACCGGTCCGGCCACGGCCGTTTCACCGGGCCGCATCACCAGGATTTTTTCAGCGGCAAAACTGGTCATCGTCGCAATACCGGCAGTGGTGAAACCCAGACCGGCGTGGGCCAATACAAGCCCGACGGTCGCCGCCGGCGTGGTGCGCACCAGCCGCCACGAAAAGCCGCCCGCGCTCCACCAGCGCCGCACCAGCACGAGAACTGCGCCCAGCACCAGCCAGCCGCCAAGCGCCAGGCCCAACGCCGCCACGACCTGCGCCGCGCCCAGCCACAGAGTCAGCCCGGCAAGCAGCGCCGCGATCGCGGCCACCGGCACCAGCAGTTTCTTGCCCAGCACCGCCAGATCATCGCGCTTCCATGACAGCATCGGCCCGATGGTGACAAGAATGAGCAACGGCGCCACCAGCGGCACGAAGACGAGGTTGTAATAGGGCGGGCCGACCGAAATCTTGTTGGTGGGCGACACGGCTTCCATGATCACCGGATAGAAGGTGCCGAGGAACACCACCGCGGTGAGCGCCATCAGCAGCAGATTGTTGAAGGTGAGCCCCGATTCACGGCTGATGCTGCCAAACAGGGCGCCGGAACGCAGCATCGGCGCGCGGGCGGCAAACAGCGCCAGTGCCGTGCCGGTGGCGCCGATGATCATGGCGAGGATGAACACGCCGCGTTCCGGATCGACCGCAAAGGCATGCACCGAGGTGAGAATGCCGGAGCGGACAAGGAAGGTGCCGATCAGCGACAGCGAGAAGGCGAGAATGGCGAGCAGGATGGTCCAGCCGGCGAGGCTGCCGCGCTTTTCGGTCACGATGGCCGAATGCAGCAGCGCCGTGCCAATCAGCCATGGCATGAAGCTGGCATTTTCCACCGGATCCCAGAACCACCAGCCGCCCCAGCCCAATTCGTAATAGGCCCAGAAACTGCCCAGCGTGATGCCGCAGGTAAGCGGCACCCAGGCCGCCAGCACCCACGGCCGCATCCAGCGCGCCCAGGCCGGATCGGCGCGGCCTTCCAGCAGCGCCGCCACGGCAAAGCTGAAGGTAACGGAAAAGCCGACATAGCCCAGGTACAGCAGCGGCGGGTGGAAGACGAGGCCGGGATCCTGCAGCAACGGGTTCAATTCCGCGCCGTCGAGCGGCACCGGGAACAGGCGCTCAAACGGGTTGGACGTGAACAGCGCGAAGGCGAGGAAGGCAACGCTGATCATAGCCTGCACCGAAAGGATGCGCGCCTGCAGCGTGACGCGCAGATTGTCGCCAAAGCGCGCGATACCAGCGCCATAGATCGACAGCACCAGCACCCACAGCAGCATGGAGCCTTCGTGATTGCCCCACGTCGCCGCCAGACGGTAGGGCAGCGGTTGCGACAGGGCGCTGTGATTGGCGACCAGTTTGACCGAGAAATCGGCCTGGCCGAACAGCGTCATCAGGCAGCCAAAGCTGATGGCGATCAGCAAAGCCTGCAAAGCCGCCGCGCTGCGCCCGAACGCCATCAGCGCCGCATCCCCGCGGATCGCGCCCAGCATCGGCAGCGCAGCCTGCGCAATCGCCACCAGTAAGGTGAGGATCAGAGCGAAATGGCCGATTTCGGCAAGCATCTGCGGGCGGTCTCCAGCGGTTGGCGGCGGCAGAATGGCGAATTATCGCCCCTGCTTGCATTCTTGCTCTAGCCGATACGTACGAAGATGCTAGGAGTTATCTCGAGCCAGAGCACTGCTACAGGCTGTGAATCGCGGGGTTGGAACCCGGGGGGGCAAGACCATTGTGACGACGTACCGCATCGCGATTGTGGGATCGGGGCCTGCCGGGCTTTCGGCAGCGGCTCATGCTGCCAAGTTGGGGCTGAGCCATATCTTGCTCGAAAAGACCGAGCATCTGTCGGACACGATCTACAAATACCAAAAGGGCAAGCATGTGATGGCAACGCCATCGCAACTGGTTCTGCGCTCGCCGCTGGATTTCGAAGCCGGCAAGCGCGAGGTTGTGCTGGGCACCTGGAACGCGCAGACGGCGGCCGCCGGCGTGAACGTCAAGCATGGCGCCGAAGTGAAGAGCATCGTCGGCACCGGCACGCCTATCCCCGGATCGGTGATGCCGATCGTCAGCCGCAACCGCGATGGCACGACCAGCACGACCGAACTGCAGCGCAACGCCCCGCCCTATCGCCTGACGCTGGTGAACGGCGAAGAGATCATGGCCGAAACCGTGATCATGGCGCTCGGCACCCAGGGCAACCCCAATCTGATGGGCTGCCCGGGCGGCAACCTGCCCCATGTCCAGTATCAGCTCGACGATCCCACCGAATATACCGACGAACATATCTTTGTGATCGGCGGCGGCGATGCCGGGATCGAAAATGCGCTCGGCCTGTGCGCCGATCCGGCGCAGAACAACACGGTCACGCTGATCAACCGCACAGCGGATTTTCCCACCGCCAAGGATGCCAACGTCAAGGCGCTGATGGCGGCGCGCGATTCGGGGCGCATCAGCATCATGGCCGAAGCCAACACCACAGCGGTGGAGCCCGGCTTCATTTCGGTTGAAACCCGGGATGGCGAAGTGCGGGCGCGCTGCGACCGGATTATCGCCCGTATCGGTTCGGCACCGCCGCGCAGCTTTGTCGAAGGCTGCGGCATCGAATTTGCCAGCGCCGACCGGCTCGCCTTCCCCAAGCTGTCGGCCACCTTCGAATCGACGGCGCCGGGCATCTATGTCACCGGCGCGCTGGCCGGCTATCCTTTGATCAAGCATTGCATGAACCAGGGCCACGACGTGGTGGAGTTCATCAACGGCAACCTGGATCTGAAGCCCGCCGACGAACCGATTCTGGAAGCCAAGTTTGCCGGCCTGCCCGGCAGGCGCAGCGTTGCCGAATGGCTGGAATATCTGCGGACAAGCGTTTCGATCCTGGGTGGCATGAGCAGCCTGCAGATACGCGAATTCATGCTGGATTCGAGCGTGAAGCGCTACGCGCAGGGCGAGGTGATCTTCGAACGCAGCGCCCCCGGTTCATCGCTGTTCGGTATCGCCGATGGCGAGGTGGCGGTGGAGGTGAATCCAAACGATCCGTCCATTACCGTGCCAATCGGCACCGGGCAGATCTTCGGGGAAGTCGGCCTGATTTCCGGCCGCCGGCGCGGGGCGACCATCAAGGCCGCGCGCGATACCATCGTGGTGGAAATCAGCCGCAATGCCGCGCTGAAACTGATGAGCCAGGTGCCATCGGCATCACGAGAGATCACCCGCATCAACACCGAACGCACCTTGCTGCAGATCTTCAAATCGGGCCTCGCCCCCGCCGATCTGGTCGACGTGATCGCCGGCGCCAAGGTGGAAACCATCCGCTCCGGCCAGGCCATCATCAAGGAAGGCGAAACCGGCGACGACATCTTCATCATCCGCTCCGGCTCGATGGTGGTGGAAAAGTCGATCGGCGGCAAACCGGTGTTCCTCAGTTATGTTCCCGCCGGCAGCTTTGTTGGCGAGATGAGCGTGATCGACGGCAGTGCGCGTTCCGCCACGGTGCGCGCGGCGGTGAAGAGCGACGTGATCCGCCTTTCGGGCGAACCGTTCCGCGCGCTGCTGGCCGCCAAGCCGCAATTGCTCGACAAGTTGCGCGGCGAAATGGCCAGCCGCACCCAGCTCAACAATTTTGTCGAATCCAAGAAGGACAGCTTCTCCGGCGTGGTCGACATGTACACCGGGGTGGCCAACTTCCTGGTGGAGCAGGGCCTGGGTGAAGCCACCGATGTATTGCTGATCGATGAGAAATTGTGCGTTGGTTGCGACAATTGCGAGAAGGCCTGCGCCGATACCCATGACGGCCTGTCGCGACTGGATCGCGAAGCCGGGCGCACCTATGCCCATCTGCACGTGCCGACCAGTTGCCGCCACTGCGAACATCCGCACTGTATGGCCGATTGCCCGCCCAACGCCATCCACCGTGGGCCCACCGGCGAAGTCTATATTGATGAAACCTGCATCGGCTGCGGCAACTGCCAGCGCAACTGCCCCTATGGCGTGATCCGGCTCGACAAGACGCCGCCGAAAAAACCGTGGCTGCTCAGCTGGTTCATGTTCGGCAGCGGGCCTGGTCCGGGCGAAGCCAGCCACAAATGGGCCAAGAAACATGATCCCGCCTATGCCGAAAAGGCCAAGAAGGCGATCAAGTGCGACATGTGTTCGGGCCAGGAAGGCGGCCCAGCCTGCGTGCGCTCTTGCCCCACTGGCGCTGCCATTCGCGTCTCGCCGGAACAATTCCTCGGTGTCTCCTTGATGAACCGGGAGGACCGCTGATGGCCAGCAAGGCACAGGCCGGCCGGGCGATGACCGGCAAGGCCGTCACCCGCGCGCCGCGTGACACCGCGCACGAGGGCTTCCTCAATCACAAGCGCGGGCGTTGGGCCAAGGTGGCGATCACCCTGACCGTGGTTGCCCTCGGCGCTTATCTGCTTACTGATCCAGTGCCCCGCCACAATGGCGGCACCTGGCTGGGCTATCTGCTCGGCAGCATCGGCGCCGGCATGATCGTCTGGCTGTCGCTGCTGGGCGTACGCAAGCGCGTGATCGGATCAAAGCCGTTCAGCCTGAAGGGCTGGACCAGTGCGCACGTCTATCTGGGTCTGTCGCTGATCGTCGTCGGGACGCTGCACACCGGTTTCCAGCTGGGATGGAACGTCCACACGCTGGCGTGGGCGCTGATGATGATCGTGATCCTGTCTGGCCTATGGGGCATCAGCCTTTATGCGACACTGCCCGAACGCTTGTCGGCCAACCGCGGCGAGGTCACGCAGTTGCAGATGCTGGAAGCGATCCGCACCCTGGACCGCCAGCTCGATACAGCCGCACAGCCGTTGGATGCCGACGACGCGGCGCTGGTGCGGATGAGCCTGGAAGAATGCCGCATCGCCGGTTCGCTGGGCCAGCGCCTGTCGGGCAATTACACCAATGATGGCAACGCCAGGGCGCTGGCGACCATCACCGAAAAGGTGATGACGGGCCGGCGCACCGGCCGGGTCGATGATCGCCTGCAGCAGATCGAATTCCTGCTGGAAAGGAAGGAGGCGGCACTGGCGCAGGCCCGCCGCCATATCCGTATGAAAACCCAACTGGAATTGTGGCTTTATGTGCATGTCCCGGTAACGATCGCGCTGCTGGCGGCCTTGCTGGCGCACATCATTTCCGTGTTCCTGTACTGGTAATGGGGAGGCGGGCATGAGCTTTATCGTTCGCCAAGTCGCCAAGCGCGCTGATGGTGGAGACATCATTCGCACCCGCACGCTGGTGCAGGCCGAATTGACCGTTGGCAGAGGCACAGATTGCGATATTCAGCTGGCCGATCTGGCCGTGATGCTGCGGCACGCCCGGCTGGTGCAGATCACCGCCGGCAAGGTAAGTGTGGAAACCACCGGCGGCGTGCCGGTGGAGGTGGGCGGCAAGTTCATCACCCGCGCCGATCTCGCCGTAGCCGAAAATCCCACCATCGATATCGGCCCGTTCCGGCTGTCGCTGTCCCCCGGGGAGGACGGCGCCGTTGCCATCACCGCCGAACGCGTGGTGCCGCCGATCGAAGCCGCCGATGCGGCGCATGAAACCAGCATCTTCTCGCTTTCCGGCGCGATGCCCACCAAGCGCCGCATGGCGTGGATTGGCGGGCTGGCGGTGCTGGTGCTGCTGTTGCTGGTGCCGCTGTTCCACTTCATCAGCGAAGGCGAACCCGCACTGCCCAAGACGATGGTGGCTGAAGCCGCCCGGCCGGTCACCCCCGGTCAGGGCTTTGGCGATGGCAAATTGTCTGTCCCCACGGCTAGGCCCGCGGCTGCCGGCGGCTTTGCCCCGGATGAAAGCTGGTCGAGCGGCACGCTCTCAGATGCCCACGCCAGCCTGTCAAACAATTGCAGCGCCTGTCACCAAAAGGCGTTTGTGTCAGTGACCGATGGCGCCTGCCAGGCGTGCCACACGGCTTCGGCGCTGCCCGATCACGCTTCACCGGCGCGCATGGCCAAGGGCCGGCTGCCCGACGGCGGCGTGATGGGCGCCGCGCACAGCGCCTTCAATCTGCCGCAGGGCCGCTGCACCAGCTGCCACAAGGAACATGAAGGCGCAGCCACCGTCATGACCGTCGCGGAAAGCTTCTGCACCGATTGCCACGGCGGCCTGAAATCGCGCCTTACCGATACGGCGGTCGCCAACGTGCCGGGCTGGGCCAAGCACCCGGATTTCCGGGCCACGCTGGTCTCCTCGCCATCGGCGGACAAGCCGGTCTTCACCCGCACCGCCCTCGCCGGCGCGCGGGAGAAATCGGGACTGATCTACCCGCACGACATCCACCAATCCACCACCAACGCGGTTGCCAACATGGCACAGAAACAGCGGCTGCCGCAGGGTGCCGATGGCGCCCTGCCCTGCAGCTATTGCCACAAGGCCGATGAAGGTCAGGTGCGGTTCAAGCCGATCGACATGGAAGCCAATTGCGGCGCCTGCCACGATCTGGCCTTTGCCCGCGATGGCGGCACCGTCCGCACGCTGCCGCACGGCAAACCCGCCCAGGTGGCCGGCATCATCCGCGATTTCACCCTTTCCGAAAGCTTTGCGCCGCGCGCTGGTGTGCAACGCCTGAGCTTTGATCGCCACCTGCCCGGCAAGGCACCGCCGCCGCTATCCGGCGGCAATCCGGCGGCCCGCGCTCAGGCGGCCGTGGTGAGCGTGTTTACCGGCAAGGGCCTGTGCACGGAATGCCATGTCGTCACCGACACGGGTGCAGCCGATCTCACCCGGCGTTTCGCCATCGCCCCGGTCAGCATCAACGATCATTATCTGCCGCAGGGCCAGTTCCCGCACGGCAAGCACAAGAGCTATGACGGCAAGACCGGCCAAGCCGCCTGTGTCGCCTGCCACACCGGCGTGACGAAATCCAAGGCCTCCACCGACGTGAACATTCCCGGCGTTGCCAATTGCCGCGAATGCCACGGCGCTCCGGCGAAGACCCTGCTCAGCACCACGGCCAAGGCCGGCGCCAGTTGCGACACCTGCCATGGCTATCACGATGGGGTTGCGCCCGCAGGTGCGCTCCCCGCCGGCCATGTCCAACCCGCCCGGGTTGCCGGCAGACAGGCTGCTGGCCGCAGCCGGCAGACTCCAGCCTGATGCGCGGCGCCCCTTTTCATCGCCGCATCGTTGCGTCAGTTTTTCTCTTCATGCCGTATCTGCTGAGGCAACGGCCATTTGGGGGGCAGCCCGCGCGTTGTGAGTGGCCGCAGGAAGGCGCAACATGCTGATTGCCCAGGTGACCGATATCCACCTTGGTTTCCAGCCGGATGATCCGGCAGAAATGAACCGCAAGCGTTTCGACGAGGTGGTAGAATCGCTGCTGGCACTAACCCCGCAGCCCGATCTGTTGCTGACCTCCGGCGATCTCAGCGAAAGCGGCAGCATCGCCTCCTACCAGACCCTGAAAAGCATCGCCGAACGTCTGCCGTTTCCGGTGCACTTCGCGCTGGGCAATCATGATCTCAGGGCCAATTTCCGCAGCGTCTTTCCCGATGTGCCGGTGAGCGACACCGGCCATGTGCAATATGCCGTCGTGCACGGCCCGCTGCGCTTCGTGGTGCTCGACACGCTGGAGGAAGGCCACCATGGCGGTGCGCTTTCCGCCGAACAGGCCACGTGGCTGGATGAAACACTGCTGGAAGACAACCGCCCCACCGTGCTTGTCCTCCATCACCCGCCAATCGAGAGCGGCAACGGCTGGATGACCGAGGATCTGCATGCGCCCTGGGTGCAGCGCCTGGCCGAAGTGGTGCGCCGCCACCCGCAGATCATCCGCATGGTCACCGGCCATCTGCATCGCGCTATCGTCACCGGCTGGCATGGCACCACGCTCGCCGTGTGCCCCTCATCGGCGCCGCAAGTGGCGATCGATTTTCGCGAGATCGACGGTGAGAATCCCGATGGCCGCGACATGATCGTGGCTGAGCCGCCCGGCTTTGCGCTGCATTACTGGACCGGGCGCGACCTGATCACCCATTTCTGCGCCGGCGGCGAACACCCGGTGCTGGCCCGCTACAACGCGCGCATGCAGCCAACGGTGCAGCACATATTGGCGGAGCGCACCGGGGCGCACTGAGCCGGGCGGCCAGTGTCAAAGCCGGGCCGTCAAACGAAACGACAAAGGGCGGCCTGTTGGAGCCGCCCTTTTTCACTCATGGGCCGCTCGCTTCACACACGCATCGGCATCAGCACGTAAAGCGCCTTGGCCTCATCATTCTCACGGATCAGTGTCGGTGCCGAGGCGTCGGCCAAGTGCACATCCACCAGATCGCTGCCAACCTGGCCAAGAATGTCGAGCAAGTAGCGATAGTTGAAGCCAACCTCGATATCGGCGGCGGCATAGTCGGCCGGCACCTCTTCCGATGCCGTGCCGTTTTCCGGGCTGGTGACTGACAGTGTGACCTTGTCCCGGCCCAGCGCCAGCTTCACCGCGCGGGTCTTTTCGGTGGTAGCGATGGCAGCGACGCGGTCCACGCCTTCGGCCAGCACCTTGGCATCGACCTTCAGCAGCTTGTCGTTCGCCGTCGGGATCACACGCGTATAATCCGGGAAGGTTCCGTCGATCAGCTTGCTGGTAAGGGTTGAATCGGCCGAGAAACGAAACCGCACCTTCGCAGGCGACAGGCCGATCTCCACCGGCGCATCTGCGGCCATTTCATCCAGCAGCTTGCGCACTTCGTTCACGCATTTGCGCGGCACGATCACGCCCGGCATGTCGGCCGCGCCGGCCGGCAGATCCAGCTCGATCCGGGCCAAGCGGTGCCCATCGGTGGCAACGCCGCGCAGCTTCGGCGACGGGCCCGTGGTGGCATGCAGATAGATGCCGTTCAGATAATAACGGGTTTCCTCGGTCGAAATCGCGAAGCGCACCGCGTCGATCAATTCCTTCAGCTCACCCGCCGAAAGCGTGAAGCGCACCGGCAGATCGGTTTCGGCGATCACCGGGAAATCATCGCGCTTCAACGTCGCCAGGCTGAACCGGCTGCGGCCGGCATTCACGCTCATGCGATCGCCCGAAACGGCGAGTTCAACTTGGCTGCCTTCCGGCAGCTTGCGAACGATATCGAACAGCGTGTGCGCCGAAACCGTGGTGGCGCCGCTCAGATCGATCGCGGCGGGGATGTTTTCCACCACCTGCAGATCAAGATCGGTCGCCATCAGCCGCAGGCCATCGGCGCGCGCTTCGATCAGCACGTTGGAAAGGATCGGGATGGTGCTGCGGCGTTCCACCACCGACTGGATATGGCCCAGGCACTTCAGCAGGGTTGCGCGCTCAACGGTGGCCTTCATTCTGATCCCTGTAACGAAATGGTGAAGATGCCGGCACTATAGCCACAAACGCGCACGGTGGTAGTGGCGATGTGCAGGGGAATGGGCCTATGAATGGCAGATGGATCTGATTCTCGCCCGCCACGCTGAAACCGTGTTCAACGCCGCCGCCCGCATGCAGGGCCACATGGCGCACACCCCGCTCACCCGCAGCGGCATCGCCCAAGCCGAAGCCATGGGCGCCGCCCTGCGCGAAACCCTGGGCGAAGCGCCAGACCGCGATTTCTGGGTCTCCCCCTCCGGCCGCACCCAGCAAACCGCCGCCATCGTGGGCGAGCACCTGGGTGTGCCCTTCTTCAACTGGCGGCAAGACACGCGCCTGCTCGAAATCGATGTCGGCCAATGGGAAGGCCGCTATTACGCCGATATCGTGGCAGAGCTTGGCGAGCATATCGTCTGCCCCGATCGCCGCCTGTTCCGCGTGCCCCCACCCGGCGGCGAATGGTTCCCCGAAATCGCCGCCCGCCTGACCGACTGGCTGGCCGGGCTGGACATGACGCGACCGCTGCTGGTGATCAGCCACGGCATCACCGCCCGCGTGCTGCGCGGCATCCTGGTGGGCGGGCAGGATTGGCAAGGCGTCCCCGTCGCCGCCGACGCCCCGCAAGGCACGGTGTTCCATATTCGCGATGGCGCGGAGACGATGCTGCACGTGGGCAGCGGCGTGCAGGGCGTGCGGGCGGCCTGAGGGGTTTCAGGGAGGGGTATAGG
>Ga0164294_10002838_pt1 | contig 15468 bp, 23 predicted proteins | sample GEODES005metaG_FD_111479 | JGI IMG/M metagenome (GOLD analysis project Ga0164294, IMG submission 111479) | Oligotrophic lake water microbial communities from Sparkling Lake, Wisconsin, USA - GEODES005 metaG | ecosystem: Environmental > Aquatic > Freshwater > Lake | place: USA: Sparkling Lake...
AAGGCAACCATGGTTAACTTTTGGCGTTCTGATCTGTCGATTACACTTTTAAGTTGTGTGATTTTTATCTTTGCCATTGAAATTTGATCGTTTGAGTATGATATAAAAGTATATTTTAATAATTAATCATTAAAATATACCTAGATTTTTTTTTACTATGTATAGAATCTTAAATGGCAATTAACCGTTAAAGATTTTTTTCAAAGATAAGTTACGTGTCCTAGATACTGCTATGGGTTCTCTAAGCATTGCTAAAGCTTTAACTGTTGCTTTAACTACGTTATGAGGATTAGCAGATCCTAATGATTTTGCTAATACGTTATGCACACCAGCAATTTCTAGTACAGCACGCATACTACCTCCCGCTATTACACCAGTACCTTGAGCAGCTGGTTTCACGAGAACTTTAGCGGCACCTTCTTTAGATAATTGATCATGAGGAATAGTGCCTTTCATGATTGGAACTTTAATTAAGTTCTTTTTAGCATCTTCAATTCCTTTGGTGATAGCCTCTTGCACTTCTTTAGCTTTACCTAAACCGTGACCAACTATACCATTCTCATTACCAACTACAACAAGTGCAGAAAAACTGAAAGCACGTCCACCTTTTGTGGTTTTAACCACACGGTTGATGGCTACAACTTTTTCTTTTAACTCGAGATCGCCAGCTTTTACTTTGTTTAATATTATTTTAGACATTATTGAGTCGATTAACTATTCAGTGTATTAATATAATTAGAATTTCAGACCACCTTCTCTTGCACCTTCAGCTACTGCTTTCACTCTACCGTGGTATAAGTAACCTCCACGATCAAAGGTACAAGTAGTAAGACCAAGTGCCAAAGCCTTTTTTGCTAAAGATTCACCAGTGAGCTTACTTTTTTCAACTTTTGTAACTTTTTGAGCTAAGATATCTTTTTCTCTGCTTGAAGCTGCTGCTAAGGTTACACCATTCACATCATCTATAAGCTGTAAATAAATATCTGTATTGCTTCTGAAAACACTTAATCTTGGTCTGGCAGAAACACCAGAAATTTTATTTCTTACTCGGTATTTTATCTTCTGCCTTCTTAAACCTTTACTGTTCATAATTCTTTCATTTACTATTTCCTGATACTGCCAGGAAAATTATTGATAAAATATTTATATCGATCTTAAAAACCACTAACAATTTAAATAACAATTGTACTAATACGTTATTATTTACCTGCAGATTTACCGGCTTTTCTTCTAATAAATTCACCTTTGTATTTAACACCTTTACCCTTGTATGGCTCAGGTTTTCTCAACCCACGTATTTTAGCAGCAACTTGACCCAACAATTGTTTATCGATTCCTTCTAAAACAATTCTAGGATTATCACCCTTTTCTTGCGAAGTAACTACTTTTAATTCATTAGGTATTTCAAAAATAATGTTATGTGAATAACCTAAAGCTAAATCAAGAATATTACCTTGATTAGCAGCTTTATAACCCACACCCACCAATTCTAAATCTTTTCTAAACCCTTCTGTAACACCTTTAACCATATTACTTACCAAGGCACGATACAAACCGTGCATGGCTCTGTGTCTAATTTGGTCAGTTGGTCTAGAGAAAGTAATTTTCCCATCAACCATTTCAACTTTAATATCTCTATCGATATTTTCTTTCAATTCACCCTTTGGTCCTTTAATTGATACTACGTTACTTTCACTTATTGTTACAGTAACACCTTGCGGTAAAACAACAGGAGCTTTTCCTATACGAGACATAACTATTAATTTATTCTGACCGGTCAGTACTGTATAGGCAGCACTTAATGTATCAGAAATTAGAAAATAAATTCAAAATACAGTAACAAACTATTGATTAGTAAATGTTACATAAAACTTCGCCGCCTACATTCTGAAATTTAGCCTCTTTATCTGTCATAACACCTTTAGAGGTAGAAATGATAGCAATTCCGAGACCATTTTTTACACGTTTAAATTCTGCGGGACTAGCGTACTGTCTTAAACCTGGTCTGCTAACTCTATCCAATGTCTTAATGGCTGGCTCTTTTGTAATACCATCGTATTTCAAAGCAATTTTAATTACGCCTTGTTTGTTATCTTCTTCAAACTTGTATTTAAGAATATAACCTTGTGCGTACAAAATTTCAGTGATTCGTTTTTTGAGATTAGAAGCTGGAATCTCAACAATACGATGACCTGCCATTTGTCCATTTCGGATTCTTGTCAGGTAATCTGCTATGGGATCTGTAATCATATATATTTTACAATTATCGTTATCAATTATTAACTAAGGGTCTGGAAATTACCAGCTTGCCTTTTTTACTCCGGGAATTTTTCCCATTAGTGCCATATCGCGAAAAGTTACCCTAGATAACCCAAAATATCTGATATAACCTCTTGGCCTTCCCGTAATCTGACATCTGTTATGTAGACGTACTGGAGAAGAATTTTTTGGTAAGGCATCTAATCCTGCCCAATCTTCTGCGGCTTTCAAAGTAGCACGCTTTTCAGCATACTTAGCTACCATTCTTTGTCTTTTGAGCTCTCTGGCCTTCACTGAAGTCTTAGCCATTTGTATAAATATTTAAACGTTTAAACTTTTTCCTTTCTCATGTCCCTAAAAGGCATACCCAATTCTTTCAATAACTCGTAAGCTTCTTCGTTGTTCTTAGCTGTAGTTACAAAAGTGATATCCATACCAGTAATCTTAGTTACTTTGTCAATATCAATTTCTGGGAAAATGATTTGTTCAGTAATACCTAAAGTGTAATTACCTCTACCATCAAAAGCCTTTTCGTTGATACCTTTAAAATCACGTACACGTGGTAAGGTAGCTGCAATTAGTCTATCTAAAAACTCATACATTTTAACACCGCGAAGTGTTACACGAGCTCCGATAGGCATACCTTTACGTAATTTGAAATTTGAAATATCTTTCTTAGAAATAGTAGATACTGCTTTTTGACCAGTAATTGTACTTAATTCATCTAAGGCGATATCGATTAATTTCTTATCTGTTACTGCGCCATTAACACCACGATTTATACAAATCTTGGACATTTTAGGCGTTTGCATGGAACTTTTGTAGTTGAACTTTTTTTGCAAAGCAGGTATCACGTCTTCGTGATATTTCTTATGCAATCTTGGAGTATATGCTGTGCTCATTAGTTAATTACCTCCCCTGATTTTTTAGAAATTCTTACTAATTTACCGTTTTCACGGATGCGGTTTACTTTAGTTGGTTCGCTTTTTTTAGCATCCCACAACATCACATTACTGATATGTATAGAAGCTTCTTTTTTCACCAATCCACCCTTAGTGTTTTGTGCAGATGGTTTAGTATGCTTTGTAACGATATTTACACTTTCTACTAAAACCCTTGCTTTGTCCAGAAATACCTCCAAAACTTTGCGAGGTTTTTTCAAATCCTTGTCATCACCGGCAATAACTACTACGGTATCGCCTTTTTTGATGTTGAATTTGGGTTTAAATCTATTGCTCATTGTTAAACTATTAACGCGTTTAAAATTTCTATGGGTTATTAAAGAACTTCAGGTGCTAAAGAGATAATCTTCATATAACCTTTATCACGAAGCTCTCTTGCTACTGGTCCAAAAATACGTGTCCCACGTGGATCATCAGATTGGTTTAATAAAACCACTGCATTGTCATCGAAGCGAATGTAACTACCGTCTTTACGTCGTAATTTATTCTTTGTTCTAACAATTACTGCTTTGCATACTGTACCTTTTTTAACGCCACCCGCAGGGATAGCATCTTTTACGGTAACAACAATTTTATCACCAATTCGGGCGTAATCTTGACCACTGTTCCCGAGAACACGGATACAGAGTACTTCTTTTGCGCCACTATTGTCAGCTACATTGAGCCTACTTTCCTGCTGAATCATATTACTTTGTTTTGTATCCTGTAAAATAACAGAACAATTAAAACTAATTTTTATCTGTAATTTCTGAAAGAAATTATTTAGCCTTTTCAATTACTTCAACCAGTCTCCAACGCTTCGTTTTGCTCATGGGGCGTGTTTCCATGATTTTAACGATATCACCAGGTGTACATTGATTTTCTTCATCATGTGCATGGAACTTTGTAGATTTCTTTACAAACTTTCCATAAATGGGATGCTTTACTTTTCTTTCTACGGTAACAGTAATGGTTTTAGTCATTTTGTTACTGGTAACGGTCCCCGTTTTTGTTTTACGTATCTTTCTATCTATCATTTTGTGCTCTTTTAACGTATTCTGGCTGTTACAACCATTTATAATTTAGGAAGCAACCGTTTTGCTGGCTATTTTCCTGATTTGTAATGCTGTTTTCAATCTTGCTATATCTTTTCTGAGCAAACGAATAGTTACAGGATTTTCTAGTGGTGTTACGCTATGTGCAAATTTTAATTTCTTTAATCTTTGCTCATCATCACCTATTCTAGCCTGTAGGTCTTCGATACCCATTTGAGAAATACCTTTATAAAATTCTGAAGGTTTAGACATGTTATGATACTTTTGAGTGATTATGCCAAATCACGACGAATAATAAATTTTGTTTTGATTGGTAGTTTTGCAGCGGCTAATTCCATAGCTTCTTTTGCAACTTCAGTAGTTACACCATCAGCTTCAAATAGAATACGTCCTGGCTCAACTACAGCAGCCCAATATTCTGGATTACCTTTACCTTTACCCATCCTTACTTCGGCTGGTTTTCTTGTAATTGGTTTATCTGGAAATATTCTGATCCATACATTACCTTCTCTTTTCATTGCTCTTGTCATAGCTTGACGAGCAGCTTCAATTTGGCGATTAGTAAGCCATATTGGTTCTAATGCTTTTAATGCATAAGATCCAAATGCTATAGAAGTACCACGTTTAGCAACCTCTCTGATTCTGCCTTTTTGTGCCTTCCTGTGTTTTGACCTTTTCGGTTGTAACATAATGTTAAATTATGATATTAATGCGTTCAAAAATTATTACTTATTTCGGAAATCATTTATTTCCTCATATCTCTTCTTCCACCGGCACCGCCTTGTTTACGTTCACCACCTCTATCTCTATCACCACGTTCAGGACGATCGTCTCTTCTTTCTCTTCTATCTGACACTTCACTCTTTCCACTAACAAAGTTCGGATTTAAATCACGCTTTGTTAAAACTTCACCTTTACAAATCCATACTTTGATACCTATTTTACCGTAAACGGTTAAGGCAAATACAGATGCGTAATCGATATCCATACGGAAAGTGTGTAAAGGAACTCTTCCAGATTTGATTTCTTCAGAACGAGCAATTTCTGCTCCACCCAAACGACCACTAACTTTCACTTTAATTCCTTCTGCACCCATGCGCAATGTAGAAGCAATCGCCATTTTAATAGCACGTTTGAAGTTGATTCTATTTTCAATTTGTTTAGCGATGGTATCACCAACAATATTGGCATCTAGCTCAGGTCGACGAATCTCAAAAATATTAATTTGAACGTCTTCTTTGCCGGTAAGTTTCTTCAACTCTTCTTTGATACGATCTACTTCGTTTCCACCTTTACCAATAATGATACCAGGCTTTGATGTGTGGATCGTTACAATTAATTTATTTAACGTACGCTCAATAACAATTTTGGCTATACCGCCTTTGTTGATACGAGCAGTTAGATATGTACGTATTTTATGATCCTCTATAAGTTTTAAAGAATAATCTTTGCGGCTACCATACCAGTTACTTTCCCAACCTCTGATGATTCCTAACCTATTACCAATCGGATTTGTTTTTTGGCCCATGTAAAGATTTTGAAAATTTTATTGTTTGATATCTACAATTATAGTTACGTGATTGCTACGCTTGCGCATACGATAGGCACGTCCTTGAGGAGCTGGCAACATACGTTTGATAGATTTTGCTCCATCAACATATATAATTTTAACGAACAACCCAGCTATATCTGCACCTTCGTTTTTTTGTTTCCAGTTGCTTACTGCTGATAATAATAATTTACGTAAAGGTACTGCACTATGTTGTGGTTGATGCTCTAATAAAGACACCGCTTTCTCTACAGCCATTCCACGAATCTCATCAGCCAATAAACGCATTTTGCGCGGCGATGTGGGATAATTTCTAAGTTTTGCTACTGCTTCCATTGTTTTTTTTCTTTTTGGCAGGATACTTCTACTTTCGTTAGTATCCTAAATTCCTGCTATACTTTTTTATTGGAATGTCCTCTAAAGTTTCTAGTTGGAGAAAACTCACCTAACTTATGACCAACCATAAATTCAGTTACATATACTGGGATAAATTTGTTACCATTATGTACCGCAAATGTATGTCCTACAAAATCCGGTATAATTGTACTTCTTCTACTCCAAGTCTTTACTACTGAACGCTTTGCTTGACCCTCATTCATCGTGAGAATCTTTTTTTCTAGCTTGGCACTAACGTAGGGACCTTTTTTTATTGAACGAGCCATATCTTATTTGATAAAATTAATGTAAAATATATGGTATTATTTAGACAACTTTTTACCGTCTTTACGCTGTAAAATCAATTTGTCACTTCCTTTACCTCTTGTTCTGGTCTTTTCACCTTTGGCATATTTACCGTTGCGACTTCTTGGATGTCCGCCAGATGAACGACCTTCACCACCACCCATCGGGTGATCAACAGGGTTCATGGCAACACCTCTTGTGCGTGGGCGAATACCTTTCCATCTGTTGCGTCCGGCCTTACCCATACTTTCAAGGTTATGATCTGAGTTGGAAACAACTCCAACAGTAGCATAACAATTGACTAATATTTTGCGTAATTCACCAGAAGGCATTTTGATTACTGCATAACGCTCTTCCTTATTGGTAAGCTGTGCAGATGATCCAGCACTACGGGATAATTTTCCGCCCTGTCCAGGTTGCATTTCAATGTTGTGCACATTTGTACCTAAAGGCATAAATTTCAACATTAAAGCGTTTCCTACTTCAGGCACTACTGCATCTCCACTGATTACAGTCATACCAACTGTTAATCCTTGTGGTGAGATGATATATCTTTTTTCTCCGTCAACATAATGCAACAAAGCGATAAATGCTGTACGATTTGGATCATATTCAATAGATGCAACAGTTGCTGGAATATCTTTTTTATCTCTTTTGAAATCGATAATACGATACATCATTTTGTTTCCACCACCAATATAACGCATTGCACGTCTACCTTGTTGGTTTCTTCCACCGGTACCTGATTTCTTCTCTAACAAAGTTTTTTCAGGTTTGTCTGCGGTAATTTCTGCATAAGCATTGCCGATTCTCCATCTTGTTCCCGCCGTAATCGGTTTGTATTTTTTTAGTGCCATACTTTACTTCAATATTTGAGGCTTTAAAAGCCTTTCGTCAATTAAATGGTTGTGTACAAATCAATTGTTTCTCCTGCTGGAATCGTTACATAAGCTTTCTTGTAAGAAGACTTCATTCCTTTCACAAATCCTTTCTTAGTGAATTTGCTTTTATTCTTTCCAGGAACAACGATCGTTCTAACGTCTTCTACGCTTACATTGTAGAAAACTTCAACAGCTTTTTTAATTTCAATTTTATTTGCCCCTTTCGCTACACGAAAAGCATATGTATGTGCTTTTTCTTGCAGTGCATTTGCCTTTTCAGACAAAATAGGTTTGATAAGTATCTCATTAAGCCTCATGGTTCAATACTTTTAGTTTATTTATAATTATGCTGTTTCTACTTCTTCTTCTAAAAACATATTGGCAGCACTTTCTGTGAATACCAAGGTATCTGCATTCATCATGTCGTAAGTATTCAAATCAGACAATAACATGGTTAATACTGATGGAATATTTCTAGAACTGATATATACGGTATCATTGTAATCAGACAAGATAAAAAGAATTTTCTTGTCATCTACTTTAAGATTACTCAATATAGAAGCAAATGCACTTGTTTTAGGGGCATCCATTACTACATCTTCTACAATGATGATGTTGTTACTTTGTGCTTTTGAACTCAACACACTAATTTTTGCCAAATCTTTCACCTTGCGGTTCAATTTGAAATCATAAGCGTGTGGTTTTGGTCCAAAAACGGTACCACCACCTTTATATAAAGGGTTACGGATGTTACCTTTACGAGCACCACCTGTTCCTTTTTGCTTGTGCAATTTGCGACTAGCACCCTGCACTTCTGCGCGGGTTTTTACTTTATGGGTTCCTTGACGTTGTGCAGCAAGAAATTGCTTTACGGCCAAATATACCACGTGTTCGTTGGGATCAATACCAAAAATGTCTTCTGGTAATTCAACCGTTCTTCCAGTTTTCTCTCCTTTTATAGTTAATACTTCAGCTTGCATCCTAATCCTTTTTATTATTTCTGAACATAAACAATAGAACCATTAAAACCTGGAACGCAACCGCTCACAAGAATATAGTTTTTGTCAGGGAAAATCTTTAATATTTTAAGACCTTTCACCTTTACTTGATCACAACCCATTCTTCCAGCCATACGCATACCTTTGAATACGCGTGATGCATCGGATGAGTTACCAATCGAACCTGGTGCACGTTGTCTATCATGCTGACCGTGTGATTGTTGACCAACACCACTGAAACCATGACGTTTTACTACACCCTGAAAACCTTTACCTTTTGTTGTTCCAACTACGTCTACTTTCTCACCTTCAGTGAAAATGTCTACAGTAATTGTTTCTCCGGCATTTTTTTCCAGTGAATAGTCACGAAATTCTTTTACTAATTTTTTTGGAGTAGATCCAGATTTGGCGAAATGCCCAAGCTCGGCTTGTGTTGTATGCTTTTCTTTCTTTTCACCAAATGCTAATTGTATAGCATTGTAACCATCAGAATCGATAGTTTTTACTTGAGTTACGGTGCAAGGCCCCGCTTCAATAATAGTACACGAGATGTGTTTACCATCAGCATTGAATATGCTGGTCATCCCGATTTTCTTACCGATAATTCCTCTCATCGTATATTTTGTTTTGCCCCTCCTCGGTTACGAGAACAGTACGGTAAAACCGCATACTTCAATTCTAGTTTGCTACCGACCTTTTCCTTTATGGCTGAATGTCAACCTCGGAAGTACCGGTAGTAAACAAACCTCGAAGGGCTTGTTCATATTTCATGCTGCCTAAACAGCTTTTTTACTTACAATCAGCGCTCCTTTTTCTCTCGTCTCCGACGAAAAATTGGGAGATAATTTTTAAAATCTTCCTGAGGTTATCAGGCTTTGATTTCAACTTCCACACCACTGGGAAGATCTAACTTACTCAACGCATCCACTGTTCGTGAACTCGAAGTGTAAATATCCAATAGGCGCTTGTGAGTGCATAATTCAAACTGCTCACGAGCTTTCTTGTTTACGTGTGGAGAACGCAAAACGGTAAAAATCTTCTTCCTTGTTGGCAAAGGAATAGGACCCGTTACAACTGCTCCTGTACTTCTAACTGTTTTAACGATCTTCTCGGCAGACTTGTCTACCAAACTGTGATCGTACGATTGTAATTTTATTCTTATTCGCTGAGACATACTATTTATACCCACTTTTCAACGGGAGGGCAAAAGTAAGACAGTTTATTTTAATAGCAAAATATTTTATAAAGTTTTTTGAAAATAAAGTCGTTCGAAGGAAAATTGGCAGCGGAAACGTTAGTTCTGAGTCATAAGTCATAAGTCGGAAGTTGAAAGTCGGAAGTCGGAAGTCGGAAATATTGATGCCTGATTCCTGATTCCTAATTCCTAATTAATAATTAATTATGCTTATGATTGAAACATCATCTACACATCTATCTACAAAAATAACTGAATTTATTCCTTCCTTTAAATAGACCAAGTGCATCAAAGCCATCACCTTCTACATACCACTCCGTAATATATCCATCTAAGGAATACTTCACATTTTTAATAATGCTTTCATAATTGTTTGCTACACCACCCGCATTGTCAAATTCGGTGATATTGATCTTGGAAACTAAGTTTGTAGATTTCTTTCCCAAATCCAGCCCCATAATAAAAGGGAAGGTCTCAAAACCATCGGGTAGTATTTGTATGAAATTTTTCGGCGTTCTAGAAACATCATATTCCATGACGGCTTCAAATATCTTTTGATTTAACGATAAAAAGCTTATCACACCAATTACACTAGTGAGATTTCCGTTTGTCCATTTGTATGTAAACGTAAACAATGGCACATTGAAAGAAGCATAACCTACCGTTTTTTCTGTAAGATATCCTGCTGCATCATATTTGTAATTGTAAATAACAGTATCAGCAACAAACTGTTTAACCCTATTGCTGGTATCCACTACAAAATATTCTTTCAAGCCAACAAAAATAGTGTCTTTATTGTAAGTAAAACTGGTAGAGAAATCTATGGTTGATGCTACACTATCAAAAGCTTGTACAAAACTGGCTGCACCAGTAAAACCAAATCCTGTATTAAGCGAGTATAATCCTCTGCCTGTAGCAGAATCTACGGCTAATATACCACTAGGGATACAATTTTGACCCGTACCTCCCACCGTAAACAACTCACCTCCTTGTTCTAAACTAAATTCCTTTGCACAGGATATGCAAATAACGGAAAGAAAGAGTACCCCTGAAAGCCATTTCATTTTCATACATTATTTTTTTTCAAGCTGCTTGATTAGAAAACTTCACCATGGTGAATGTCACTATTGTCTTGTATTTTATTGTTTTGTACCTTTTCAGTTATTGCTTCTGCAGGTGGCTGAAAGAATTTCTTCTGAAAAACCAATATTGTTATCACTCCAGAAGAAATACAAGCATCTGCTATATTGAAAACCGGTCTAAAAAACTCAAAACTTTCACCTCCCCAAATAGGTACCCATTGTGGAAATTGAGCATTCGATATTATTGGAAAGTACAACATATCTACCACTTTCCCTTGTAACAAACCTGCATATCCACCACTAAAAGATTTTGATGAAATAAAAAGAGCTACATTTTGTAAAAATGGGTCACTATTTTCAAATATCATCCCGTAAAAAATACTATCTAATAAATTACCAATGGCTCCAGCATACACTAAAGTAGCACAAACGATAAAACCATTGTGGTATTTTGAACGAATAGTTTCCTTAATATAAAATGTTCCAAATATTACCGCAACAAGCCTAAAAAGTGTTAATGCCAATTTACCCCAAATACCGCCAAGCTTCCATCCATAAGCCATTCCCTCGTTTTCAATAAAATGTAATCGGAACCAATCTAGCCCCAACACAGTAATTTCTTTACCAATGTAAAAATTGGTTTTGATGTAAATTTTTAACGCCTGATCAATAAAAAGAATGCACAATGTGAGTAAAAAAACGTGTTTCAGTTTCACTAAATAGAAATTTTATTGCCCAAATATAATAAACGTTTTAGTGAACATTTCGCTAAAGTATATTATTCTTCATAATATACTCTTTTTACCCGCGAAGCAATGCCTGTCATAATATGATAAGGTATCGTTTCTGCCCAGTTGGCAAGTTCAATAATAGACATTCCTTTTCCAAACAACACCACTTCGTCACCCGTTTTAACGTCCTCAATTTGGGTAATATCAACCATCATCATATCCATGCAAATCTTTCCTACAATGGGAGCCCTTTTGCTATGAATCAACACATATCCTTTACCCAAACCCAGATTACGCGGATATCCATCTGCATATCCTATTCGTATCGTAGCAATAACAGCGTCTTTTGCTATTTTCCCTGCACGATTATACCCAATGGTATCACCAGCTTTACGTTTTTTGATTTGTGCTATGGTTGTAGTTAACTGTGTGGCTTCTTGTAATCCCCCATTTTGCATACCACCATCTACCCCATATAACCCAATGCCTAATCTTACCATATCATAAGCCAATGTAGGATGCCGCCGAATGGCAGCGGTATTGGCAAGATGCCTTAAAAAAGAATACCCAAGCATCATTTCCAATTGATTGGATGCGGCTATAAAAACATTATTTTGCTGATATGTATACGCATCATCTGCGGGAGATTCACTTCCTGCGAGATGTGAAAAAACAGTCTTTACAGTGCATACATTGTGCAGCGTTAATTCATTTCCCAAAACCGAGATTTCATCCGCCTCAAACCCTAATCGATGCATACCGGTATCTATTTTAATATGTATCGGAAAATCTTTAATACCACGAGCATATAAAAATTGTTGAAAAGATTGTAAAAGTTCTATAGAAAAAATCTCAGGCTCTAAATGATATTTTAACATGGAAGGGAAAGAGGCTTCCTCCGGATTCATTACCATTATGGGCAACTGAATACCGGCTTCTCTCAGCGCTACACCTTCATCGGCATAAGCCACTGCTAAATAATCTACTTTATGGAACTGCAATACACTGGCTATTTCAAAGCTTCCACTCCCATAAGATAAAGCTTTTACCATGATCATCAGCTTTACGCCCTTAGGAAGGGCTTTTTTATACAACATCAAATTGTTACTGATGGCAGAAAGATTAACAGATAACACGGTTTGATGCCATTTGATTTCCAACAACTGATTGATTTGTTCAAATTGAAATGAGCGAGCTCCTTTGATTAAAATGGATTCATCTTTAAACATTATGGGAGTAAACTGTTGAAGAAATGTACATGTGCTTGAATAAAAAGCTGTTTGTATACCAATTTCAAAAAATTTGGACTGATGTTTTTCCATCAAAGCACCAATGCCAATGAACTTGGTTATGCCATAACGTGGCAGCATACTGGCCAATTGGTTATATAACTTTTCTTCGGGCTGGCCAGATTGTTCAATGTCTGACAGTACCAATGTTTTCTTTGTATGTTGTGGTTGTTGAGATAGAAATTCTAATGCGGCAGTCAGCGCACTGATGTCTGCACTATAACTGTCGTTGATAATGGTGCAATTGTTGATGCCCATTTTCATTTCTAAACGCATAGCTAATGAGGGTAAATGCGCCAATCTTTCGGTTAGAAGTGTTGATGAGCAACCCAAATATTTTGCAGCTGCGGCAGCCAATAGGGCATTTTCTATAGCCATCATTCCGGTAAATGGAATAAAACAATGCGTCATATTATCCTCAAATTGGAGCTGAAAGTACGTTGAGGCTTCCTCTTGAACAATATTTGATATCCGGAAATTTGCCTTTTCAACACAACTAACTGTTAATATATTGATGGCATGTTCTTGCTTCCAACGGTCTACAATTTCTCTTACCTCAATTTGGTCATGGTTATAGATTAATGTATCTACGTGATTGAACAATTGCAATTTCTCTACGATTTTTGCTTCGAGCGAGGGGAAACCTTCATTATGTGCATCGCCAATATGGGTTAAGATACCAATAATAGGCTTGATGATGTTGGCCAATTGTTGCATTTCACCCACTGTTGAAATACCGGCTTCAAAAATACCGAGATCATAATCATCAGATAATTGCCATACGCTTAATGGTACACCAATTTGGGAATTAAAACTTTTTGGACTCCTTACGATTTTCTTCTGTGTTTGAAGCAGATGGTTAAGCCATTCCTTCACAATTGTTTTTCCGTTGCTGCCGGTTATACCAATAATGGGATAATGAAATATTGACCGATGTGTTGCGGTTAATTGTTGCAAAGCCATCAATACGTCATCTACCACAATAAAAGAGGCCTCAGGATAACGATATTGCTCTTGGGTATTGGCAACTACAAAGCATCTCACACCCATTTCAAAACAAGCTGAAATAAAATCATGGCCATTGCGTTGGGTACTTTGAAGACAAAAAAATACTGCTTCCTCAGGGAAACGAATTTTTCTACTATCCGTTTCTAAGAATTTAATCTGATGATTGGCATTCCCAATTTGTTTACCGCCAACAATGGTTGTAATGGCGGAAACAGTATATTCTTGTGATAGCATCAACTTTATGCGTCTATTGAAGATTTTGGTTTTGGCTTTTCATGGTACATTGAATAAACAACAGACCCTGTGATACAGGTAACAATTACGCCCAATGAAATATAAATGGAAATATGAATATCAAAAAATTCAATTAACATTTTAACTCCTATAAAAATCAATACAATTGCTATACCCTGTTGTAAGTATTCAAACTGATCGATGGCGCCACGCAAGAGAAAAAACAAAGACCTCAATCCCAACACTGCAAAAATATTGGAAGAATAGATCACCAAAATATCATCACTTGAAAAATGCGCAACTGCACTGTCTTTCACCAACGACACCACGGTGGGTATAGAGTCTAAGGCAAATGCCAAATCTATGGCACCCAACATTGCCACAACTACTGCCAAATGCGTAAAATACACCTTGCCGTGCATTTTAATAAAATAACGTCCTTTGGGTTCTAATTCTGACAACCGAAAATAGGAACGCATAAATTTATACAGTTTTGTGTTTCCTGGATCAAACTCTTCATTTTCGGTGCTGGTAAATAATTTAAAGCCGGTATATAGTAGGAATACGCCAAAAAGGTAGATTATCCAATGAAACCGTTCAATTAGTTCAATTCCCAAGGCAATAAATATGATTCGGAAGATGATGGCAAGTAAAATTCCCCATAACAATGCTCTACCAGCGTCGGTTGATTCCACTTTGAAATAAGTAAAAATCAATATAAAAACAAAGATATTGTCTATACTAAGTGACCATTCCATCAGGTAAGCTGTGAAATATTTGGTAGCGATAATAGAAGATTTCTCAAACCATAAGAAAATACAGAAGGCAATGGATAATCCAACCCAAAAAATGGTTTGCCACAATGCTTTTTTGATGGTAACTGTTGCGTTTTTCTTACTCAGCAAACCAAGATCAATCAATAATGCGAACAACAAAATGATGCCAAAAGTTAAATACGTAATTTGGTCTGGAGTCATAATAATAAAATAGTAACCCTAATGAAATAAGGCTAAATGAAAATTAGTGTATAAAAAATCAGAATGTAAAATTAAGTAAAGTAAAATTAACACTTAGAAAGTATCTGTATTTATTGAATAAAGTGTAAAGTCAACCACATAAAAAAGAGACAGAGATACCATTTATAATTGCATGGTATCACCATCTAAAGATGGGGCAATTCAAGCGCAGTAGGCATTAGTAAATAATACTGCATTGTATTACTTCAAATTCAAATACCATAACAAAAACCCCGAACTATTGTCCGGGGCAAAATGTGGGAAAGGGCTATTATTTATTAATTAGGAATTAGGAATTAGGAATCAGGAATCGGAATTGGGAATCAGGAATTAAAGTTCTGAGCCAAAGATTCCTGATTCCTAATTCCTAATTCCTAATTATTTGCGTTTCCTTGCTTTCTTAATCCCATACGCTATTCCTGCGCCCAAGAGCAGCGACAGCCCCCCGTCTAGGGGAACCATCGCATCTTGTTGCTGGGCATCGTCATCCCAAGTGATTTGGGATTGACCGCCAATGCTGATGAACATTATTACTACTATGATTGCTAT
>Ga0164294_10002839_pt1 | contig 15466 bp, 8 predicted proteins | sample GEODES005metaG_FD_111479 | JGI IMG/M metagenome (GOLD analysis project Ga0164294, IMG submission 111479) | Oligotrophic lake water microbial communities from Sparkling Lake, Wisconsin, USA - GEODES005 metaG | ecosystem: Environmental > Aquatic > Freshwater > Lake | place: USA: Sparkling Lake...
GACCTCAACGACAAGTTGAAAATGGAAGTCAAAACCAATCTTTTGTGGGAAAATGGGTATCAACATGCCGCTATTCCTACAGACCTCATCAACAACGGCAGATTGAAAATAAATAAACAAGAAAAACCTGTATTAAATGGATATGTTTTTGATGCCATCTTGTTATTAAATCCGCAATTTGCCAAAACAGCAACCACAAAATATTTTCAAGAATATACCCAAAAAGGCGGCAAATTATTGTTGGAGGGAAATGCTACCTACGATTTTAATGGTAAATCGATTGCTTCCATTTGGCATACAATTGCTGCAAAAGCCGTTGATACGAGTTTTTCATTACCTAACATGCTTAAATTAGGCGATATCAAACAAACCCTTGTTGACGGTGTGATGAATGAAGATGGCTCATACACCTTTACTAATGTGGCATCGCTTCAAAACGATAACCCTGCCACATTTGCATTCACTTACAAAGGTGTAAATTATTCGGGTACCTACAAAGGGATGGCTGCCATAAAATTACATGTTGATGGAACACTAGAAAAAATAGCAGCAACAGGATTTACCTCATTCCAAAAAAATGGAAAAGTAATTGTAGCATTGAATAAGGAATCCGATATCTTTTTATCTGTTAACGGTAATAAAGTGCTTTGTACCATCGCAGGGGATGCAAAACAAGTACAACTAATGTATAGTAAATAACATTCCATGAGGAAAAAAGTAGTTAAATTAAAGCTTGTAATTAGTATTGGCATAAAGCGAACCAATATTTTAACACTTCATTTGCTATTGATTTTGGCATGTTTTGGTGGCGTCCAAGCACAACAAAAACAACCCGTAGATTATATAAATCCTTATATCGGAAACATCAGTCATTTGTTAACGCCAACTTATCCTACCATCCACTTGCCCAATAGTATGGTAAGGGTATATCCCGAAAGAGCCGATTATACAGGGGACCAGTTAAAAGGATTTCCCATTTTGGTGACCAGCCATAGGGGACGTTCTGCTTTTAATATTTTCCCTTATCAAGGAAATGAGGCAGAAATAAAACCGGTCATGTTTTTTTCTTATGATAATGAAATAGTTAAACCCTTTTATTACGCCGTAGCCCTAGATGAACAACAATCGGAGGTGAAATTTGCACCATCTCATCAATCTGCTTTATATACATTCCAGTTTGTTCAATATAAGCCAACTTATATCGTCATCAATGTACAATCAGGAAAATTACAAATCAACAATAATGCCGTTAGTGGTTATCAAGTGCTGAAAAACAATACTAAGGCGTATTTGTATCTAGAGACCGAACAGACACCGCTAAAAATTTCCCAAGAGGGTAATCTAGTAAAACTGTTTTTTGGCGAAAAAATACATACGGTAAAGGTTAGGTATGGTGTATCTTTTATCAGTGAAGTGCAGGCACAAAAAAACCTTCGTCGAGAAATAAAGCACTATTCCATTGATACTTTAGCTACAATTGGTAGGAAAATATGGAATAGAGAGCTGGGTAAAATCAGTATTAAAGACAATAATCTCAAAAACAAAACGGTATTCTACACGGCATTGTATCGTTGCTTAGAAAGACCCATTCAAATTAGTGAAGACGGTAATTATTTTAGTGCATTTGATGGCAAGATACATCCTGATGAAGGTGTTCCATTTTTTACAGACGATTGGATTTGGGATACCTATAGAGCGGCGCATCCGCTTAGGATTTTAACAGATCCCTCCAAAGAGTTGAATATTATCAAGTCATATATCAGGATGGCAGAGCAGATGCCCAATCTTTGGATGCCCACATTTCCAGAGGTAACCGGTGATTCCCGAAGAATGAATTCTAATCATGGTGTGGCCATTGTAGCAGATGCACTAACCAAAGGCATTCATCAATTTGATGTAAACAAAGCATTTTTAGCCGCCAAGCAAGGCATTGAGCAAAAAACATTGGCACCATGGTCTGCAAAACCTGCTGGTATACTAGATAGCTTTTACCATGTAAAAGGCTATTTCCCTGCTTTGGCAACCGGCGAAATTGAATCAGTTTTTGAAGTCAATACTGGAGAAAAACGTCAACCCGTGGCTGTTACTTTAGGAACTTCTTATGATCATTGGTGCTTGTCGACCATTGCCCAATATCTTGGAGATACAGCATCAGCTCATTTTTATTTGCAAAAATCATATAATTACCGAAATATATTTAATTACGAAACATTTTTTTTTCATCCTAAAGATAAAAATGGTACTTTCATAAAACCATTTGATTACAACATTTCTGGTGGTAAAGGGGCAAGAGAAGCTTATGGAGAAAACAACGGTTGGATTTATAGGTGGGATGTGCCCCATAATATTGCAGACTTAATGGAATTGATGGGTGGAAAAAGAAATTTTTCTAAGGCTTTAGACAGTATGTTCAGTGCACCATTGGGTAGAAGCAAATTTGCTTTTTATGAGATTTTGCCTGATCATACTGGAAATGTTGGGCAATTTTCAATAGCAAATGAACCGGCTTTTCATATTCCCTATTTGTACAATTACGCTGGAGAACCATGGAAAACACAAAAGCGTATTCGTTCATTATTGAATAGTTGGTTTAGAGATGATTTGATGGGGATGCCAGGTGATGAAGATGGAGGTGGCATGTGTTCTTTTTTGGTATTTTCTTCAATGGGATTTTATCCTGTTACGCCTGGAATTCCGGCTTATAACATTGGATCACCACTTTTTGAAAATGTCAAAATTCAATTGAGTAACGGGCGATATTTTGAAATTGAGGCATTGGGGTGCAGTAGTGAAAATAAATATATTCAATCTGCAACGCTAAATGGTAAACCATGGCTTAAGTCTTGGTTTTTTCACGAGGAAATTAGGAATGGAGGTAAATTGATTTTAAAAATGGGTAAAAAGCCCAATTACAAATGGGGAGTTGGTGAAGTGGATGCAAGGCTTTCAGCGGAAAGCATTAAGAATGTACATTAATTATTTAACAAATTAATTTTTTATACAACAATTCAACAAGGGCTAACATGAAATTTTTACACACCACCAAATCTATGTTCGTTTTTTTTCTATTTCTTTTTTCTTTTTCTGTAAATGCTCAAAACGTTGAAGAAACGAAAATAGACAACAATCGGAGAAACAATGAACAAACCGAAAACAATATCGACAATAATGATATTGCAGAAAAGAAAAAAAGTATAGAAGAAAAAGCGAATCTAAATATACTATATTCCGGATTAGTTATTACAGTTATTGCGTTTTCTGCTATTGGAATAGGAAGTTTTAGAAAATCTAGTGGAAGAAAAAGATTACGTCTTTAATATTTTTATGCTTGTTGTACATTTCTATTTTAATACAAAAAATAGTCCATAGCACTAACACAATTGTTGTTTCAATTGGATTTCTTTTACATTATTTATTGGTTCATTCATTTCAACTAAACTTTAGGTAATAATAATTCGATATAAAATTTCAACGTTTTATAATTGTATTGTTTAATCCCAGATTACGCATTAGGAAAATAGATAGGCATTTTTTAATAGCCCCTAGCTTTAGCTAGGGGTTTTATGGGTATTTTGAAATGGCTTTAGCCACAAAATTTGCTTTTTTATTCTAATGCGTAAAATGGGTTAATCTCGATATTTAATGTTTGATTATTGAAGTATGTTTAAGTATATTCATGCCTCCAATTATACAATTAAACAGCTTATTCACATTACAATGACCAAGATTTCCGCACTGCTTGTTTTTTTTCTTCTTAGCATTTTTTCTGTAGTTGCTCAAGATTCCCGAAAAGTTTTTTTAGATGATTTAACCATTCAATCTTTTAGTGAAGGTATTCCAGGGGTTACTGCAAAAACTTGTGCTGGGGGTGATAGTATCAAAATGATGGGGAAAGTATACCAGCGAGGCGTTGGGGTTCATTCTACCAGTGTGCTGACATTTCAATTGAATGGAAAAGGATTGCGTTTTTCTGCACTTACAGGTGTTGATGACAATGCCACACCAGGAATGGTGTATAAAATGTATGCAATTGCCGATGAAAAAATATTGTTTGAAAGTAATCCAATGAAAGTGGGTGACGCACCCCAATTGGTTAATGTCGATTTGAAAAATGTACAACGTTTCGGACTATTGGTAATGGTAAAAGAAGAACGTGGAAGTAAAACCTACAGCAACTGGGCAAATGCGGTCATCACCATGCAAGACACCAGTCTGCCCCAAACGGTTCCAAATGATCCAAATAGGTATATTTTAACGCCGGCACCATTACAAACCCCTCGCTTAACTACGCCAAATGTGTATGGTGCTACACCGGGAAACCCATTCCTTTTTACAGTAACCGCAACAGGCAATAGACCAATGACATTTAAGGCAAATGCATTACCACCCGGACTTTCCATAGATGCTCAAACCGGTATTATTACAGGAAAAGTTGCACAAAGGGGTAATTATAAAGTTACCCTAATGGCAACCAATGCTCTTGGAAGTAACGTAAAACTATTGAATATTAAAATAGGTGATACCATTTCCCTAACACCACCCATAGGATGGAATGGCTGGAACTCTTGGGCAAGAAACATCGACCAAGATAAAGTATTGTCATCGGCAAAAGCAATGGTATCAAAAGGATTAAGCAACCACGGATGGAATTATATCAATATCGATGACGCTTGGCAAGGTTACCGTGGCGGTAAATACAACGCCATTCAACCCAATAATAAATTTCCTTCATTTATCCCAATGATTGAATTTATACATTCTTTGGGACTAAAAGTGGGCGTTTATTCCACACCATGGATTACCAGTTATGCTGGTTATGTAGGCGGTTCATCTAATTTTGAAAATGGTGCTTATCCCGACTCTGTAAAAAACAACAAACGATCTTATCGTTATATCGGCAAATATCGTTTTGAAGAAAACGATGCCAAACAAATGGCTGATTGGGGAATTGATTTCCTAAAGTACGACTGGCGCATTGAAGTGCCCTCCACAGAAAGAATGGGAACTGCATTAAAGAAATCTGGCAGAGACATCATTTACAGCATCTCTAATTCTGCGCCTTTTTCCAACGTTACCGATTGGGTTAAACTAACCAATATGTATCGTACCGGTCCAGATATCCGCGACAGTTGGTTAGGTTTATATACTTGTGCGTTTACATTAGATAATTGGGGCCCTTATGGCGGTCCGGGCCATTGGAACGATCCTGATATGATGATTCTTGGAAACGTATCAACAGGAACCGATATCCACCCAACCCGTTTAACACCTGATGAACAATACAGTCACGTGAGTTTATTCAGTTTGCTAGCAGCTCCATTAATGATAGGTTGTCCAATAGAACAATTGGATGATTTCACGGTAAACTTATTATCGAATGATGAAGTTATTGAAATCGACCAAGATCCTCTAGGTAAATCTGGCAGATTGATAGCCGATGAAAATGGGGTACAAATTTGGGCAAAGCCATTAGAAGATGGTTCATTAGCTGTGGGCTTATTCAATACCGCCAATTTTGAAAAAACACCACAATCTTATTTCCACTGGGGAACGGAAAAAGAGAATAAATTCACTTTGGCATTTGCAAAACTTGGATTGAAAGGCAATTGGAGGGTACGAGATGTTTGGCGTCAAAAAGATTTAGGTGTTTTTGCGAATCAATTTTCTACTTCTATTCGCCACCACGGGGTAGTAATGGTGAGATTATTTCCATCAACCAAAAAATAAATTGCATCAATGAAAAACTTAATTTCTTTATTTATAAGCACCTTATTGTTTTTGAATGTCACTCAAGCTCAATCTATACGAGCCATTTCAGATTCGTTCAGACCATTATTAAAGGTGCCTGAATTGCTGGTATCTAACAATGGTACAATTATCAAAACAAAAAAACAATGGAATACCATCCGCAGACCAGAAATTGTAACCTTACTTGAACAAGAAGAATATGGTAAAATCCCCGGTGAAATATCCATTTCATCCGTTAAAATCACCGATGAAGACAGAAATGCCTTAGACGGAAAAGCTATTCGTAAGCAAGTTGTTTTAACATTTGAAAAAAATGGAAAGTCGGTGAGCTTTGAACTATTGATGTACTTACCAAAAGGAAAAAAATCTTACCCCACATTTTTATCCTACAATTTTGGAGGCAATCAATCCATTTATAGCGATACCAATATACACTATTCAAAACCATGGAATGGCCAACCCGCTAACAGAGGGTCAAATGCAGCTAACTGGCCAGTAGAAAAAATTATTGTATCCGGTTGCGGGGTAGTTACCCTAAACAATTGGGATATTGCTTTAGACCGTAACGATTTCAGCATCGGCATTTACACGTTATTGTATAAAGACCAACAAACACAACCTGCGTCAGATGAATGGGGTTCGCTTGCCGCATGGGCATGGGGACTGTCTCGCGCATTGGATTATTTAAAAACAGATAAAGATGTGGATGGCAACAAAGTGATTGCCTTAGGGCATTCTCGTTTGGGGAAAGCGTCTTTGTGGGCTGGCTCCCATGATCAAAGATTTGCCGGTGTGATATCAAGTGGTTCAGGATGTGGAGGTGCCTCAATGCATATTGGAAAAGTAGGAGAAAAAATTGCCAATATCAACAAGCGATTCCCACAATGGACTTGCGGTAATTTTAAAAAGTATAGCAATAAAGAGGATTCATTACCCTTTGACCAGCATTTTGTTTTAGCCCTTGTTGCACCTCGTCCAATATATGTGGCTAGTGCTACAGCGGATGCTTGGGCAGATCCGCATAACGAATATTTATCTGCTTATTATGCATCTTCGGTGTATCAATTGTATGGAATAAAAGGCATTCAACACCCAGAAGTGCCAAAGTTTGAAGCGCCCATTACAGGAATCGTATCGCATCATATCCGCATCGGAAAGCACGATATTTTGGAATATGATTGGAATAATTTTATTCAGTTTGCAAAAGAGAATATCAAATAAAACAATATTTTAATGCAGTTTAAGGCAGTCTATTTGTGTTTGGGATTAATGGCATTTTGTAATGGAATATTTGCCCAAACATCCAATCTTTTGTGGTACAAACAACCAGCGCAATATTTTGAAGAAAGTTTGGTGATGGGAAACGGTACAATGGGCGCATCTATTTTTAGTGGGTTACCATCAGACACCATCATCCTCAATGATATTACCCTTTGGCGAGGTGGTCCTGTGAACCAACAAAATAATCCTGAGGCGTATAAAAATTTACCTGCTGTTAGAGCAGCATTGAAACAAGAGGATTACAAACTTGCCGATAAATTAAACCGTGCTATCCAAGGTCCTTACGGAAATAACTATAGTCCACTCGGCGCTTTTACTATTTCAGTTAAAAACAATCAAAATATTAGCCAATATAAGCGGCAGTTGGATATTGAGCATGCGGTAACTACCATGATGTACCAAAGCAACGGTGTTCAATATTCACGCGAATATTGGATTTCGTATCCCGATAAAATCATGGCAATACGAATGAAAGCCAGTAAAGCAGGCGCATTGCAATTTGATATCGCTTTTAGTAGTCAGCTGAAATATGCTGTTACAACCAATAATAATACCCTTAGAGTAAATGGCGCCACCATAGGGGTAGGAAATAATGACGGAACACGCTTTACCACAATATTCAAGATCAAACATGTTGATGGAAAAGTTGTTCAAACAGACAGCTCCATAGGCTTAATCAATGCCACTGAAGCAATCATTTATGTTTCTATAGCCACCAGTTTCAACGGGTTTGATAAAGATCCAGTAACAAATGGCAAAAATGATGATTCTTTAGCAAATAATAATTTGGCTAAAGCGATGGTGAAGTCTTTTGCAACCATTAAGGCAAATCATATAAAAGACTATAGCAACTATTTTAATCGGGTAAAACTCGATTTGGGTAAATCGGATAGTACAGATGTACCTATTGATGAACGATTACAGCGTTATGCAACGGGTAAACCAGACAAACAGCTAGAGGCATTGTATTTTCAATTTGGAAGATATCTACTTATTAGTTGTTCGCGCACGCCCAAGGTGCCGGCAAATTTACAGGGATTATGGAATCCCTATTTAAATCCACCATGGGGCAGCAATTATACCACAAACATCAATACTGAAGAAAATTATTGGATGGCAGAAACGGGTAATCTCTCAGAAATGCACGAGCCGCTGTTGGGTTTTGTAGAGAATCTTGCCGTTACAGGTAAATCAACAGCAAAAAAATATTATGGTGCCGGAGGTTGGGCTTCTTGTCATAATTCAGACATATGGGCCATGAGCAATCCGGTAGGAGAGGGAAAGGGCAGTCCACAATGGGCCAATTGGAATATGAGCGGCACTTGGTTAACCATGCATTTGTGGGATCATTACAGTTTTACGCAAGACAAAAAATATCTAAAAGAAAAAGCATATCCTTTAATGCAAGGGGCGGCTCAGTTTTGTTTAGATTGGTTGGTAGAAGATAAAAACGGCGATCTAATTACTTCCCCTTCGGTTTCGCCAGAAAACAAATATATTGCTAGCGATGGGTATAAAGGACATACTTTTTTTGGCGGCACCTGCGATTTAGCTTTGATAAGAGAATGTTTCCAAAACACCATCAAGGCGGCGGAAATTTTAAACGTTGACGAAGTTTTTGTGGTAAAACTTAAAAATGCGTTGGCAAGATTACATCCCTATCAAATTGGGAAGAAGGGTAATTTGCAAGAATGGTATTATGATTGGGAAGATGCGGAATTCAAGCACCAGCACCAGTCGCATTTGGTAGGATTATACCCCGGACATCATATTTCACCTGAAGCAACACCAGATTTAGCAGCTGCATGTAAGAATGTGTTAGAGCAACGCGGTGATCAAACAACAGGGTGGTCAAAGGCTTGGCGCCTCAATTTATGGGCAAGATTGCATGATGGCAATCGGGCGTATAAAATGTATAGAGAATTATTGAGTTATGTGCCACCAACAGTAAGAAGAAATTACAAAGGCGGGGGAACCTATCCCAATTTATTAGATGCCCATCCGCCGTTTCAAATTGACGGAAATTTTGGAGGAAGTGCTGCAGTATTGGAAATGTTGGCACAATCAACAGACAATCAAATTATTTTGTTGCCAGCATTGCCAGACAATTGGACTTCAGGATATGTTAAAGGTATTTGTGCCCGCGGGGGATTTGAATTGGATATGCGTTGGAAAGATAAAAAAGTGGTATTTCTGAAGATATTATCTAAAAGCAATGGAAAAACAAGCATTAAGTTTGGAGATAAAATTCTTCCAATTGTGATGAGAAGTGGAGAAGTTAGAGAGGTTCGTTTTTGAATTATAAAATTTCATCATTAAAAAACAATAAAGCCGACTGTTGTAAGTCGGCTTTATTGTTTTTATATTTTAAACAGAAATAAATTTTGAAAGATTAGTTGGTTCCTTTTGCACCAAAATAAACAGCAGGAGCTGGAGATTTGTATTCTTTTCCATTTAAGGTTAATCCAGTTGTAGAGAAGAAAGGTGTAAAGTTGGTTTTTGCACCAGTCAATGCAGGAGAACCAGATTGCAATCTAAAATCCCAGTTGGTATCGAATGCAAAACTAGCCACTGCTACTGAATTTATTGGGAAATTAACAAACTTAGGATCTTTTGTAGCATCCCCAGCAGAAGCTGAAAATATATCATTAGTTCCTCTTACAACATCAGTTACACCTGCTTTAAAGCCATCGAAAGCAGTTATAGTTCCATTGGCTATGTGTTGAGGAATAGAACTTTGTTGAGATCCAGATACATAGAAGTTATAATCTATTTTACTATTTAGATCAGGACCAGTAGTTGCATTAACACCAAAACTTGGGGCTTTAGAACCAAACATACAGTTTACGATTAAATTGTTGTAAACATAAGCAAGAACCCCAGCTTCTAACCAAACAGATCCACCTTTAGGTTTGTTTGGATCTCTTCTCCAACCAGAATTAATAATTGTATTGTTGTAAGCATTGATTTGTGCTTGAGGTCTTGTTGCACTTGCACCAGAATTTGACAATTTAAAACCATTGGTGTTAGGCGCAAACATGATATTTCCAGCAGCATCTACTTTTGTTCCAGCTTTACAGTTAATAGCTTCACCTCCTGCTTCACCAACACCATAGAATAGATTGTTAGTGAATATACAGCTACCACCTTGAACGTAAATAGCATCTTCACCATTGCTTCTAAAGATTGAATTGGTTACAACATATTTTCCATTTGGGTTGTTTGTGTTGAATGCAACCATATTTTCTCCACCAGCAGCCTTGAATAAACCAGCTACAGATGAAGGGGAAGTTGCTGTAGTTGTAGCACCAGTGAATTCTACAATTACATTATCCAATAAAATTTCAGCACAAGTTGTACTTCCTACGATACCACCCCAAGCTCTACCAAAAGTATTAGCAACAGTTCTTTCAGCAGCTGGTATAGTAAACTTAATAGGAGCAGCTTTAGTTCCAACTGCATATAAATTACCATTAACTATAAATTCAATTTTAGTTTTATTGGCGTCTACTCCTCCAGTTGCAATAATTATTTCAACACCTTCTTCAATAGTAAGTGTTTTGCCAATTGGAACATTAATATGACCAGTAACGTTTACAGTAGAATATTTTTTCCAAACACCTTCAACGATTCCAACAGCTGTAATTGGATCATTATTGCTTACAGTAACTGAACATGTTGCTGTTTCAAAATTTTCAACGGATTTTGCTGTAATAATTGCACTTCCTGGTTTAATTGCTGTTACTAAACCGTTTACAACTTTTGCAATTGTAGAGTCAGAAGTAGACCAAGTAACTGCTTTGTTGGTAGCATTTGCAGGAAGAATAATACTAAATAAAGTAGCTGTATCCGCTGGTTTTAACGTTAAAGAAGTTTTAGACAAAGAAATACCTTTTACAGTTAAATCTAGATCTTTCTTACATCCATAAATGGCTGTAATTGCTAACAATACAATGATGATTTGCTTTTTCATTTTAATTATAGTTTAAATTTTAGTCCTAATTGAACATTTATTCCGTTGATGTCACTTCTTAATAAAGTGCCATTTTTAATACTTTCATAGCCGATTATCAAATCATTTACTGAATTGTATTTCTTTAAATACAATTTTATGGGGGTATTCAATAAATTATTGGATTTGATAAATAGTGTTACTTTTTTTATCTTCTTTTCAAGCGAAGCATCTAGTTGAATGAAGCTACTCTGCCAAGTATCATTATTTAAAAATCTAGAAATAGCAAATATTTTATCTCCGGTGTATACTCCTGAAATCTGAAAATCTAATTTGTTTTTTACATTCTTGTAAATTAAAGTTAGGTTAGCAAGATTTGCTGCCTGACCATTCAATTGTCTTTTTTGAGAACCCGTTTTAAGAATATTTCTAATTGTTGAATTTGGGTCAGTATTTAACTCGTAATAAACCTTTGAAGTTGTTATAGCAGAATTGGTGTATGTATAATTGAATTTAATACCAAAATTGTAAAAGTATTTTGTAAAATCAAATTCTAATCCATAATTTTTAGCCACACCAAAGTTAGTAGGAGTAAAAAAAGATTTCTGACCTTGATCAATAATTCCCGTTTCGATTGGGTTATTGATGATTTTATAAAAAATACCTACAAGTAATTGTTCTGCAGGTTTTGGGAATAATTCATAACGTATATCAAAATTATCAGCAACTGTATGTTTCAAATCTGGATTACCCATCTCTGTAAATTCTTCATTGATAATTTTATAAGGAACAATTTCAAAAAAACTTGGTCTGTTAATCGATTTTGAATAAGATATTCTTAAATTTTTGTTGTCGTTTAAATTATACTTTAAGTGAATACTTGGTAAAAAATCTGTATAGATTTGTTGTCCAATATTTTTAACTCCTGCCACAGGGTTTATTAAATTGTATCCTTGGTTTGTATTTTCAACCCTCAATCCAGTAATCAATTGATAATTTTTATGTATCAATTTTGTTTGTAGGTAGGTAGCAGCAATTTTTTCAGATGCATCATAATTTAGTGGGTCTCCAGTAGAGCCAAATGGATTGTAAACCGAATACTTAATTTCACTATAATTGTTCCAATCTACTCCTTTTATTAAATTGTTTTTTGATCCAACTGGTTTTGTGTCATCAAATGGTCTTAGATCATATTCATTAAAAAAGTTCGATCTTTTTCTATCTCTGTACAATAAACCTGTTGAAATTTCAAGTGAACTTTGTTTTAATGCTACCGTAGAACTAATGTTTAATTTTCCAGATAAATCTTCATCTGTATTGTGTTCCCATCTTATGCTCTCACCTCCTAGTGTAACAACAGAAACTTGATTTTCAATATTATTTCTTATGGTTGAAACAGTATTCACTGTTGTATTATTTGGAATTTCATTAAATGCTTCTGAGTAAGCTAAAGCCCAATCAATTTTAACTTTTTTATTTAATATTTTGTTTTCACCCAATAAATTACTTGTCTTGATACTTTGGTGTGTATATCGAAATCTTGTACTGTAAGATACATTATAGTTGCCTCTGGTTGGATCATAGCCAATAGAGTAATCAATTCCTTTACTGTCTCTAATTTGATAGTTTTTAAAATCCAAAAAGGCATTGTACCATTGAATTTTATGGTTTTCAGAAAATACATAATCCAATTTACTATGCACTCCTAATCTTGTTTGTTCATCAGAAAATGTTCTTTCTAATTTTCCTGTTATAACAGGTAAATTTGAAGCATCACTTGTTGATATGCTAGATCCATAATCTGTATTATTCCCACCTCTAAAACTATTTTGAAAACTTAGTCCAATCATGTACCCTAATCTTTTCTGAAATGCTCTATCACCCCAAAAAGTATTAAAAAATAAATTGGGTCTTGGATTATTACTTTGAATTTTTGTTAAATCTCCACTAAAATCTCTGGCTTTGGCTGAATACAAGCTAGAATACAATTCGTAGGGTGATTTTAATTTTATAGCGTTGTGGTTATACGATAAAAAATTTCTTTCAAAAAACATAGAGTTGTATCCTGTCGAAAAATTGAAGGATAATGTTTTTGTAAATGGGGCATCTTTCATTACCATGTTAATTGCCCCCCCAATTCCATCTCCTTCCATATCAGCAGTTAACGACTTGGTTACTTCTAAACGGGCAAGCATGTCTGACGGAAAAATGTCTAAAGGAATGAATCTGTTTTTGTTATCTGGACTTGGAATCTTAATTCCATTAACCAATGTGTAATTGTATCTTTTATCCATTCCCCTTAATGTAGCATATTGGGCATCACCATTGCTCGTTCTTTCTAATGTAACTCCAGAAACCCTTTGAATTACATTCGCAACATTAAAGTCGGGAGATAGTTCTATAGTTTTTGCACTTACAATATTGGAAATGGTAGGGGCGTTTTTCTCAAGAGATCTCACAAAAACATCGGTGTTTTTTTCAGTGCTTCCATAAATCTTTATTTCTTGTAAATCTTCAAGTGCAGGTTCAATCGAAATAATATTATCGTTGGCTTTATTTACCTTGAAATGAATAGTTTTATAGCTAAGATAACTTACAGTTAATTCTGTTGGTAAACTATCTACCGTCAATTCAAAAAAACCATTAAGTCCAGTTATGGTTTTTTGTTTCACATTTTTAGCGTTGATAATTGTAGCCCCAACTACTGGAAAATTTGATTTGTTGTCTATAACAACAGTTCCCTTGATAACTATAGAATTGGCATTTGAAGTTAGAAAACTCAATGTATATACCACCAACAATAACGCATATTTCATAAGCTGTAAAACTATGTGTTGAATTCATTTTTTTTTTACAATTAGAATTAACAATAGGTTATCTTACTGTTAACCTATTGTTAACAGTATATTATTGTATGTTTTTCAAAATGATAGATGGCTATGTAAGAATTATTTTAAATAATTTCACTTCATGAAAAAAAAGATACAATTGGGTTTTTTAGCCCTATTTATTTGTACTATAATTTACAGTCAAGATGCTAAAATTTCTACAAGTATTGACTTGTATAATGAAGAAATTGCTTCAGGATATCATGATTCAATTATTAAAGATTTGAAATATGTAAAAAAAGGATTGAATTTTTGCATTATTGGTGATTGGGGGCGTCATGGTCAGTTTTATCAAAAAAAGGTTGCTTATCAACTAGGGAATGCAGTAGTGGGAACAGATGCAAGTTTTATTGTTAGCACAGGAGATAATTTTTACCCTGAAGGGGTTCAAAGCGTACAAGATCCAAGTTGGCAAAATTCTTTTGAAAATGTATACAATCATCATTCTACCTATATTGATTGGTATGTTGTTTTGGGAAATCACGATTATGGGTCAAATCCACAAGCTGAGGTAGATTATACAGCCATAAGTGCACGTTGGAATATGCCTTCAAGGTATTATAGCATACACAAAACATTTGGCGACGATTCTTCAAACACAGTAGGTTTATTTTTTTTAGATTCTAGTCCACTCAATGGTTCGTATTACAAGAAAAATGAAAAAATTAGCGAAAATGTTCAAAAAGCCGATTCAACTCGTCAATTAAATTGGCTTAAATCTGAATTGCTAAAAAGTAAGGACAAATGGAAAATCGTGATTGCACATCACCCTATTTATTCTGCTGGAAAGAGGTACGGAAAAACTATAGAAATGGAAAATGCAATTAGAGATATATTAAACAAAAATAAGGTTGATTTATACATTGCTGGCCATGAGCACCATTTAGAATTTGACAAACCTAAAAACAATGATAGTTTTTACCAAATGATTTCTGGAGCTGGTTCTGAAAAAACTATAATAAGTACCAAGGCAAAAGTTCAATTTGCAAAAAGTGAATATGGCTTTGCTACAGTTGGTATTTCTTCTAATAATTTGTTCATTCAATTTGTTGATTGGGAGGGTAATATCATATACTCTTGCGATGTACCAAAACTTAATAATTGAAATTGTTTGCATTAGAAATTTCAAACGATTTTCTTTTAGCTTAATGTTATAATTTTTCTATTTTGATATGGAAAAGTTTGTATGTGATGTAAATTTTAGATTAAACTTTTCATAACATATATTATTTAAGTGTTTTAACCATCGAAAACGATTTCGTAAATAGCCGCTTTACTTATTTACCAAAAAGTTACTAAAACGATTTAAATTTTCTACATTTATCTTGTCAACGATTCATTATCTAACAACCTTATTTTACATACTACGCAATTAGCATTTGCCATGAAAAAAAATATACATTTTCTAATTGTACTTTTTATTTGTACAATGGTTTCTACTATTCAAGCCCAAACTTGGGTAGACTCAGTCGATAATGCCGGCAGGCAGGTGTTTATGCCTGCAGCAACATATAAGTGGGATTGGGGTCAAGCCACTTTTTTACATTCACTAGTTCAATTGTACAACAGCAAACCAGAAGTTGAAAAAACAAAATAC
>Ga0164294_10002841_pt1 | contig 15464 bp, 14 predicted proteins | sample GEODES005metaG_FD_111479 | JGI IMG/M metagenome (GOLD analysis project Ga0164294, IMG submission 111479) | Oligotrophic lake water microbial communities from Sparkling Lake, Wisconsin, USA - GEODES005 metaG | ecosystem: Environmental > Aquatic > Freshwater > Lake | place: USA: Sparkling Lake...
AATTGCTGCCTGGTTATGCAATGAAGGAACTAGATGAAGCCAAAGAAATGACAGCTGCAAATACAGGGTTAAAATTAATTTTGGCTTTAAGTTATAGCTCAAGGTGGGAATTGGTAAATGCAGTAAAGAAAATAGCCTTGGATGTTAAAGACGGCAAAATTCTCCCGGAAGAGGTAAACCAAGAGTTATTAGAACAATATTTGGTTACCAGTGATTTTCCAGATCCAGAATTGATGATTAGAACCAGTGGAGAATTTAGAATAAGTAATTTTCTATTATATCAATTGGCTTATGCAGAATTATATTTCACCAATACACGATGGCCAGACTTTAGAAAAGAGAATCTATATGAAGCCATTGTAGATTTTCAAAAAAGAGAAAGAAGGTATGGAATGACTACTCAACAGATTAAAGAAACCACCTAATAAGTTGTTTTTTTGATTTTTTTCATGTTAATTGCCGTTCAAATGCTAATTTTAACAGGTTTTAACAATCCATTCAAATAAAAGCCTTTATTTTGCCCCTTCAATTAGAAAAATGTAGATTCCGGATGCGCAAATTAGTTTTTTCAGTTCTCACGCTTAGCGTCTTTTTTTATTCCGGTGCAATGGCGCAAACGGAAAAAAATCCTATGAAAAAGGATTCTTCTGTTAAAAAAATGACCGATACGATCCCCCAAACTTCAGTTGATCCTGAATTGTTGGCTATTTTGGATACCAAAATTCCCAAAAAATACATCATTCAAGATATAACGGTTACAGGTGCAAAGGTTTTTGACCCTGCCATTGTGATTTCTGTTTCTGGAATGGCTGTAGGTGATGAAATTACCTTGCCTGGTGGAGATTTATTTATCAAAGCTATTAATAGGTTATGGACACAAAATATGTTTACCAACATTAGGGTATTCATTACCAAAATGGAAGGTAGAAATATTTGGGTGGAGATAGTGGCCAATGAACGTGCCATGTTGTCGGATTTTCGCTTTAAAGGTATTCGGAAAGGGGAAGCTGATGAGTTGAAAGAAAAGGTAGGGGTTTTCCAAAATAGGGTAGTTACAGATAATATGCGTTTGAATGCCATAGAAAACATTCAAAAGTTTTATGTAGAAAAAGGATTTAAAAACATTAAAGCAACTATCGAAGAACTTCCTGATCCTAAATCACCTTCTAAAATGATTTTTGTTTTCAATGTAGATAAAGGAAAGAAAGTGAAAATTGGAGAGATTCACTTTTTTGGAAACGAAAACATCTCAGAAGATAAACTCAAAGGGCAATTGAAGGGCACCAAAGAAATGTCTAGATTTACGCTTAAATCCGTAGATTTTCAAAGCCCTTATGGACAATTAAAAAAGGCAACCTTCTCTGAATTTATCAAAAGTAAAGCGTTTTTATCGCCTACTAAAATAAAGCAATTTATTGAACCTTGGTTTAAGTTCAAACTTTTTGCAAATGCTAAATTCAATGAAAAGAAATTTGAAGAAGACAAGGAAAAAATAATCACATATCTTAATACACAAGGATTTAGGGATGCTCAAATTTTAGCAGACACACAGGTGATAAATAAAAATAGTCAATTGGATGTGTCTCTTAAAATTGATGAAGGAAATAAATATTATTTTGGCAACATTACTTGGAAAGGAAATACTAAATATCCAGATTCATTGCTTGCGTCTATATTGAATATCAAAAAAGGTGATGTATACAACTTAAATACTTTAATCAAACGTTTAGGGAAAGAATTGAATCAAGAAGGTGGCGATATTACTTCATTGTATATGGATGATGGTTATCTGTTTTTTCAAATTGATCCAGTAGAATCTTCTGTGTACAATGACACTATTGATCATGAAATCCGTTTGAGAGAGGGGCCACAAGCCACTATTAAAAATGTTAATATTACTGGAAATGATAAAACCAAGGAATATGTAATTCGTAGAGAATTGCGTACTGTTCCTGGCGAAAAATTTAGCAGATCAGATTTGATTAGATCGCAACGTGAAATCATCAATCTTGGTTACTTTGATCAAGAAAAATTGGGCATGCAACCTGTTCCCAATCCTGACGACGGTACGGTAGACATCAATTATTCAGTAGAGGAAAAATCGTCTGATCAGTTAGAATTAAGTGCTGGTTGGGGAGGAAATATTGGGTTAACAGGAACACTCGGTGTAACTTTCAATAATTTCTCCATCAAAAATATTTTTAGAAAAGAAACTTGGGATCCTTTGCCTTCAGGTGATGGTGAAAAAGTGTCCATACGTTTTCAATCTAACGGAACGTATTATCGTTCAATAAATGCTTCTTTCACCGAACCTTGGTTGGGTGGAAAAAAGAGAAACTCTTTAACATTGAGTTTTTTCAATAACAAATTCTCTAATGCATATAATCCTTATACAGGTTTTTACGATAAGGCTTATTCCGATTCATCTTATTTAAAGACTGGTGGTTTTACTTTGGCTTTGGGTAAACAATTGAAATGGCCAGATGACTTTTTCACTTTGGTATATTCATTGAATTTTATCAAATACAATGCACGGAATTATGCCATTTTCCCTGGCTTTAATTCTGGCAACTCTACCAATATCAATTTAAAAATTGCTTTAAGTAGAACTTCAATAGATCAACCCATTTTTCCAAGAAGTGGATCAAACTTTTTGTTAAGTGGTCAATTTACACCACCATGGTCTACTATTAACAAAGAAACAACTACGGATGTATTGAAGTTGGTTGAATTTCATAAATATCGATTTACAGGTGAATGGTTTGTTCCAATTGGAAAACCTGCCGGAGCAGATAAAAGTAGGCAGTTTGTTTTACGTGTTGCTATAAAATATGGTTTCATAGGTAGATACAATAAAAAGATGGCGATTTCACCATTTGAAAGATTTCAAGTCGGTGATGCTGGTTTAACCAATAATTTTGGTATCTTAGGATACGATATAGTGGCACATCGAGGATATCCAGTATATGAATCTTCAGATCCTACTATTAACCCAGATCAACAACAAGCTTCAAAATACTTTACGATTTTCAATAAGTATACCATGGAGCTAAGATATCCGTTAGTAACCAACCCAAGCAGTACCATTTATGCTCTGGCATTCTTTGAATCTGCAAACGGATGGTATAGCGTAAAAGACTACAATCCTTTTAAGCTGCGTAGGTCTGTAGGTTTGGGAATGCGTTTCTTCTTACCAATGTTCGGATTGTTAGGTTTTGATTATGGAATTGGTTTGGATAGATATACACCTAACTCTAAACTGAAAGATGCTGCACGATTCACCTTTATGTTAGGCTTTGAACCAGATTAAAAATTTTATTCATAATTTAACACAATGAAAAATAAATACTTCTTCACCATTTTGTTTATTTGTTTTGCGGGTTTCGCCAATGCACAACGTTATGCAGTAATTGATACTAAATATATTTTAGATAAATTACCTGAATACAAAACAATGCAGTTGCGTTTGGATCAAGTTAGTACTGGATGGCAAAAAGAAATCGACGATAAAGGGTTGGTGTTAGACCAATTGTATAGAAACTTTGAAGCCGAACAAGTAATGTTGAGTGAGCTGCTGAAAAAAAAGAGAGAAGACGAAATCTTTAATAAAGAAAAGGAATTAAGGGATTTACAGAAGAAAAGATTTGGTTTTGAAGGCGATTTATTTAAGATGCGACAAGCATTAGTGAAGCCAATACAAGATAAAGTATACAATGCTATACAAAAACTTGCTGTTGCACGTCAATATGATTTCGTTTTAGATAAAAGTGAAGGAATAACTGTTATATTTGCTGATCCAAAGTTGGATAAAAGCAATGATGTTTTAAATGACTTAGGAATTAAGTAAGTTCAATTTTTTAAATTATTAATCAAAATTAGCGTTTACATGAAAAATTTTGTTTTATTGGTTTGTGCCTTAATGGCCGGAATTATTTCAAATTATGCCAATGCACAATCAGCACCGGCGAAATTAGCTTTTGTAAGTGTGGACGAAGTTGTTCAGCTTATGCCAGAATATAAGAAAGCAATGTTGGCTCTTTCTCAGTTTGATAGTGCATTACAAATCAATTATGCCGAAACCGTGCAGGAATTGAACAGGCAAGATAGTATGTACAAATCAGATTCTTCTAAGTGGTCTATAGCTATTAAAACAGCCAATAGAGAAAAAATGAAGAAATTGTTTACCGAACTACAAGGTTTTGAACAAGGGTATCAGCAACAGATGCAACAGAAAAATGAAGAGTTGTTGGCTCCAGTTGCTCAAAAAGCAAACAGTATGGTACAAGAAGTTGCAAAAGCAGCTGGCTATAATTATGTTTTTCGAAAAGAAGCGTTATTGGTTTCACCAGAAGCCGATGACCTGCTACCCATAATTAAAAAGAAATTAAGTACAATGGCTCCGGTTACTAAACCTGCCGTTAAGTAACTTAAACGTACAAAAATTTTACAAAAAGGTTGAAATTCATATTTCAACCTTTTTTTTATGAATATCTTTCCATTATGATTGGTGTTTTTGATTCAGGATATGGTGGATTGACCATTTTGAAGTCAATGATGGATAAACTACCGGCATACGATTATCTCTATTTGGGTGATAATGCAAGGGCCCCCTATGGTACAAGGTCATTTGAAACAGTGTATCGCTACACATTAGAGGCTGTAGAATGGCTTTTTCAACAGCATTGTCCATTGGTTATTTTGGCCTGCAATACGGCTTCAGCAAGGGCACTCAGAACTATTCAACAGATAGATCTACCCAAAATGAATCCATCTAATAGGGTCTTGGGCGTTATTAGACCAACCACTGAAACAATAGGATACTATTCTACTTCTCGGGAAATAGGTATTTTAGCAACAAGTGGTACGGTAAGTTCAAACGCTTATCCAATTGAAATCAATAAGTTCTTTCCAGATATCAAAGTATTTCAACAAGGATGCCCTTTATTGGTGCCATTAATTGAAAATGATGCATATCAAAACCCAGGTGCCGATTATTTTATTGAACAATATGTGCAGCAACTTAAAGCACAATCTGCCTATATCGATACCATCTTGCTGGCTTGTACACACTATCCTTTGTTGCAAGACCAAATTCAACTTGCAGCTGGTAATCAAATTAAGGTAATTGCACAAGGAGATATTGTTGCCTCTAAACTGAAAATGTATTTAAATCAACATCCTGAAATGGAAGAAAGATTATCCAAAAATGGTAAGCGTCAGTTTTTTACTACCGATACAACAGAAATTTTTGATAAGCAGTCAATTGCCTTTTTAGGGTACCCTATTGTTGCAGCTAATATCCAATTATAAGTAGTTAGATCTTTTTTCTTGATTGATCGTTTTAGCTTTATTCTATTGCGCTTGAAGTGGTAAAAACTATAGGTAACCATTGATGTAAATTTTCAATCTTTTTTTTATTGAAAAATAATTTAATCCATTTTGGATTTATTATAAATTATCGTACATTTGCCGTCCTTTCACGAAACCAGAGGTATGGTGTCCTCAGGTAATGGAAATTTGGATTGGCTTCTCCCAAACCGCATTTGAAAACGTGAACAAAATATTAATATGAAACGGACATTTCAACCTCATCGTAAGCGTCGTAAAACAGTGCATGGATTTCGTAAAAGAATGGAATCTGCTAATGGTCGTAAAGTATTGGCCAGCCGCAGGGCTAAAGGTCGTAAGAAGCTTTCAGTTTCTGATGAAAGAGGATTAAAATAAATTAATCTACTTTTGAATTAACTATTTTTTAATAGTTAATAATCATTATAACTTATAGCCCTGTGTATGCAGGGCTTTTTCTGTTGATATGTATTTCTAGGAGAAGATGATTTATTGTCCATCACATTTGATGTGGAAAAATTTTGTTTATCAGCTTTAATCTTTCGGTACTTAGATATTGTACAATAGAAATGATAGATAAAAAATTAAAGTCCATTTTTTTAATTTATTCGATACACGTGAAAAAATATACTCTTTCCAAAACAGAGCGATTAAAAAGTCGCAAGCAAATTGACAGTCTGTTTAAGGATGCGTACAATTTTCGTGTTGGTCCCATTAAGGTAATGTATCGATTTGAGTTAATTGGTGATGAACCTTTACAATTGGGGGTAACAGCACCCAGTAGAAACTTCAAGAAAGCCGTGGATCGAAATCGGATAAAACGATTGATGCGTGAAGCCTGGCGATTAAATTGTATACCTTTAAAAGATTCAATGGCTAAACAATCCTATTTTTTAGCTGTATTCCTTATATACACGGGGAAATCAATTCCTACATATTCTTTAATTGAGGATAAAATAAAAGTCGTAATACATCAATTGGGAGAATTAAGAAGTGAGTAATCTTAAGATAATAGGGTCAAACTCAAGGTTTTTATACATTTATACAGGGCATTAGACATGCAAATTGGAGTTTAGCATGTTAAATGTTTAATTATACATTAAAAGTTATGCATCTTTAGTTGAGATAAATATTTATCGTGGATTTTATACATATCTTAAAAAACGTATTCAGTATCCAAAACAGTTAAAGCGTCCCATGTATGAAAAAAATACTTAAATGGTTGGGATTACCATTTATTGGAATGATTAAACTCTACCAATGGGTAATTTCGCCAATGATCGGACCCAAGTGTAGGTATACGCCAACTTGCTCTACTTATGCAATACAAGCCTTACAGAAGCATGGATTAATTAAAGGATTATGGTTAACGGTTAAAAGGATTTCACGTTGTCATCCTTGGGGTGGGAGTGGTTGGGATCCGGTACCGTAGGGAATTAGGAATTAGGAATTAGGAATGTGGAATGTGGAATTAGGAAGGATTAGGAATCGAGGGGAGGGTTGTTTTAGTTTGGGGAAGTAGCTGTTGCACAAAAGATGGAGTGATTAAAAACTTAAGGAGGGAATTGTCCTAGCATCACTGCATGCCGTAGAAGATTAACAAATCTATTGTTTAATCCAAATTACGCATAAAATAACAGAATGCCTTTTTCAAATAGCCCCTAGCTTTGGCTAGGGGTTTAGTAGGCGTTTTTGAAACGGCTTTAGGCACAATTTTTTTTTACTTCTAATGCGTAATTTGGATTGTAATAATGCCTTTCAATTTTTCTTATGCGTAATTTGGGTTAAAGTGGTTTTTGGAATCTAACTTAGAAAAATGAATAAATTGTAGGGGTTATACACAATAATTAAAGATTCTTTGTGTATAATCCCTACAATGTTACATTCTTTCAGCTACTTTATCCCAGTTAACCACATTCCAGAAAGCAGCCAAATATTCTGCTCTGCGGTTTTGATATTTTAAATAGTAAGCATGTTCCCAAACGTCTACACCTAAAATGGGTGTTCCTTTTACTTCTGCAATATCCATTAACGGATTATCTTGATTTGGAGTACTAGTGATGTGTAATTTACCGTCTGCATCTTTGATTAACCAAGCCCATCCACTTCCAAAACGAGTCATTCCTGCATTACTCATTTTTTCTTTGAAGGCATCAAAAGATCCAAAAGCAGTATTGATGGCATCTGCCAATTTACCTTTTGGTGTTCCGCCTGCATTTGGGGCTAAACTTTCCCAGAAAAAAGTATGGTTCCAATGGCCACCACCATTATTGCGAACGGCAACAGAAATATATCCTGCAGCTGCAACCAATTGTTCGATTGTATCGTTTTCGTGTGTTGTTCCAGCAATAGCCTTGTTTAAATTATCTACATAAGCTTGATGATGCTTGCCGTGGTGAATCTGCATTGTCAAAGTGTCAAAATGTGGCTCTAAAGCGTCATGAGAATAAGGTAATGAGGGTAATGTAAATGCCATAATGATGTTGTTTTTACGAAATGTTTTTTTCTATTTATTATTCTCAAATTCAATGCCGTTGAAAATAATAATACAAATTTAAGCGGGTTTGGTTAAACTTTGTACTTGATTGTAGGAAAGTTCCCCCCAAATGTTCATTTTCGCTTGGTTTTGAAAAAAGATTTCATCAATTCGCCGCATTCTTCAGCCATTATTCCTTTTTGAATGAGGGTTTTGGGGTGAAATGGAAATGTATGCTCAGTATACTTTGAATATCCGTTTTTTATATCGGAAGCGCCCCATACAACCCTGCCCACTTTACTCCAATGTAATGCACCTGTACACATCAAACAAGGTTCTACGGTAACATATAAAGTGGCTTCCGGCAAATATTTTGCACCCATATTGGAAAAAGCAGCAGTAAGTGCAATGATTTCTGCATGGGCAGTTGCATCATTTAACTTTTCTACCATATTGTATCCCCTAGATATAATCCTATCTTCTACCACCACCACAGCTCCAACAGGCACTTCATCTGCTTCGAAGGCTTTGATTGCCTCTTTATAGGCTTGTTGCATAAAATATACATCTGTAAACATAATTATTGTGTTTTTTAAAACCTTCTGCAAGGTATAACGTAAAACATAAGGTAATAAATAATATCTTGCTTATAAGAACAACATTAAATGTTTTTTAATTTATGGATCAAGCGAATACCGTTAATTTTAACACTACATCTCGTGAGACGCAATTATTAGATCGAATTAATGAAATATACAAAAAACAACGTTTCTATTTTGCTACTGGTTCAACAAAATCATTAGCATTTAGAAAAGCACAACTTAAAATTCTGCGCGATGCAATTCTTCAAAATGAACAAATCATTACTGAAGCTTTGCATAAAGACTATAGTAAATCCCCTTTTGAAGCATATACAACTGAAATTGGACCAGTATTATCAGAAATTCGATTGGTACTTGCCAATTTGGAAAAATGGGCAAAACCTAAACGTGTTGCTACCCCTTTCCCATTTTTCCCATCATCTAGTAAAATTTACCGTGACCCCCTCGGTATTACTTTAATTATTAGCCCTTGGAATTATCCTTTTATGTTATTGATGCAACCACTTATTTCGGCCATCGCTGGTGGAAATACTATGGTTGTTAAGCCATCTGAAATTTCCGCTCATACAGCCGCCGTAATGGCCACTATTTTAAAAAATAATTTCGTGGAATCTTATATCGCTGTTATTGAAGGAGATGGTTTTGAAGTAGGTAAAGCGTTGATAGAAAACCACCATTTCGACCATATCTTTTTTACCGGTTCTGTAAACGTGGGAAAAAAAGTAATGGAAATGGCTTCCAAACATTTAAGCCCTGTTACGCTCGAATTGGGTGGAAAATCACCTTGTATAATCGATAAAGATGCTTCAATCGATTTTGCTGCCAAAAAAGTAGCTTGGAGCAAATGGCTCAACGTGGGTCAAACTTGCGTTGCCCCTGATTATGTGTTGGTACATGAGTCTGTAAAAAATAAGTTCATTCAAAAATTGAGTGAAAACATCACCAAAATGTATGGAGATAATCCTGCATTGAGTAAGGATTATGGAAGAATTATTTCCGATGCCAGATTCAACGCATTAGAGAAAATGTTACACCAAGGGGATATTGTTATTGGCGGACAAACCGATGCAGCAAGCCGATATATCGCCCCTACAGTAATAACAAACGTTGGAAATAATGATCTCATCATGCAGGAAGAAATTTTTGGTCCTATTCTTCCTATTATTAGTTACTACACAAACAGGGAGGTATTGGAAAGGATTGCAGCACATCCCAACCCCTTAGCATTATATATTTATACAGAAAGCAATGACGTATCTGATTACTTTATTAAAAATGTGCAGTTTGGTGGAGGATGTGTAAATAATGGAATTGTTCATTTGGCCAATTCAAATCTTCCATTTGGTGGTGTGGGTAATAGTGGCGTTGGTCAATATCATGGTATTTATGGATTTGAAACCTTTACTCGACAAAAGGCAATCCTCAAAACACCTTCTTGGTTTGATATGCCTATCATATATCCACCTTATAAAAACAATGTCAAATGGATTAAAAAAATATTACGCTAAATCAATTATACCATGCGCCATCTCATCTATATAAGTATCATTGCTATTGCATCCTTTGGTTGCAGCAGTTCCCAAAAAAACAATTCAACTATGACCGGTAAACAGAAAGTGCTAAAAGCCTTATATCCAATTATTTCGGGCTTTGGAAGATATGTTGGTCCAAATGCAACCAAACTAAAAAATGATAATGGAATACAACCTGTGTCATCAATTTATTCTATAGCTTTTGAAGGCATTGATGGAACACCACAAACTTTGGCACAATATAAAGGCAAGAAAATACTGTTGGTAAATACTGCTAGTGATTGTGGTTATACTGGACAATATGAAGCTTTGCAAAAATTATATGAAGCGGAAAACGGAAATTTAGTCATTGTTGGATTTCCTGCCAACGATTTTCAAAACCAAGAAACCGGAAGCAACGAATCTATACTAACTTTCTGTAAAAAAAATTATGGTGTAACTTTTCCTTTGGCAAAAAAAGGCACCGTAATTAAATCATCTTCCCAACAACCCATCTACCAATGGTTAACAAATAAAGACCAAAACGGCTGGAACGATAAACAACCCAGCTGGAACTTCTCTAAATATTTGATTAATGAAGAGGGTGTTTTGACAAATTATTTTGGTCCATCTATAGAACCTGATAACATAAAATAGTAGAAAAATAGATATCCAAAAAGATAATGCTGTTTAAAAAGAGCACGCAATGAGGTAAAACAATGGTATCCATTTATCCAAACAAGTGTGTTTTTTGAAATATTGCTCCTACAATCCAACCTTCAAAAAGGAAATTACTTACTTACCCCAAGCTTTAGCTGCGGGTAAGAAGATTGCTCAAAATGAATGGCTAATGCAAAAAGTAGTTTGAATAATTTTTAAAAGGAATCATTTTTTTGAGTAATGTTAAACGCAATGGATAAATTAGGTTAATCTTTTTATGGCTCTTTACGTTTCCTTCTCATATCTCACAACTCCAATCGCCCATTTCCACCTTTCTACGTTCAAATTGGAATCCTGCATAAGTATGTAAAACATCTTCTAAAACAAGATCTATTGCATCTTTTGTACCCAAAGTTACCAACTGATTGCGGTATGTTTTGATATTTGGCAACCCCCTTAAATAATTACCATAGTGCCTTTTCATTTCATTGATGCCGGCAATATTGCCTTTCCAAGCTAAAGAAGCTTCCAAATGCTTTTTAATAACGGTAATGCGTTGTTCTATTGTTGGTGGCGGCAGATGCTCTCCCGTATTGAAAAAGTGTTTGATTTCATCAAATATCCATGGATAGCCGATAGCGGCTCTTCCAATCATAATGCCGTCAACACCATATCGGTTTTTATATTCCAACGCCTTTTCTGGCGAATCAATATCGCCGTTGCCAAATACTGGAATGGTTATTCTGGGATTGTTTTTCACCTTGGCAATCCAACTCCAATCTGCTTCACCCTTATACAATTGACAACGGGTTCTGGCATGAATAGATATTGCCTGCACCCCGATATCTTGCATGCGTTCGGCTACTTCCTCAATATTTATCGTGTCTACATCCCAACCTAACCGCGTTTTAATGGTAACCGGCAATGAAGTACTTCTGATAACTGCTTCGGTTAAACGTGTCATCAATCCTAAATCCTTCAACACTGCCGCACCAGCTCCTTTGGTAACCACTTTTTTTACCGGACAGCCAAAATTGATGTCTAACAAATCTGGATTTACGGTGGCCACAATTTTAGCACTCATCGCCATCGCTTCTTCATCGCCGCCAAAAATTTGTATGCCTACCGGACGTTCCGTTTCAAATATGTCTAGCTTTTGTCTGCTTTTTATCGCGTCACGTATTAATCCTTCACTACTAATGAATTCTGTGAACATTAAATCAGCTCCATTGTCTTTGCATACTGCTCTAAATGGCGGATCGCTAACATCTTCCATCGGCGCAAGCAATAAAGGGAAATCGGGTAATAATATCTTGCCTATCTTTATCATATAATTGCTGCAAATTTACACTTTGGCAGTGGAGTTGAAGCAGTTTCTTGAAAACCACAATAAATATTTAGCGATGTACGATATTCATTCAAAACCTGGGGCAAATTATGTTTCGGGAATTTTCATGTTAATTGGGATGGCCTGCGTAGGATTATTTTTGGGTAGTTTGGCTTCTTTTGCTATTTGGATTTTGATGACGGGCAAAAGTGTTATGGCAATGCAAGAGAATATGTATAATCCAGCTTATGCCAATGTGCTCAAAATCATTCAGTTGGTATCTACCTTTTTTGTTTTTTTTATTCCTTCGTGGATTACAGCAAAAATGTTATCGAAAAAACCATTTCAATTGTTGAGGTTTAACCTTTATTTTTCTTTCAACCAATTGGGGATAGTATTTTTGATTATGTTGGGCTCATCTCCTTTGGTTGGTGCATTAACGGAATTGAACAAAGTCATTCCTATACCTTCTAAATGGGCCATCGTGTTTAAACAAATGGAAGAGAATTACAATGAACAAGTAACCTTAATGGCTTCTGTTAAAACATGGGGAGATTATTTTTTATCGTTGTTGTTAATGGCATTTGCTCCGGCATTGTTTGAAGAAATGTTGTTTAGAGGGGGATTACAGAATTTATTACAGAAATGGTCAAAAGATCCTTGGTTGGCAATTGGTGTAACGAGTATTATATTTAGTATGATCCATTTTTCTTGGTATGGATTTATTCCTCGTGTGGCGTTAAGCGTAATTTTAGGGTTGATTTTTTATTATAGTGGTAGTATTTGGTTGTCTATTTGGGGGCATTTTATCAACAATGCTTTAGCCGTTACACAGATATTTTATTATACTAGTAAGGGCAAATCAATTGAAGAAGCCATGAATGACACTACGCCTTGGTATTGGGGATTAATGGCTTTAGCTGGTATTGTATTATTATTTTTGGTGTTTCATCATATTGCCAAGAATGATCGAAAGAATAAAGTGCCACCAGAAACGTTATCTCTTGAAGAACAATGGCTTGCATAAACAAGCTAGGATAATTTATTTACTATGGCAATGAACTGGTCTGCATTTAAGGTGCGTGTTTTGACTGCAGTATTTTTTGTTGCAGTAATGTTGGTTGGTTTATTAACTACCGAAAGGATGTTTTTCATCGTTTTTTCAGTTATTCATTTTAAGTGTTGGATAGAATACCAACAACTAATGAAACGAATTTTCCCCAATTATTTGGCCGTATCACCCTTTCATCATTGGGCAATTATGTTAGCCGGTTGGTGCTTAATGTGTTTTGCTACCAGCGGTCATTTGAAAATAGGGTTAATTGATATCAGTGAAACGGCTAAATATGCAGGTGTTTTATTGATTATAGCCATTGTTTTAGGAGAATTATTTTCAAATAAACGCATCACATTAAATAATTTGTGGATATCTGGTGTTGGATTCTTATATATTTCGGTGAGTTGGTCGATGTTAATTCATATCCGTAGCGGAGCCCTTTTTATGCCTAATCCGGGTTCTACTTTTTTTGATTTTTTTGCTAATGTGGCCCATCGAAAAGGTTATTTTATTCCTGTTGTGGTGGTGGCTTCGATCTGGATTAACGATACGATGGCTTATATTATCGGCTCTTTTGTTGGTAAAACACCGTTGAATGCATTTTCTCCCAAAAAAACTTGGGAAGGTACCATCGGAGGTTTAATATGCGGCGTTGGCTCCATTAGTATATTTAGTGCAATTGTATTAAAAGATGATTGGCGCATTTATTTCATCTTAACTACTGTTTCTGTAATTGCAGGTACTTTTGGCGATTTATTGGAAAGTAGGATTAAACGTGTAGCTGATGTAAAAGACAGTGGAAATTCCTTTCCCGGTCATGGTGGTTTTTTAGATCGATTTGATTCTTTATTATTGGCTGTACCTTCAGTTTGGTTATTTCTTGTTGCTTATTCTTTTATCACTCAAATATTATAAAATGTCTGCAGAACAACATCTACTTGAATTGGGTATTGAATTACCTGAATTACCAGTGCCCAAAGCGGTGTACAAGCCATGTATTATTGTGGGGAATCTCTTATATGTATCTGGACATGTGCCTATTAGAGCAGATTTAACCCGCATTACCGGTAAAGTTGGTCAGGATATGGATGCCGAAGCGGCGAAAGAGGTGGCAAGAATTGTAGGATTATGTATTTTATCTACCATCAGAAAACAATTGGGTAGTTTAGATAAGGTAAAAAGGGTTATAAAAATATTGGGTATGGTGAATGCTGTTCCTGATTTTACGCAACATCCTTTTGTAATCAATGGTTGTAGTGAATTATTTAGGGATATTTGGGGTCCTGATCATGGTGTTGGGGTAAGAAGTGCAGTTGGAATGGGTTCGCTACCTGATAATATTCCTGTTGAAGTGGAGGCTATTTTTGAACTACACGAAACGATATAAGATGAAAGTTTGGTACGAGATTGAGGCTATTGATAAGATTGATTCTCCTCAACTGGTTGTTTTTGAAGATCGTGTAAAGTACAATATCGCTAAAGCCATTGAATTGGTTGGAGATATTAACCGGTTGCGTCCACACGTAAAAACGAATAAAACAGCAGAAGTTATTCAATTGATGTTGGATGCCGGCATTCAAAAATTCAAATGTGCCACCATTGCAGAGGCTGAATTATTGGCCAGTTTATCTGCTCCTGATGTGCTATTGGCTTATCAACCCGTTGGCCCCAAAGTAGAGCGCTTACTCAATTTAGTAATGGCTTTTCCCAATACCCAATTCTCTTGCCTAACCGATCACTTTGAAACGGCAAAGGCTATTGCTTCCGTTTTTGCACATGCAAAACAAACAATAGATGTATACCTCGATTTAAATGTGGGGATGAATCGTACCGGAATTAAATCTGTGGCAGCTTTTGAATTGTATCAACAGTGTTACGGCGTTTTAGGGCTACAATTAAAAGGATTACATACGTATGATGGGCATTTCCGTCAACAATCTATAGCTGAACGTAAGGCGGCTTGCGATGCTAATTTTATACAACTTACCAATTTGGTCACTACCATTGAAATGGCCGGTTATCCCAAGCCTAATGTTATTGCTGGCGGTTCTCCAACCTTCCCCATTCATGCCGAACGCGAAACTGTAGAATGTAGCCCCGGTACATTTGTATTTTGGGATAAAACTTACGGCGATATCTGTTTGGAACAACCTTTTTTGCCGGCAGCTATTGTAGTAAGTAGGGTGATTTCTTTACCAGACGATGGAAAAATTTGTATCGATTTAGGACATAAATCCATTGCCGCAGAAAATGATATTTCCCGAAGAGCCCATTTCTTAAATGATCCATCTTTACGATTAATTAGTCAAAGTGAAGAACATGGTGTAGTAGATGCAGGTCTTCATCACCAGTACAAACCAGGCGATGTATTATATATATTACCTTATCATGTTTGTCCAACCGTGGCTTTATACAATCAAATGGTTGCAATTGCTGCTAATGGTGCTGTAAACTATTGGGATGTAACTGCAAGGAACAGGAAGAT
>Ga0164294_10002843_pt1 | contig 15455 bp, 12 predicted proteins | sample GEODES005metaG_FD_111479 | JGI IMG/M metagenome (GOLD analysis project Ga0164294, IMG submission 111479) | Oligotrophic lake water microbial communities from Sparkling Lake, Wisconsin, USA - GEODES005 metaG | ecosystem: Environmental > Aquatic > Freshwater > Lake | place: USA: Sparkling Lake...
CACCTGCTGCAAGGCACGGTCGTCAACGCTGTGAACATGCCGAACGTCGATCCGAAGGTGCTCGCTGAGATCGGTCCTTTCTTGAAATTTGGTGAGCTTCTCGGCCGCCTTGTGTCTCAGTTTGCTCCGGCCCGCTCCAACGTCGTCAGCATCCACTACAGCGGCAAAGTCAGCAGTGGCGATACCACGCTCATCTCCCGCGCAGTGCTCAAAGGTTTCCTGGAGCGCGCCGTCGGGGCCGAGCAGGTCAACTACATCAATGCCAATGGCGTTGCTGAGAACCTCGGCCTGCGCTTCAGTGAAAGCCGTTTGCCGGAAGCTCGCGAATACACCGATCTCATCGAAGTTGAGGCTAGCAACGGCAGTGAAACCGCCAGCATTGCCGGCACCTTCTTTGCGGGTGACCCACGCATCGTGAACGTCAACGGTCGCCGCATTGAGGCACGCCCGGAAGGCACCCTGCTTTTCATCGAAAACATTGACCGCCCGGGCATGATCGCTGCCTACAGCGCCACGCTCGGCAAGAACCATGTCAACATTGCCGACATGAGCCTCAGTCGCGACAAAGAGTCCGGTAAAGCCCTGACGCTGCTCACCCTCGACACCACGCCAAGCACCGAAATCATTGCCGAACTGGAAAAAATCCAAGGCATCAGCAAAGTGCATTGCGTCGCCGTGTAGCCGCGCCCGCCAGGGCGTGGGGCATTGCGTCGCCGTGTAGCCGTGCCCGACAGGGCGTGGTTCATCGGTTGAACCCAGCTCCATGCCCACCTCCTTCCAGTGTCTGCCGATCATCACGTCGCTCGTGATGCTCACGGCTTGTTCTCGCCCGGAGGAAATCAAACTCAGTGGCAGAACCATGGGCACCACCTGGAGCCTGCGTTCTGCCCAGGCCACCGAAAGCACGCGCCGGCTCATCCAGAGCCATCTCGATCAGCGGGAAGCCGTGCTTTCCCATTGGCAGAAAGACAGCGCCGTCACCCGCTTCAACGACTCACGCAGCACTGACTGGCAGCCTGTGCCGCCTGAGCTGATCCAAGTCATCGAACTCGCCCGCGACATCGCCTCAAAAACTGACGGCGCACTCGACATCACCCTCGCGCCGCTGATTGATCTGTGGGGTTTCGGTGCGGCTGGCTCAGCCAAAGCCATCCCAACGGAGCGACAAATCGCTGAAGCCCAAACCCGTTGCGGCTGGCAGCATCTGCAAACGCGACCTGATCCGCCTGCCTTAAAAAAGGCCATCCCCGATCTGCGCCTCAACGTCGCCAGCGTGACCGAAGGTTTCGTCATCGACGAACTGGTTGACCTGCTCAACGACCAAGGTCTATCCGACTTCCTCCTTGAGGTCGGCGGTGAGGTCGCCGCCATTGGCCATGCGCCTGCAGGTATAGCCTGGCGTGTCGGCATTCAAACCCCCGAAGCCACACCCGGCGATGCGCTGCAAACTCTCCCGCTGAGTAATCTCTGCATCGCCACCAGTGGAAACTACCGCCACCGCTTTGAAACCAGCGGCCAATCTTACAGCCACCTCATTGATACTCGCAGCGGGCGTCCCATCGCGCAGGCACTTACCTCCGTCTCCGTCATTCATCCCTCCAGCGCCCTCGCCGACGGCTATGCGACCGCCCTCATGATCCTTGGCCCGGAAAAGGGACGCGAGATCGCCGAGAAGCTAGGTTTGCGCGTCATTTGGATCACCGCAGACTGAAGCAAGCGCTGCCCTACTTTTCTTCTCCCGGAAAGAGTAACCAGCGGTCCGCCATCAATTCAGAGATTTTCACGCAGTGATCCGACTGGGCATTGGGCGGGTAGGCGAGTCGCACCGTGACCAGAGACTTAGCTCCCACTTCACGCATCGGCGGCAGTGGTGCTTCTGGCGGCAAATTGTGCGGTAAAATAACGCCGATGAGGTTGGCCATTGCAATACCCGCAGCGCTGTCACGGGGCACATAACCGGTGACATTCTGCAGACCGTCCGCACTGCGCAGTTTCACCGCCAGCCACCTCCATTTTTCGCTGAACTCGTAGTTGTAGTAATCACTCTCACTGATCACGGCACGCATGAGCACCGAGCGTTGCGGGCGTTCTTTTTTCAGATCTGCCCAACTCATTTCACACCAAGCCGCCCAGGATTCCCAGTCCAGCATCAGCTTGCCAGTTTTTGTGAAGTGAAAATTGGCCCGCATCCCAGAGTCAGGTCGTGTCGCACATTCGACGGCCAGGCAGAGCACCTTTGAACCGCCTGCGGTCATGTAGCCAGCACCCAGCACTTGACCGCAGAGAGGGTCCTTCTCTCCGCGCTGTTCATAATGCTGCTTCATCAGCGGTTCACATTTTTCCGGGTCATAAACAAACGCCACCCGTTCACGGTAATCTTTCGTTTGCAGATACGCCCTGAGGATAGCCCCAGCGTCCACAACGGTAGCCGTATCCAGCGGCAGCTTCTCAAATTGGATCGCCATGTTCGCACTGCGCGCATCATACAACGGCCCACTGGCTTGACTCAGCGCTGCGATCTCCATCTGGGCCACTTGAGCCGGCGTCAGCGTTATCGGCGCCTCAGGGGTTGGTGCCTTGGGTTTTGCTTTTGGCTTGGCCGTGGTGCCTAGCAGCAGGCTGTTCACGGAGGCCGGCTTGATCGCAGTGACCTCCGGGCTTGTCGGATCAGAACTCAGCTCCACGCTGGGTAGCGAGCTCACCTTTTCCTGAGGACCCCGAAGTAAAAAGTAGCCAAATCCCCCAACGACGCCTGCAATAATGATCGGCATCGCATAGGACAACACCATGATCAGGAACTTTTGGTGACGCCATTTTCTCCGGCGTCTTGATGGGCGTGTTTCGGGTGTTTCGGGTGTCTCGTTCATCTCGGTAGGCTGATTCTGTTCTTGCGCGACTTCACTGGGAGAAACCCATGTTCAATCAAACTGCTTGCCATGCCAAGCTTTGGCAATCCTGCATCAGTAAAAAAAACGACAGGTTCGCAGGCTTCGAAGATCAGCGGCTGAGAGTGCCTCTGGGGTTAATCTAAGTTTCTGCTCACCCAGCCCGATAGCTTTTCACCGCAGAGGCACGATGAACACAGAAGCCTGATAAAATTCCTCTTCTGAAATCTCTGTGCCCATCGTGCCTCTGTGGTTAATCTGGATTTGCTCAAACCCAACCTGATAGCTTTTCACCGCAGAGGCACGATGAACGCAGAGGTCTGAAAGGGATTGCTCTGGAAACTCTGTGCCCATCGTGCCTCTGGGGTTAATCTGGATTTCCTCACACCCAACCCAATGCTTTTCACCACAGAGGCACGATGAACACAGAGGTCTGAAAGCCATTGTTCTGGAAACTCTGTGCCCATCGTGCCTCTGGGGTTAATCTGGATTTCCTCACACCCAACCCGATAGCTTCACCACAGAGACACGATGAACGCAGAGGTCTGAAAGGGATTGTTCTGGAAACTCTGTGCCCATCGGGTTTCGCTTCGCGGCTTCGCAGTTGGGGTAAATCTGAAGTTAGTTTGCACTTAGCCGTCGCCTGCATTGCTGAAGAATGATCCCAGTGAGGGCAGTGCCCTCGCGATTGATTGACTGACGGAAGCTTGATTACCTCCATGTTAACCCAAAAAAATCAAAATTTTTTCATGCCATCGGCCGCCTTTATGCTACATCTGAAGATATCTAACTTTTGTGTTGCAATTTTTGGTGGGTGTCTGAATCTTGGACGGTCGATCACTTTTTGCGATGCTGACGCCTGATTGTCACCCCGTTCTGATCCACTGATGCACTCAAAACCTGCCCGACCTGTTTCACTCCGCCCAGCGCGTTTGGCGACCTACCTGACTGGTGCTGTCGGCAGTAGCTTCCTTATTGGTGCTTCTCAGGCAGAAGCCGCCGCCACCTCCATCACCTTTGGTTTCGGCTCCGTGTTGAGTCCCACCTCGAACTTGTTTGGTGTCGATTCCCCGAGCACTCCCAACTTTGGTTCCATGTATGTGTATGCTTACACCTACGTCGACTTTGAAAACAATGAATTTCCCTTTGTTTCTGTTGGCTACAGTTCTACCGGAGGAAGAGGTTCATTTTATTTTCAAAATCTGCTGAACCCAGAATCCTCTTATGGAACTGCCAAATTCCTGGCTCATGGCACCGTCGTCGGCAGCCAACAAAATGGCCAATTGGGTAGTGCCGGTTTTACTACCCCTAACCCGAATTTCCAGATCAACACCAACCAGACCAACAAGAACCTCGGATTCCTGACCAGCACCGGCAGATGGGGCTGGGCCAATGTGAGCTGGAATGCGACGTCGAAAGAGCTGACCTTCCACTCCGCCTACGTCGAATCCGTGGTAGGCGATCCCATTACCATCAATAACCCGAGTTCCGTGCCCGTTGCCGTTCCGGAACCCAGCCGTGCGTTGCTGGCCCTGGCTGGTTTGGGGGCTGCCGCCCTGCGCCGTCGCCGCAAGCAGGCTGCCTAATCAGGCGATCGGTTCATTCTTTTTTCCATTCCAAGGTGCGGGCCACAAAGCCCGCACCTTTTTTGTGTGCAACCATACCCTTTCACCGCAGAGGCACGATGAACGCAGAGGCCTGAATCAGATTTCTGCTCTGGAAACTCTGTGGTCATCGTGCCTCTGGGGTTAATCTGGGGTTTAGCGCACCTATCCCGATAGCATTTCACCGCAGAGGCACGATGAACGCAGAGGTATGAATCAGATTTCTGCTCTGGAAACTCTGTGGTCATCGTGCCTCTGGGGTTAATCTGGATTTCATTGAACCTAGCCCGATAGGATTTCACCGCAGAGGCACGATGAACGCAGAGGTCTGAATCTGATTCTTGTTCTGGAAACTCTGTGGTCATCAGCTCTTTGTGGTAAATCTGGGGTGAATCTGCTTTCGACTGCAAGTTTTGGCTATTTTATCACAGCAAAAAAATGGCTGGAATTACGGCCACAGCTGATAGTGGGCTAATCAAGATTCTAGTTTAGAGTAAAACTAAAGTTTATTATCTTGCCGTAGCTCCGTTGTTCATTTCGCATTATACCCTAGCTAACCCAAGAAAGTACCAATTGTTTCATGACCTTGGCCATGATTATGCTTAACATGGAGTAGTCAGAGCATTAGCATTGTTCTTTGAGAGCGTTCCACCGTGGGTTCGTCTCGCAAAGGACTCATGGCTGATGCCTGACGCTTCAATCTGTTCCAATCCGCTTATGAAACTAAAATCAAAGTCCCCCTCTACCCGTCCTGCTTCACTGCAACCACTGCCCTTGGCAGTTTATCTCACCGGCGCTGTCGGCAGCACCTTCCTCGCCAGCGCTCCGCAGGTCGAGGCCGCTGTCACCTCCGTCACCTTCGGCTTCGGCTCCGTGTTGAGTGCTAGCGATAACATCACAAGCTACAACACCTCAATTAGCGACACAAACAACACCAGACCCGATTTGGGCACTTTCATGGCAAGAGGCGAAACAAGGCCTGGTTTTGGTCCCCCTCCTTTTAATGCTCCAAGGTTCACAGTTGGCCTTGGTGCGCAGCCCTTCTCGAATATGGGCACCTTCTATCAGCAAAACCAAGGTAACAACTACGGAACTGCTACTTTCCTAGCCGATGGCACCATCATTGGCGGAGGCGGCAATGGTGAATTAGGATGTGCCTATTTTTATGAAAATAGAAACAAGATCACTACCAACGAACTCAACAAAAACATCGGCTTCAAGACTACCACAGGCAATTGGGGCTGGGCCAATGTGAGCTGGAATGCGTCAGCGAAAGCCCTGACAATCAACTCCGCTTACGTCGAGTCTGTGGTAGGCGACACAATCACCGTCGGTAACATCGGTGCCGTGCCTGAGCCAAGCCGTGCGCTGCTGGCCTTGGCCGGTCTGGGCGCTGCCGCCCTGCGCCGTCGCCGCAAGCAGGCTGCTTAATCGCCTCTCGACCACATCGCTTAAACATCACTCAAGTGCGGGCAGACATGCCCGCACTTTTGATGTATGAGTCCAACCCATCTTCCATGTCTTCAGCTCCCCACCCCAAACCCAAACTCCTTCTCGTCGGCTGGGACAGTGCCGACTGGAAGATCATCCAGCCCCTCGTCGATGCCGGGCAGATGCCCGCGCTGCAACGCCTGCTCGAGCAAGGCACCTCCGGCAATCTGACCACGCTGGACCCGCAGCTTTCGCCGATGCTGTGGACGAGTATCGCCACTGGCAAACATGCCTACCATCACGGTGTGCCAGGCTTCACCGAGGTGAATGCCGCCGGACAGGTGGTGCCGGTTTCCGCCGCCACCCGACGCTGCAAGACGGTGTGGGAGATGCTGGGAGAACGCGGGCTGAAATCGCACGTGGTGAGCTGGTTTGCGACGCAGGGAGAACAGCCTGCGCAGGGTTGCCTGGTCTCAAACCTGTACAACAGTTTCAAACATCGCGAGGAAGACGCACCGGAAGACTGGCCAAAACCTGCGCCGGGCACGTATTGGCCGGAAGACCTGGCCGAGCACCTCAACGAACGCCGTGTCAGCCCCTGGGACATCGATCCCGATGAAGTGCTGCGTTTATTCGTGCCGGAGGCAGCCAGCATTGACCAGTCCAAGGATCAACGGCTCTGGCATCTGGCGCAGCGATTGGCGGAAGCCAGCAGCGTGCACTCCGCGGCCTGCTGGCTGATGGAGAACCGCCCTGACTGGGACTTCACAGCGATCTATTACCGGGCCATCGACGAGATCTGCCACGAATTCATGCCCTTTCATCCCCCGCAGATGCCCGGTGCGCCGGAAGCTGACTTTGCCCTCTACAAAGACGTGGTGAACAGCGCTTACCGCTTCCATGATCTGCTGCTGGCACGCCTGATGCAGCTCGCGGGTCCGGACACTGCCATCCTGCTGGTCAGCGATCACGGCTTCCACAGCGATCACCTGCGCCCGACCTTCACGCCACGGGTGCCGGCGGGCATCACCATTTGGCATCGCCCCCAGGGCGTCTTTGCCGCGGCTGGCCCTGGCTTCAAAGAGGACGCACTGATCTACGGCGCGCGTCTGCTGGACGTGACGCCGACCATCCTGACCTACTTTGATCTGCCCGTCGGTCAGGACATGGAAGGCCGCGTGCTGCGTGAGGCTTTTGAAATCCCCCCAGAGGTGAAAACGATCCCGAGCTGGGAAAGTGAGTCCAAACCGCGTCCTGCCCAAACCACACCACTCACCGACGACGACAACAAAGCGCTGCTGCAGCAGTTCGTCGATCTGGGGTACATCAATGAGATCTCCGACGATCCCGGCGAGGCCGCCGAGGAGACCAACCGCGAAAACTCCTGGAACATGGCCCGTGCCTGCATGGACACCGGCCGCCACGAGCAGGCGCTGCCGATGCTGGAGGATATTTTTCATCGCTACCCCGAGCGTCTGGATTACGCGCAGGTGCTGGCCCGTTGTTACCTGCGTCTCGGCCTGCTCAATGAGGCGGAACAGACCGTGGCCACCATTTTAGAAGGCTTTGGCGAAAAAACCGGCGCCCACATGATCCAGGCGAACATTGCCATCGAGCGCAAGCAACCTGCGAAAGCCCTGGAACACCTGGCCATCATCGCCGCCGAGCGTCCGCGAGATTTGCAATTCCTCAGCCTGCGCATCGAGGCGCTGCTGAAACTGCATCGCTGGGAAGACTGCCAGCAGACCTGCCGCAGCACGCTGGAGGTCGATCCGCAGAATGCCCTGGCAAACATCGGCCTGGCTCGTTCGGCACTGCATCTCGATCAGCCGGAAGACGCCGTCGATCACGCGCTGTCTGCCACCGGCTTCCAATACGGCAATCCACGCGGGCATTTCCTGCTCGGTGCCGCGCTGGTGACGCTCAAGCAGTGGGACGCCGCCGCTCAGGCTCTGGGCCTGGCCACGCAGCTTGCCCCCCACTTTTATCCCGCCTGGCGCTACCTCGCCCATGCCTTGCGCCAGATGGGCAACAGCGAAGCCAGCGACGGGGCGCTTTTGAAACTGAAACTGCTGCGCAGCGAGCAGCGGAAAGCCGAACGTGAGCGCACTGAACGCGTCCGCCGTGAAAGCGCTGCCCGCGTGCCTGCCCTGGCCGCCGAAGGCCAGCGCCGGCTCGAAGAAAAGCGCGAGCAAGCCGCTGCGATGAAGAGCGACATGCCAGCGGATCAGGAGTTCGTGCTCGTCAGCGGCCTGCCCCGCAGTGGCACCAGCCTCATGATGCAGATGCTCCGCGCCGGTGGCATGGAACTGATGCACGATGGCAAACGCGAAGCTGACATCGACAATCCCGAAGGCTACTGGGAATGGGAAGACATCAAGAACCTGCCCAAACGCCCGCTGCTCATCGAACAAGCTCAGGGAAAAGCCACCAAGGTCATCAGCGCCCTGCTGCCCAACCTGCCGCCGAAGCACAAGTACAAGATCCTGTTCATGACCCGGCCCGTGCAGGAAGTGGTAGCCAGCCAGTGGAAAATGCTGGAACACAAGGGCACGAACCCCAAGACCGAACGCGAGCACCTTGAAACCGCGCAGCAAAAGCACGCGCTGGAAATCCTGACCCTGCTGCGCCAACACCCGCGCGTCAGTTTGCTCGAGATCGATTACCCGACCCTCGTGCGTGATCCAGTGGCCGGTGCCCAGCGCATCGCCGACTTCCTGGGTGACGAACGCGTGCCGCAGCGTCAAGCCATGCCGAACGTCGTCAAACCCCAGCTCCATCGGCAGCGCAGCGCATGAAACCCGTGTTCTGGCTGTTTGGTCTGCCTTCCTCCGGCAAAACAACCCTGGCGAAGGCTCTGCGGGATCATCTTCAGGCCACAGGCAATCCTGTGATCCTGCTGGATGGCGATGAATTGCGTTCAGGTCTTTGTGCTGATCTCGGCTTTAGCGACGAAGACCGCAGCGAGAACCTACGCCGTGCCGCGCAGCTTGCCAAGCTGCTCGCCGTGCAAGGCAACACGGTGATCTGCGCCTTTGTCACCCCCAAGGAACATCACCGGCAGCAGGTGCGGCAGATTCTCGGAGAACAGCTGCGGCTCATCCACATCGACTGTCCCCTGGAGGTCTGCATCGCCCGCGATGTCAAAGGACTGTATGCCAAAGCCGCTGCCCGACAAATGACAGGCATGACGGGCACGCAAGACGATTTTGAAGTTCCTCAAGAGAGCTGCTTGTCCGTCCGCACCGATCTTCTCGAAGTGCAGGACGCCCTGGATCTGATCCACAGCGCTGGAGCCTTCTGAGAAAGCTCTACTGCGTGGCGAACTTCGTCAGCAGACCGCGTTTCCGAGTCAGGTTCAGAATCCAGACATACAACCAACCGGCGAGGGCGAGGTAGATGACATTGAGGCCGAGTGAGGTCCAGAGGTAGCTCCAGTCCATGCTGCCGCTTTTCATCACCGCTCTCATGCCTTCAAAGATGTAGGTCGGCGGGAAGCACCAGGCAATGGGTTGCGACCAAGCGGGCATGTTTTCCACAGGATAAAACACCGCCACGGCCGGCTGGAAAAAGAACGGAATGGCCCAGGCGAGCGATTCAGCCGCCTGACCCCAGCGCAGAATGAGTGCGGTGGAGACCATGCCGAGAGCCCAGCCAAACAGCATGAGATTGGCAAAGAACGGAATCAGCCACCAGCTCAGCGTGAAGACATTAAACGCGTAACCAAACCACGAGATGAGGCTGAGCACGATGGCAGTGATGACGATGCGCATGGTGCCCACAATGAAGGTGGCGCTGACGTACTCAATGGTGCGCACCGGAGCGACGAAGACATTCAGCAAATTGCGCGTCCACACATCTTCTAAAAAGGAAATAGCGACGCCCTGCTGGGCACGGAACATGATGTCCCAAAGGATCATGCCGCCGAGGAAAAAGAGCACGAAGTTACCGAAGTCAGGGTTCGTGTTCTTCTGAATGAAGACGGTGACGTTTCCCCAAACCACGAGATCGACCACAGGCCAGAAGACCAGTTCGACGAGACGCATCGGCGAGCGTGTGTAGAGGAAGAGATAGCGCAAGACAAGGGCGCCGACGGTATTGAAATTCATAGAGCTTTGTCTTTCGCGGGTTCGTCGATGATTTCGCCATCCCGGGCGATTTTAATGAAGACGTCTTCCAGGGTGGCGCTGCTGGTGCGGGCGACGATGTCGGTCGGCGTGCCTTCACAGACGATTTTACCTTTGTGCAGGAAGATGACGCGATCGCAGACTTCCTCGATGTCCTTCATGTTATGCGAGGTGTAGAGGATGCCGATGTTCCGCTCCCGCTGGACCTTGCGCACGACTTTGCGGACCTTATCAGCGATGTCCGGATCGAGACTGGCCGTGGGCTCATCGAGCATCAGCAGTTCAGGATCATTGAGGAAGGCTTTCACAAGATTGACGCGCGTGGATTCTCCTGCCGATAACTGGCCGGTGACACGATCTGAGAGATGGCTGATTTCCAACAACTCCATCAGCTCGGCGATCTTCTTTTTCCGATTCTTCACGCCGTAGATGCGAGCAAACACGCTGAGATTCTGACCGACCAGCAGATTCCCGGGCAGCGCCGTGTAGGCTGAGGAAAAATTGGCCCGCTGGAGGATTTCGATACGGTGCTGATGCAGCTCTTTGCCAAAGGCTAGGATCTCACCGCTCGTCGCCAAAGTCAGGCCGAGCAGACAGTTCATGGCAGTCGTCTTGCCCGCGCCATTGGCACCGAGCAGGCCGAGGACTTCTCCACGGCGGAGCTGAAAGGAAAATTGGTCGAGCGCTTTCACCCCGTCGAACTCACGAGTGAGTTCACGGGCTTCCAAAATGACTTCGCGCGTGTCGTCGGGGGTGGACATGGGGGCCTAGAGTCCACGGAATGTCAGAAATTGCAACAGGCAGACGCGATTAGCTCTGCGTTACGGTGGATCGAGCCCCGGATGGCGCCCAAGTCAATCCAAGCTGCGCTTGGGAGCAGCAATACGCACCGCATTACCGGTTCCGGACTTGGCCACCGCAGGCAGCGTAAAACGCTGAACCTCATAACCCGTGACATTGACAAGCAGATCCAATTTAGGCAAAAACTCCCAAGTGGCAGCGACACCGATCTGATCAGCGATCTGACGTGCCTCATGATAGGTCTGAAAAGCATCGGCCATGACTTGAAACACAGCGACGCCATTTTCATCAGACTTCGCAGCACGCATGAGCCTCTGATAATTGGAGGTCTCGCTGCGCATTTGTTCCAGCGTCTCACCACCACCAGCCTTGGGTGTCAGAGTGAGTTGAACGTAAGAGATGCCAGGCTTAACATTGGGTTTAAAGGTGTACGAACTGCCGCTCATCATCGGGCTGACAGCAGCACGCTCAAGGATGGCTTGAAGCTTGAAGGCATCATAAATCACCTTGGCCTGACTGCGATCCTTGATGGCGGGCATTTCGGCGAGATCTTTGACAAAATAGTCTAAAACATCACGTGGCGCAGCCTTGACTGAGACGACCTTGGCCCCCCAGGCAAAGGTAATCTTCGATCCTGACGATGTCGCGGTAATCACAGGCTTTGCGGGATCGGTCGATGGATCTAAAGCTGACCATTTGGAAAGGTTTCCCTGCACCGCGGCGACGATGGCTTCGGCCACGACTGGCAAGGTGCTGCGAGTGACGATGGAGAGGTTTCCGATCGCTGAAAGCACCTGTTTGGTGGCAGGCACTTTCGCCACGGCCAGCGTTTGATAAGCCGTGGCAACCTGGTCCATCTGAAAGGTATTCACTAGACCAGCCATCTCCGGCCAGGCCTGCTGGGCCGCCTGTGGACTGCCTAGAATCTCCGTCAGCATTTTGGCAAAGGGGTCAATCTTGACGTCTTTGTATTCAAACTGACTCTTCACCTTATCCAGCCCCTCAAGAATGGGTTGGGTGAAGGTCTTTTCATTGAGATAGAGCACACCTTGCTTGGCGACCAGGACCCGCGTTTCATTGGGTTTCGCGGGGAACGGTCGCGGATTTGGCAGGCGGATGTAAGTGGGTGGCTCGGGCTTAAAGACGGGCGTTTGATCCAAGAGAGCCTTGAGACGCTCGACCTCGGCGATGAGCTTATCGACTTCGATTTTCTGAGCTGCACGCAGCTTTTTGGCTTCAGCCAATTGCTTGTGAAAGCTTTCCAGATCCATGAATTTCATCTGAGATTCAAGGCTGGTGGTATCGATGGTTTTTAGATCTTCAATCGCCTTCTTGAGTTTTTGTTCGGCGATCTTTTGATCCTCTTCAATCTGCTTGGGATCAGCTGGCGGAGGGGGCAGTTCCTTCACCACTTGCACCATTTTTTGATACTCCTCCACCGTGACGGGAGGGAGATCCGAGAGAATCTTTTTCACCGCGCTGGCGATGCTGATGCCCACCATGACGAGCACGATGATCAGCACCCCAACGACATTCGTCATGGTGTCCATCAGAGCAACAAAAGGTAGCTCCTGCTCTTCGTGTGGTTTGCGCTTGGCCATGAGGTATGGTGACGTGGATTAGGCTGCGGGTTTGGCAGTGGACGCAGAGGCTGGCGGCGGGGGAATTTTGCCACGATACTTTTCAAAAAGCGCCAGGTCTAAAGCGCCCCGACCAGGAATGGGCAGCTTACCGACACGCACCTTGTAGTCCCCTTCGGCGCGGCCAGCACCATTGTTAAAGGCAGCTTGGCCGTCGTCTCGAATCAAATAGAGGATCATGGCGTTCTTGTCCTTGGCCACTTCGCTGAGGAAATGATTGTAGGCAGCGTCAGCAACGACCACTTCAGCGGTAGCACTGAGCCGATAGTCTTCTGTCCCCCAGGCTCCGAGGATTTTGAGAGCGCCCGTAGCGCATTCGACAAAATAGACCTTGGTGCTGTCCGGCATCCCTGAGCCCGAGGGCTGAACGACGACTGGCGGCACTCTTTTATCCGCCGGGATCTGCCGTTTTTTGATCTCCTCAGCCAGCTCGGCGATGTTCTTTTTGCTGTCGTCCTGCTGTTTCTTTAAGCCATCGATTTCAGTCAGCAGATCATCGAGCTCCTTTTTCAATTTGGTGGCGATCTGTTGGTTCTGCTCCTTGAGCTCCTTGCTCGAATCCAGCAATTTTCGGAATCGAAGGTAACGCTGCTCTTTGTCCGTCATCTCCTCCTGGATCTTATTGAGTTCAGCCAGTTTTTCTTTGAGGAGTGCGTCCAGTTTTTCGCGATCAATCAGCTCCTGCTTCATGCGCTTGTGCTCCTGAGCCATCTGAATTTCTTCTGGAGTGCGTCCCTCTGTCTGCTGAGTCTGAGAAACACACAGCACCACGATGATCAAGACAAGAACCCCGATCAGTGAACAGAGGATATCCAAGAACGGAACGAGGAGAATCTCGTCCTTAGCGCCGTGACGTCTCTTAGCCATGAAGGATCAGCGTGGGTGAATGGAAGGGGTTGAAAACGCGCCCTAATCGCGGCTGAACCAGCCTTTTTTCTTCACCTGATGAATCAGAATTTGCTGACTCCCGAGCTCTTTGAGCACGTTATTCAAACTCTGAATACCACTGGCCAGAGCGCGGTTGTACTCGCTGCTCTGTTTGATGGCGTCTCCTACAGATTGGGTGAAATCCTCACGCATGCGATTCACGGCCCGAGCAAACTCTGCATCCACACGCTCCTGATGAGCCGCCGCCCGCTTGTCGAGATTCTCGGCCTGCTCTTTGATTTTGGCGGAAAGGGCATTGAGATCCACGAGAAACTCTTTTTGCGAGTTAGCGACGGCTTTGACCAACACTTCCATGATGCCGTTGGTATCACCGCCAGCGAGGCTGCCGCCATCGTTGAGGCGAGGCAGGAGGACTTCATTGCAAAAGGAGTCGATGTCATTCAAGCAGTCATCCTCGGACTTCATCATCCCGTTGAGCGGGAAATTCAGAGCAAGCGCAAAGACAAGCCCGAGAAGGGTCGCATCAAAGGCCGTGCCCAGACCCCCAGTCACGTTGCCAAGGGTGGCCGTGATTTCCTTCAAGTCGGCCATGCCCGCAAAATTCATGCCGCTGATGGCGTGAGAGAGACCGATCACCGTGCCGATGAATCCGAGAATGGGAATGGCCCAAAGGAAGGCTTTCAGTAGGGCGTAACTGCCGCCGATCCGCATGCTGTCGATGTCCGACTGACTGGAAAGCATGTTCGTCACATCACCGACATTTTGTTTCACTTCAAAGAGCTCGAGGGCTTTCCGAATGCGATTCACCATCATGCTATCACGCAGACTCACTGGCAGCTTGTAGAGATTGTCGATAAAGGTCCCCACATTTTCCGCATTGATCTCCGCGCCCATCTCCCAAGGTAGCACGTCGAGGAGCAGCGCTTTGCGTTGATGGCGAAGTTTTTGATACTTCAAGTAAAGGATCGCCACGGCCCACGTGAAGAAGAGCGTATTCGTAAAGCTCACCAGCATGTGCTTGAAGAACAGGGACGCGATCCACTGCATGGCCGTGAAATTTGCCGCCGCCACCTCAGGTCCAGCCTTGAAGGGATAGAGGAAACCAATCACCACGAGGAAGATCACGAACCCAAGGCCGAAGCTGTGGAGTGGATTGGGATTCGTTGGGTCTTTCTCTTCCCATCCACCTCGAGAGGCTCCCTGCGCGGGCTCTGCCGACGGGGCAAACGTTGGCTGAAGCGGTTGGTCGATGCCTGCGATGTCGCCATCTCTTCCCCAAGCGTCAGCTGCTGGAATGCCACTAGGCGGAGGCAGGTCTGATTCCAAATCCAAGGGCACAGAAATCTTGCCATTACACCCAGGACAACGGACCACTTTCCCAGCCATCTCAGGCTCGAGCTTCAACGGCATTTCACAAGTAGGGCACTTAAATTTCACAGTGAATGGATTTTCCTAATGGGGGTTCGTGTTGTTGGCAGGTGCGTGGTTCGACTTGAAAGCTTGATTCAATCAAACTGTCATCGCGCCTGCAAGCCTGTTCATTGCATTTATACGGCATTTAAGGCTGTTTGTTGGGATGCTGGATAAAAATGACGGAATAATCCAAAGCGGGACTGATGAAAATGGAGTCTTGATTCGCCACGACCTGATCCTATTCTGGTGGATCCATGAAAACCTGCCTCCTGACCCTACTGCTGATCTCTGCCGCCAGTCTTGAACTGCGCGCCAACCCTGAAATCCCACGCTCAGTCGCTCAAAGCTTTGGTGAGGCTGTGGCAAGTGGCATTCTTTTGATCAAAGGAACCGCCACGACAGGGGAACCCTCTGAGTGGGTGGCCTTTTCTCGAGATGCCTTTCGGCCTGAGGAGATCCTTCGCATCTCTGTGAAAATGGAAGGCAGCATGTGGAAGGCGGCAGCTTCTGGAGCCGGATCCAAAGTCCTTTCCCCGGCTCCATCCCGCAAGCTCGACTTCTCGCAAGTGCGTCAGCGTAGTGCGGATGCCCGTGTTGTGGCTGCCAAAGCGGCGGCTCTAGCTCAAACAACCTTTGCGACCGTCGATTATCAATTGGCCTCCAATG
>Ga0164294_10002844_pt1 | contig 15450 bp, 12 predicted proteins | sample GEODES005metaG_FD_111479 | JGI IMG/M metagenome (GOLD analysis project Ga0164294, IMG submission 111479) | Oligotrophic lake water microbial communities from Sparkling Lake, Wisconsin, USA - GEODES005 metaG | ecosystem: Environmental > Aquatic > Freshwater > Lake | place: USA: Sparkling Lake...
AGCGCGCTCGGCATCCCCCGTTCCATGTTCACGGTTATGTTCGCCATCGCCCGCACCGCTGGCTGGGTGGCGCATTGGCAGGAAATGATCGCGGACCCGGGCATGAAGATTGGACGCCCCCGCCAGCTGTACTCCGGCTCCGGCAAGCGCGACTACACCGACATCGCCAACCGCGGCTGAGTCGCGGTTGGCTTCGCGCCGTAGCCGTTCGATAGGGTTCTCCCGTCTGCTGCTGGGCTTCAGTCGAGTAGGGCGCGCACTTCGTCGATGCTAGCACGCCGCAATGGGCGGCCATCGGTGGGGGACAGCGGTGCTTGCCGCTGACCATCGCGACCGAATACCAGTGCGTCTACCGGAATGTCGTCGACGGTGAGCCGCACTGCCGGGGTTAGCACCCATTCGTCCGCGCGTACCTTCACGCGTCGTTCCACCAGTTCGTGCGGGATAGCGTTATCCAGCAGGCGGATGGTCACGGCTTCTGCCCGCTCCGCGAATAAATGCAACTGCACTTCCGTGTTGCGGGTGGCTGTGCCAGTCAGTACCGGGCCTACCAGTCGCGGCGTGAATTCCACCAACAGTTCCATCGCCGTGATGGCAGTCTGGCGCAACACGTAGAGAGTCTCGCCGTGCGTGTCTGCCTCGAACAACCGCTGATATTCCTGCAGCGCGGCTTCTACTTCGGCGTTACTGGGCAGCACCGCACCCTCGAAGGTGCCGAAGCGTTCCGCTGCCTTGCGCTTGGCGAAACCGAAGTCGTCGATACCGTGTTCTGCCATCAGGCGCGCAGCCTCCACCGCCAGCGTGCGGCGGAGAGCATCGCCACGGTTGCCGGCGTAACGAGTCAAAACAGCGGTTCCTCTGGCGCTTGTGCGTCATCTTGCCCAAGCGTGGGCTGAGCGCCTGGCGTACCGGCGGCAGTAGGTGGCAAGTGATCCGCGAGGAACAGTTCAGTGATGGCGTCGGTGTCATCGGCACTGGTCAACATACCGGTCACTGGCGAGATGCGCGCCGTAACGATGCCATCGGGTTGGGGTAGGCGGTGATTGGGTACACCGCGCAGCGCTTCATGCATGAACGACACCCACATTGGCAGCGCAGTACGCCCACCTTCTTCGTTGGCGCCGAGCGTACGCTCTTGGTCGAAGCCTACCCACGCAGTGGCCACGAGGTCGGCATTGAAGCCCGAGAACCAAGTGTCACGCTTGTCGTTGGTGGTTCCCGTCTTCCCTGCGAGATCGGTGCGGTTCAGCGCCAGCGCGCGCATGGCGGTACCGCGACGGATAACGTCACGCATCATGTCCGTCATCAGGTAGGCGTTGGCCGCATCGAGTACCCGTGGTGCTTGATGGTCCGCATCGATTCGCGCCCCGGTGGCGCCCACCTCTGCCACACGGGTGACACCCGGGCCTTCTTCGATGGTGCGCAAGGGCGTTGTAGTGGAAAGCTCGGAGGGTGCCGCACCAGCGCAATCGCGGCAGACGACGCGCGGGCTGGCTTGCTGGAGTAGTTTGCCGTCTGGGCCTTCCACGCGTTCGATGAGGTAAGGGTCCACCTTGTAGCCGCCATTGGCGAAGACGGCGAAGCCCGTGGCAACGCGGAGGGGCGCAATTTGTGCTGTGCCTAGTGCCATCGTCAGATTCCGCGGCATTTCTTCGCGGGTGAAGCCAAAGCGCGTGATGGCCTCGGTGGCCGGCTCGATGCCCAACGAGCGCAGGATGCGGATGCTCACTAGATTGCGGGAGCGTACCAGTGCTTCGCGCAAGCGCATGGGACCCGTGAACTCGCCGTTGTCGTTTTCCGGGCGCCAGTCGGGGATATCGCCACCGCCTTCATAGACCACTGGGGCATCGAGAATGACACTGGCTGGGGTGAACCCTTGGTCCAGGGCCGCGGAATAGAGAAAGGGTTTGAAGGACGAACCTACTTGGCGCCGGGACTGTACGGCACGGTTGAACTTGCTCGCGGTGTAGTCGAAGCCGCCGCTCAGGGCGATAACGGCGCCATCTTCCGGATCGAGTGCTACGAAAGCGCCTTGCACCGCGGGCACCTGAACGAGCAGTGCGCGTCCCTCTCCCGCGGGCAGCGTATAGACGATATCGCCACGCCGGACAATCTCGTCAGCAGTCTTCGGAGAAGGACCGACACCTCCTCGCACCCCTGGCTTGCGGGCCCACAACAGGCCTTGCTCCCAGTCGATTTGGCGGCGTTCGCCATCTTTCGTGTAAACCTCCACGGCTCGCGCGGCAAGGCCCGTGACGATCGACGGCACGAGGCCGCCGGTACGCGGAACATCCACCAAAGCCTCGCGCCAGCCGTCTTCGTCGCTTGCCTTCACACCACGCGCCACTGGCCCGCGCCAGCCATGCCGACGGTCGTACTCGAGCAGCGTGGAGCGCAGGGCGACATCCGCGGCGCGTTGCAGTCGCGCATCCACGGTGGTCGTTACGCGGTATCCGTCGGTGTACAGCGCCTCGCCGAACTGCTCGAACAACGCGGTGCGGACCATTTCCGCGACGTAGGGAGCATCCACTCCCCCGCCTACACTGTGCGACCGCGACCGCATCGGCGCTTCCAGTGCCGCGGCGTATTCCTCTTCGGTGATGTGGCTCTTGGCATACATGCGCCGCAGCACATAAGCGCGCCGGTGACGCATCGCTTCAGGGTTTGCTACCGGGTTGACACGCGCCGGGCGCTGCGGCAGTCCGCCCAGCGTTGCGGCCTCGGCGATGGTGAGGTCGTCGAGGCTCTTGCCGAAATAGGCTTCAGCGGCCGCAGCGACTCCGTAGGACTTTTCGCCCAGGTAAATCTTGTTCAAGTACAGGGTGAGGATTTCTTGCTTTGAGAATTCGGACTCGAGGCGGAACGACAGGAAGATTTCACGCAGCTTCCGCTTGAGTTCTTTTTCCCGACCAATGGGGAAGACGTTGCGCGCCAGTTGCTGTGTGATCGTGCTGCCACCTTGCGACAATTCACCATGCAGCACGGCCAGCAGCAGGGACCGGGTAAGGCCCATGACGTCGATGCCGCCGTGTTCAAAGAAGCGGTCATCTTCCGCGTCGATGAAAGCCCGCACGACCTGCGGGGGAATTTCGGCGAACTTCACAGGCACGCGGCGCTGGTCGCCAATCTGCGCGAGCAGTTGGCCATCGCGGCTGTAAACCCGCAGGGGCAGTTGCAGGCGCGTGTCCCGGAGCGCTTCGACATCCGGCAGTCCGGGGGCCAAGTAGTAATAGGTGCCTACGCCCAGCAGTAACACCGAGACGATGCCACCGATAGCAAGACTGGCCGCCCAGGAGAGCAGGCGAATATGGACGGGTTTCAAAGAAATGACATCCGGACGTTGCAGCGAGGGGGACGATTATGCATAGTTCAGCCCAACCTGCGCCAAACTGGATGAAATTTCCGGGTCATATGCTATATAGTTATGCAGGAAACCTAGAAACTCTGGTCGCTGGCGCTTATAAGCGATTGATGCCAAAGGAAATATGAACCGCTTTCTGTCGGCTTTCGCGTTCACCAAGCGCCTGCCCCTCATCGGGTTGGACATCACTACCTCGTCCATCAAATTGGTGGAGTTGTCGTTGTCCGGTGGCCAGTACCGCGTGGAGTCCTACGCCGCCGAAGCAACGCCACATAGCGCCATCAGCGAAAAGAATATCGTCGATGCGAATGCTGTTGGCGAGGTCATCCGTCGTGCCATCAAGCGTTCTGGTGCCCGGGTAAGCGATGTGGCGGTGGCTATTTCCGGTGACGCCGCCATCACCAAAGTCATCCAGATGCCGCGCTCCTTGTCCGAGCAGGATCTCGAAACGCAGGTGGAGTTGCAGGCAGACCAGTACATCCCCTTCCCCATGGAAGATGTCGCGTATGACTTCGAGATTATCGGGCCTTCGGCTAAGGATCCCGAAATGAACGACATTCTTCTCGTGGCCACCCGCAACGAGAATGTCGAGCAGCGCATGGCTGCCGTTGCCGCTGCGGGCCTGAACTGCAAGCTGGTGGATGTGGAAGCCTTCGCGCTGGAAAATGCCTGCCGTCTGCTCACCCATCACATGCCGGACGGTGGCCTCGGCCGCACGGTGGCAGTGGTGGACTTCGGCGCCAGCACCACCACCTTCAGCGTCCTGCATGACCTCAAAGTGGTGTACACCCGCGACTTCGCTTTCGGCGGCCAACAGCTCACCGAAGAAATTATGCGCACCTATGGGTTGAGCATGGAAGAGGCGGGCCGTGCCAAGAAGGAAGGCGGGTTGCCATCGAACTATCAGCCCGAAGTGCTGGACCCCTTCATCGACGACATGACGCAGCAGGTGAGTCGCAGTTTGCAGTTTTATCTGGCGTCCGGCAGTGGCCGCGAACAGCCGGAGCAAATTCTGGTGTGTGGTGGTTGTGCCAACATTCCGGGCGTAGCCGACGTCATCGCTAGTCGCGTCGGCATTCCGGCCGAGCGTGGCGATCCACTGGGCCAGATGAAGGTTTCGGGCAAGGCCAAGTCGCAGGGCGTACGCAAGGACGCTACGGCGTTGCTCACCGCCTGCGGGCTCGCACTGCGGAGCTTCGACTGATGCCACGCATTAACCTTCTTCCCTGGCGTTCCGAAGAACGTCAGCGCCGCAAGCGCCAGTTCCAGTTGGCAGTGGTAGCCGCAGTGTCTGCCGGTTTCCTCGTGGCCTTCTTGGGCAGTCTCGTCGTCGGTGGCATGATCAGTAGCCAGCGCGAGCGCAATGCCTTCCTGCGCGCCCAAATCGCCGCATTGGACGGTGACATCAACGAAATCCGTGGACTGCAGACGCAGAAACAGCGGTTGCTAGCCCGCATGGCCATCATCGAACGTTTGCAGCGCAGCCGTCCGGAGATCGTCCACGTTTTCGACCAGTTGATGCACACCTTGCCCGATGGCGTTTACCTCACCTCGGTTAACCAGATCGGCCGCAAGTTGGAAGTGAAGGGCATCGCGCAATCCAGTACGCGCGTTTCCACTTTCATGCGCAATATCGAGAGCTCCGAGTGGATTGGTTCACCCGAATTGAAACTCATTGAAACCAAAAGCGGCACGGGCGCTGGTGGTGCTGAGTTCGTGCTCACGGCGATGCAGAAGGGGCTTGAGCAGGAAACCGATAGCCTGCCGGGTGCCCGCAAGCGTCGCCCCGGACCGCGGACGGAGGTGGCGCCGTGAACCTCATTGAACAGTTTCAGGCGCTTGACTGGCGCGATCCGGGTCGCTGGCCGCTAGGCATCCGCGCCATTGTTGCCGCATTCGTGTTCGTCGTGGCGTCGTTCCTGTTCGGCATGGTCCTCATCTACAACACGCAGATGGACGAATTTGAACAGGTGCAGACCGAGCAGGACCAGCTCTGGGCTGAATTCGAGCAGAAGCAGCATCAGGCGGCCAACTTCGCCGCCTATCGCGCCCAGTTGAAGGACATGGAGCGCTCCTTCGGCGCCATGTTGCGTCAGTTGCCGGGCCGTACCGAGGTGCCTAATCTGCTGGTAGATATCTCCCAGACAGGCAATGGCGCCGGCCTCGACGAGAAGCTTTTTCAGCCCGGTGCAGAGCAGAAGCAGGACTTCTACGCCGAGCTTCCCATCAAGATTCGCCTGACTGGCTCTTACCACGCGTTCGGCAATTTCGTCAGTGGCATCGCCGCGCTGCCGCGCATTGTCACGTTGCACGATATTCAGATTCAGCCGGAATCGCAGAAGTCTGCGGGTACCGACCAGCTGGTACTGGATCTCACCGCCAAGACTTACCGTTATCTTGAAGATGACGAAATGTCCCCGGACAGCAAGAAGGGCGCGCGCAAGGGAGCAACGCCATGAAGCGTGTGCTGTTGCTGGCTGTTTTCGCCACGCTCTTGTCTGCCTGCGGTGGCGGTAACGTCGAAATGCAGGAACGCGTCACCGAAATCAAGAAGCGTCCGGGTGGGCGTATCGAGCCACTGCCCGAGATCAAGCCTTACGAAACTTACAACTACGATCCGGCCGGGATCCGCTCGCCGTTCGAGCCCGGCGATTCCGGTGCCGGATCTACTGGCGGAATTCGGCCGGATTCCTCGCGGCTGCGCGAGTTTCTCGAGCAGTACTCGCTCGATACGCTGCGCATGGTGGGAACCCTGCGGCAAGGTGGACGCGTCTTTGGTCTGGTGCAGACCAAAGATGGCTTGGTCCACCGCGTAGCGGCCGGTAACTATCTGGGCCAAGCGGACGGCCGCATTTCGGCCATTACGGAAGCGAAGATCTCACTCACCGAGATCGTGCCTGACGGGCTTGGCGGGTTCATTGAACGCCCCGCCAGCGTCGGGCTGTCGAACTGAATGCTGGAGAGGCAACGCCATGAAGCGCAATACTGAAAGCAGGGGATGGAGCACGGGCCGGCAGGCCGGTAGCCGGCTACTCTCTACGCTAACCGCCCTGACGCTGGTCCTTTTCGGCGCGCTCGTCGTGCCGGCCAACGCTCAGGACACGGTAACGCCGGCCGCCAACCGACTGGAGGCCGTAGATTTCCAGGCGCTGGGCGGGCAGCAGATGCAGTTCCGCCTGCGGACCAGTGGCCCGGCGCCGCAACCGCTTGCGTTTACCATCGACAAGCCGGCACGCATTTCGTTGGACTTGCCGGGTGTGTCTTTGGCGCTGCCCTCGCGTCGCATTGACGTCAAGGCCGGCGGCATCGACAGCTTGGTGGCTGGCGAAGCGGGTGGTCGTACGCGCGTGGTGTTGAATCTGGACGCGCTCGTGCCCTACGAAACCAGCGTCGATGGCAATAGCATCGTGCTGACCGTTGGGGCTGCCGCTAGCAGTGGTGGGACAGCCTCGTCGGCGCCGGCCGCCGCAGTAGCCGGCAACAGCACTGGCAGCGCCGCCACAGGTCGTCGCCTCGAGAACATCGATTTCCGCCGTGGGGCGGAGGGGTCTGGCCGCGTCATCGTGCGCTTGTCGGATGCCCATACGCCTGTGAATGTTCGCCAGGAAGGCGGTCAAGTAGTAGTCGACTTTATCGGGGCCGAGTTGCCCGATGCGCTGGCGCGCCGCTATGACGTCACGGACTTTGCCACGCCTGTCACCTATATCGACGCCTTGCGCGCCGAAGGCAAGGTACGCGTAGTCATCGCTGCTGGCGCTGACTTCGAACACCTTGCTTACCAGAGTGATGTCCAGTACGTCGTCGAAGTGAAACCACCGACGAAAGCGAAGGTCGCTGCGGATGACCGCAAGGAATACATCGGCGAGCGTCTCACCCTGAATTTCCAAGACATCGAAGTACGTGCGGTGCTGCAACTGTTGGCGGATACCAGCGGCCAGAACATCGTCGTTAGCGATTCGGTCAATGGCAATGTCACGCTGCGCTTGCAGAATGTGCCTTGGGACCAAGCGCTCGACATCGTCATGCGCGCGAAGGGTCTCGACATGCGCAAGCAGGACAACGTCATTCTAGTGGGTCCGGCCGAAGAACTGGCTGCCCGCGAGAAGGCCGACCTGCAGGCCCGCAAAGAAGTGCAGGAATTGGCCCCCTTGCGCGGTGAATACCTGCAGGTGAATTACGCCAAGGCAGTCGACCTGGCTGCGCTCATCAAGTCCGGCAGTAGCGGTAACGGCAACTCCTTGTTGTCTGCACGCGGCAGCGTGGCGGTGGACGAACGCACCAACACCTTGCTGCTGCAGGACACGCCGGACCGGCTGGCAGACATTCGTCGCATGGTCTCGACGCTCGATATTCCAGTGCGGCAGGTGCTCATCGAGTCGCGTATCGTTATCGTCAACGACGACTTCTCGCGCGACCTCGGCGTGCGTCTGGGCGCCAATTATTTCGAAGCCCGCGGCCCTGCAGACTCTGGTCTGTTTACGGTGGGTGGCGCAGCCTCAGCAGCGAATACGGCCATCGGCAGTGCCATCGACAATCTGGCCGCGGGCGGCACCGTCAGGCCCATCGCCGTGCCCACTGGCAACAGCAACTTCACCGACCGCTACAACGTGAACCTGCCGGTCTCGAACCCGGCCGGTCGCGTGTCGCTGGCGCTGCTCGACTTCCCCTGGCTCCTCGACCTCGAGTTGTCGGCGGCGCAAGCGGAAGGCCGTGGCGAAATCCAGTCCTCGCCGCGCGTTATCACTGCGAACCAGCGCGAAGCCAGCATCGAACAAGGCGTGGAAATTCCTTATCAGGAATCCTCGTCCTCGGGCGCCACTTCGACGCAGTTCAAGAAAGCGGTGCTGTCGCTGCGCGTCAAGCCACAAATCACGCCAGACAATCGCATCATTCTCGACCTGACGGTCAGCAAGGATAGTGTCGGTCAGCTCGTGGCGAGTGCCACGGGTGGCAACGTGCCGTCCATCGATACGCGCGTCATCAATACGCAAGTACTGGTGAACGACGGCCAGACGGTGGTGCTCGGCGGTATCATGGAGACCGAGCAGCGCGAGTCGGAGCGTAAGGTCCCCTTCCTTGGTGATGTTCCAGCTGTCGGTCGTTTGTTCAAGACGACCACGCGAGTGAACAACAAAAAAGAACTGCTCATCTTCGTGACGCCGAAGATTCTGCGTGAGGGTGCTAGCCTCTACTGATCATGCGCAACCTGTTCCTTGTCGGACCCATGGGGTCCGGAAAAACAGCGGTCGGCAAGTCGGTTGCCCGCCTGTTGCGCCTGCAGTTCGTTGACAGTGATGCCGAGATTGAGCGTCGTACCGGTGTCGACATCACCTACATCTTCGAGCGCGAAGGCGAAGTCGGTTTCCGGCAACGAGAACGCGAAGTTATCGCGGAGCTTACCCAGCGCAATCGCTGTCTACTGTCTACCGGTGGTGGCGCGGTCGTCATCGAGGCCAATCGCTCCGTGTTACGCGAGCGGGGCTTTGTGGTTTATCTGCATACCTCGGTGGAAGAGCAGGCGGAGCGTACTGCCCATGGGAGCCATCGCCCCTTGTTGGCGAATGCTGCCAACCCTGCGCAACGTTTGGCGGAACTCATGGCCTGCCGTGAACCGCTCTATCGTGGCGTGGCTCATGCTGTGGTGAACACCGACCGTCGCAAGGTACAGGCGGTGGCGGAGGACGTTGCGGCGGCTTATCAGGCGGCAGTGTTCGATGCCGTAAACTGCACGGCAGGAGAACCCGCTGTGAACCCGCAACGCCTTGATGTCGTGCTCCCGGGCACTAGCTACCCCATACATATTGGTCCCGGCATGCTGGACGATGCCGCTGCTTGGTGCAGCCACATGCCTTCCGGTCCGCTGCTAGTGGTTACCAACCCGACCGTGGCGCCGCTGTATCTCGCCCGGCTATTGGTCGCACTGCAGGTCGCGGTGCCGGGCCGTCGCGTCCATACGTGCATAGTTCCGGACGGTGAGCAGCACAAGTCGCTGAACACCCTTTCCCAAGTGTTCGACGCGCTGGTAGAACATCGCATACCGCGCGATGGCGCCTTGGTGGCGTTGGGCGGCGGTGTCATCGGCGACCTCACTGGCTTTGCAGCCGCCACGTGGCAGCGCGGCGTGGCCTGCGTACAAGTACCCACCACACTGTTGGCTCAGGTGGACAGTTCCGTCGGCGGCAAAACCGCCGTGAACCATCCGGGCGGCAAGAATCTCATTGGTGCCTTTCACCAGCCTTCCGCCGTCATTGCCGATACCGGCACCTTGGCAACCCTGCCCGCTCGCGAATTCGCGGCCGGCCTTGCAGAAGTCGCGAAGTACGGTTTCATCATGGATGCCGCTTTCATCGAATGGATGGAGGCCAATGCCGCGCAGTTGCGCGAGCGCGACCCGGTGGCGCTGGCTTATGCCATTCGTCGCAGCTGCGAATGCAAGGCGCATCTCGTAGCCATCGATGAGCGCGAACAGGGCCCGCGGGCATTACTGAATCTGGGACATACTTTTGGTCACGCTATCGAGACTGGCGCCGGCTATGGCGAATATCTGCATGGCGAGGCGGTGGCTATCGGGATGGTATTGGCGGCAAGGTTGTCGCAGCGTTTGGGCTGGCTATCCGCAGTAGATGTGCAGCGCGTCCGTACCCTCTTGGAGTCGCTGGGCTTGCCAGTAATGGCGCCAAAGCTCGGTGTGCAGCGCACGCTGGAGCTGATGCGGCTCGACAAGAAGGTGTTGAAAGGCCAGCTGCGGCTGGTGTTGTTGCGCCGCCTCGGTGAGGGCGTTATTACGGCCGACTATCCGGAAGAGGCCTTGCTGGCAGAACTGCAGGGGGCGGTGGCATGACCGAGCCCTTGCGCCCCGACCCGGATGCTGGTCTTGCTCCCTACGCGCAGCACGAGATGGGCAGTCGCGGTCGACTGCACAGTGAAACGCCGGCGCGCCTCCGCGGTGAATATCAGCGCGATCGCGATCGTATCGTGCACAGCAGTGCATTCCGGCGACTGGTGTACAAGACGCAGGTGTTCGTGAACCACGAGGGCGACCTCTACCGTACGCGCTTGACGCATTCGCTGGAGGTGGCGCAGGTGGCCCGGTCTATCGCGCGGGTGCTACGCCTGAACGAGGCACTGTGCGAAGCCATTTCGCTGGCCCACGACCTAGGGCATACGCCATTCGGGCATGCGGGCCAAGATGCGTTAAACGATTGCATGCGCGACTATGGTGGCTTCGAGCATAATTTGCAGAGTTTGCGCGTGGTCGACGAGCTGGAAGAAAAGTACGCCGCTTTTTCCGGCTTGAATCTCACCTTCGAGTCACGCGAGGGAATTCTGAAGCACTGCAGCGCACGTAATGCCGCAGCGCTCGGTGAACTCGGACGCCGCTTCCTTGACCGGCAGCAACCCTCGCTCGAGGCGCAGTTGGCGAATGTGGCTGACGAAGTTGCTTATAACCATCACGATGTGGACGACGGCTTGCGCGCCGGTCTGGTTGGGCTTGACGAACTGGACCAACTCGCGCTGTTCCGGCGCCACCATTCAGCGGTGCGTGCAGCACATGCAGGCTTGAGCGAACGGCGGCTCATCCATGAAGTGGTACGGCGCATGATCAATGAGGTTATCACTGACCTTACCTACGCCACCTTGCAACGGATTGAAGCTGCTGGGGTTCGTTCGGCCGATGAGGTTCGGGCTGCCGGACAACAGCTCGTCGGGTTTAGCGACGACATTGCCGCTGACCATCTTGCCTTAAAACAATTCCTCCGCGAGCGCGTCTATAGACACTTCCGCGTGGTGCGCATGACCACCAAGGCGCAGCGAACCTTGAAGGATCTGTTTCGTGCCTATTTCGAAGATGTTCGCTTGTTACCTGGCGAGCATCACGATGCGGCGGGGCGTATGGAATCTGCTGAAGGTGAGGCAGGCCGCGCTCGCGCGGTGGCTGACTATATTGCGGGTATGACGGACCGCTTCGCCATCAGCGAACACTCCCGCTTGTACGATCCGGCCGTCTGACGGCTGAAGTGATTTTTCCTGCGGCTGCCCAGCAGGTAAGCCGTTTCAGCCCCACACCGTCCACTCTGCACCGCCATCCAACTCCAGCACCTTGCCGGTCATCCACCGGCTCGCTGGCGCTGCTAAATACAACGCGGCTGCCGCAATGTCTTCCGGTTCTCCAAGGCGCTGCAGTGGGGTCTTGCGCGTCATCGAAGCACGTATCTCATCGGTGAGGTAAGGCGCGAGCGCCGCAGTGAGTACTGGTCCGGGCGCGATGGCGTTAACACGTACCAGTGGCGCGAAGTCTTGCGCATGATTTCGCGTTAACTGCGTGAGTGCCGCCTTCGCGGCGCCATAAGCGCTGAAATACGGCTGCGCCAGCCTCGCCGCTGCCGAGGTGATATTGATGATGGCGCCACCCCCCGCCGAACGCATATGGGGAACCACGAGCCCTGCCAGCACGAATGGTTGCGTCACATTGCGCGCCAGCACTGCATTGAACGCCTCGGCGCTAGTCGTAAGCGCATCGTTGGGGCCACTACCACCGGCGTTGTTCACCAGCAAATGGATACTGCCGAAAGTGGCCACGGCAGTCGCCACCAGCCGCTCGCGGTCTACCGCCCGCTCCACATCACAGGCTACGGCAGTGGCGCTACCGCCTCGCGCACGAATCTCCTCTGCCACTATCTCCAGGTCCGCCAGTGTGCGCGCTGCCAGCACCACCTTCGCACCAGCCTCCGCAAAGACCAATGAAATGGCGCGGCCAATGCCCTTCGAGGCACCGGTGACTACGGCCACTTGGCCATCGAGACGGAACATGGAGGAGAGGGTGTTCATGCAACGCTCGGTCTTGCTCGTAGCGCTGGACCGAGCAGCAGTGGGTACGCCACGGCCGGCATGGCAGCCAACGCAAAAGTTACCCATAACAGTGCATCCGGCCCAGCCTGTTCCAGCAGGCGTCCCGCGATGGGCGGTGCAATCATGGAACTGGCTGCGAACGCCGCCGGTACCAGTACGACGAGCCGCTGGCTACCGTCGAAGCGCGCGATGGTGGCGGTCTGCAAAATGCAGCCAACCGTGAAGAAGAACTCCCAGATCCACGCCCCCGAGGCGAAGCCGAGGAAACCGGTAGTCGCTGCACTGTGCAGCAGTAGTAAGCCCACGCTCACGCCGACCAGCGCGGTCCATTGTCCTCGCAGCAGGCCAAGCCGGCTGCCAACAATAGCCACGACGGCGGCGGCCACGCCGCCGAGCACCTTCAGTACAGCGAACGCCAACCCCGACTGTGCCGGGGACATGGAGGCATGTTCCGCATAGGTGCCGAGAAAGGCCCACAGTCCGATATTGCCGGCGAGGTAGACAAAGAAAAACAACAGCACCACCCAAGCAAGACGCGACTCCTGCCAACCCGGCAACAAGCGGGTATGGGTGGTGGGGGCATCCGGGCCGCGTGGCAGGGCAAACGCGCTCAGGCCCAGCAGCAGCGCCATGCCACCCAAAGCCAGTGCCAGGCCCGGGTAGCCGAAGGGGGCAATAACCAACGGGGGCAAGGCGAATAGCACGGCCGCGGTGAGCCACAGTTCGGTGGACTGACGGAAGCCGAAAGCCTGTTCTTTGTTGGGCAATTGCGCCAACACGCGCAACCCGAGCGCCGTCATCAGCGCGGCGAAAAGGCCGAGTAGTGCGAGTGCACCAGACAGCGCAACGCCTTGGGCCACCCCGGAAAAGGCATAGGCAACGGCGGTGCCCACCGCTGCGACTCCGGTGACCCATCGCCAGTCGAGCCGGTCGATGAATACCAGGGCGAGCAGCGTGCCGGCAAAATAGCCTGCAAACAAAGTGCCGGCGAGGTCTCCCAAGGCCGTAGCGGAAAGCCCTAGCGCGCCGCCCAGCGTGCCCAAGACGACGGGCAAGGTATTGAATGGAACGCCACCGATGGTGGAGGCGAGGCTGGCAGAAAGCACCAGTGGAAAACGCTGCATTCCAGCCATTTAAAACGCATCCTTGAGCAGATGACGGCTAATGTATATTCGGTGCGTAATCTGGGCAACCCAGACTTACGCACGTTGCACCGGTCTCGCGCCGCAATAGTGGTCGAGTCGCGCCGGTGCGCAGCAGCCGTGGAGCCAACCGCAGATGACGCTTTCTATCGATCCCGCAGCACTTATCGCTCGCATCGACCGCCTCGAGTCGCTGGACGAGATACGTCAGTTGGCAGCGAAGTATTCGCTCGCACTGGATATGCGCAATCTCGATGCCATGGCTGGCCTGTTTCCCGCGGATATTCGGGTGGGCAAGGGGCAGCAGGGGCGCGAAGCGTTGCGGCGTTGGCTGGACGACACCATGCGCCACCAGTTCACGGGCACGTCGCATCACATCGGCAACCACATCATCGAATTCAGCGATACCGACCATGCACATGGCGTGGTGTATTCCAAGAACGAGCATGAAACCGGCGATGAGTGGGTCATCATGCAAATGATGTACATCGATGACTACGAGCGTGTGGACGGACAATGGTTTTTCCGGCGCCGGCTGCCGCTCTACTGGTACGCAGTCGACTTGAATAAGCCACCCATTGGCGAGAACAAGTTGCGCTGGCCAGGACGCGAGCCCTATGCCGGCGGTTACCACGACTACTTTCCGAGTTGGAAGGAATTCTGGGCGCGCGGGGGGGACAGCGACGAGCCGGTACCGGCGCCAGCGCCGGTGGGTGAGTTCCTGCAGCGCATGCGTGGTTCAGCCCAAGCACCGAGCGTGCGGGTACGCTGAAACCACGCAGCAGGAGCCGCCGCTTCAGGCCACGCGTGCCAGTTGCTTGCGAACGTGCGGCAGGCCCCATAAGACCAGCGCGACAGCCAGCGCTTCGAATACTACGGTGATGGCGGCAAGCGACAAATTGATGCGGTTCGGGCTGCCGAACACGTAGTCGGTGACGGCGCCCGCCAGCGGTATGCCGGCGAAGGCCACCAAGTTCACAATCAGATAAAGCACCGCTGCCGCACGGGCGCGTAATGCCGTGGGGGTCATTACCTGTACCGCTGCAGAAATGGGCCCTAGCCCCATGCCGGCAAAGAACATGGCAGCCCACAGGCACGGCAATGCGCTCCACATGGTGGGCATGAACTGCGCCGCTACAGCGAAGGGCGCAAGGCCCAGCGCTGCAACCAGCAATACGCGCAGTTTGCCGTCGACCCGGCCCTTGCGGTCCCAGCGGTCTGCCAGCCAACCACCGCCTAGCGTGCCGGTGATGCCGAACAAGATATAGCCAATGCCCATCCACATGCCTGCCGTGGGCGAAGGCACGCCATAGAGACGTTCGTAAGCGGTGGGGGTCCAGAAGGCGATGCATACCAGTGGCAGCACCATGAGCGTGTAACCCAGATAACACGGTAGATAGCCGCGCCATTCACCGGCGATATGCCGCAAGAAGGAAAGCATTTCCGGCAAGAAAGCCGCATTGCTGGAAGCAGCGCGGCGTGGCGGTTCACGAGCAGCCAGCAACAACAGCAAAGGAATGACGCCGAGCAAGGCTAAGCCGAAAAACACACCGCGCCAGGGTTCCAGTGGCTGTTCATGCCAAACGAAGCCAGCGAATACGACGGGAGATAACGCCAGAAATACTTTGGTGAGCACGGCGGCCAAGGTATTGCCAAGCGAACTGCCGATAGCGAAGACACTCAGCGGACGGCTCAGAGCATTCGCTGGAAAAGCATCTGCCAACATGGCTGTACCGGAAGGGCTGAGCGCCGCGTCGAACACCGCTACGGCCACACGGGCCAGGAACAGGGACCAGAACCCCACAGCCAGTCCGCACAGCGCGGTCATTAAGCTCCACAGTACCAAAGCGATGCAGATGAGATTGCGGCGATTGAGTCGGTCTGCATAGTGCGCGATGGGCAGGCCCGCCAGTGCATAGAACAGCCCTAGTACCAGACCGCCGATGAGGCCGGTGTCGGTGTCGCTGAGGCCTAGCGACTGCTGCATTGGCGTGACCAGCACTGTCATCGCCATGCGGTCGACGGTGGCGATGACGTTGCACACCGTCAGCGCGAACACGAGATACCACGCCTGACGATTCGGCAGGGTGCCGGCAG
>Ga0164294_10002845_pt1 | contig 15450 bp, 11 predicted proteins | sample GEODES005metaG_FD_111479 | JGI IMG/M metagenome (GOLD analysis project Ga0164294, IMG submission 111479) | Oligotrophic lake water microbial communities from Sparkling Lake, Wisconsin, USA - GEODES005 metaG | ecosystem: Environmental > Aquatic > Freshwater > Lake | place: USA: Sparkling Lake...
ATAACGTCACGATTACAGTGAAGTTGATTGCTCCGATTGCGATGGAAGAAGGTCTCCGTTTTGCGATCCGTGAAGGTGGCCGTACTGTTGGCGCCGGTGTTGTTGCTAAAGTTTTAGAATAATGAACGTAAGGGGCGTAGCTCAATTGGCAGAGTGTCGGTCTCCAAAACCGAAGGTTGGGGGTTCGATGCCCTCCGCCCCTGCCACAGCAAACTGAAAAATATGGCACAGATATCAGTCGATCAAGAAAATAAAACCAGCTGGATGATTATCCTGGCTGTTCTTATTGTTATTCTTTCTTTAGTTGCTTATTACGTTTTGGCATCTCAAACAGTTTGGGTGAGATTGGCAGCGTTATTTGGTGGCTTTGCAGTTGCATTTGTTGTCGCTGCTGCATCTGCTGATGGAAAGCGTTTCTTTATCTATGCTAAAGAATCAGTTGCTGAGGCAAAAAAAGTTGTATGGCCAAGTCGTAAGGAAACGACGCAAATGACATTGATTGTTTTTGCGTTCGTAGTCGTTATGTCCTTGTTCTTATGGGCTGCTGACAAACTCATTGAGTGGTTAGTCTTCTCTATATTCCTAGGTTGGAAGTGAGTTAAAGATGTCTGAACAAGTACAAGCCAATTTACAAACTGCCGGCAATATGCGCTGGTACGTTATCCATGCATATTCTGGAATGGAAAAGAGCGTGCAAAGAGGTTTAGTAGAGCGCATTGCGCGCTCTGGTATGGCCGATAAGTTTGGAAAAATATTAGTGCCTTCAGAAGAGGTTGTTGAAATTAAGGGCGGTCAAAAAGCCGTTTCTGAAAGACGCTTTTTTCCTGGTTACGTGCTCATTGAAATGGAAATGACTGACGAGACTTGGCACATGGTCAAAAATACTCCGAAGGTAACGGGTTTCGTTGGAGGCGTTAGGAATAAGCCATCACCAATCTCGCCAGCAGAAGTTCAAAAGATTATGGACCAGATGCAAGCGGGTGTTGACAAGCCAAAACCGAAAACATTATTTGAGGTGGGTGAAATGGTTCGCGTTAAAGAAGGCCCATTTACCGATTTCAATGGAAACGTTGAAGAAGTTAATTACGAAAAATCTCGCATACGTGTTTCCGTCACTATTTTTGGTCGCGGCACACCTGTAGAGCTAGAGTTTGGTCAAGTAGAAAAGATGTAAAGATTTATGGGTCTGTGAAAACAGGCTCATATGAGGAGCTGAGTTAGGGTTGCCGCTCTAACAAGGCGTTTTACTCAACAGTGGTTTTTAAAAATTAAAAACTCACTTTTATTGGAGTACGAAAATGGCAAAGAAGATTATTGGCTTTATTAAGCTTCAAATCCCAGCCGGTAAAGCGAATCCATCGCCACCAGTTGGTCCAGCGTTAGGTCAACGCGGCTTGAACATCATGGAATTCTGTAAAGCATTTAATGCTCAAACTCAGAGCATGGAGCCAGGTTTACCGATTCCAGTTGTGATTACAGCATTTGCAGATAAGAGCTTCACATTTGTGATGAAGACTCCTCCGGCTACAGTTTTAATCAAAAAAGCTGCTAAGTTGGAAAAGGGTTCACCACGTCCACATACAGACAAGGTTGGCAAAATTACTCGCGCTCAAGCTGAGGAAATTGCTAAGGCAAAAATGCCTGACTTAACAGCTGCTGATATGGATGCTGCTGTTCGCACGATCGCTGGTAGCGCCCGCTCTATGGGTATCACTGTGGAAGGACTCTAATCATGGCTAAAGTTTCTAAACGCGTTGCTGCTTTTCAGGCAAAAGTAGATCGTAATAAGTTTTACCCAATCGATGAGGCGCTAAGCCTTGTTAAAGAATTTGCAACTGCAAAGTTTGATGAATCTATCGACGTTGCCGTTCAATTAGGTATTGATGCTAAAAAATCTGATCAGGTTGTTCGTGGTTCAGTAGTGTTACCGGCGGGCACAGGTAAAGCTGTCCGTGTAGCCGTATTTGCGCAAGGCGAAAAAGCTGAGCAAGCAAAAGCAGCTGGTGCGGAAATTGTTGGCATGGAAGATTTAGCGGAGCAAATTAAAGGCGGCAAGATTGACTTTGATATTTTGATCGCATCTCCTGATGCTATGCGTATCGTTGGTACATTGGGTCAGATTCTAGGCCCAAGAGGTTTGATGCCTAATCCTAAGGTTGGCACGGTGAGCCCAGATGTTGCTGGCGCAGTTAAAAATGCTAAAGCAGGTCAGGTGCAGTTCCGTGTTGACAAGGCTGGTATTGTTCACGCAACAATTGGCCGTCGCTCATTTGAGCCGGGCGCGCTAAAAAATAACTTGCTAGCCCTTTTGGATGCTTTAACAAAAGCTAAGCCAGCTGCTAGTAAGGGTATCTATTTAAGAAAAGTTGCCGTCAGCAGCACCATGGGTGCTGGCGTACGTGTGGACCAATCTTCACTCGCTGCTTAATTGCAGCTTTAAAAGAACTTTGGGTCAAGCAAGAGGAAACTTTTGCTTGAACATCAAAGACCGTTGGTGAGTTAGCGATAACTCTTAATGCTAGAAATAGTGCCAACGCAGATGGCGATCCTGAAAAGATTTCGCCTGTGTGCAACCCCTAACTGGCAACAGTTAGGTTAATAGGAGTTAAACAGTGCCTTTAAATATGGAAGACAAAAAGGCGGTCGTGGCCGAGGTAAGTGCAAAAGTAGCACAAGCCCAAACCATGGTGCTAGCTGAATACCGTGGTATTCCAGTGGGCGAACTGACTACTCTGCGAGCTAAAGCTCGTGCAAATGGTGTTTATCTTCGTGTTATGAAGAACACCTTGGCACGTCTTGCAGTTCAAGGTACGTCATTCGAATCATTGGCCGGTGAGATGACTGGTCCGCTTATTTATAGTATTTCCGCAGACCCAGTTGCGTCAGCAAAAGTTTTAAACGACTTTTCTAAGACGCAAGCAGCTTTAGTAATTAAGGCGGGATCATACGATGGCAAGGTAATGGATGCGGCTGCAGTAAAAGCTTTGGCATCTATTCCGGGTCGCAATGATCTTATCGCTATGTTACTTGGCGTTATGCAAGCTCCTGCTTCAAGCATGGCTCGCGTATTGGCAGCGGTTGCAGAGAAAAAAGCTAAAGAAGCTGCGTAATCGCGGGCTTACTTTAATTAACTTAAGAAATTTGAATTAGGAGTTTTAAAAATGGCAGTTACTAAAGACGACATTCTAGAAGCCGTTGGCAATATGTCTGTAATGGACTTGAACGATCTAGTGAAAGCATTTGAAGAAAAATTTGGCGTATCAGCAGCTTCAATGGCTGTTGCTGCTCCAGGTGCTGGTGGCGGTGCCGCTGCAGCAGCAGAGCAAACAGAGTTCACAGTGATGTTGACTGAAATTGGCGCTAACAAAGTAAGCGTGATTAAAGCTGTTCGTGAAATCACTGGTCTTGGCTTGAAAGAAGCTAAAGATTTAGTTGATGGTGCCCCAAAAGCAGTTAAAGAAGCTGTTGATAAAGCAACTGCTGAAGATGCTAAGAAGAAGCTTGAAGAAGCTGGCGCTAAGGCAGAACTCAAGTAATTGGTTTGATAGGGCGGCACGGCCGCCCGGTTTGCTTAGATGGCAAACCAGATATTAAAAGATGATTGATATCTGGTTTGCCTTCTGATACGACTGCAGAAGGCAAGTTTGGTCGGGTTGTGCGCAAGCACACCGTCAGCCATGATTGGTAGAGGCCAATCACCAAATCTCTGCTCAGTCGCTTAAATTCGGAGATGACATGGCTTATAGTTTCACCGAACGCAAGCGTATCCGTAAAAGCTTCGCTAAGCGCCCCAATAATCATCAAGTACCTTACTTGCTGACAACGCAACTTGAGTCTTATGCAAAATTTTTGCAAGAATCAAGAGGCACTGCTGATCGTTTAAATGAAGGATTGCAATCTGCATTCACTTCAATATTCCCTATCGTGTCAAACAATGGTTTTGCGCGTATGGAATTCGTTCAGTACAACCTTTCAACACCCCCGTTTGACGTTAAAGAATGTCAACAGCGTGGCTTAACTTTCCATTCGGCTTTGCGCGCAAAAGTTCGCTTGATCATCAATGATCGCGAAGCGCCCACAAAGGTCAAGGAAGTTAAAGAGCAAGAAGTCTATATGGGTGAAATCCCATTGATGACCGATACTGGTTCATTCGTCATTAACGGTACTGAGCGCGTTATTGTTTCTCAGTTACACCGTTCCCCAGGCGTGTTCTTTGAGCACGACAAGGGTAAAACTCACAGCTCAGGAAAGTTACTTTTCTCAGCTCGCGTTATTCCTTACCGCGGCTCATGGTTAGATTTTGAATTTGACCCTAAAGATATTTTGTACTTCCGTATTGACCGTCGCCGCAAGATGCCTGTGACTATTTTGCTCAAAGCAATTGGCATGAACGACGAGCAAATTTTAGAAAACTTCTTTGGCTTTGATAATTTCAAATTACAAGCTGCTGGTGCACAAATGAACTTTGTTGCTGAGCGCTTAAAAGGTGAGGTTGCGCGCTTTGACATTACCGATAAGGCAGGTAATGTTGTTATTGCAAAAGATAAGCGTATCAACGCAAAGAATGTTCGCGAACTAGAGGCTGCAAAAACAACAACAATTAATGTTCCTGATGATTACATAGTTGGTCATGTGGTAGCCAAGAATATTGTTGATAGCGATACAGGTGAAGTTCTAGCTACAGCTAACGAAGAAATTACAGAAACTCTTTTGGCTAACTTAAGAGAAGCTGGCGTTAAAGAATTACAAACTATTTATACCAATGACTTAGATCAAGGTTCATTCATTTCGCAAACATTGCGCATTGATGAAACAGCTGATCAGATGGCTGCCCGCATTGCGATTTATCGCATGATGCGTCCTGGTGAGCCGCCAACAGAAGATGCTGTTGAAGCTTTGTTCCAAAGATTGTTCTACAACGAAGATACATATGATCTTTCACGCGTAGGCCGCATGAAAGTGAACAGTCGTTTAAGTCGTCCAGCGATGGAAGGTTTGATGGTTCTTTCAAACGAAGACATCTTAGATACGATCAAGCTATTGGTTGACTTAAGAAACGGCAGAGGCGAAGTAGACGACATCGATCACTTGGGCAATCGTCGTGTACGTTGCGTTGGTGAATTAGCGGAAAACCAATTCCGCGCAGGCTTGTCACGCGTTGAGCGTGCCGTGAAAGAGCGTTTGGGTCAAGCTGAAACAGAAAACTTGATGCCTCATGACTTGATCAACAGCAAGCCGATTTCTTCTGCCATTCGTGAGTTCTTCGGTTCATCACAATTGTCACAGTTTATGGACCAAACAAATCCATTGTCGGAGATCACGCACAAGCGTCGTATTTCTGCATTGGGCCCTGGTGGCTTAACACGTGAGCGCGCTGGTTTCGAAGTACGTGATGTGCATCCTACTCACTATGGTCGCGTTTGTCCGATTGAAACTCCAGAGGGTCCGAACATTGGTTTGATCAACTCTTTGGCTTTGTTTGCTCGATTGAATGAGCATGGTTTCTTGGAGACGCCGTACCGTAAGGTTGTTAATAGCAAGGTAACTGATCAGGTTGATTATTTGTCAGCTATTGAAGAAGCTAAATACGTGATTGCTCAGGCAAACGCGTCAATTGATAAATCTGGCAAATTAACGGATGAATTAGTTTCATCACGTGAAGCTGGTGAAACAATGATGGTTAGCCCAGAACGTATTCAATACATCGACGTGGCGCCAAGTCAGATCGTATCTGCTGCTGCTTCACTAGTGCCTTTCTTAGAGCACGATGACGCAAACCGTGCGTTGATGGGTGCGAACATGCAACGTCAAGCGGTGCCATGTTTGCGCGCAACGAAGCCATTGGTAGGTACTGGCTTAGAGCGCACTGTAGCTGTGGACTCTGGCACTGTCGTAATGGCAACCCGCGGAGGCAAAGTGGATTACGCCGACGCTAACCGTATCGTCATTCGTGTCAACGACGACGAAACGGCTGCTGGCGAAGTGGGCGTAGATATTTATAGCCTTATCAAGTACACACGTTCAAATCAAAATACCAATATCAATCAACGCCCTATCGTAAAAGTAGGCGATATGGTTGAGCGTGGTGATGTGATTGCTGACGGCGCATCAACAGACTTGGGTGAATTGGCATTGGGTCAAAACATGGTTGTAGCATTTATGCCATGGAACGGTTACAACTTTGAAGATTCAATTTTGATCTCTGAAAAAGTAGTTGCTGATGACCGCTACACATCAATTCATATCGAAGAATTGTCTGTGGTTGCCCGTGATACTAAATTAGGCCCTGAAGAAATTACACGCGACATCTCAAACTTAGCTGAAACACAGTTGAGCCGTTTAGATGAAAGCGGTATTACTTATATTGGTGCTGAAGTTGAAGCCGGTGATGTTTTGGTTGGTAAGGTTACACCTAAGGGTGAAACGCAACTAACTCCAGAAGAAAAACTATTGCGCGCTATTTTTGGCGAAACAGCTTCTGATGTTAAAGACACATCATTGCGTGTACCTTCAGGTATGACTGGTACGGTGATTGACGTTCAAGTATTTACTCGTGAAGGTATTGAGCGCGATGAACGTGCCCAAGCAATTATTGATGAAGAGCTCAAGCGTTATCGCTTGGATCTTAACGATCAATTACGTATTGTTGAAGGTGATGCGTTCAGTCGTTTAGAAAAACTTTTATTAAATAAAGTTGCTAATGGTGGACCGAGCAAGTTGGCAAAAGGTACCAAGATCAGTAAAGATTATTTAGCAGATCTTGAAAAGTATCATTGGTTTGATATTCGTCCAGCTGATGAAGATATTGCTGCACAGGTTGAGGCAATTAAAGAAGCGATTGAAGCTAAGCGCACACAGTTTGACCAAGACTTCGAAGAGAAGCGCAAAAAGTTAACTCAGGGTGATGAGTTGGCTCCAGGCGTTATCAAAATGGTAAAGGTTTACTTAGCGGTTAAGCGTCGCTTGCAACCTGGTGACAAGATGGCTGGTCGTCACGGTAACAAAGGTGTGGTTTCAAAAATCACACCAGTGGAAGACATGCCTTACATGGCTGATGGCACACCAGTTGATATCGTATTGAATCCGCTGGGCGTTCCATCACGTATGAACGTGGGTCAGATCCTTGAGGTTCACTTAGGTTGGGCTGCGCTAGGTATTGGTAAGCGTATTCAAGAGATGCTGAAAGCTCAAGCTAAGACTGAGCAACTTCGCAAATTCTTAAAGCAGCTTTATAACGAAACCGGACGTATAGAAGATTTAGATAGCTTTACGGATGAGCAAATTCTTGAGTTATCAAATAACTTGAGAGACGGCGCTCCATTTGCAACGCCAGTCTTTGATGGAGCAACAGAGGGTGAAATTGCCAAGATGTTAGAAATGGCTTACCCAGAAGATGTTGCTAAGAAATTATCAATGACACCTTCTCGTCAACAAATTACTTTGTTTGACGGCAGAACTGGTGAGGCATTTGAAAGATCTGTAACAGTTGGCGTGATGCACGTATTGAAACTTCACCATTTGGTGGATGACAAGATGCATGCTCGTTCTACTGGTCCTTACTCATTAGTAACGCAACAACCATTGGGCGGTAAAGCTCAATTTGGTGGCCAGCGTTTTGGTGAGATGGAAGTTTGGGCTTTGGAAGCCTACGGTGCGTCATATGTGTTGCAGGAAATGCTCACAGTTAAATCAGATGACGTTAACGGTAGAACTAAAGTTTACGAAAACATCGTCAAGGGCGAGCACAGCATTGATGCTGGCATGCCTGAGTCCTTCAACGTGCTGGTTAAAGAAATCCGCTCGTTAGGTATCGATATCGACATGGAGCGCAGCTAATATGAAAGCATTGCTAGATCTATTTAAGCAGACGCATGGCGAAGAGCAGTTTGACGCCATTAAGATTGGTTTGGCTTCACCAGAAAAGATCCGTTCATGGTCTTTTGGTGAAGTACGTAAACCAGAAACAATTAACTACCGTACTTTTAAGCCTGAGCGCGATGGTCTTTTCTGTGCCAAGATTTTTGGACCAGTCAAAGATTATGAGTGCTTATGCGGTAAGTACAAGCGCTTAAAGTATCGCGGCGTTATTTGTGAGAAGTGCGGCGTTGAAGTCACTTTAGCTAAGGTGCGTCGTGAGCGCATGGGCCATATCGAATTGGCAGCTCCTGTTGCCCATATTTGGTTCTTGAAATCATTACCATCTCGTTTAGGCATGGTTTTGGATATGACCTTGCGCGATATTGAGCGTGTTCTTTACTTTGAAGCATATGTGATTGTTGATGCAGGTTTAACACCTGAAGGTGCTATGCGTCGTGGTCAGATCATGTCTGAAGATGAGTACCACGCTAAGTCAGAAGAGTTTGGTGATGGTGCATTTACAGCCATTATGGGAGCTGAAGGTGTTCGCGAATTACTTCGTTCTATCGATATCGATAGAGAAGCCGAAGTATTGCGCGCTGATTTAAAAGCAACTGGTAGTGAAGCAAAAATTAAAAAGTTCGCTAAACGTTTAAAAGTTCTTGAGGCATTCCAGCGCTCTGGCATTAAGCCAGACTGGATGATCTTGGAAGTTTTGCCGGTATTGCCACCAGAGTTACGCCCATTGGTGCCATTGGATGGCGGTCGCTTTGCAACCTCTGACTTAAATGATTTGTATCGCCGCGTGATTAACCGTAATAACCGTTTAAAACGTTTATTAGAGTTACGCGCGCCTGAAATCATCGTACGTAATGAAAAACGTATGTTGCAAGAAGCAGTGGATTCATTATTAGACAATGGCCGTCGCGGTAAAGCGATGACTGGAGCCAATAAGCGCCCATTGAAGTCTCTTGCTGAGATGATTAAAGGTAAGGGTGGCCGTTTCCGTCAAAACTTGCTAGGCAAGCGCGTCGACTACTCTGGCCGTTCAGTGATTGTGGTTGGTCCAACACTAAAATTACATCAGTGTGGTTTGCCCAAATTGATGGCGCTTGAATTATTCAAGCCATTTATTTTTAACAAACTAGAAACGCTGGGTATTGCTACGACAATTAAAGCTGCTAAGAAAGAAGTAGAAAATCAAACGCCGATCGTTTGGGATATCTTAGAAGAAGTGATTCGTGAGCATCCGGTGATGTTAAACCGTGCGCCAACATTACACCGCCTAGGTATTCAGGCGTTTGAGCCAATGTTGATCGAAGGTAAAGCTATTCAATTGCACCCACTAGTCTGCGCAGCGTTTAACGCCGACTTTGACGGTGACCAAATGGCGGTTCACGTTCCGTTGTCGCTAGAGGCGCAGATGGAGGCTCGCACATTGATGTTGGCTTCTAATAACATCTTGTTCCCAGCTAACGGTGAGCCATCAATTGTTCCATCACAAGATATCGTTTTGGGCTTGTACTACACAACACGCGAGGCAATCAATGCCAAGGGTGAAGGTATGACATTTGCCGATATCAGCGAAGTTATTCGTGCCTACGAAAACAAACAAGTTGAGCTAGCCACACGCGTTGCCGTTCGTATAACTGAGTATGACTTGGTTGACAAAGAAGCTGAAGGTGATGCGCGTTTTGCTAAGAAAGTAACACTTCGTCACACAACAGTCGGTCGAGCCATGCTGTCAGAGATTCTGCCTAAAGGCATGACATTTGACAGCATTAATAAGGCACTAAAAAAGAAAGAAATTTCTCGCCTTATTAACTTGTCATTCCGTCGCTGTGGCTTGAGAGAAACTGTTATTTTTGCTGATAAGTTATTGCAAGCAGGTTTCCGCTTGGCAACACGTGCCGGTATTTCAATTGCAATTGACGACATGTTGATTCCAGCTCAAAAAGAAGCCATTATTTCTGAGGCGGCTGGTAAGGTAAAAGAGTATGACAAGCAATTTATGTCAGGCTTAGTAACCAATCAAGAGCGTTATAACAACGTTGTTGATATTTGGGGCGCTGCTGGTGATCAGGTCGGTAAGGCCATGATGGAACAGTTATCTCAAGAAGACGTGGTTGATCGTCACGGTAAAACAGTTAAGCAAGAATCATTCAATGCAATTTACATGATGGCCGATTCAGGTGCGCGTGGTTCAGCAGCCCAGATTCGTCAGTTGGCAGGTATGCGTGGTTTGATGGCTAAGCCAGATGGCTCAATCATTGAAACGCCTATTACTGCAAACTTCCGTGAAGGCTTGAACGTTCTTCAGTACTTCATATCAACGCACGGCGCTCGTAAAGGTTTGGCTGATACGGCATTGAAGACAGCTAACTCAGGTTACTTAACGCGCCGTTTGTGTGACGTAACCCAAGACTTAGTTGTGATTGAGGATGATTGCGGTGTAACTAGTGGCGTAACAATGAAAGCCCTTGTTGAGGGTGGTGAAATTATTGAAACGCTTTACGATCGAGTTTTAGGTCGTGTATGTATCGGCGATATCGTTCATCCAGAAACTAATCAAACAGTTGTACCTCACGATACTTTGCTAGATGAAGATCATGTAGATGAAATAGTTGCGCTTGGAATTGATGAAATAAAAGTACGAACAGTACTTTCCTGCGAGACACGTTATGGCTTGTGTGCTAAGTGTTACGGCCGTGACCTTGGTCGCGGTGGTTTGGTTACATCCGGTGAGGCGGTTGGTGTTATTGCTGCTCAATCAATTGGTGAGCCTGGAACACAGTTAACAATGCGTACATTCCATATCGGTGGCGCTGCGTCTCGTGCTGCAGTTGTAAACAATGTTGAAGCAAAATCAAACGGTGTATTGAAATTCTCAACAACACTCCGCGTTATTGAGAATGCTAAGGGTGAGCAAATTGTTGTATCGCGCTCAGGCGAGGTTTTAATTGTTGATGACAATGGCCGCGAACGTGAACGTCATAAAGTACCCTATGGTGCAACTCTATTGCTTAAAGCAGATAAAACTCTTAAAGCTGGAGCAACTATTGCAACATGGGATCCGTTGACTCGCCCAATCATTACTGAGTACTCTGGTGTTGTTCGTTTTGAAAACGTTGAAGAGGGTGTAACGGTAGCTAAACAGGTTGACGAGGTAACCGGTCTATCCACATTAGTTGTTATTGACGGTAAGCGTCGCAGTGCAGCTTCAAAGGGTATTCGCCCAATGATTCGTTTGTACGATGTTTCTGGCGCTGAAGTTTTCATCGCGGGTACTGACCAACCAGTAATTATTGGTTTGCAAGTGGGCGCCTTGATCACAGTAAAAGATGGTCAGACAGTGCATGCCGGTGAAGTGTTGGCGCGTATTCCAATTGAAGCGCAAAAAACACGCGACATTACAGGTGGTTTGCCACGTGTGGCTGAACTATTTGAAGCTCGCTCACCAAAAGATGCGGCTATCTTGGCAAAAGTGACAGGTACTGTTTCATTTGGTAAAGAGACTAAAGGTAAGCAACGTCTAGTCATTACTGACATGGATGGTGAATCTCATGAGTTCTTGATTGCCAAAGAAAAGCAAATTTTGGTTCACGACGGTCAAGTTGTTAATAAGGGCGAGATGATCGTTGAAGGCCCAGCTGATCCACATGACATCATTCAACTTAAGGGTATCGAAGAGCTTGCTGTATACATTGTTGATGAAGTGCAGGATGTATACCGATTACAGGGCGTGAAGATTAACGATAAGCACATTGAAGTGATTGTTCGTCAAATGTTGCGTCGTGTTCAAGTTACGAATCCTGGTGATACTGAGTTCATTACAGGTGAACAAGTTGAACGTTCTAAGTTATATGATGCAAATGACCGCGTTGTTGCTGAGGGTAAATTACCTGCCCAATTCGAAAACATCTTATTGGGTATTACGAAAGCCTCTTTGTCTACAGACAGCTTTATCTCAGCAGCTTCCTTCCAGGAAACTACGAGAGTTCTTACTGAAGCTGCCATTATGGGCAAAGTTGATACGCTTCGTGGCCTCAAAGAAAACGTCATTATTGGTCGTCTCATCCCTGCCGGCACCGGTTTGGCCTACCGTCGCGCTCGTAAAGTTCGCGAACAGTTAGACCGTGAACGTGCAGAAATGATCGCTGCTGAAGAGGCTAAATCAGAGGAAATTACTGATTTAGCGCCTACGGGAGAGGCTGAATAAAGCCAAAAAAGGGCTAAATAGACCTAAAAAGTCAGCTTTTGCCGTCTTGACGGCAGGAGCTGACGGGTCTAGAATGCTGAGTTCTTCGCAATCCGCAGAATTTTCTGCTTTGAAAGTAAGTTATGCCAACAATTAATCAGTTACTCAGAAGCCCTCGAAGCTCTGAGATTATTAAAAGTAAGAGCCCTGCGCTAGAGAATTGTCCTCAACGCCGTGGCGTATGTACTCGCGTATACACAACTACTCCAAAAAAGCCTAACTCGGCTTTACGTAAAGTAGCTAAGGTGCGCTTGACTAATGGATTTGAAGTGATTTCCTACATTGGTGGTGAAGGCCACAATTTGCAGGAACACTCAGTAGTTCTTATCCGTGGTGGTCGTGTGAAAGACTTGCCTGGTGTGCGTTATCACATCGTGCGTGGATCACTTGATTTACAAGGTGTTAAAGACCGTAAGCAGTCTCGCTCGAAGTATGGTGCGAAGCGCGCTAAGAAAGCGTAATAGCTTTTTTGCGTAAGTGGTTAACTTCTCTGGAGTTAGCTAAGTAAGTGGTTGCTTCGGATCAATTTTGATCTAGTTGAGCAACCTTGAGGAATAGTCCTCTAACTGAATAAAATTAGGAGTTGCAATGCCGCGTCGTCGCGAAGTACCCAAGCGTGAAATTCTTCCGGATCCAAAATTTGGAAACGTTGAAGTTGGTAAATTTATGAACGTTTTGATGTTGGATGGTAAAAAATCCGTTGCAGAACGTATCGTTTATGGCGCCTTCGAGCACATCGAAAAGAAAGCCAATAAAGAACCTTTAGAAATTTTCTCAACAGCCATGGGTAACGTTAAGCCAATGGTTGAGGTTAAGAGTCGCCGTGTTGGTGGCGCAAACTACCAGGTGCCTGTAGAGGTTCGTCCATCCCGTCGTTTAGCTTTAGCTATGCGTTGGTTGCGTGATGCAGCCAAGAAGCGTGGCGAAAAGTCTATGGCACAGCGCCTAGCTAATGAATTGATTGAAGCGTCTGAAGGACGTGGCGGCGCAATGAAGAAGCGAGATGAAGTTCACCGTATGGCAGAAGCTAACAAAGCTTTCTCTCATTTCCGTTTCTAATAGCTCAGAAAAGACGAGGATAAAGTGGCACGTAAAACCCCTATTGAGCGTTATCGTAATATTGGTATTTCTGCGCATATTGACGCAGGAAAAACGACAACAACAGAACGTATTTTGTTTTACACCGGTGTTAATCATAAGATTGGCGAAGTGCATGATGGCGCAGCTACCATGGACTGGATGGAGCAAGAGCAAGAGCGTGGCATCACCATTACTTCAGCTGCTACAACAGCTTTCTGGAAGGGTATGGCTGGTAATTATGCAGAACACCGCGTTAACATTATTGATACGCCGGGTCACGTAGACTTCACAATTGAAGTTGAGCGTTCGATGCGTGTCTTGGATGGCGCTTGCATGGTTTACTGTGCTGTCGGCGGCGTTCAACCACAATCAGAAACAGTTTGGCGTCAAGCTAATAAATACAAAGTGCCGCGTTTAGCATTTGTTAATAAGATGGACCGTACAGGTGCCAACTTTTTCAAAGTTTACGATCAAATGCGTTTGCGTTTGAAAGCAAACCCTATTGCTATTCAGATTCCTATTGGTGCCGAAGAAAACTTTAAAGGTGTTGTTGACCTCGTGAAGATGAAGGCTATCTTTTGGGATGAGGCATCGCAAGGCACAAAGTTTACATACGAAGATATTCCAGCAGAGCTTCAAGCAAGTGCTGAAGAGTGGCGTGAGAAAATGGTTGAGGCTGCAGCTGAATCATCAGAAGATTTGATGAATAAGTATTTAGGCGGCGAAGCTTTAACAGAAGAAGAAATTAAAGCGGCTTTGCGCGTTCGTACGATTGCCAGCGAAATTGTTCCCATGATGTGTGGCACAGCATTTAAGAACAAGGGCGTTCAAGCGATGTTAGATGCTGTGATTGATTACATGCCGTCACCAATCGACATTCCTCCAGTTACCGGAGAATTAGAAGATGGTACGCAAGGTGAGCGCAGAGCTGCTGATGATGAAAAGTTTTCAGCTCTGGCATTTAAGATCATGACGGATCCATTTGTTGGGCAGTTAATTTTCTTCCGTGTTTACTCGGGCGTCATCAAGTCAGGCGACACAGTCTACAACCCAATCAAAGGCAAGAAAGAGCGCCTAGGTCGTATTCTGCAAATGCATGCTAACCAACGTGAAGAAATTAAAGAAGTTCATGCTGGCGACATCGCTGCTGCGGTTGGATTAAAAGATGCGACTACTGGTGAAACTCTATGTGATCCGGATAACGTTATCGTCCTTGAGCGTATGGTTTTCCCAGAGCCGGTCATTTCTCAAGCTGTGGAGCCGAAAACAAAGGCTGACCAAGAGAAGATGGGCTTGGCGTTAAATCGTTTGGCGCAAGAAGATCCTTCATTCCGAGTTAAGACTGATGAAGAATCTGGTCAAACAATTATTTCCGGTATGGGCGAATTGCACTTGGAAATTTTAGTTGATCGTATGAGGCGTGAGTTTGGTGTTGAGGCAACTGTTGGTAAGCCACAAGTTGCCTACCGCGAAACTATTCGTAAAGTTTGCGAAGAAGTTGAAGGAAAGTTTGTTAAGCAGTCTGGCGGTCGGGGTCAGTATGGTCACGTTGTGTTGAAGTTAGAGCCACAAGTGCCAGGAAAAGGTTTTGAATTTGTTGACGCAATCAAGGGCGGCGTGGTTCCTCGTGAATACATTCCGGCAGTTGATAAAGGTATTCAAGAAACATTGAACAGTGGTGTATTGGCTGGATATCCAGTTGTAGACATCAAGGCAACATTGATCTTCGGTTCGTACCATGACGTTGACTCAAATGAGAATGCTTTCAGAATGGCCGGTTCAATGGCGTTCAAAGAAGGTATGCGCAGAGCAAGTCCAGTATTACTAGAGCCAATGATGTCTGTAGAAGTTGAAACACCAGAAGACTTCATGGGTAACGTAATGGGTGACTTATCTTCACGCCGCGGCATTTTGCAAGGTATGGATGACATCCCTGGCGGCGGCAAGATTGTTCGCGCTGAAGTGCCTTTGGCCGAGATGTTTGGTTATTCAACGGGTTTACGTTCATTAACTCAAGGTCGTGCAACTTACACCATGGAATTTAAACATTATTCTGAGGCTCCAAAGAACGTGGCAGAAGCAGTTATGGCTGCAAAGTCTAAGTAATATTTAATTAACAATTATTTGAATTAGAGGCTGAAAAGATGGCAAAAGAAAAATTTGAGCGGACAAAACCGCACGTCAACGTAGGTACGATTGGTCACGTTGACCATGGTAAAACAACATTAACTGCAGCGATTGCTACAGTGTTGGCA